>Ga0307374_10013047_pt1 | contig 11556 bp, 11 predicted proteins | sample OX3MG_FD_202532 | JGI IMG/M metagenome (GOLD analysis project Ga0307374, IMG submission 202532) | Soil microbial communities from Risofladan, Vaasa, Finland - OX-3 | ecosystem: Environmental > Terrestrial > Soil > Coastal area > Acid sulfate soil | place: Finland: Risofladan, Vaasa | collected...
CCATAGCCTGCACCACACGGCCGAAGTTGACCGCCCGATCGCCGTTGACCAGTACCGGTCGCCCGGGGTCACGCCGCAGCGCGACCGTGGCACGGATCAGCGCCGTCTCATCATCGATCGGCTGGCGCTCGTGCGCGCCGATATTCATATACAGGCGCCCGCGTGCGTCGATCGACAGCACCAGCGGCCTTTGGTTCCTCTGCATCACCAGCGGCTGCGCGGCCGCCTTGGGCAGATTGACCTTGATGCCCTGGGTCAGCAGCGGCGCGGTGATCATGAAAATGATCAGCAGCACCAGCATGACGTCGATATACGGCACGACATTGATCTCGCCCATCAATCGGCGCTTGCCACCGCGGTTGACGGCTGGCATCAGGCTCTCCCGCCGGAGGAGGCGGCCACCGGGACCGCAGCCGGGATCGGCGCCGCGGCGCTGGTCACGTTCGAGCTGCGGCCGGCGTGGCGCTGCAGGATCGTGGAAAACTCCTCGATAAAGCCGTCATAGCGCAGCTCCAGGCGGCTGACCTGATCGGCGTAGCGGTTGTAGGCCACCACGGCCGGGATCGCGGCGAACAGCCCGAATGCGGTCGCCACCAGCGCCTCGGCGATGCCGGGGGCGACGTTCGCCAGCGTCGCCTGCTGCACGTTTCCGAGCGAGCTGAAGGCACTCATGATGCCCCACACCGTGCCGAATAGGCCGACGTACGGGCTGGTCGAGCCCACGGTCGCCAGTGTCGCGAGGCTGTGCTCGAGCCGCTCGGTCTCCTTGAGCTGGGCGACGCGCATCGCGCGGCGCGAGCCCTCGAGCAGCATATCCGCTGCCATGCCACCCTGGGAGCGCAGGCGCGCAAACTCTCGGAAGCCGAACTCGAAGATGCTCTCCACACCGGTGGCACCGCCGCGCGACTCCACCGTGCGGTACAGGGTGCTGAGGTCCCCGCCCGACCAGAAGCTGTTCTCGAAGCGCTCGGCGTCACGCTGCGCCCGCCGCACCACCATGCGCTTGCGGAAGATGATCGCCCAGGAGGTCAGCGAGGCGGCCAGCAGGATGCCCAGCACGATCTGCACCACCACGCTCGCCTGCACGATCAGACGGATGATCGACAACTGCCCGTCCATGACTCGCTCCTTACCTGGAGGTTAACCAGAATGTCTCGAGATCGGCGCAATGGCGCCGCATCACTTAAGTCAAGCTCCGCACTATGACCGGCGGCAGACGCCGCGGTTTCAACGTATGCGCATCCAGGCAGGCGACCCGGACGCTGGCGCTCAGCAGCACCTGCGCCTCCTCGCCCGCGCGGTACACGTGCTGCGCAAACATGATGGTCGCGCCACCCTGCTGCCGCGGCTCGCAGCTGATGCACAGTAGGTCGTCGAGCCGCGCCGGGCGCCGGTACTGCGCCTGCAGCGCCACCACCGAGAACACCACCCCGGGATCGAGCGACAGCTCGCGCTGGGAAATGCCGCGAGCGCGCAGCCACTCGGTGCGCGCGCGCTCCAGGAAGCGCAGATAGTTGGCATAGTAGACGATGCCGCCCGCATCCGTGTCTTCCCAATACACGCGCGCCTGCCAGCTGAAGCTGCTCAAGTCCCCTCGCCGAATAAGGGCAGGTTGGCCGCCGCCCGCTCGGGCACCTTCAGTCCGAAGTGCTGCCACGCCAGGCGCGTGGCGATGCGGCCGCGTGCCGTGCGGGTGACGAAGCCCTGCTGGATCAGGAACGGCTCGATCACATCCTCGAGCGTGCCGCGCTCCTCGCCGATCGCCGCCGACAGGCTGTCGATGCCGACCGGGCCGCCATCGAATTTCTCCATGATCGTCAGCAACAGCTTGCGATCCAGTGCATCCAGCCCCTCGGGGTCGACCTGCAGCAGGTCGAGAGCTGCGCGGGCGACCGTCTCGTCGATGTGCCCGTCCGCCTTGACCTGTGCGTAGTCGCGCGCGCGCCGCAGCAGGCGGTTGGCGATGCGCAGCGCTCCATCACCCGAAATCGCAACGCCCAGAATCCCGGCCGAGCGGCGCACGATACGCTCGACGTCGGCCGTCTGGTAGAACTCCAGCCGCTGCACGATGCCGAAGCGGTCACGCAGCGGCGAGGTCAGCAGCCCCGCGCGCGTGGTGGCGCCCACCAGCGTGAACGGCGGCAGATTCAGCTTGATCGAGCGCGCCGCCGGGCCCTCGCCGATCATGATGTCGAGCTGGTAGTCCTCCAGCGCCGGGTACAGCACCTCCTCCACCACGGGGCTCAGTCGATGAATCTCGTCGACGAATAGCAGATCGCGCGGCTGCAGGTTGGTCAGGATCGCCGCCAGATCGCCGGGGCGCTCGAGCACGGGACCGGAGGTCTGGCGCAGGTTCACGCCCAGTTCGGCGGCGATGATATGTGCCAGCGTGGTCTTGCCCAGGCCTGGGGGGCCGAAGATCAGCACATGGTCGAGCGCCTCACCGCGGCCGCGCGCAGCGTCGATAAAAATCGACAGCTGCGCCTTGACCGGCTCCTGCCCGACATAGTCGGCCAGCGAGCGCGGGCGGATCGCCCGGTCGACGACATCCTCCGCCGTGCCTGCAGCCGTGTCCGCGGCGGCGCTGACCAGCCGTTCGCTCATTCGTGCACCGTGCTCTGCAGCGCCCGCCGGATCAACTGCTCGGTCGTGAGCGCAGCGGCACCGCCCCCGGCCCCGGCCCCAGCGGCGCCAGCCACACCCTTGAGCAGCCGGGTGACTTCCTGCGGGCGGTAGCCCAGTGCCACCAGCGCACTGTAGGCCTCGGCCTCGGCACCCTGCCCGCTCGGCGGCGCCACCGATGCGCTCGCGGTATCGAGGGATGCGAGCCGGTCGCGCATCTCCACGATCAGCCGCTCGGCGGTCTTACGGCCGACGCCGGGGATGCGCGTCAGCGCGGCGGTATCTTGCTGCTGGATCGCCTGCGCGAAGGCCGCGCCCGTCACGCCCGAGAGGATCGCGAGCGCCGTGCGCGGACCTACACCGGCGACCTTCAACAGGTGGCGGAACAGCGTGCGCTCGGCGTCGGTGGCGAACCCGTACAGGATCTGCGCGTCCTCGCGCACCAGCAGATGCGTCAGCACGCGCACGCGCGCGCCGAGCGCCGGCAACTCGTAGAAGGTCGACATCGGCGCCTCGAGTTCATAGCCCACGCCGCCGACTTCGATCAGCAGCTGGGGCGGTGACTTCCCCGTCAGCACGCCCGCCAGTGATCCGATCATGGTTCAGGCAACATCGGCTGGCTTAGGCCACATCGGCGGCCGCGCACAGCGCGCCCAGCCGGCTGGTATGCGCATGGCACAGCGCCACCGCCAACGCGTCGGCGGCGTCGGCCTTGAGTGCGATCTGCAGCGACAGCAGCGTGCGTACCATCTGCGCCACCTGCGGCTTGTCGGCCGCGCCAAAGCCGGTCACCGCCAGCTTGATCGCCCGGGGGGCATATTCGTGCACGCTGGCCCCGAGCTGCGCGGCCGCGCACAGGGCCACCCCCCGCGCCTGACCGAGCTTCAGTGCGCTGTCGGGATTGCGATGGATGAATACGCGCTCGATCGCGACCATGTCCGGCCGATGCTCGCCCACCAGCGCTGTGACCGCGGCATAGATGCGCTGCAGGCGCACCACCATCGCCTGCCCGGTGACGTCGATGCAGCCGCTGGCCACGTGGCGCTCGCGGCCATCCTTGCAGTCGATGATGCCGAACCCGGTGCGCTGCGAGCCGGGGTCCAGGCCCAGCACCCTGCCGTCGCGCGCCGCGACCATTGCTGTGGTAGTGGCGGGCCGGAACGCGCGCCAGGACTTGGCCGCATATCGCGTCATTGCGTGGTATTTCGAACGCACTTGCTGTGGCCGGGCATACCCGACAATGATAGCCGGAACGTCAGGCAGCAGACAGCATGGAAACCGCCGCCCACGCATCGCCGCAGATCGCCGCCCGAGTGGCGGCGGCGCGCGCGGCGTTGGCCGGACTGGACGTGCCGCCAGCGGTACTAGATACCGGCGCCGAGGCCGCGATCACCGCCGGCACGCTCACGCAGGACGAGGACCTGGCGGTGGCGACGCTGCTGCACTGGGCGCGCCTCGGAGGCGCCGTCGCGCTGCAGGCGACGCTGCCGGCGCCGCTGCAGGCACAGCTGGGCACCCACGCGCTGCACCTGGCCGGCGAACTCGAGCGCCTCGGGGTATTGCAGCTGCCGGCCGGCTGGTCGGCCGGACAGGCATTGGGGGCCGCGCAGGCCGAGATCCTGCGCAAGATGCTGCTGGCGGTGGCGGCAGACCCGCGCCTGGTGGTGGCGCGGCTGGCCGAGCAGCTGGTGCAGCTGCGTCACGCACGCGAGCTGCCGGCCGCGCAGCAGCGACGCCTGGCGTCGCAGACCCGCGCGGTGCTCGCGCCGCTGGCCAATCGGCTCGGCGTGTGGAGCCTGAAGTGGGAGCTTGAGGACCTGGCATTCCGCTATCTGGAGCCGGATGACTACCGGCGCATCGCCCAGGCGCTGGCCGAGAAGCGCATCGATCGCGAGCACTACATCGAATCGCTGTGCGCGCGCATCCGCCAGGAACTGCATGCCGCCGGGGTCGATGCGGTGGCCGTGTACGGCCGGCCCAAGCACATCTACAGCATCTGGCACAAGATGCAGCGCAAGCACGTCGCCTTCGGGCAGCTGTTCGACGTGCGCGCGGTGCGCATCGTGCTCGAGACGGTTGCCGACTGCTACGCGGCGCTCGGGGTGGTGCACGGGCTGTGGCGCTACATTCCCGGCGAATTCGATGACTACATCGCCACCCCGAAAGATAACGACTACCGCTCGATCCATACCGCGGTGATCGGGCCGGCCGACAAGCCAGTGGAGATCCAGATCCGCTCGCGCGCGATGCACGAGCACGCCGAGCTCGGGGTCGCCGCGCACTGGCGCTACAAGGAGGGCGGCGCGCGCGACGCCGGCTACGAGCGCAAGATCGAGTGGGTGCGCCGGGTGCTCGACCCGGCTCAGGCCACAGCGCTCGAGGGCGACCTGCTCGAGCGGCTCAAGCTTGAGCTGTTCTCCGACCGCATCTACGCGATGACGCCCCGCGGCGACGTACTCGATCTGCCGCGCGGGGCCACGCCGCTGGATTTTGCCTATCACCTGCATACCGAGCTGGGGCACGGTTGTCGCGGCGCCCACGTCAACGGGCACATCGTGCCACTCACCCACCCGCTCGCCAACGGCGACGTGGTGCGTATCATCGGCGGCCGGCAGGGCGGCCCGAGCCGCGACTGGCTGTCCGCCGAGCAGGGCTTTCTGGTCTCGCCCCGCAGCCGCGCCAAGGTGCGCGCCTGGTTCCGACGCAGCGAGCACACCGACCGCAGCGCTCACGAGGACCCCGCGCATGAGCCGCCCGAGCGCGAGCGCACCGGCGCGCCGGAACCGGCTGCCCCAGCCCCGCTGCCGGCGGCCCCACGCCGGCGGGTGCGGCCCGCGGCCCGCGGCTCACCGGTCGAGGTCGAAGGCATCGGCGATCTGCCGGTGACGATCGCGCGCTGCTGCGGCCCGGTGCCGCCCGAGCCAATCAGCGGCTACGTGACCCAGGGGCGCGGGGTCACGGTGCACCGTAGCGGCTGCGCGAGCCTGCAGCGCATGCGCGCGCTGCATCCGCAACGCGTGCTCGCAGTGCAATGGAACCGCGACAGTGATTCTCCGCTGCCGGTGCGCATCCGCGTGCAGGCACTGGATCGGCGCGGATTGCTGCGTGATATGTCGGACGTGATGGCACTGGAGAAGCTCAGCATCGAGGCGCTCAACACCAACACCGACCCGGCCGACCGCATCGCCACCATCGTGATGCGCACGGCAGTGCGCGACACCGATCAGCTCGGCCGCGTGCTGCAGCGCCTGGGAGCCGTGCCGAACGTGCTGTCCGCGCAGCGGCTCTCGTGAGCGGCGGTGGCTACGGCGGTCAGCCGTCGCCGAACGCGAAGATTGCACTTTACGATTGCGCAACACCCCTGGGACGCTCTATGGTCACAGCATCTTCATGCTGGAATTCAACGAATCGCGGGTGCTGCTCTAGCTACCAAGGGGCCCTTATGAGAAAGCTCAACGAGCTCAATGCGCTCACACTGGGCCTGCTACCGGGCATCCTGCTGGGCGTGGGCCTCGCGGCCGGCGCGTCCCGGCCGGTCCAGGCCGCGCACGCGCGACCAGCCGCCGCGCACGCGCCTGGCGATGTGCTGCGCGCCACGCTCGGCAATGGCCTGCGCGTGGTGATCGTGCGCGACACCCTGGCGCCGATGGTGACCACCCAGATCACCTACATGGCGGGCAGCTACGAGGCTCCGCCGGGCTTTCCGGGCACCGCGCACGCGCTGGAACACATGATGTTCCGCGACAGCCAGGGCATGACCGGCGCGCAGTTGAACGAGATGACCGGCAAGATGGGCGCCAGCAACAATGCTTTCACCACCAGTGATGCGACCCAATTTTACTTCGTCGCGCCGGCGCAGTACCTGGACCTGCTGCTGCACATCGAATCCACGCGCATGCGCGGCGCCAAGCTCAGCAATGCGGATTGGGACCAGGAGAAAGGCGCGATCGAGCAGGAAGTCTCGCGCGATATTTCCCAACCCGATTATCTCGCCTTCGCGCAGGCGGAAAAGCTCCTGTATGCCGGCACCGGCTACGCCGAGGACGCGCTCGGCTCGCGGCCCACGTTCGATAAAACAGACGGCGTGGTGTTGCAGAAGTTCTACGACCACTGGTACGTACCCAACAACGCAATTTTGGTGATCATCGGGGATGTCGAACCGCAGGCCACGCTGGCCCGGGTCAAGACATTGTTCGATCCGATCGCCAGGAGGCGCTTGCCCGCGCGGATGCCGGTCGAGCTGCAAGCGTTCAAGCCGCAGACCATCGCCAAGGCCACGCCCCAGGCGACCGGTGCAGTACAGTTCGTGTATCGCATGCCGGGCATGCGCTCGAGCGACTACGCCGCAATGCAGGTGTTGATGGACGTGCTCGACAACGCTCGCAGCCATCTTTCCGATCTGGCCGCCCAGGGCAAGGTGCTGTTCGCCGACGCCGGCACGCAGCCGTTCGTGCATGGCGGCATCGGCATCATCGAGGCCGGCTTTCCCCGGGGCGGCGACAGCCAGCAAGCCCAGCGTGAGCTCGACGGCGTGATCGCGAATCTGCTGAAGAACGGCGTAGCGCCCGAGCTGGTCGCAGCCGCCAAGCGACAGGAGCGTGCGCAATTCGAGTTCGCCAAAAACAGTGCGGTCAGCGAGGCCAGCGCGTGGTCACAGGCGCTGGCCTGGCAAGGTCTGGACTCTCCTCGTGAGGCGCTGGACCGGATCGAGCGGGTCAGCGTGGATGATGTCAACCGCGTCGCGCGCGAGTATCTAAAGCCCGGCGAGCGCGTCCGCGTGGTCTTGACCCCGAACTCCAAGGGCACGCGCCCGCCCGACAGTACCGGCTTCGGTGGCAGCGAGAAGTTCGCCAGCAACGACAAGCTGGACGTGCCGTTGCCGGATTGGGCGAGCACGGCGCTGGCCCGGCTGCAGATACCCCATTGGACGCTGGACCCGGTATCAATGAAGCTCGACAACGGCATCACGCTGATCGTGCAGCCGGAGTCGGTCAGCCAGACCGTGACGGTGATCGGCCACGTCGACCACGACGACGACATGCAGGAGCCCGCAGGACAGGAAGGCGTGGGCAAGCTGCTCGGCTCGCAGTTCGACTACGGCACCACCACGCTGGACCGCAATGCGTTCCACGCCGCGCTGGACAAAATCGCCGCGAGCGAATCCGGCGGCCCGGACTTCAGCCTCGCGGTGCTCAGCGCCCACTTCGACGCAGGCATGCGCCTGCTGGCTGACAACGAACTGCATCCGGCGTTGCTGCAGAGCGCCTTCCAAGTCCAAAGGCGGACCCTCGCGCGCACGCTGGCGGGCGAGCTGCAGTCGCCCAACTACAGGACGACGCGCGCGCTGATGCGGGGACTGCTACCCGCCGGTGATCCTGCCCTGCGCCAGGCCACGCCGGCCACGGTCGACAAACTGACCCTGGCGGATGTCCGCGGCTATTTTGCGCAAACCTATCGCCCGGACATGACCACCATTGTGGTGGTCGGCGACGTCACGCCCGAACAGGCCAGGGCCACCGTCGAGAAATATTTCGGCACGTGGAACGCGAGCGGCCCGAAGCCGGACGTGATCCTGAAGCAAGTGCCGCTGAACCCGGCCACCTACAGCGTGGTACCCAACGCCTATGCATCGCAGGATCAGGTGCTGATGGGCCAGATGATGGACCTGAACCTGCACGATCCCGCCCGTTACGCGCTGCAGTTGGGCAACGAGGTACTCGGCGGCAACGGCTTCGCCTCGCGGCTCATGGTCGATATCCGCGTCAAGCATGGTTACGCCTACGGCGCCGGCTCCGGCATGAACTTCGACCGCTCGCGTTCGGTCTTCTTCGTGCGCTACGGCAGCGATCCGGACAAGGTCAGCGCGGTCGACACACTGGTGCGGCAGAACCTCGACGAGATGCAGGACGAGCCGGTCGGGGCCGACGAGCTGACCAACGCGCGCCAGGCGCGCATCCGCTCGATCCCGCTGGAGGTCGCCAGCGTCGAGCGCATCGCCCGTTCGCTCCTCAACTGGAGCTACAAGGGCGAGCCGCTGGATCAGCCGATGGTGGCCGCGAAATACTACCTGAGCCTCACCGCCCAACAGGTGCAGGCCGCGTTCAAGAAGTACATCAGACCCGCCAACCTGGTGCAGGTGGTACAGGGCAGCGCGCCCAAGCAGCATTGAGAGAGCGCGCGCAGGCAAGGCGTTGCGGCCCGGGCCGCGGCGAACGAGTGCAGCCCATGCCAGGCCCGACACTGTAACTGCGGCAGGACCAAAGTTCGGCAGCACGAGCGTACGAGCGGATTCCTGGCTGCCAACGTTTTATTTCATTTTACATGCAATGCATTTAAAATGCCTGCATGACGGTACAGATTACCATTCGAGACGTTCCGGAGCGGGTCCGCGACCAGCTTGCGTCCCGCGCGGCCCTGCAGGGAAAGTCCATGCAGGAGTTCCTGCGCGCGGAACTGGAACGCCTGGCGGCCCGCCCGACGATCGATGCGTGGCTGGAGCAAGTACGTAGGAGAAAGAGGGCTTCCCGGACGCGCATTTCGCCCCGGCAGATCCTGGAAAGCCGCAATAGCGACCGGCGTTGAGCGGCGGCGCGCAACGATGGGCGGTGTCGTCATCGATTCTTCGGTCCTGGTAGCCGCGCTCGTGGACAGCGGCTCCAGCGGGGAGTGGGCGGAGACGATTGCCGCTAGAGGCTCGCTGCATGCACCGGAACTATTGCCAGCCGAGGCGGCAAACGTGCTGCGGCGGCTGGAAGCGGCCGGACACATCACCACCGCGCAGGCACAGACGGCGTATGAAGATCTGCTGCAGCTTGAGATCGAACTGTTTCCCTTCGAGCCGTTCGCGGATCGAGTGTGGGAGCTGCGCCACAATGTCACGGCCTATGACGCCTGGTATGTGGCGCTGGCCGAGGCGCTGCGGCTGCCGCTCGCGACGCTCGACCAGCGACTCGTCAGGGCCCCCCGGGTCACCTGCAAATTCTCGCTCCCCGCGCAGCAGGAGGGATGAAAGGCCTGCGCTTCGGTCAAATCAGTTCTTCAGCCGGTATCCGGTGTGGAAAATCCACGCGATGATGATCAGGCACAACGCCAGAAAGCCGCAGGTCGATCCCACGCTGGTAGCGAGCGCGACGTCGGCGGTGCCGTAGAAACTCCAGCGAAAACCGCTGATCAGGTACACGATCGGGTTGAACATCGTGATCGTGCGCCAGGTGCGCGGCAGCATGTCGATCGAGTAGAACGCCCCGCCGAGGAAGGTCAGCGGCGTCACGATCAGCATCGGGGCGAGCTGCAGCTGCTCGAAATTGCGCGCCCACACTCCGAGAATGAAGCCGCACAGGCTGAACGCGGTGGCGGTGAGCAGCAGGAAGGCGATCATCCACGCCGGGTGCAGCACGTGCAGCGGCACGAACAAGCTGGCGGTGGCCAGAATCAGCCCGCCCACGATGATCGACTTGGTCACCGCCGCCCCGACATAGCCCAGTACGATCTCGAGCGAGGACACGGGGGCGGACAACAGCTCGTAGATGGCGCCGGTGAAGCGCGGCATGTAGATGCCGAACGAGGCATTACCCAGGCTCTCGGTCAGCAGCGACAGCATGATCAGCCCCGGCACGATGAAGGCGCCGTAGGAGACCCCTATGCACGGTCGAGATGCGCGAGCCGATCGCCGAGCCGAACACGACGAAGTACAGTGAGGTGCTGATGATCGGCGTCACCAGGCTCTGCACCAGCGTGCGGCGGAAGCGCGCCATCTCGAACCTGTAGATGGCCCGTACGCCGCGCATGTTGAAGGCGGCGGCGCTCCTCACGCCGGCAGCCCGGTGCGCCGCGCCTGCGGCGCCTCCGCGCCCGATGGGCGGCGCTGGCTCACCAACCCGACGAAGATGTCCTCCAAGCTGCTCTGGCGGGTATTGAGATCCTTGAAGCCGATGCCGATCTCGGCCAGGCGGGCCAGCAGTGCCGGCACCTCGCTGCGCTGCCCGCTGCTGTCGAAAGTGTACTGTAGCTGCATGCCCGCGTCGGCCAGCTTGAGCGCCCAGCCGTGCAGCGCCTCGGGTACGGCACTGAGCGGCGTGAGCAGATGCAGCGTCAGCTGCTTGCTGCCGAGCTGGTGCATCAGCGCGCGCTTGTCCTCGACCAGGATCAGCTCGCCGTGGTTGATCACCCCGACGCGGTCGGCCATCTCCTCGGCCTCCTCGATATAGTGGGTGGTCAGGATGATGGTCACGCCGCGCTCACGCAGGCCGCGCACCAGCTCCCACATATCCCGCCGCAGCTCCACGTCCACCCCCGCGGTCGGTTCGTCCAGGAACAGGATCTGCGGCTCATGCGCCAGCGCCTTGGCGATCATCACGCGCCGTTTCATGCCGCCCGACAGCGCCATGATGCGCTCGCGGCGCTTGTCCCACAGCGACAGATCGCGCAGCACCTGCTGCACCACCGCCGGGTCCGGCCGGCAGCCGAACAGCTCGCGGCTGTAAGCGACCGTGGACTGCACATAGTCGAACATATCGGTGCTGAGCTCCTGCGGCACCAGACCGATCAGGGAGCGGGCCTGGCGGAAATCGCGCAGCACGTCGTGGCCGGCGGCAAGCACCCGGCCGCTGCTGGGCGTCACAATCCCGCAGATGATGTTGATCAGCGTGGTCTTGCCGGCCCCGTTCGGGCCGAGCAGCGCGAAGATCTCCCCGCGCGCGATTTCCAGGTCGATGTCCTTGAGCGCCTGCAACCCGGAGGCATAGGTCTTGGTGAGCTTGCTGATCGATATGGCGGCGGTCATCGCGTACATGGTAGCGCACTCCCCGCGCCCGCCACGGCGGCTATAGTCCGATGGCGCCTGGGCGCGCATCGCGTGCCGGCGCCGCCCTCACCGGTTGATGTTGTCGATCGCGCGCTTGTCGGTCGCCAGGGCCGCCTCGTGGATGGCCTCGG
>Ga0307374_10013049_pt1 | contig 11553 bp, 9 predicted proteins | sample OX3MG_FD_202532 | JGI IMG/M metagenome (GOLD analysis project Ga0307374, IMG submission 202532) | Soil microbial communities from Risofladan, Vaasa, Finland - OX-3 | ecosystem: Environmental > Terrestrial > Soil > Coastal area > Acid sulfate soil | place: Finland: Risofladan, Vaasa | collected...
CGAGGAGCAGGCGGGCCGCACCGGCAGGCAGCAGGCCGGCCGCGGCTGCGGCTGCGGCTGCGGCGGCGCCGAGCGCGAATGCCGACCGGCTGGTCGTGCCGAGCACGGACCACGGCGCGAGGAGCGTCGCCAACGCGGCGATCCCGAACGCCCCCGGCACGGCGCGCCCCACCGTCCACCGGGGGACGAGCGCGCCGGGCGCGGCGGCGCGCGACCGGGACGCCGGGCGCCCGGTGCCGACTGTCGCCGCCATGTCGTCTCCTCCCGCCGGCCGGTGGCGCGGCGATTCGGACCCGTCGCCGGGGCATCCCGGCGAACGCCAGCTCCTAACGACGCGCGTCCGACGGTCCTGAAGTCGCGCCCGGCGCCGTGGCCGTCGCCGACGTCCCCGGCGGGCCACGCGTCGGAGCGCCAGACTGACCGGCGGACGCCGCGCCGGCGTCCCTGTCGAGAAGGGTGGGCAAGCGACGATGCCCGACGCGCCGGGGGAGTTCCAAACGATCATCGAGCCGTTCCGGATCCACTCGGTCGAGCCGCTGCGGATGGTGACGCCCGCCGAGCGCGCCGTGGCGCTCGCCGAGGCCGGGTACAACCTGTTCAACCTGCGCGCCGAGGACGTCCTCATCGACCTGCTGACCGACTCGGGAACCGGCGCGATGAGCCGCGACCAGTGGGCCGCCATCCAGCACGGCGACGAGTCGTATGCGGGGTCCCCTTCGTGGTACGTGTTTCGCGAGGCCGTGTCCGAGCTGTTCCCCTTCCGTCACGTCATCCCGACCCACCAGGGTCGTGCGGCCGAGAAGATCCTGTTCTCCGTGCTCGGCGGGCCGGGCCGGGTGGTCCCGAGCAACACGCACTTCGACACGACGCGGGCGAACGTCGAGTCGACCGGCGCCGAGGCGGTCGACCTCGTGATCGCCGAGGGCCGCGACCCGAAGAGCCTCCATCCCTTCAAGGGGAACGTCGACACCGAGGCGCTCGAGCAGCTGCTGCGCACCGCCGGCCCGGAGAACGTCCCCGTCGTCATGGTGACCGTGACGAACAACTCCGGCGGCGGCCAACCGGTGAGCCTGGCGAACCTGCGCGAGGTGCGCGAGGTCTGCGACCGGTACGGGAGGCCGCTGTTCCTCGACGCCTGTCGCTTCGCGGAGAACGCCTGGTTCATCCGCGAGCGCGAGGAGGGCCAGGGCGAACGCGACGTCGCCGACATCGTGCGGGAGATGGCCTCGCTCGCGCACGGGATGACGATGAGCGCCAAGAAGGACCCCCTCTGCAACATCGGCGGGTGGCTGGCGTGCGACGACGACGCCCTCGCCGAGGCGTGCCGCAACCTGCTCATCCTCACCGAGGGCTTCCCGACCTACGGCGGACTGGCCGGTCGGGATCTCGAGGCCATCGCCCAGGGCCTAAAGGAGGCGGTCTCCCACGACTACCTGCGCTACCGCATCCGCTCGACCGCCTATCTCGGCGAGGCGCTCGACCGCGCGGGCATCCCCGTCGTGCTCCCGATCGGCGGGCACGCGGTCTACATCGACGCCCGGGCGTTGCTGGCGCACGTCCCTCCCCGGCGCTACCCGGGCCAGTCCCTGGCGGTCGCCCTCTACGAGACGGGCGGCATCCGAAGCTGCGAGATCGGCACCGTGATGTTCGGACGGCGGCCCGACGGCTCGGAGGAGCCGGCCGCGATGGATCTCGTCCGCCTCGCCGTCCCGCGGCGCACCTACACCCAGAGCCACATCGACTACGTCATCGAGGTCTGCGAGGCCGTGGCCCGGCGCGCGCCCGACCTGCCGGGCTACCGCATCGTGTCGGAGCCGGCGCAGCTTCGTCACTTCACCGCCCGCTTCTCGCCGATCGCCTGAGCCGCCCCCAAGCCGGTGCCTCCGTGGCGACCGGGTCGGCCCGGCCGGTCCCGCCAGGCCCGAAGGTGCGGCACAGTAGGAGGGTCATGTCCTCCCGGCTCGATCCGAGCGTCATCGCGACCGGTCGCGACGACGCCCTCGACACGTTCCTCGCCTGGACGGCGGAGCGCGGCTTCACGCTCTATCCGGCCCAGGAGGAAGCCCTGCTCGAGGTGTTCGCCGGCGCGCACGTGATCGTCAACACGCCGACCGGCTCGGGCAAGAGCCTGATCGCCCTCGGCGCGCACGTCGCGGCCCTGGCCGGCGGGATGCGCTCGTTCTACACGGCGCCGATCAAGGCGCTCGTCTCGGAGAAGTTCTTCGCGCTCTGCGGTGAGCTCGGCGCCGAGTACGTCGGCATGCTGACCGGCGACGCTGCGATCAACGCCTCGGCCCCGGTGGTGTGCGCCACCGCGGAGATCGTCGCCAACATGGCGCTCCGCAGTGGAGCGGACAGCACCATCGGCCAGGTCGTGATGGACGAGTTCCACTACTACGGCGACCCCGATCGGGGCTGGGCCTGGCAGGTCCCCCTGCTCGAGCTGACGAAGGCCCGCTTCGTCCTCATGTCGGCCACGCTCGGCGACACGAGTGCGATCGAGCGGAACCTGGCGCGCCGCACGGGCCGGCCCGTGGCGGTCGTGCGCTCGGCGACCCGACCGGTGCCGCTGCGCTTCGAGTACCGTCGCACACCGCTGCACGAGACGATCGAGTCCCTGCTCGCGGCCGACCAGGCACCGATCTACATCGTGCACTTCACCCAGGCCCAGGCCGTCACCTCCGCCCAGGCGCTCACCTCCGCGCAGGTGACGTCGCGCCCGCAGCGGGAGGCGCTCGCGGCCGCGCTCGCGGGCTTTCGCTTCACGCCCGGCTTCGGTCGCACCCTCGCGCGGCTCGTGCACCACGGCATCGGGATCCATCACGGGGGGATGCTGCCGAAGTACCGCCGCCTCGTCGAGCGGCTCACCCAGGCGGGGCTGCTCCGCGTCGTCGCCGGGACCGACACGCTCGGCGTCGGCGTGAACCTGCCGTTGCGCACGGTCGTGCTCTCGGGGCTCGCGAAGTACGACGGCACCATCTCCCGGCTGCTGAGCGCACGCGAGCTGCACCAGATCGCCGGGCGCGCGGGCCGCGCCGGCTATGACACCTCCGGGCTCGTGGTGGTGCAGGCCCCCGAGCACGTCATCGAGAACGAGCAGGCGGCGAAGAAGGTGGCAGACGACGCTCGCCGGACGCGCAAGCTCGTGAAGTCCAAGCCGCCGAGGGGCTATGTCGCCTGGGACGAGGCCGTGTTCGACCGGCTCGTCGCCTCGCCGCCCGAGCCGCTGGAGCCGCACCTGCGGGTGAACCACTCGATGTTGCTGAACGTGCTCGACCGTCCCGGTGACGGCTGCAGCGCCCTGGCGACGCTCGTCACGAAGAACGAGGAGTCACGTCCGACACAACGCCGCCTCGTCCACCAGAGCATCGCGATCTACCGCTCGCTCCTCGCCGCGGGCGCCCTCGAACGCCTCGAGGTGCCCGACGACCTCGGACGCCGCGTCCGTGTCACCGCCGACCTGCAGGCGGACTTCGCCCTCGACAGCCCGCTCAGCCCGTTCGTGCTCGAAGCCGTCCCGCGCCTCGATGCCTCCTCGCCGGTGTGGCCGCTCGACGTCATGAGCGTCGTCGAGGCGACGCTCGACAATCCGGGCCCGGTGCTCGCGGCCCAGCTCGACCGGCTGAAGACCCAGACCCTCACGCAGCTCAAGGCCGCCGGAGTCGAGTACGAGGAGCGGATCGAGGCTCTCGACAGCCTCGAGTACCCAAAACCGCTTCGGGACTGGACCTACGACCTGTTCGACGCGTACCGGCTCGTGCACCCCTGGGCGTCGGACTACAACATCCGGCCGAAATCGGTCGCCCGGGACATCTACGAACGGGCGATGACCTTCTCGGAGTACGTCGCCCACTACGGCCTCACCCGTTCCGAGGGCCTCCTGCTCCGCTACCTGTCCGATGTCTACCGGGGCCTCGTCCGCAATGTGCCCGAGGACCTGAAGACCGAGGACCTCCTTGACCTCAGCGAATGGCTGGGCGAGCTCGTCCGCCAGGTCGACTCGAGCCTCATCGACGAGTGGGAGCACCTCGCTGCCGCAGCGGCGAGCAGCTCGCTCGAGGACGCCGTCTCCGAGATCGGCCTCGAGCTGAGCGCCGCCGCCGCCCCCCCGCCCGTGACGTCGAACACCCGGGCGTTCAAGGTGATGGTGCGCAACGCCGCGTTCCGCCGGGTCGAGCTCGCCGCGAGGCGTGATGCGGCCGGGTTGGCCGAAGGGGAGCTGCCCGGTGGGCTGGACGCCGCCGGGTGGTCGAGCGCCCTCGAGCGGTACTTCTCGGTCCATGCGAGCATCGGGACGGGCACGGACGCGCGCGCCGCGGCGTGGTTCGACCTCGCCGAGCTGGCGGGCCGGTGGCAGGTCCGCCAGGCCATCGACGACCCGGAGGGCTGGCACGACTCGGCCATCGTCGCCGAGATCGATCTCGCAGCCTCGGACGAGATCGGCGCGCCTGCATGGCGAACGCTGCACCTCGAGGCCGGTTGAGGCGCACGCGTCACGGCTCGTTCCGCGCTGGCACCCGGCGCGCTGACCGCCGCCACGACCGCCCGGTTCTGGCGCACATCGCCAGTGTCTGGCCGGATCCTCCGGCGACGGGCGACATGTCCGGCACGGTGCGGATCTGATGAGATGGTGCCCATGACGGTCATCAAGATCAATGCCATCACCGTCCCGGCAAACGCCGGGGACGAGCTGGCGAACCGCTTCGCCGCCCGCGCCGGGGCGGTCGACGGCCAGGACGGCTTCGAGGGGTTCGAGCTGCTCCGACCGACCGACGGGCGTGAGCAGTGGCTGGTCGTCACGAGGTGGCGGGACGAAGAGGCCTTCCGGGCCTGGGTCACCTCGTCCGCCTTCGTCCACGGCCATGCCGGTGCCGACGGGCCCGCGCCCCATGGCGGCCCGGTCTCGGTGGCGTCCGAACTGTGGTCCTACGAGGTCGCCGGCGGCGCGCCGGCCGGCGCCGCGGGCTGAGGGCGCCGGTTCGCCCCGGGGGACGTCTCCCGCCGATCCGGCGTCGCATGACGCGTCCGGCGGAGTCGCCGCCGGACGAACGATCGCCATGGCGGAGCCCCGACGCGCGATCACCCGGCCAACGCCTGAGGACGATCCGTTTGCATTATCATTAACCCTTGTGACCAGCAGAGAAGTGGCAGACCTCATCGATACTCCGGCCGCCATCCGGCACTGGGCCCGCGAGCGCGGCATCGGTGTCGCCGAGCGCGGCAGGATCCCCGACACCGTGCGGGAGCTCTACCGCGCCAGCCCCTCGGTCGTTCGCGCCTGGGCGCGCCGCAACGGCGTCGCGACCGGCGAGCGCGGCCCGCTCTCCAACGAGGTGCTCGAGTCCTATCTCGCGCGACCATCCGCGGTGCGCGAGTGGGCGCAGCGCAAGGGCATTCCGATCGCCGGCCGGGGCAGGATCGCGAGCGAGGTCCTCGAGACGTATCTCGAGCCGTACCGGGCGCTGACGCGACAGGCGGGGTAGCGGGGCCACCGCCCGCACGGCGCGTCGCGTGCTGCCGCGTCCGCCGCGTCGGCCGCGGCGCTGGTGCGAGGTCCGCGCCGAGCTTCCGCAGCGAAGCGGGATAGCCGAGCGAAGTCTTCGGGACGCAGATGTCTCGTCGGCACGGCCGCACCCCTCCTCGAGGGTTTCGGCGCCGGGCCCGGCGGTGCCGCGCCGCGGTCAGCTCCGTCGGACGCCTCCGGCAGGCCTCGCCGCCCGGCCGAGCGGCACGGCCCGTCGCACGAGCTCGCTTCGGCTCTCCGTCCACCGCTCGCTGCCGCTCCTCCACGCGGCGGCGCGCTGACGCAGAACCGCCCGAGGGGCTCGGCACCGCGGCCCCTTAGCCGGGGGCCCACCACAGCGTGGCGACCTCGCGCTCGGCCGGTGGCGGGACCTCGTCGAGCAGCTGACTGAGCGCTGCATGGCGGTCGGCGCTCAGGCAGAGCCTTCGGGCGATTTTCGCCGTCATGTCCCGGTCGGCCTCGCCGATCATCTGGACACGGCGGCTCCATCGGCGCTGCGCGACCTCGACGCCCATGGCGGTGAGGACCTCGACGGCGTCTTCCACCGTGGGGCCATCAGGTTGGCGCAGCCCGTGCATCGCTTCCCAGTAGGGCGCCATCCAGGCCATCGGGTGCTGCGTCGTCAGTTCGACCACGACGCGGCGCGCGGCGTGGGTGGTCAGCGCCGCGGCGAACGCGCCGAGATCGGCCACGTTGTAGACGACGTGATGGCACACGACGACGTCCGCGATCGGGGCCGCGGCGGCGATGTCGGGCCATCGGCCTTCGATGACGAGCGACTCGACGTTCATCCGGCCCGCTCGGGCGGAGAACGCGTCCAGCAGCTCGCGGCTGGCGTCGACGGCGACGAGCCGTGCGGCGCCCCCGGCCAGGCGAAGACTCGCCGCCCCCGCGCCGGCGCCGACGTCGAGCACGGTGCCCCCGGATGGCAACGCCTCGCGGGCCACGGCGTCCGAGAAGGTGTCCTCGCCGCGGGAGACGGCCTCATCGGCGGCCGCGGTGAACAGCTCGGGGTCGAAGAAGTAGGGGGACTCCGGGGCGGCGGCCAGGAGCTCCTCGGGCACGGCCCATCGCGCGAGCAGGTCGGCCCAACGCCGATTCGCTGCCCCGGCATCACCCACGCCGCCAACGCTACGAGGTGGCGGCGGACGGGGACAAGACGCGTCCTCCGCCGCGTCTGTGGCCGGTCCGACGTCGTCGACGACTGCCTGCGGGGCTCGGGCGTGCCGGGAGCAGCTGCTCGCTCATCGACGAGCAACGGGCTCGACGGGACCGCCGGCGTGCTCGATGGCCCGACGAGCGCCACCGTCTTCACGGCGGCCTCCCGGAGCGTCCTTCCTCGCCTCGAGCCCGTCGCGAGACCCCGGCGCTCGCGGGCGGCTCACTCGGGGAACCGGGAGAACGCCGAGCCGAGGACCTGGTGCCACAGGGTGATCGCCGCCTCGTGATCGCCGGCCGCCTCGGCCCCGAGTGCCTCCTCGGCGGCCGCTTCGGCCCGGTTGAGGGCGGCGATCGCACGGTTGCGCTTCGGCGAGCCCGGCGGCATGTAGTCGGCGAAGCCCGGCCCGCTCTCCGCACCGACGTCGAGATGTTGCGGCGCCCAGCAGAAGAACCGGTGCAAGGAGTCGGCGAGCGAGTGCCCGTAGGGCAGCGCGGCGAAGGTCGTCGCGACCAGCACCTCGAGATGAGGGGCGCGCAACGCCATGTTGTCGACGCGATTCCAGTGCCGAAGCGCCCGGATGGCCGGCCGCAGACGCGCACCCGCGGCGCGGTCCCGCTCGTCGAGCCATGCCACGTCCCGCAGCGGGTCGACGAGCGCGAAGGTGCCGTCCCGGCGGGCCAGGGAGTACTCGCCCCGGTCGACCTGGAGCACGGGGGCGACGTTGATGTGCGGCGGAAGGACGAAGCGCACCTGGAGGGCCCGCCCAAAACCTCCGACCTCGGTCCGTTCGTAGCGCCCGAGCGCCGAGACGACGCGCTGGAAGAAGCGGTCTGGGTGATCGGTCGCCTCCGCGGCACGGAAGACCGCCATGACGTCGATCGCCTCGAGCGGGCTCGTGTCGATGCGCCGGGCGGCTGCGCCGATGATGATCATGCCGCGATAGGTCATGGGCGACTCCGGGGAGAAGGCCGCCCGCAGGCTCGCGTCGACGTCGCGGCGTCGAGACGCTGCGACGCGGAGCTCGTTCGTGCGCGGGACCAGGTTGCGGGAGAACTGCGCAAAGGCCTGCTCGGTCGTGAACGTCCCGAGCGGCCGACGCGTGCCGTCGGCGCCGTGAGGGGGAGCGGCGCCGAGCCGGCCGTCGCACCCACCTCGGCCCGTCGTCGGGAGAGCCATACCATCACGACGGTCGCCGGGAGGATTTCTCAAGTGGCCCGAAGGTCACATTCTGTGCGAGGCCTCGGTCCACCCGGGCCGCCCCTGGCGAGCCGCGCCGGCCGCCGCGTCGTCGCCTCGCGGCGTGCCGGTCACCCGATCGAGCGCCTGGCGCGGAATCGGCCGGGAAGGCGTGTCCCCCGGCGGCCCGAGCGTACGAAGTGCCAGCCAGCGGCTCGCACCCGGGCGCGAGGCGGCCCCGGCACGGGTCGGGGCGCCGGGCCTGCTCGGCCGTCGAGGCCGGCTATGCGGCGAGAGGGAAGGCCGTGACCTCGACGGCGGGCGCCGCCGTCTCGGCGAGCTCTGCGAGGTGCAGCTCACGCTCGCGTCGCATGGCGACGGCGAGGGGGATGATCGCGGCGGCGACCGCGGCGATCATCAGCGGGATGGAGGCGAGGAGCAGTGTCATGGTGTTCGGCCTTTCGTAGTCGAGAGCCTTGTCGCTCGCCACGCTGGCGATGACGACAGCCTCAGATCTCGAGACGAGCGCCCGCCGGAGCGCAGCTGAGCGCCCGCTGAGAGTCGCCCGGCTCCTCCGACGTCGATGCGGGGGTCCCTCTCGTACCCTTGGCGTGTCGGCGCAAGCCCGGTGCCGCAACCTTCACGTCCCCGACCGCCGGTGCTGCCACCCGTCGCGGGCCTGGTCCACCGGATCGGAACGCGTCGTAGCAGGCCTCGTCGGGGGGTAGGGGGACGGATCCGCTCTCCTCGCCCAGACGGCCTGCGAGGAGGTGTCCTTCGGGCGTTGCGGCGTGTCCGACCGCTCCCCGTCAGCGCTCGTGCGCCCACGGCGGCGCGGCCAGGATGTGCGCCAGCTGCTCCACCGCATCCCACATGTCCGTGTAGCGGAGGTAGAGGGGAGCGAGGCCGAAGCGGATCAGGTCGGGCTCGCGGAAGTCGGCCACGACGTCGTGCTCGGCGAGCGCCCGGACGATCGGCTCGGCGTGAGGATGACGGAACGCCAGGTGGCTGCCGCGCCGGGCCGGGTCACGCGGGGAGGCGAGCTCGACGCCCCGGCCGTCGCAGCGGTGCTCGACGAGCTCGATGAGCAGCCCCGACAGCCGCCGGCTCTTGTCGACGACGGCGTCCATCTGTACATCGCGCCACAGCTCGAGGCTCGCCTCCAAGGCGGCGTAGGACAGGAGCGGCGGGGTGCCGCAGGCGAACCTGGCGATCCCCGACGCGGGGTCGTAGCGGCGTTCGAGTGCGAAGGGGCGGGCATGGCCGTGCCAGCCGGGCAGCGGCTGGCGCGCGTGCTCGAGATGCCGGCTCGCGGCGAAGACGAACGCCGGCGAGCCCGGGCCGCCGTTCAGGTACTTGTAGGTGCAGCCGACGGCGAAGTCCACCTCGCTGGCGTTCAGGGCCACCGGCACGGCGCCGGCGCTGTGGCTGAGGTCCCACACCGCGAGCGCCCCGGCGCGCTGCGTCATGGCGGTGAGGCCGGCCATGTCGTGCAGGAGCGCCGACCGGTAGTCCACGTGACCGAGCACGACGGCGCAGACGGAGTCGTCGAGCGCTCGCTCGAGCTCGACGCCCGGGCGGGCCAGGCGGTGCTCGTAGCCTCCGAGCAGCTCGGCGGCGCTGTCGATCATGTACAGGTCGGTCGGGAAGCTGTCGGGGTCGCTGACGATCGTCCGCCGTCGCGGTCGCAGGCGGGCGGCCGCGATCACCACCTTGAACAGGTTGACCGAGGTCGAGTCGCCGACGACGACCTCGTCGCTCCTCGCGCCGACGATCGGCGCCACGAGGCGTCCGAGCGCGAGCGGCTTGTCCCACCAGCCTGCGGCGTTCCAGCTGTTGATGAGCCCCCTGCCCCACTCGTCCTCGATCGTCGAGCGCACGCGCTCGGCGGCGGCTCGCGGCAGGGCGCCGAGGGAGTTGCCGTCGAGGTAGACGAGCCCGGGCGCCAGCTCGAAGCGCTTGCGCCATGCCGCCAGCGGGTCCGCCGCGTCGAGCGCCTCGCACTCCTCGCGTGTCGTCACTGCGCTCATCGGGGGCTTCCTCCAGTCCGGTCCGACCGGGCCCTGGCGGGTGGTGATCCGCCGCCGGCCGACCACGCGAGGCCGCCCGCGAGCTAGGCGGCGCCCTCGCCCAGGTAGGCGGCGCGCACCCGCTCGTCGTTGAGCAGCGTCCGCGCGTCGTCGTGCAGCACGATCTCGCCGTTCTCCATCACGTAGCCGCGGTCCGCAAGGTGCAGCGCCTGTGCAGCATTCTGCTCGACGAGCAGGATCGTCGTCCCGAGGTCGCGGATCTCGCTGATGATCTGGAAGATCTGCTGCACGATGAGCGGGGCGAGGCCCATCGAGGGCTCGTCCAGCAGCAGCAGGCGAGGGCGGTTCATGAGCGCACGGCCGATCGCGAGCATCTGCTGCTCCCCACCCGAGAGGGTGCCGCCGTCCTGGCGCTGACGCTCCTCGAGGAGCGGGAAGAGCCCGAACACGCGCTGGAGCTCCGCACGGATGCTGCCGCGCCGTTGGTAGGCGCCCATCTCCAGGTTCTCCATCACGCTCATCCGGGGGAAGATCCGCCTGCCCTCGGGCACATGGCCGATCCCGAGCGCGACGACCTGGTGCGCCGGCATCTGCTGGACAGCGGTGCCCGCGAACCGCACGGTGCCGGCGACGGGGTGGAGGAGTCCCGAGGTGGTGCGGAGCGTCGTCGTCTTCCCGGCGCCGTTCGCGCCGAGGAGCGCGACGATCTCGCCCTCGTCGACGTCGAGGTCGATGCCGCGAAGCGCCCGGATCGCGCCGTAGCGCACGTCCACGCCGGCGAGCTCGAGGAATGCCATCAGGGCTCCTCGCCGCGCGTGTCCCCGCCCGCGTCGGGACGTCCGCCGGCGTCCGCCGCGCCGCCGGAGGTCTCGCCCTCGCCGCCGGTGGAGCCGAGGTACGCCTCGATGACGGCGGGGTTGCGTTGGATCTCCTCGGGACTGCCCGCGGCGATGACACGGCCGAAGTTGAGCACGATGATGCGATGCGCGAGCGACATGACGAGACGCATGTCATGCTCGATCAGCAGGACACTCACGCCCATGTCCGCGTTGACGCGGCGGATGAGCGCGGCGAGGTCGACCTTCTCGGAGGGATTGGTGCCGGCCGCGGGCTCGTCGAGCAGCAGGAGCTCGGGGACGGTGCCGAGCGCCCGGGCGATCTCGAGCCGCCGGCGGTCGCCGTAGGGGAGCGAGCTCGCGACCTCGTTCGCCCGGGCGTGCAGGCCGACGAAGTCGAGGAGCGCGCTGGAGCGGGCGTCGCTCTCCCGCTCCTCGCGCCGTGTCCTCGGCAGCCGCAGCATCGCGCCGACCGGCCCCGTGTGCTGGCGGGACTCGACGCCGATCTTCACGTTCTCGAACGCGGTGAGGGCGTTGAACAACCTGCTCGTCTGGAAGGTGCGGGCGATCCCGAGGCGGTTCACGACGTGGGCCTTGCGCCCGATCACCTGGGTGTCGTGGCCCTTTGCGTCGTGGAAGACGATCGAGCCGGCCTGGGGCGTGTACACGCCGGTGAGGCAGTTGAACAGGGACGTCTTGCCTGCGCCGTTCGGCCCGATGACCGCGAGGATCTCGCCGCGGCGCTGCCCGAGGCTGACGCCGGCGAGGCTCGTGACCCCGCCGAAGGAGAGCGAGACGTCGGCGACCTCGACGATCGCGTCGCCG
>Ga0307374_10013050_pt1 | contig 11552 bp, 10 predicted proteins | sample OX3MG_FD_202532 | JGI IMG/M metagenome (GOLD analysis project Ga0307374, IMG submission 202532) | Soil microbial communities from Risofladan, Vaasa, Finland - OX-3 | ecosystem: Environmental > Terrestrial > Soil > Coastal area > Acid sulfate soil | place: Finland: Risofladan, Vaasa | collected...
CAGACGATATTGAGACCGACCGGCGCCAGCAACTCGAGCGCGGGCGTCGCCGCAATCGCGGCGCCGAGATGCTGCGCCTGGCGGCAATTGCGCGCTATCACCGCGGCGAGGCGGTCGCTGCCATAGGCCTTGATGGTGAACCAGATCTTGAGCGCGCGGAAACCGCGCGACAGCTCGGGCCCATACTCGCAATACCACGGATCGCCGCCGGCGAGTGCCCGGCCCGCGGCGAGATACTCGCGCCGCGCTGAAAAGCTGGCGCGATGCGCCTTCGCGTCACGCACCAGCACGCCGCCCGCATCGTAGGGAACCTGCAGCCATTTGTGGAAGTCGAAGGCGATGGAATCGGCGAGCCGCATCGAAGCAAGGCGGTCGCGAAACGCCGGCACGAGCACCGCGAGGCCGCCGAAGGCCGCATCGACATGCAGCCACAGCCCCTCGGCGCGGCACAAAGCGGCGATGGCGTCGAGATCGTCGATCGCGCCGGTGTTCACGGTCCCGGCCGAGGCGACGACGATGGCGGGATGGAACCCGGTCGCGCGGTCGGCGGCGATCATCGCGGCCAGCGCCTCGACCGACAGCCGGAATTCCCCGTCCGCCGGCACCAGCCGCAGCGCCTCGGTGCCGAGGCCGAGAAGATCGAACGCCTTGGCGATCGCACTATGCGCCTCGTGCGAGGCATAACCGACCAGTCGGCGCGGCGCGGCGGCGAGGCCGAGGCGCTGCACATCGGCGCCGGCCTTGGCGTTCCGCGCGACGTCGAGCGCGATGACCGTGCCCATCGATGTTCCGCTGGTCAGGATGCCGCTGCCTGTCGCCGGGAAGGCGAAGATCGCCTTGCACCATTCGATCACCTGGCGCTCGACATAGACGCCGATATGGTCGCGGCCGCCGACATTGCAGTTCATGAATCCCGCGAGCATCTCGCCGAGTGCGCCGGCGAGATTGCCGGCGCCATGCACCCAGCCGAAGAAGCGCGGATGCAGATTGCCGGTGCCGTAGGGAAGGATGTCGCGCCGGAATTGGGTGACCAGCGCGGCGAGGTCCTGCGGTTCGGCGGGCAGCGCGGTTTGGAGCTGCGCCTTCACCTCGGGCGGCGTCTCGCGCCAGACCGGCGCGGTCCTGATGTCGCGCCAATGATCGATGCAGTGATCGAGCGCCTGGTGCAGTGCGCGGCGCGCCTCGTCCCAGTTCTCCGGGTCGAGGCTCCGCTCCTCGTTCACGACACGCGTCCCGCCCGGTCGCGCAGCAGCGCGCGGAAGGCGTCGAACACCTTGCGCATCTGCGGCCCCTTGTAGGGAAAGATCTCCGGCGGATCCATCGCATGGACGATCATGGCGATGTCGGCCTCGAACAACAAAAGCCGCCCGTCGTCGAGCTCGGCGCAGTCGATGGCGAAATAGTCGAGCCCGATCCGCGCCGCGATCGCGTCGAGGGCGGCTTCGTGGCGATGCGCGAAATCGTCGTCGAAGCGCTGCATGAAACGCTCTTCCTCGGCGCGCTTGGCCGCGTTCTCGCGCATGCCGGCGTTGAGGTAATAGATCATCCACTGATCCGCGATCGCCATGTGGCAGGCATAGGGCTTGCCGCCGATGAAGACGATGCGGTACTTGCGGAAAAGGCCGTCGGCGCTGCGATAGTCGATGAAGGGCGCGACGAAAAAGCCGCGCTCAGGCCGCTCGGCGAGATAGGCCGCGAGCGCCTCGGCATCGGCGAGACGTTGCAGCCCGCGGCCGGCATGGGAATCGATCGGCCGGACGATGAGCTGGAAGGCGCCGTCCGGCACCACGTCCGCCGCTTCGATCTCGTCCTTGCCGAGGCGGACGAGCGTCGCGCGCTCGACGCGGACCGTTGCCGGCACGTAGAGGCCCGAAACGCCTGCCAGCAGCGCCGGCAGCCGGTCGCGCGCCAGCATTGCGATGCGCAGCGGATCGTTCAGCATCGGCACCGGCCATCGCGCCGTCTGCCGCGCGATCGCGGCGAGCACCGGCCGGCTCGCGTCGGATTCGCCAACGGCGACGATGGCGAGATCGCAGGCGGGAAGCTCGGCCGGCGGATCGAGACCCGGCAACACGTAAAGCGTGTCGAGCGCCACGTCGGAGCCCTCGAGCAAAAATTCGAGCGGCGTGTTGACGCCGATGTCGCCGGGCGCCGCCAGGGCGAGAAGCCGCAAGGCAGGATCGGCCTCGCCCCGCGGCGAATGGAACAGGCGCCGACGCTTCAGCGCCGCCTTTTGAAACGCGATGCCGCCGGCGACATTGCCGAAAATCTGCTCCAGTGTCGCGAGGTCCATGAGCGCCGCGACCTCGTCCTCGCCGGTGACGAATTGATCGAGCAGGCCGCGCCACAGCGGCTTGAGGTCGGCGCCGTCGAAGGCGAGCTTCGACAGCCGCGCGATCCCGATCGGCATCGCCGCTTCCCCCTCGGCCGCATCCCTCCGCATGTCTCGACTTTCGACTGGCTTACCGACGCGCTAAAGGAACGGCAATTCGGTTAACAAATGCCTTTCATCAGGCGGAAGAGAGCGCAGAGCCGCCATGTCCGGGCGTTATTTCGAGGAGTTCGTCGTCGGCGAGCAGGCGGAGACCGCGACAGCCGTCCTGACCGAGGACATGATCGTCGATTTCGCCCGCACCTATGATCCGCAGCCTTTCCACGTCGATCCCGCGGCGGCGCGGGAGTCGATCTATGGCGGGCTCATCGCCAGCGGCTTCCAGACGCTCGCGCTGGGCTTTCGTCTGGTCTGGGACACCGGCATTTTCGCCACAACCAGCATGGGTTCGCCGGGCTTCGACGAATTGCGCTGGCTCAAGCCGGTGCGACCCGGCGACACGCTGCGCGTCGCGTTCGAGGTGATTGAAACCCGGCCCTCGGCGTCGAAGCCCGATCGCGGCCTCGTGCGGATCGCCTATCGCTTTTTCAATCAAGAGGGCGCGGTGGTGCTGACCTACAACGCGATGCACCTGATCCGCCGCCGGCCGCCATCCTGAAGGGCCGGTTAACGTTAACGCAACCGATGACGGATGATGCGACGCTTTGCCGCGATGCGCACGCGCGCGATTGACGGCTTGCGCGCCGCCCTATAGTTTCTTCGGCGGGACACGGCCCCCCAACGGGTCGCTTCTATTCTGGAAGGAATAGACCATGAAGCCGAATATCCGGCCCGCTAATCCCTGCTTTTCGTCCGGTCCTTGTGCCAAGCGTCCCGGCTGGTCGCCGGAGGCGTTGAAGGGCGCGCTCGTCGGGCGCTCGCATCGCGCCAAGGCCGGCAAGGCCAAGCTGCAGGAAGTCGTCGACCGTTCGCGCGCCATGCTCGGCGTTCCTGCCGATTTCCGCGTCGGCATCGTGCCGGCCTCGGACACGGGCGCGGTCGAGATGGCGCTGTGGTCATTATTGGGCGCCCGCGGCGTCGACGTTCTCACCTGGGAGAGCTTCGGCGAAGGCTGGGCCACCGACGTGACGAAACAGCTCAAGCTCGCCGATGCGCGCGTCCTGAGCGCGCCCTATGGCGCCGTGCCCGATCTCGGCGCGGTCGATTGGGACCGCGATGTGGTCTTTACCTGGAACGGCACCACCTCGGGCGCGCGGGTGCCCAATGGCGACTGGATCAGGCCCGACCGCAAGGGTCTCGCGATCTGCGACGCGACCTCGGCGGTGTTCGCGATGGAGCTGGCGTGGGACCGGCTCGACGTGGTGACGTGGTCCTGGCAGAAGGTTCTGGGCGGCGAGGCGGCGCACGGCATGCTCGCGCTGTCGCCGCGCGCGGTGGCGCGGCTCGAGAGCTACACCCCGCCCTGGCCGCTCCCCAAGATTTTTCGCCTGACATCCAAGGGCAAGCTCATCGCCGGCATCTTCGCGGCCGAGACGATCAACACGCCGTCGCTGCTTGTGGTCGAAGATGCGCTCGACGGGCTGCGCTGGGCCGAGGCGCTGGGCGGGCTCGCGGCGCTGAAGGCGCGGTCGCTGGCGAATCTCGCGGCGATCGAACGCTGGGCCGCGCGCACCGGCTGGATCGATTTCCTGGTCGAAGACCCCGCGATCCGCTCGTCGACATCGGTCTGTCTCAAGATCGTCGACGACTGGTTCCAGCGTCTGCCGGCGGACGCGCAACGGGCACAGGTGAAACGGCTCGAAGCCCTGCTCGAGGCCGAAGGCGTCGCCTATGACGTGGCGGGCCACCGCGACGCGCTGCCGGGGCTGCGCATCTGGTGCGGCGCCACGATCGAGACGCGCGATGTCGAGGCGCTGCTGCCGTGGCTCGACTGGGCCTATGGCGAAGTCCGACGCGCAGCCGCGGCCTGATTCCGCATCTCCGACCCAACCGCTTTGATCCTGAACGCTTGTCAAGCGAGGCCGCGTCATGCCGAGAGTATTGATTTCCGATGAGCTGAGCCCGCGTGCGGTCGAGATCTTCGGCGCCCGCGGCGTCGAGGTCGAGATGATGACCGGGCTCTCGCCCGACGAGTTGAAGCAGGCGATCGGCCGTTTCGATGGGCTTGCCGTGCGCTCCGCCACCAAGGTGACGAAGGCGGTGCTGGAGCGCGCGACGCGGCTCAAGGTGATCGGCCGCGCCGGCATCGGCGTCGATAACATCGACGTCGCCGCGGCGACGCAGCGCGGCATCGTGGTGATGAACACGCCGTTCGGCAATTCCATCACCACGGCCGAGCATGCGATCGCGATGATGTTCGCGCTCGCCCGCCAGATCCCGGCGGCCGACCGCTCGACCCAGGCGGGAAAGTGGGAGAAGTCGCGCTTCATGGGGGTCGAGCTCTTCGGCAAGACGCTCGGCGTCATCGGCTGCGGCAATGTCGGATCGGTGGTCGCCGACCGCGCCCTCGGTCTCAAGATGAAGGTCGTCGCCTACGATCCCTTCCTGTCGGCCGAGCGTGCCCTGGCGCTGGGCGTCGAGAAGGCGGAGCTCGACGAGCTGTTCGCGCGCGCCGACTTCATCACGCTGCACACGCCCTTGACCGACGCCACGCGCAACATCATCGATACCCGCGCGCTCGCCAAGATGAAGCCGGGCGTGCGCATCATCAATTGCGCGCGCGGCGGGCTCGTCGTCGAGGCGGATCTGAAGGCGGCGCTCGACAACGGCCATGTCGCCGGCGCGGCGCTCGACGTCTTTCCGGTCGAGCCGGCCAAGGAGAACATCCTCTTCGGCCGCGATGACGTGATCGCGACGCCGCATCTCGGCGCCTCTACGACCGAGGCGCAGGAGAACGTGGCGCTACAGGTCGCCGAGCAGATGTCCGACTTCCTCATCAGCGGCGCGGTGGTGAACGCGCTCAACATGCCGTCGCTCTCGGCCGAGGATGCGGCGCGGCTCCGGCCCTATCTCAAGCTCGTCGAGGAACTCGGTAGCTTCGCGGGCCAGCTCGTCGAGGCCGATATCGAGGGCGTCGAGATCGAGTATTGCGGCCACGCCGCCGAGCTCAACGTCAAGCCGCTGACGGCCGTGGCGCTCACTGCGCTGCTCGCGCCGCAGCTCGATACCGTCAACATGGTGAACGTGCCGCTGGTGTGCCGCGAGCGCGACATCCGCGTCAGCGAGACGCGCTGCAACGACACGTTCGACTTCCAGACGCTGGTGCGGCTCAGGGTCACGTCGCAGCACCGCACGCGCGGCATCGCCGGCACGCTGTTTGGCGGCGACCGGGCGCGCATCATCGGCATCGAGGGCATTGCCATGGAGGCGGAGCTGGGGCCGCACATGCTCTATGTGCGCAACAAGGACAAGCCCGGCTTCATCGGCAATCTCGGCCGTGCGCTGGGCGAGGCCGGCATCAACATCGCCACGCTTCATTTGGGCCGCAGCGCCCCGGGCGAGGATGCGCTCTGCCTCGTCCAGATCGACCAGCCGCTCGCCGACCCGCTGCTCGAGCGCGTGCGCCAGCTCCCCAACGTCGTCCAGGCGAAGCAGCTTCACTTCTAGGTGACCGCCTCGGCATTTGGACCAAGCGCCGTTGCGGCCACCGGGGCGGGACCGCTAGCCTGCCGCGGCGATGAGAGCCGCAGCCGAGGGCGGCTCGGCCACATGAGGAGGTAAAGCCATGAATACTGTGATGCGAGGGGTTTTCGCGCTCGCGGCTTTCGCTTGGATGGGATCGGCGACGCTGGCGCAGGCGGCGACGATGTCGTTCGCCGTGCCGCTCTCGGGCGCAGCGCAGGTGCCACCGGTCACGACCGCCGGCACCGGCACGGCCGATCTCACCTATGACCCGGCGACGCGCGTCGTCACCTGGTCGGTCACCTATAGCGGCCTGTCCGGCCCGGCCACCATGGCGCATTTCCATGGCCCCGCGGCCGCGGGCAAGAACGCGCCGGTCGAGGTCTGGCTGACGCACAAGGGTGAGAAGGTGACGAGCCCGATCAAGGGAACGGCGACGCTGAGCCCGGCCGAGGCGAAGCAATTCATGGCCGGCGACCTGTACATCAATGTCCACACCAAGGCTCATCCGGGCGGCGAGATCCGCGGCCAGGTGGTGCCACCCAAGGGCTGATCGAGCGCCGCGTCGGCCGCGCGCGGGCTCGGAGCCAGACGGCAACGAGCCGCGCGTGGCGGTGGCAACCGGGCCGGCCCTTTCCGTTTGCCGCGCCGCGGCAAACCGGCTATCTCGGCCGCATGGACGACGCCTTGCATCCCGCGCTTTTGCCCCAGGGCCTGCGCGACCTGTTGCCGCCCGAGGCGGCGTGGGAGGCGGAGGTGGTCTCCCGCCTCGCCGCGGTGCTGACGCGCCATGGCTACGAGCGGGTGAAGCCGCCGCTCGCCGAGTTCGAGGACAATCTCCTCGCCGGGGCCGGCGCGGCCATGGCGAAGGAGACGTTCCGTCTCATGGACCCGATCTCGCAGCGCATGATCGGGCTGCGCGCCGACATGACGCCGCAGGTCGCGCGCATCGCTACCACGCGGCTCAAGGACGCGCCGCGGCCGCTGCGCCTGTTCTACGCCGGACAGGTGCTGCGGGTCCGGGGCGGCGAGATCCGGGTGGAGCGCCAGGTCGGCCAGGTCGGCGCCGAGCTGATCGGGTCCGATGCGGTCGCGGCCGATATCGAGGTCGTAGCGGTCGCGGCCGAGGCGTTGACCGCGCTCGGCATCGCCGGACTGTCGGTCGATCTTACCCTGCCGACCCTGGTGCCGGCGCTGTGCCGGGCGCTCGGGCTCGATGCGGCGGCCTTGGCCGCGGTGCGCGGGCCACTCGACCACAAGGATGCGGCGGCAACGGCGGCGGTCGGAGGCGCTGCGTCAGAGGTGCTCGGCCGCCTGCTCACGGCCTCGGGCTCGGCCCGGCCGGCGCTCGCCGCGCTGGCGCGGCTCGATTTGCCGCAGCCGGCGGCGGTGGAGCGCACGCGGCTCGAAGCGGTGGTGGCGGGGCTCGAGCGGCGCATGCCCCAGCTCTCGCTCACCGTCGATCCGGTCGAGAACCGCGGCTTCGAATACCATACCGGTATCAGCTTCGCGTTCTTTGCCCGCGGCCTCGGCGGCGAGCTGGGCCGCGGCGGGCGCTATCTCACCGCCGAGGCGGGCGAGCCCGCGACCGGCTTCACGCTCTATTCCGACACGCTGTTGCAGGCGGCGCCGGCGCCGACAGACGGGCAGCGGCTTTATCTGCCCGTCGATGCACCGCCCGAAGCGGGCGGGCGCTGGCGCGGCGACGGCTGGGTCACGGTGGCGGGGCTCGGTCCTGTGGCCGATGTCCGCGCCGAGGCGCGCCGCCTCGGCTGCAGCCACTTTCTCGCGGGTGACAAGATCATGACCGTCGCCTGAGCGCGGCGAGTGGGGAGGCCGGCTTCATGGCCAATGTCGCGGTGATCGGCGCCCAGTGGGGCGATGAGGGCAAGGGCAAGATCGTCGACTGGCTGTCGCAGCGCGCCGACGTGGTGGTGCGCTTTCAGGGCGGTCACAATGCCGGCCATACGCTCGTCATCGGCGGCGTCGAGTACCGTCTCAGCCTGCTGCCGTCGGGGGTGGTGCGGCCGGGCAAGCTCTCGATCATCGGCAACGGCGTCGTCGTCGATCCGTGGGCGCTCATCCGCGAAATCGAGGCGATGCGGCAGAAGGGCGTCGAAGTCTCGCCGCAATGCCTGCGCCTTGCCGACAACGCGACGCTGATCCTGCCGTCCCATGCCGAGATCGATCGTGCGCGCGAGGAGGCGCGCGGCGCCAACCGCATCGGCACTACCGGGCGCGGCATCGGTCCCGCTTACGAGGACAAGGTCGGCCGCCGCGGCATCCGCGTCTGCGATCTGGCCGATCCCGTCGCGCTCGCCGACCAGCTCGACCAGCTTCTGCTGCACCACAACGCGCTGCTGCGCGGCCTTGGCGCGCCCGAGGTGGCGGCAAAGCCGTTGCTCGAGGCGCTGCTCGCGGTGGCGCCGCTGGTCCTGCCCTATGCCGACCAGGTGTGGCAGCGGCTCGACGAGGTGCGCCGCGCCGGCCGCCGCATCCTGTTCGAGGGCGCGCAAGGGGTGATGCTCGATGTCGATCACGGCACCTACCCCTATGTCACGTCCTCTCACACCCATCCCGGCCAGGCCGCGGCCGGAGCGGGGATCGGGCCGGCCGCGGTCGGCTATGTGCTCGGCATCACCAAGGCCTATACCACGCGGGTCGGCAGCGGACCGTTCCCGACCGAGCTCACCGACGCGGTGGGTCAGCTCCTCGGCGAGCGCGGCAAGGAGTTCGGCGTCGTCACCGGCCGCAAGCGGCGCTGCGGCTGGTTCGATGCGGTGATGGTGCGCCAGGCGGTCAAGGTCGCCGGCATTGCCGGCATCGCCCTCACCAAGCTCGACGTGCTCGACGGCTTCGGCGAGATCAAGGTCTGTACCGGCTATCGCCACGAGGGCGCACTGCTCGACCGGCTGCCGCCGAGCGCCAAGGTGCAGGCCGAGATCGAGCCGGTGTACGAGACCGTCGAGGGCTGGAGCGAAAGCACTCGAGGCGCGCGCTCCTGGGCCGAACTGCCGGCGCTCGCCATCAAATACATCCGCCGCATCGAGGAGCTGATCGAGGCGCCGGTGGCGCTGCTCTCGACCAGCCCCGAGCGCGACGACACGGTCCTCGTCCGCGACCCCTTCGCCGACTGAGCCCCCGCTTCAACGCCCGGCGACGGCGGCGCGCCGGCGCTGATGGGTGGCGATGTACTGCTCGACCGTGGCGGAGAGCGGCTCGAGATGGTGTTGGAAGAAATGGTCGGCGCCGGGGATGGTGCTGTGCGCGATGCGGATGTCGCGCTGGTTCGCCAGCTTGGCGACGAGGCGCTGGACCGATTCGGCGGCGACGAGCTGATCCTGGTCGCCCTGGACGATGAGACCCGAGGCCGGGCAAGGCGCAAGAAAGCCGAAATCGAAATTATTGGCCGGCGGCGCCACGGCGATGAAGGCGTCGATCTCCGGGCGGCGCATCAAAAGCTGCATCCCGATCCAGGCGCCGAACGAGAATCCCGCGATCCAGCAGGCGGTGGCATTGGCGTTGTAGCTCTGCAGCCAGTCGAGCGCCGCCGCGGCGTCCGACAACTCGCCCTCGCCACGGTCGAAAATGCCCTGGCTGCGGCCGACCCCGCGGAAATTGAAGCGCAGCGCCGAGAAGCCGCGCCGCACGAAGGCATGGTAGAGCGTATAGACCACCTTGTTGTTCATTGTCCCGCCATGCTGCGGGTGGGGATGAAGCAACAGCGCGATCGGGGCATTGCCCTCCGGCGCGTGGTGGTAGCGCCCCTCGAGCCGCCCCTCGGGGCCATTGATGACGACCTCAGGCATGACGCCCGCCCCACTGCCCGGCGCATCGCTTATTAACCAAGAATTTTACGTGGTCTTTCCGCGCAGTCTTGTTGATTACGAGATACATAAACTTGACCTATTTAGTAGGTTTAGTTAGGATTCGGCCCCGTTATCGAGCGGCAGTCCCGTGCCTCCCCCTCGCGGCAGCGCGGTCGCCGGTATCATTGACCTGTGATCATAGCACAGCGGCAAACATGGCTTTCAAGAACCTGCGCGACGAGATCGATACGGTGCTTCGGCACGACCCGGCGGCGCGCTCGGCGCTCGAGGTCGTGCTGTGCTATCCGGGGTTCCACGCGCTCCTGTTCTATCGCCTGGCCCATTGGCTGTGGGAGCGGCGCTGGCTGGTCTTGGGCCGGTTCGTGTCCCAACTCGGGCGGATCGTCACCGGGATCGAGATTCACCCCGGGGCGCGGATCGGCCGGCGCCTGTTCATCGATCACGGCATGGGCGTGGTGATCGGCGAGACGACCGAGATCGGCGATGACGTCACGCTCTACCAGGGCGTGACGCTCGGCGGCACCTCGCTCAGCCGCGGCAAGCGCCACCCGACGCTCGAGGACGGCGTGATCGTCGGCGCCGGCGCCAAGGTGCTGGGCGCGTTCACCGTCGGCAAGGGTGCGCGGGTCGGCGCCAATGCGGTGGTGCTGGCGGCGGTCCCGGCCGGCGCTACCATGGTCGGCATCCCGGCCCGCCAGCTCGGCGAGGACAAGCCGGTGCAGAAACCGGTCGAATTCCTCCCCTATGGCACGCCCTGCACCGATCTTCCGGACCCGGTCGCGCGCGCGCTCACCGGCGTGCTCGACGAGATGAAGGCGCTCCAGGCCCGCATCGACGAATTGGAACGCCCGCCCGAGGCGCCGCGCAAGGTCGCCGCCGTGCCGCTCGATGCGCCGCGCCAGGAAGGGGCGGCCGGCGGCCGCCGCTGATATCGCTCCGAGAGGAAATCCATGCGGCTCAGCACCAAGGGACGATATGCCGTCATGGCGATGGTCGATCTTGCCAAGCACGGTACCGGCGAGCCCATCGCGCTCGCCGAGATCGCCGAGCGGCAGGCGATCTCGCTGTCCTATCTCGAGCAGCTTTTCGCCAAGCTGCGCCTCGCCGGGCTGGTCAAGAGCGTGCGCGGGCCCGGCGGCGGCTATCTCCTGGCGCATGGCGCCGATGGCACGCGCGTCTCGGACATCATCCTTGCCGTCGACGAGCCGATCCGCGCCACGCGCTGCACGCCGGGGGCGCCTTTGGGCTGCTCCGGGAGCCGCAGCCGCTGCCTCACCCATGATTTGTGGGAGGAGCTCGGCAACCAGATCCACCTTTATCTCAGCTCGGTCACGCTCGCCGATGTGTGCGAGCGCCGCGTCCTGGGGCGGAGCGGCGTGCTCCACAACGAGCGCCGTGACGCCGCCGGGCCGCCGACCGGCCTCGCGGCGCAATAGCTGTGCCCGCCGTCAGCGACCGGCCTCCGCCGTGACCACGCCGCCCGCGACCTATCTCGACTGGAATGCGACCGCGCCGGTGCTGCCGGAAGTCGTCGCAGCGATGGCGGGCGCGCTGGCGCGCTGCGGCAATCCGTCGTCGGTGCATCGCTGGGGCCGCGCCGCCCGCAACGCCGTCGAGGATGCGCGCGAGGCCGTGGCCGCGCTCGCCGGTGCCGCCGCTGCCGAAATCGTCTTCACCAGCGGCGGCAGCGAGGCCAATCACCTGGCGCTGCGTGGGATCGGTGGACGGCGCATCATCGTCTCGGCGATCGAGCACGATTCCGTGTGCGC
>Ga0307374_10013051_pt1 | contig 11550 bp, 14 predicted proteins | sample OX3MG_FD_202532 | JGI IMG/M metagenome (GOLD analysis project Ga0307374, IMG submission 202532) | Soil microbial communities from Risofladan, Vaasa, Finland - OX-3 | ecosystem: Environmental > Terrestrial > Soil > Coastal area > Acid sulfate soil | place: Finland: Risofladan, Vaasa | collected...
CGGGCTCCATTCGGGCGATCTCTTCAACGGCACGCTGACGCTCTTCTGCGGAAACCCCACCGACAATGGAATCGATTGCCTCTCGGACAAGCTCACCGACCGATGAGCCGCGCCGCTGAGCCTCAGTAGCGAGTCGACGCCGTTGTTGGGGCGTGACCAGTATTTGGAGGCGTGTTGTGAGCATGCTCATATCATACACATCCCTCCCCCCCCCGGGGGGGCAGTGGCATCGACGATCCTCGCTCGACAGCCAAGACGACGGCGACGCGCGCGAATCAAGGTGGCCACCGAACTTGATCGAAGGGCCACCTGACAGCACGTGACGCGGGTCGAGTCTTGGGGATCCCCCATCAGCTCGTCGCCAACTGCTCCAGGGCATCCGATGCTCTGCTGTTCTAAGTGCTCACCCTCCGGAGGCTCGGACGAACCGCACCATCTTGGCGGCTCTGCCCCTATTAGCTGAGCTGGACAGCGCCCCCCGGCACGACGCTCGGCGAGAGCTCACCCTCCTTCGTTGCGTCCTTGGCGACCTCGACGGCCGGGAGGTGAAGCGTAAACGTGCTGCCCTCCCCGGCGACCGACTCGACGGTGATCTCACCCCCCTGAAGGCGTGCCAGCTGCCTCCCCAGGTACAGTCCCAGGCCGGTGCCAGGGAAGTGCTTGGTCGAATTGTCGGAGAGCCGGCCGAAGCGGGTGAAGAGAACCGGCAGGTCGTCCTTCGCAATCCCGATCCCCGTGTCTTTGATGCTGACTCGCGCAACACCGCCTCGGATGGTGACGATGCATGTGACCTCACCACCGTCGGGTGAGTACTTCACGGCGTTGTCGATGAGGTTAGTGACGATCGTCTGTACCCTCTGCGTATCGACCGATGCGCGAACCGGCCGGTCGGGCGACACGAGGACGATCCAGTGCTTCTCGTCCAGGACCGGCTCGACCTTTGCGATGGCGGAGGCAACGATGTCACGCAGGTCCGCTACCTCGGGCTTGATGAGCAGCGCGCCGTCCTCGAGCCTCGCGGCCTCGATCATCTGCTCTATGAGCGCATTCATCTCCAGGATCTTCGCCATCATCACCGGCGCCGCCTTGCGGCCCCTTTCGTTCAGGTCGCCGAGGAGGCCACTCTGGAGCATCGACCCATAGCCCCGAATCACGGTCAAAGGCCCGCGCAGCTCGTGGGAGGCAAGGTTGAGAAACTGGCTCTTGTGCTTCTCGATCGTCGCGATTCGCTCGGTGACGCGCGTGCGCTCGAGGCCCGCCGCAACAGAAGACGCATAGCCCTCTAGAAGGTTGATCTCGTCATTTCCAAAAACCGGCGTGAATGACCCCGCCACGACGCCGATGTATCCGGTACCTGCCGTCAGGCGAAGCGGCACGATCATCGCGGTCGCGCCGTCTGCCCCAGGGAAGAAGCCCCGATCCTCCGCTCCTTTGGACTCGAGTATTCGCTGCAAGGCCGCGGGGTCGATGTTGATGCTCGCCATGACCTTGCCTCCCGCATCGACCAGGAAAGCGGCCTGCGCGCCCACCAGGCGCCACGCCCACCCGATCGCTTGCTCGGCCAGGGCCTGCGGCCCCGGGCTGAATATCAGCAGGTCCTGGATCGCGGCGCGAAGCTTGTTCTCCTCTCCCATACGCCAGATCCGCCTGAGGATTGCAGGGGGAGCGAAGCTCACGTAGATGAGGGGAATGGTCGCCATCGCAAACAGCTGGATCACGATCACCGCCCCGGGACTCTGGAGGGCGCGCCCGCCAACGACGGCCACCAGCAGGATCACCATCAGGCCCGCAAATCCGAAGCTCAGAGCGCGCATTCGGGCCTTCTGCACGCTCGGCTGATTACGCGATGCGATCCAGAAACGCGCGACCGGCTCGCCTATGAAGGCGGCCCAGGCAAGGACCAGCACGAGCGTCACTCCTGAAGAGAACGACGGACTGATGTGGGCGAGCACGGTCACTGAGGCCACCGCCAGTACCGACGCCAAGATGAGCAGACCGGTGGCAATCCGACGCGTCGTCCGGCCCAGGGGCAGGAACGCGTCACGGAACATGAGGACGAAATACCCCGAGCCGAGGAAAGCGATCAACGAGACGATGTTCAAGACAGCCGATGGACCGATCACCGCCCCGAGGCGGCCGAGCGCAGACACGACCGCCAGCAGGCCAAGCGAGCATGCGAGCATCGCCTCGGCATGGCCGCGTCGCCGGTACCACTGGAAGACGGTCGCAGCGCCGAGCGCCACAAAACCGATCGACGTGAGGTTCTGCGCGATTTGCGTGACGTAGGTCATCGTCAGTGACGCTGGTACGGGTTCTCGGAACCGTCACGTCCGATCCAACCGGGGATCGAGCGAGACACCGAGTCAGGCGTGACCCTGGACTTGACCAAGTACTCGACGGCCCCCAGTGACAGGCCGCGCTCGATCATGGTCGGCTCGCCATAGTTGGAAAGGATCACCACCGGCGGATGATCGGAGAAGGTCTGGGTGATGTCGACCATGACTTCGAGGCCGCTGCGATCGGGGAGGAGCAGGTCGAGCAGGATGATGTCCGGCTTTGACGCCTCCAGCGCGTGAATTCCCCCTTCACCGGTGCTGACAACGGTCACCTGGTAGCCGTCGTAGTCCAGCTGCACCCGGTACATCTCGGCGATCGTCGCGTCATCCTCGATCAGCAGAACCCGGATCGGTTCGGCCCCGGCCGGATGGTTGCCGGCCAGGACCGCATCGCGCCCGTGCCAGGACCCGCATGGCATTCCGGCGACGCCCGGCAGCCACGCGCGGCCTGCAGGCCAATTCAGCTGCATCAAGATCCCTGCACCTCCCCGGCCTCGATCATAAGTGAGGAACGCGCTCCCGCGCGCCATCAAAGTGGTGGTATGCGGGCGGCCTACCTTAGTACGATTCTTGGCGGAACAAGGGACGAATTGGATATGGCCAGGACGCGAGAAGCGGACTTGGGGGAGGCGCTGGAGCGGTTCCAGGCTGCTCTGCTGAATCTCACTCCCCAGCAGACGGTCTCGGCAATCGCCGAGACGGCTTTGGCCTGGGAGCTCGAGCTGACCGGGTCGTCGTCGGCGTTCATCAGGCTCGGCGCGGACGACCCGGACGGCGAGCAGCTTTTCACCCGCACGCCGCCGGGGAGGGCGGGTGGGGAGCTGGAGGACCTCCTGCAACAGGCGAATGTCGCGGTGGGGGCGCAACAGCTGTCCGGCGGCGCTCACGTCTGCCTCCACCCGCTTCGCACTGGCGGCCGCACGTTCGGCTTGACGGGGGTCAGCCGAGGATCGCCATATAGCGAACTCGAACGCCGGGGGTTTGTCACATTCGCCAACCTGTTGGCTGCGACGCTCGAGGTCATTCGCCTCCAGCAGAGCCAGGGGGAGACGAGCAGCGCGCTGACCAACCTGAGGTCCGAGCTCGAGCGCATCGAGCACGAGCGCGAGTTGCACGACGAGCGCGCTCGAAGCGTCGAACGGGTGGAACGCGCCCACGAGCTGGCCGTGGCCGCGCTGTTGGCCGTCTCGGCGCACGCCAGGACCGGGCACAACCTGGCGGATTTCTATCAGCGCCTCACTCGGAGCATCGCCGATCTGGTCGACGCCAAGAAGGTGTTGTTCTGGCAGCTTGATGGCAAGGGACGCCTCGCCGCCATGGCAGGGGCGCATGGAGTAGAGGATGGGTTCGCACGGCGACTAGATCCCACGCCGTGCACGCCCGACGGCGCCGACCTCGCCAGCAAAGTGGTCTTTCGCGATTTCGTCTTTCGCGCTTCGCGCTCGGACGAGTCTGGGGACTTCAAATACGTGCTGGACGCCCTGGACGTTGAAGACGCGATCAGCGTGCCGTGGCGGGCCGGCGACGAGCGCCTGGGCCTGGTCGCGGCGTACGACTCGGGGCGGCCTGATGGTTTCACCCGCGAGGACACGTGGGTCCTGCAAAAGGCGGGCCTCGCCGCAGGGCTGGTGTGGCAGCTGAGGCATGCGGAGACCGACCTTCAGAAGACCATCGAGCGGTTGGAGAAGGTAGACGCGGCGCGCCAGCTCCTGCTCAAGAACGTCGCGACCGCAGTGGACAAGGCCGGCAAGCGCTTCGCGAGCGAGCTTCACGACGACGCCCTCCAGAAGCTGACCGCGGTGGAGCTACACCTTGAGCGCCTGAAGCATCTCGAGGGTCGCGACGGCGCGACCCTGGATGCGACCCTGCACCTGCTCGCCCAGACCGAGGATTCTCTACGCCGCCTCCTGTTCGAGGTGCGCCCGCCCGCGCTGGACGATCCGGGCGGCCTCAAAGAGTCGATTCGCGAGCGGCTGGCGATGCTGCGTTCGCTGACCCAGGCGGAGGTCGAGCTCGACCTCGACCTGCCCGACGAGCTTCCCTACCAGTTGAAATCGACGGTGTTCCGCCAGGTGGCCGAAGCACTCACCAACGTCGAGAAGCATGCCAACGCCAGACGGGTCCAGATCTCGCTCAAGCTCACTGACGGCGCCATTACGGGGATGGTCGTGGACGACGGCAAAGGGTTTGTGGTCTCAGAGCGCAACAACCTTCCCGGCCACCTCGGCCTGCTCTCTCTCAAGGAGCGGGCGATCCTGGCGGGCGGCTGGTACAAGATCGACAGCGAACCTGGGGTCGGGACCCGGATCGAGTTCGGGTTGCCGCTCGGGTGAGTATCTCATCGTCGAGGACGCCCCGACGCTTTGGATGCTGATCGGGATGGTCCTCAAGCGCGACGGCAAAGGCTCCATCCCCCGCGTCGGGCTTCTTATGGCTGGGCTGACGCTTTGGATACTCAGCGTCCCGCGGCGCGTTTGAGCAGCATCAGCGCCGCGGCTTCATCAGCCCGCAGCATCGTGGGTGTACTCGTCTCGATTGCGCCGAGCGCGGATGCGGAAGACCCGTCCAGGTATGTCTCGATACTGGGGGGTGGACGTAAGACCGCCGACAGATGGCACGAGTGTGCCCGAGCTTGCGGGCTACGGCGTCGATGGCGACGACCACGTTTCGCTTCGCCTCCGTCTCCGACTCGAATCCCAACGGGTCGCGCAGCGCGCAGGTCGCAAGCACGGTGGCGGCCCACGTCCGGAAGTCCTTCGCTGAAGTTGTCGCCGCTGGCCTGACGCAGATACTGGTTGACGTCGTCCGACGTAACGTTGCGTCGCTCCCCGCCGCGATCTACGTTCTGGAATAGATGCTGTCCCGGGAGTTCGTCGCATCGCTTCATCACTCGGGCGATGCGCGGGTTGGTGACGCCGCCGTCGACCTCGCGGCCACACTTGCCCTTAAAGATGAAGCGGACGGTTGCGCCTTTGACCGTCACGTGCCGACTGCGGAGAGTGGTCAGGCCATACGACCCGTTCTGCTGCGCCTACTCCTCGTTGCCGATGCGCACGAACGTGGTCTCAAGCAGCTTGAGGATGGTTGCCACGATCTTCTCTCGAGGCAGACCCTTGCGGCGCATGTCGCCGGTGACTCTTCTGCGAATGCGTGGTAGAGCCCTGGCGAAGCCGAGCATCCGTCGCGCATCGCGACCGGTCACCTGCAGGTGCCCGCGCGGACGCATGGTGATCCAGACGTGCTCCCAGGCAGGCGGGATGGCGAGAGATCGGATGCGGTCGAGCGAGTCGCGGTCGCGCACCACCCTACCGTCGGGGTCGATGTAGATGAATCCCTTCCCCTTCCGCGCGCGCTTTATCCCCGGCTCGATGTCCGAAGCATAGGTGAGACCCGCTTCACGGGCGGCCTCCGCGGACTGCGTCAGGCCGCCGCCGGCGGCGTGGGTTTGGGTCCGCCCCATGCGAACTGGAAGTTGGCCTGCAGGGTCCGCTTAAGCGCCCACAAGCGGGTGATCAACTCCGCCCGCGGGGTCTCCTCGTCGCACGGAAAGCCGAGCTGCCAGATGTTGGCCTGCACCTCGACGGGGATGCCCTCGTCGCAGCGGTGGGGCCGCGCGACCTTCGAGAGCACTTGGCCGACCTGCAGGAGCATCAGGTGTTGTTCGCTCACTACCCCGAGAACGCGCCAGGGTGCGACGCTACCGACCGGCGGCCCGGTGCGGGCCGCCGACTTCTTTCGGACCCGAGCCACCGTTCGCGTCATGCACAGGCACAACGTCGAATTGCGTGTCTTTACCCGGCGCGAGCGTTGACTAGTTGATGGCCACGCAGGCGCCGGGACTTCTTGAATCGATAGACCGGCGGCTCTATCACATGATCCACGGTCTACCGCATTCCACTCCGGGTGATCGGTACGTGAGCATCCTGTCCGACCTGGGCGAAGGGCTTGGATGGGTTGGGGCGGGCCTGACCATGGCCTGGATGGGCGGCCCGAAAGGCCGTCGCGCCGGGCTGGCCACGGCGGTGGCGTCCCTGGGCACCACGTACCTGGTGCAGAAGGTGATCAAGCCGGTCTTCCGGCGCGAGCGGCCGTTTGTCGACCGCGATGTCCTCGTAGTCGGCATCAAGACCGCCGACGCGTCGTTTCCCTCCGGCCACACGGCGTCCTCTTTCGCGGCAGCGACGGCTCTTTCGATCTTCTATCCCAAGGCGACGCCGCTCGTGTTCGGCCTGGCTGCGGGCGTCGGGGTCTCGCGAGTCCACCTCGGCCACCACTTCCCCAGCGACGTCGCCGTGGGATCTCTGATCGGCATCGCTACGGGGACGCTGGCCTCGTGGCTGACCAAGCTGCCGGACAAGCTCTAGACGCGTGCCTCCCGCAGAACGGGGGCCTGGTGGAGGGCTCGGCCATTGCTGGCCAAGCACCCCCTGCCCTGGGTAACGTCGGGACCCTGCCCTTCTACTCGTCTGGGCCGATGCGGAGTTGCGAACCGGTATCTGCCGCCGGCTGGCGCGGGCGCAGTTGAGGCCCCTCGACCACCAGGTTCGGGAGCTCCGTCCACCAGGGCGCCCTGCGTGTCGTGGCGCTCGGCTTCGTCGCCCTGGGCCTGCACTCGTTCGCGACAGCTCGCTGGATGAAGCTTCCGGGCAGCAGAGCGTGAACGCGGTCAGAGCCAGCCAACGGCAATTCAGAAAAGAGCGGGACTAAGGGTCCACATCGAATCAGGCAGGCTCACCTGTCATTTGGGCATATACAGACTCATGGCCTTTTGGCCATGCGTTGTGGGGAATATCCCTCGACGACCCACCGCCGGCACTCGGCGCGATCCAGGCTGTCGATCTTCTTGCAGGCGTCGACGAGCTCGCGTTCCTCATTGACCAAGATTCCGTGGCGGCCATTCTCGCTCGACTCGGGCAAAGACCCCCGAGCAAGCGAGACAAGTGGTGTGCCGGGTTGAGAGGGCCCCGATGAAGGCCAACCCGAGTGGCTCGTCCCATTGGAGCGCAACGAGAAACCCGATCGCGTCACCGATCACGCCATTCGTGCCCTCATCGTCCAGCTCGCAGACCCACTCGACGAGGGGATTTCGCATTCGCTCGGTGCCGCCGTATTTCCTTGGAGGCACCGGCACGAAAAGTGGGGCTACCTGAGCAATCCTACTTCTGTATAACGGCGGTGAAGCCCAGACAACCCTGTGCCTATTGCCGAGCGGCAGGCGAAGCACGAATGAGGCCGAGCCATGTGGGCCCGGCCCCGACGAGAGGAAGGAAGGGGTTCTCAGGACAAAGGTGGCACCGGACGGTCCAGCAGGGTCGCCATCCTGGGCTCGACTACTGCAATCGTCGCGGGAGCGGGCTCGACCGGAATAGGGGCCATTGAAAGAATGGATACTCCTCGTTGTCGAAACCCCCGGCGTTCGGGCGCAGGAGAGGCCACTACGGGGTCGAGCATCCGCCGCAACTCAAACTCCAACAGGCGGTCAAGTTCGTCCATCAGTACTAGAAACGCATACCTCAGGTGAAGTACTCGGGGCCGTCGGATCCGGTGGCGGTGGCACTGCGACCGGCGCCTATCAGGCTGCGGACCGGGTCCCGGCACGGCACCCGGTGCCTGCGTGGCCATCAGCTGAGTCAACGCCTGCGCCCGGTAAAGACACGCAATTCGGCGTTGTGCTTGTGCATGACGCGAACGGCTGGGCGCGCACAAAAGAAGCCGGCGCCCGTGCCGGACAGCATCGCCACGCTGGTCGAGGCGGCCATCGTCATGCTGCTGGGCGACGGCGCGCTCGTCTACCAGGTCGTGACGCAGGGACTCCCCGCCTGACGCGTCAACGCTCGTGCGTAGCCCTCTTACGCGAGACGTTGCACTAGCGAGGCAGTTGGTGCAATCGTCTGTCGACGGAAGAGAATCGGCTCGGGCCGGCACAGGGTCGGGTGAGTTGGCGGCTGGTGTCGTGCAGGACGCTCAGCGGCTGGTCTCGCTCGAGGTCGCCCTGGCCAAGCAAGAGGTGAAAGAGCTGGTCACGGCCAACGCGGTCGCCCCGGGGATGATGGCGGGCGGCGGCCTGGTGCTGATGCTGGCGATCTTGGTCGCGGTGCCTGTATCGGTCGTCACCCCCGTACCGTGGCGCTGGCAGGGGGCGTTGACCTGGACGGTGGCTTACGCCGTAATCGGCATCGCGTTCCTGCACGTCGGCAAATCTCGGCTGGGGATAACCCTGCGGCGAAAACGATCGCCAGCTTGAAGGAGAGCAAAGAATGGGCGCTTCGGCGAATGAGATCGACCGTCAGATAAAGGAGACCCGCGACCGCATGGACGAGAACCTCGGCGAGCTCGAGGAGCGCGCCACCTCCAACGCCGTACGCTATGGGAAGGTCGCGGCGGTAGCGCTGGGCGTGGTCGTGGCGGGCGGCGTCGCGTTCGTTCTCTACCGGCGCTTTCGCAGACCGACTTGGAAGGACAGGCTCCAGGGCATGTCGTTGGAATCGCTCCGAGATCTCGCCGACGAGATGACGGCCCGCTTGAAGAACCCCCTTCCCTCGGTGACGCTCACGGTCAACGACCGCGGCGCAGAGGACCCTGGCATGCTCCAGTCCTTCGTGCGTAAGGTCGCACCCGCCATCGTCGGGACGGCTTCGACCGCGCTTATCGAAAGGGTGACGCGGCCATCCGACGGCGGCGATGAGACGGCCGGTTCGACTCGGCGATCCGCGCCGGCATCCGACTGAGAGGCCGGATGTGGCAGCGTGTCATGCAGGCGGTCCGCCGCGCCCAGCAGACAGTCCCCGTTAGCGTCTTGACGGCGTTCGGCGAGAGCCAGGCCAGCAACTACGCGTCTGCGCTCGCGTTTGCCGGCTTCGTGGCGATGTTCCCGATGATGCTCGGGGCGCTGTCGATCATCGGCTTGATGATCCGGAACCCGGGACCGAGGCGCACTTCCGGGCTCTGATCCTGCAGGTCTTCCCCGGCAACGCCCAGCCTGAGCTGAGGAGCGCCATCCAGGGCGGCTGACTGAGATCTTCGAGACGAAGCAGCGCGACATGGTACGGCAGAAGCTGATGGGCTTCGTGATGATGATGCTGCTCGTCGTCGCGGTCGTCTCCACGGTTGGCGTGAACTCGATCTCCGGATTCCTACCCTACGCGTGGATCGTCAGCCTCCTGCTCGGCGCCCTGGTCATGGTCGGCCTGCTGGTGCTTCTCCACCTTTTCGTGCCCAACCGCACCATCACGCTCCAGGAGGTCCTGCCCGGTGCCGTGCTGGCGGGCGTCCTGATCGAGCTCCTGTCGCTCGCATTCCCGCTGTATGCCCGGTACGCCGGCAGCTTCAACACGTACGGCGCGCAGTTCGGACTCTTCTTCTTGCTGGCGACGTGGTTCTACCTGCTCAGCGAGCTCCTTCTCCTGGGCGCCGTCTACAACCGGTTCAGGATGGGGGAGCCCGTCAAGAAAGGCCTCATCGCAAGTCCGATGGAAGACTCCCGCCAGAACAAGAGGCCTGTCGAGGGCGATCAAGGAGAACAAGGCCAGGTTCCGCATTTCAACCTTCTAGCCCTGAGCCTGGCTGTGGCGACCGCTACGGCGGCGGGCATCGTGCGGAGAAGGGTGCGCCCGAAGACCGCCTCCTGACCGACCGCGCCTGCGGTCAGTAGACCGTGGGGGTGTGAGCGTTACCTCTACGAGCGCCCCAAGGCTGGGGTCGACTTTGATTCTGAAAGGAGGTTCTCTCGTTTGGGTACATTGCTCTTCATCCTGCTCGTCCTCCTTGTGCTCGCGGTGCTGCTCGGAGCCGGCGGGTACAGCGTTCGACGGTACTGGAGCCCGGCCGGCTCTGAGGTCGTCGAGACGGGTGAAACGACCGGCGGTGCCGGCGCGGGCATCGTGGCGGCGATTCTCGCCCTTCTGGTGCTGATCGTCCTGTTCTTCGGATTCACGACATGGAACTGGTTCGGCACGCGCTCGAACGTGGCGCCCGCCCAGGGCACGACCGTTACGTCTCCAGCTCCTACGAGCGCTCCTACTAGCAACTCGGGCACCGGCGTCACCGGGGCCACGAGCGCCTCGCCGATGGCGTCCCCCTCCTCGTCTCCCTAGCCTCCTCAGGGAAAGAGGGCCGGTCCTGGTGGCCGGCCCTCTTTGGTTTTCCGGGTAGCGCGGAGTTCAGGCGCGTTGCCGGGAACAGAGGCGGAGTGGAAAAGTCTCGACGAAAGGAGGCCACGAAATGGCAGCGACAAAGCAGAGTTCGCGCAGTTTGAGCACTCGCAATAGGGACCACATGCCCACAGGCACGTTCGCGTTCCCCAAGGAGCGCAAAGAGCCGCTCAACGACGCGCGCCACGTGCGCAACGCGATTGTCCGATTCGACCAGGTGGAAGGGGTGAGCGATGCCGAGAGAGATGCCGCCTGGGGGCGCATCCGCATTGCAGCCCGGAAGTACGGCGTCGAGGTCTCGGCGAGAGACTGGAGGTCGCGCATGAAGGCCGGCAAGTCCGGCCCCAAGTCGACCTCGAAAAAGCGTTCGTGAGAGCTCGCAGATCCGGGTAATCGCCCCTCCCAAGGGCGTTTCTTTCATAGAGGCATTCGAATCACGGCTGGCCGGAAAGACCAGCTCGAAAGGAGGTAAATCAAGAGTGGTTGCGTTGATCGTCCTGATCCTGCTGGTGCTGCTCCTCGGTGGGGGCGGCTTGCTGGCACCAGCGCTTCATATCCTCTGGATTCTGCTCGTCATCGGGCTGATCCTATGGGTGCTCGGCTTCTTCATTCGCTCAGCCGAGGGCGGAGGCCGCTGGTACGGCTGGTAGTCAGCCCAAAAGACAAGAGGCGGCGCCTGCACGTGCGGGCGCCGTTTCTACTTTGGTTAGGGGCGTGAGATAGGCGCTTCTCCTGCATCTGTACAAAGACGCCTCATTGCGCGTGGCGATACTTGACCGCAAGACTTCGAGTTTGGCCAAGGGGGAGAAGATGGCGGTGATCCAGCTGCGTCCGGGCGGGAGTGGATCTGAACGGACGGTACTGCGCGCGCGGCGATCGCCGCGCCGCAGTCGGCGTGATCCTTTACCGGCGGCGGCGGCGCCGCACGCTGGCGCACCGTCTGCACCGTGCGCTTCCCGAGTCCCTGCGGACCAGTTGAAGCGGCCGCTCCAGCGAGCAGCCCGGGCGCTCTAGCCGAGGCCTCAGCCTCAGGCGGCGCGGGCCGGGCTCGGGTCGAAGGTCGC
>Ga0307374_10013058_pt1 | contig 11543 bp, 12 predicted proteins | sample OX3MG_FD_202532 | JGI IMG/M metagenome (GOLD analysis project Ga0307374, IMG submission 202532) | Soil microbial communities from Risofladan, Vaasa, Finland - OX-3 | ecosystem: Environmental > Terrestrial > Soil > Coastal area > Acid sulfate soil | place: Finland: Risofladan, Vaasa | collected...
TTCTTTACAGGCGCTCAGTGCTCGGGTGGGTGATGTCTACTCTTTGTTCGCCGCTTACGAGAGAAGGCGGTAGCTGCCGCTACCGCAGTCCACGGCGGGCTTCGCCCGCAAGTTCACGGCCGCGCCGCAGGCGCCTTGGAGTGCGGCTGCGAAGCTGCCGCCTTACCCTACATTGTCAAGAATTAGGTGTGACAGGACACTAGCAGTGCGCACCATCAAGATGGGCCAATATGGCGAAGCACTCAAGGTCATTAACAAAGGGCTTGAACTTTTTCCGGAAGACACCCTCTTAAGGATTCTTCTCGAAAAGGTCAAGCCAGCGATACTGGCTCCGTGAACCTGTTCCAGAGAGCATGTTGTTCAAGAGGTTTCCAATCGAAGGGAGGCAGGAATGGGAGATTCCAAGATGACACGTCGAGATTTCGCTGGGAAGGCGGCCAAAACGGCGGCCGCCGGCCTGGCCTTGGCCTCAGGGCCTGCGATCCGGAACGTGCTGGGTGCCAACAACAGGATCGGCCTGGGGCTTATCGGCGCCGGTGATCAGGGACGTTACGACCTCAAGGATTTTATGCGCACCGGCCAAGTGGACGTCATCGCGGTGGCCGATCCCCATCAGCTCAACCTTGATCAGGCTGTGGAGATGACGGAGGGTAAAGCGAAAGCTTTTAAAGATTTCCGTAGTGTCCTCGACCGCAAAGACATCGACGCAGTGCTGATCGCCACTCCCGATCACTGGCATGCGATTCCCATGATCGCGGCCTGCGCTGCAGGTAAGGACATTTACCAGGAAAAGCCCCTATCCCACACCCTCTACGAAGGCAAGAAGATGATCGAGGCGGCAACTGCGCACAATCGCGTGGTACAGATTGGCACGCAGCAGCGTTCCGGCGAGCACTTCCAAAAGGCGGTGGAGCTGGTTCAGAGCGGGAAGATCGGCAAGGTTTGCTCCGTGGATACCTGGATTGATTGGAACACCTGGCCTCGGGTCGTTGATCCTTTTCCTGACGATAACCCTCCAGCGTGGCTTGACTGGGACCTGTGGCTCGGCCCCGCTCCCTACCATCGCTACAATCCAGCACGCTGCCTTCAGTCGTTCCGCTGGTACTGGGATTATGCCAATGGTATGGCGACGGACTGGGGTACCCACTTGCTCGATATTGCCCTCTGGGGAATGGGAGTGGACGCTCCCAAGACCGTCTGCGCCATGGGAGGCAAGTATCTGCTCCAGGATGATACGGAGACGCCCGACACGCTCAATGTGATTTACGAGTTTCCCGCATCGCCGGTGAGCGGCAAGGATTTTATCGTCACGTTCACCAGCCGCTTCACGAACCAGCGGGGAACCGAAGGCCATTCTAACGGGATCGAATTTTTCGGGACGGAAGGCACCCTGCTGGTCGATCGGGGCGGCTTCACAGTGTGGCCAGAACCGAAGCGGGTCGGGGGCGATTGGGTGGACTCCTCCGCCGTGATCCGAAGTGACAGCTCCGCGCAGCATTATCCACACGTCCTTAACTTTCTCGAATGCGTTAAGTCGCGCCAGACGCCCCATTCCAGCATCGAATCGGGTCATCGCGCCACCAGTATGGGGTTGCTGGCCTGCATTTCCTTGAAGCTGGGCCGGAAGCTCGTCTGGGACGGACAGCGCCAGGAGTTCCCCGGCGATGCTGAGGCCAATCGGCTTATTACCAAGGAGTATCGCAAGCCCTGGATCGTAGCGTAGTGTTCAAACCCGCGAAAGGTGGTACCCGGACGTCATCGCCAAGAACCGGTTGAATTAAACTGAACGTCGTAAATGATTGCGCATGTTAGCGGAGCGAAGCCGCATAAACGCTGGCCTTCTGTGACTCTCATCCGCGTTCATTGATGGCATCGTGTTCAGCTTATCCAGAACGGGGAATCCGGCCGCAGAGCGGTGAATCAGCCAAACCCTTTGTCGGATGGGGATGGCCCCTGATCGAAGGCAGGCGATAGAGCCGGTAACATGCACAAACAAAAACGAGGAGAAATCCTTCCATTCTGGGAATCAAAGGAGGTGTCCGGTGTCTAAAAACGGTCGCAGAAGCTTTTTAAGGTCGAGCGCGATAGGATTGGCCGCACTGGGGGCGGCGGGCGGCCAGTGGACGCAGACGTTGTTCGGCGATCCGCTTGGAATCCCGATTGGGCTGCAGCTTTATACAGTTAGAGAGGCGTGCGAGCAAAACCTTCCGGCAACACTTAAGAAAGTGGCTGATACCGGGTACCGGGAAGTCGAGCTTGGCTCGTTCAACTACTATGGGCGCAAACCCGGCGATCTGCGCAAACTGCTGAGTGATCATGGATTGGCCTGTATCAGCGCATCCTACACCACCGGCATGCTGCGATCGGGCTGGGATAAACACATTGCGGACGCGCGTGAGCTCGGCGCGTTCTACATGGTGTGTGCCTCTCTCGATCCCAAGGATCGTGCTTCAATCGACGCGATCCGTAAGTCCGCCGATCTTTTCAACCATTGCGCAGAACAGGCTCGGAAGGCTGGGGTTGGATTTGCCTACCATTGCCACAACTTTGACTTTAGCATCGTTGGAGGTGTGGTGGGCTACGATGAGCTTCTGCGGAGCACGGACCCCAAGGTCGTCGATATGGAGATGGATTGTTTCTGGACCACGATGGCAGGGAAGGATCCGGTGGCTTATTTCCACCGCTATCCGGGCCGGTTCACCCTGCTGCATATCAAAGACCTCAAGCCTGGATTTGCTCCGACGACGGGCGGCGTCAAAGGCGGCAATCCCTTCACCGAAGTCGGGCGCGGGGTTATTGACTGGAAACGGATTTTCGAGGCAGCTCGTGTGGGAGGCCTGAAGTATTACAGCGTGGAACAGGATCAGTGTGATGATCCGCCTTTCGAAAGCATCAAGGTCAGCTACGATTACTTGCATCACCTGAAGGTCTAGCGAGGCTCTGCCTCAGACTGGCAAGTCGTGACCCCCAACCCCTCTCCCCCCATTCGGGGGAGAGGGGTTGGGGGTGAGGGGCGACGTAAAATTTGACTCAAACGCAACAAGTTTGCCGCATCAAGGAGTCTAGCTCTAAGGTTGGAGCGAGAGAGGCCCGGGCCGGACATCTCGGGGCCTCAGCGCACGCCACGCCGTCGAACGGGGACAAGAATCCCGGAGTCCGGATACAATCAATCCGGACCCGAGCAAGGGCCTGCGGCAGCATGTGCGGCGCTTTGCAACCATCCCTGTGAAGGTGGGGCACACCTGGTTAGCAATCCGTTCCAGCATCTTGGGACAGGTTGACTAACGAACCGGTGAGGGCATATTTATTCTCAGGGGGTCTCGACGCTGTGGTCGGACACGGAAGAATTACAACTCGCCGCCTAATGGCTGTCGCGTGTGCGGGCTTGCTTACCTTTGGGAGCATACTGGCTTTCCTCGGCGCCACACTCCCGGAGTTGCGAGCCCGGCTCGGGTTCGATATGGCCCGAAGTGGCACGCTCTTCAGTTTTCTCTTTCTGCCGCAGATTCCCATGTCGTTCGTGGCGGGCCCGTTGATTGACCGCTTTGGAAAGAAGCCCATTCTTGTCCTGGGCTCGCTAACCGCCGCCGCCGCCCTCCTTGGGATAGGGTTGGCGTCGAGTTATAGGGTCTTGGCCGCTCTGGTGTGCTTTTTGGGACTCGGCGCCAGCTTTGTGAACAGCAGCTCCAATACTCTGGTGCCGGACCTCTATCCGGAGAATCCGTCGTCCGCCATGAACCTCGGCAATGTTTTCTTCAGCCTCGGCGCAGTCTTCTTTCCGCTGGTGGTGACACTGTTCTCCGCACGGCTGGGACTAACGCTAACCATGGGACTCATCGCCCTGTTTGTGGCATTGCCGGGCGTCCTGGCATTGCTTCAAACCTTCCCACCCGCGCTTGCGGGCCCCGGCTTCAAATGGGATGACGTGCGCAAGGCCACGCTTGATCCATCTATTCTCTTTCTCGCCGTCGTACTGTTGTTTTATTCCGCCTTGGAGACCTCGACTGGCGGCTGGCTACGTATCTACGCCGAGCAGGCTTTTGGTGCGTCAGCCCGGGTATCGGGCTTAATACTAACGGCGTTCTTCGGCTCGATGATGGTTGGCCGCCTCGCTGCCAGCTTTATCGCCAAAAAACTGCGTGGCTCGTGGCTGGTGATGGGGTCGGCGGTTGGAGCACTCCTCGGACTCGTGCTGCTCTCACTCGCTCCGGACATTCGCGTAGCAACAGGAGGAGCCGTTATCTGCGGTTTGTTTTATGGCCCGATCTTTCCGACCACAGCCGGAACCGCCAGCACTTACTTTCCTAGAATTTTTGGGACGGTTTTTGGTGTTTTGATGGTCGTCGCTTTCACCGGCAGCATGGCGTTACCGCTCGCTATCGGTTATATCGCCAAGGACACAACGGTGAGAAATGGTATCTGGATGATCGCCGCAAGCGCGGTGCTGCTGGTCATCGCCCAGTGCGTCTTTGTCATCCACGAAAGACGCCGGTTCCTGCGTATTGTTGCGTCTGGATAATTGGCTAGAAATTCGCCGCGTTGTCAAAGATCGACAGTAATACCGGTGGGAATTGCTGTCGCTCGGCGCTTGAATCGGTTCTTCCGCACTCTCGGTGCAGTCGGGAACCAGCAAAACGTTGCATCTATCAGATAACATGGGCTTTGGCTCCCCTCTTGCAATCAAGGGAAGGGCAAACCATAGGGCCGCCTGTGATGATGCCGTAACTGACAGAATCTATTTGTCTTAGTACCACCATTCGCAATTGCGGTAACGGATTCTTGCAACGTTCTTCAACACCCCCTCACCCCCAGCCCCTCTCCCCGCAAGCGGGGAGAGGGTGGCGCGGGGAAGCAGTGCTTCCCGTCGCGCCGGGTGAGGGGGTGCGAGAATACGTGAGCGAACTTACGAAACGCTGCACTTAGCCTGGGTATGAGCCCCAAGGTTGCACTGAGAGTGGGGAACAACCGGGATACTTGCGCTTCCAGTTTCAGTGGGAGGGTATTCATGGCCAATTTGAATCTGGGCCAAAGAGACGTTTATGACGCTATCGTGGTCGGGTCAGGCGCCACGGGAGGCTGGGCCGCTAAGGAACTCACCGAAGCCGGCTTACGCGTAGCGGTCGTCGAAGCGGGACAAATGCTCGTGCCCGAGAAGGATTTCTCCGAGCACGGGATTGCCTACCAAATCCGGTATAGGGGCAACTCGCCGGAAATAGCAAAAACCCGGCCGATCCAACAGTACTGTTCCGGGTGCAACGAGTGGAATTACAAATGGTTTGTAAACGATTATGAAAATCCTTACACCACCGATCCCGGCAAACCGGCATGGTGGTTTCGGCTGCGCATTTTAGGCGGGAGGTCGCTGGCGTGGGGACGTCAAAGCTACCGGTTGAGTGATCTTGACTTGAAGGCCGCAAGTCATGATGGCTACGGTGAGGACTGGCCGATCAGCTATGCGGACTTGGCTCCGTGGTATGACCGAGTCGAACAGTATATCGGCGTGAGCGGGGCAGCAGAAGGGATACCGCAATTGCCGGACGGAAAATTCCTACCACCGATGCCCATGACGTGCGGTGAAGTGATACTGCGCAAGACAGCGAAGGAGAAATTTGGCCGAACCGTGACCATCGGCCGTTGTGCGAACCTTACCGCGCCACTGAACGGCCGGGCACCTTGCCACTATTGCGGGCCCTGCGACCGCGGATGCGTCACCCATTCCTATTACAACAGCCCTACGTCCAGTCTTGCAGCGGCACAGGCGACCGGGCGGTTAACTCTATTCACGGATGCGGTTGTGAGTCATGTAACGGCCGATTTGAATAGCGGGCGGGCCACCGGTGTTCGTTACGTGCACCGCCTTACGCGAGAAAGCCGCGAACTGCGAGGCAGAGTTATTGTCCTGTGCGCGCAAGCCATGGAGTCTGTCCGGATTTTGCTGAATTCAGTAAACCGGCAATTTCCGAAGGGGCTGGCCAACTCAAGCGGTGTTCTCGGTCATTATCTGATGGATCATGCCACAGGGTTCGGGGCGAACGGCGTGATGCCCATGTTGGAGTCGCGGCCCTGGGCAGGGCCGCCTCGGCGTCCCAATGGGATTTACGTGATTCGCTTCCGAAATGTGACCGAGCGCCACCCCAATTTTATTCGGGGGTACGGCTTCCAGGGTGGAAGCAATGCGGACTTCAATTTTGGAGCCGAGGGCTTTGGCAAGCAGTTCAAGGAAGATGTGAAGCGGGGCGGATGGACCATCGGCTTGGGGGCCTTTGGAGAGTGCCTGCCGCGCTGGGACAACTATATTGAGTTAGATAAGGATGTGGTCGACGCCTGGGGGATTCCGGCCTTGCGCATTCATGCCTCGTACGGAGATAACGAGAGGAAGATGGGTGAAGACGCAGCCAATACTGCCGCAGAAATGCTGGAGGCGGCAGGAGCCAAGAACATCCAGCCGATCAAAGCCATCAAACCCTTTGGGAATGCTATTCACGAGGTGGGGGTTGCGCGCATGGGAAGCGACTCCACGCAGTCAGTACTCAACAGTTTTTGCCAGGCGCACGACGTGAAGAACCTTTTTGTTATGGACGGCAGCTCCTGGGTGTCCTCGGGTTGTCAGAACATCACCTTGGGGTTGATGGCAATTGCCTCCCGTTCGTGCGCTTACTTGATTGACCGATACAGAAAATCGGAAATTTGACTCCTCGATGGTACGGGGCGGACTGACTGTTAATTTTGTCCCGTCAATCGGGATGACATGAGGGCAAAACCATGAAGATTACCAAGGTGGAAGTTTTTCTTAGTGCGGCAAAATGGCGTCAATTCACCTTCGTTAAGCTCACGACAGATTCAGGGCTCGTCGGGTGGGGCGACGCCACGCTGGGCTGGAAGGAGGATGCGGTTCGCGCGCTCATCGTGGACTACGGCCGTCGATATGTCGTCGGGCAGAGCCCGTTTGATGTTGAGGACCTTTGGTTTAAGCTGTATCAGATTGAGCACAATTCAGGGCCAGTGATGTTTTCTGCGATGGCTGGAATCGAAACCGCGATGTGGGATCTCGTCGGCAAGGCTTGTCACCAACCCGTCTACAACCTTGTGGGTGGAAAGGTTCGAACCAGGGTCAAGGCCTATGCGAATGGGTGGTACACGGACGCGGATGACTTGGAGAAACTCGCCGACCAGGCCCGGGAGGCGGTGAGTCGCGGTTACCGGGCGCTGAAATTTGACCCTTTTGGTCCCGGAGGGCGGGAAATCTCCCGCCAGGAGTTGCGTCAGGCTTCGAAGACCGTTGAAGCAGTTCGGCGCGCTCTGGGAGATGACGTTGAGATTTTGCTGGAATTCCACGGTCGTTTCAGCCCGATCATGGCTTTGGAAGCGATCCGGGCGATGGTTGAGTATTCACCGTCGTGGTGCGAGGAGCCGGTTCCAGCGCACAATTTTGACGCGATGGCCCAGGTGGTGGCCGGGTCTCCGCTTCGCATCGCGACGGGAGAGCACGTTTACGCTCGATTCGGTTTTTTGGACCTCCTGCAGCGCCGAGGCGCCCACGTGATTCAACCCGACCTGGCTTACTGTGGCGGTTTTCTGGAGAGCAAAAAGATTGCAGCCCTTGCAGAAGCCCATTACGTGAGCGTTGCTCCCCATAATTGTGATGGACCTCTCAAGACGGTTATTGGAATTCACCTTTGTGCGAACATCCCCAATTTTCTCATTCTCGAAACCTTTGATGATTATGATGTGCCCTGGCGGCGCGAGCTTACACCTGACGCGCCCAGAGTAAAGGACGGCTTCTACGAAATTCCTACCGGGCCGGGCTGGGGGGTCGAAGTCGATGAGTCAGCAATTGCCGCCCATCCCGGGGACCCCGGCGCAAAGCTTAATATGTTCAGTGTTGGGTGGGAACAACTTATGTGCAAATAGAGTTCAGTCAGCAACGTCCTACACGCAATCAGATTGCAGCAGTCGGTTTGGCGCTGAAAGTGCATGCACAACTCGGCGTAAACCAGGTCGCAAACCACCAGCGACCCGGCCAGGGCTGCTTCCTGGAGGGCCTGGATGGATGCTTCCATGAACTCGGGATCGGCAGAGGGAATATCAAGCAGGACATGGGTATCCACGGCGGTGATCATCGCCCCCGCACGTCCTCGATGAACTCATCGACGCGCCTGTAACCGAGGTCAGCAAAGCTTTTCTTACACCGTCCCTTTCATTTCGCCAGATTTAACTTTCTGGGCTCCTTCCGCAGCAGGATGGAATCGTTCGAAACCTGGAATTCCACCTCAGTTTCAGGCTTCAGCCCAAACCTCTCACGAATCACCTTCGGTATCGTCACCTGGCCTCGCTCACCTATTTCCATACTTTGTAGGATGAATCAAATTACATACAGACGCAAAGCAACAGACTGGACTGGCCAGGGGATGCCGGTCAAATCGGGCGTCGGCCAGCCGCGCAACAAGTTTGCGGCTCGCACACATCCCAAAGCAAGTAGCGCAGACCTGCGTCTTTCAGGTCTGCGGCTTTTCCCGCCGTTGATGGCATGCATCGATCAGATTCGTGCCTTCGGGTCCGAAAGCATATTCACGAGTCAGTCGTAACCCCACAGCCCTGTGTCGACTCTGTTCCCATGGGATCCCGCCAGAGCACGGAGAGTGCCGGGCTAAAGCCCGCCGCTACAGCAGTCCACATCGGAAAAAACGCCCGCGCGTGCCGTCCGCTCCGCCCTCCAAAATATTTTGTTGCATTTGTCTCACCTGTCCGGCGTGGCTCTGGCCGCATGTTACTCCCCTGCCCGCCGGGCGACGAAGGTCGATCCACTGATTGCGCTACGGCAGTAGTGACAAGTTCTCATCGAATGGAAGATGGCGCTAAGGGCCCTTTCAGAAATACCTGTTCCATCTTCCAACCGGCACCCCTTACCCGCCGCGACGGGAAGCACTGCTTCCCCGCGTCACCCTCTCCCCGCTTGCGGGGAGAGGGTAGGGGTGAGGGGATGTATTGGGTCCGAAATGGAACAGTTGTTATCTGACAGCCCCTAATCCCTGGGGGCATAGTAACCCAGGCGGGCTTGCACCTTATCGTTGCCGTCTTTTGCCTGCACTTTGATCCGCCGGAACGTTCCATCGTGATTCTGATTGGTGGGAGTGTAGCCCAGAAGATATTGAGTTCGAAGCTCCTCGGCGATGCGCTGGAAAGCCTCTGAGGTGTCCCTGGAGCGCGAAACTCGAATGTTTTCCCCGCCCGTCTCCTGGGCCAGTTTATGGAGCACCGAATCGCCACCCTCTCCAAAACCGCCGGAATGGATATAGAACATGCGGTCCACGATATCGACGGCGTAGATGATGGCATTCGCCTGCTGCGCGGCATCAAGCGACTGGCGGAGTTTCATGGACGACCCCTGGTCAACCCCGTCGGAGAGAATGATCAATACCTTTCGACCCACTTCATGCTGAAGAATGTCATGGGCGGCGAGATAAATGGCGTCATAAAGATGGGTGGCTCCGGCGCCGGCGCTGGGAAAAGTTCCGGGAAGCGGTCCCGCTCCGCCACCATTGATGACGGTCTGGTCGATGGCCTGGGTCAGCAGGGGCAGACTGGCGGTTAAGTCCTGCAGGATTTCGGTGTCAACATCGAAGTGGATGACGAAGCAAAGGTCTTTCGGCCTCAGCACCTCATGCAGAAAGGAATCGGCCTGATCCTTCTCGACCTGGAGCACGCGTCCCTGGCTGGGACTGGTATCGATCATCATTCCCATGGTGAGCGGCGTATCGGTTGATTTTGAAAAGTACTTAATCTGCTGCGGCACGCCGTCTTCGGTCAAAACAAAGTCATCCTTGTTGAGGTTCGGGATCAAGCGGCCGTGCTTGTCTTTCACCACCGCATAGACGTTCACGACCTCTGTCTGGACGCGAAAGGTGGGGCTGGTTTGCGTCTGTTGCCGGGCCGGAGGGATCGTGACCGGCTGGCCGGGTTCCGGGCCATTGGATTGATAAGCCCAAGCGGGTTGCGGCGCTGCCCACAAATTTGAAATGAAAGCAGGCTTTCGAGCGAATAGGCCCAAGGCGGCCAACAAGCAAAACAGCAGAGCGAACACTCCCTGTCGGGACCGGTTCCACCGGCTGATGCAGGCCCTGATCGGATGAGAGAATCTCCAGAGCCCACGGAACCCCAATTGCTGTCCGTTAACCCAAGGGGATGGGAAAGGTCTGAGGTCATCAATCGCCGGTTGACTGCCCTCGGGCAACAGATCGTTCATAAATTATCCTTTCCAAGCGCCATTTTCAGACGTCGAGGCATTGCGGCGGCTTCTCTTGAAGCCAACCCATCAGCGAGATGAGCATCCCAAGTGGTGAGGCAACAAAAACCAGTGTTTGGCTCCGCCAATTCGTACCGGCTGCATCATATGATGGCAGCTCTACTTGTGGCGTTGCTTTTGGCATCCTCCTCGCCTGCCGCGTGCCAAGTCCAACATCGGGACAAATCTCAGCGCCAGCTTCAGGGGCTGGAACTCAGGCGCAACGTGCAGCTTGTTTTGGTCCCGGTCACCGTCAAGGACCGTCGTGGGCATCTTCTGCCGTCTCTCACCCAGGGGGACTTCCGCATTATTGTGGACGGCCAGGAAAGGCCGGTAAAGTATTTTTCGAATGAGATCGGGCCGCTTGCTGTCGTGGTGCTGGTGGACACTGGCCTTTCCGTAAGCTCGGTTAATACCGTGCGTAACATGCTGCCCGATTTGCAGAACTGTTTTCTCCCCCAGGATGTATCGGAAGCCTACACCTTTGACGAAACCATCCACCGTCTGGTGGACTTCACATCGCAGCCGGAGACATGGGGAAGGCGTTAGACACAGCGCTCCCGGAAGGCGCCGGGACCGGCCCGCTGGTTCTGGGGGGACCGATCGGCGGTCCCGCCATGAGGAATGGCACGCCTATCAACCAACCGGGGACGGTTCCCATTGGCGCTCCGCCGGTGGGCAAGCGCATGATGGACGCGCTTTACACCGCTTCCCAACAACTGCGAGATCAACCGCCGGAGCGGCGCCGCATGATCCTGGTGATCTCCGACGGCATCAACGGGACCGACAACGATTTTTCCTAGCACGATGTGGTCCGATCGCTTCAGGCAAGGGGTGTAAGTGTCTTCGCCGTGAATTTTGGATTGGGATGGATACTGAAGAAAGAAGATTTGCTCTCGCGCCTGGCTGTGGAGACAGGGGGAGATGAATCCTTCGTCGAAAGGAAGAATGCTCTGGAGGATGCGTATCCGCGCTTGATGAAAGAGGCGCGGACCGCATATCTGCTGGGTTTCGCGCCGGTCCCGGCGGATGGGAAATTGCACCGCATCGGCGTGCGTGTTTCCATGCGTGGAGCGCGTGTGATCGCCCGCCATCGCTTCCTGTCGCCCGCAAAAAACTGATTTTTTGTACGCATCAGAATCTTCCAATTTTAATTTTTGATTCAACTTTTTCACTTTCCTCTTGACAAGCATCGCAGCAATCACTATACATGGTGATTGAAAACGCGCTCCGCTGGCCGTAGCTGGCGGAAGATTAGAAA
>Ga0307374_10013059_pt1 | contig 11543 bp, 13 predicted proteins | sample OX3MG_FD_202532 | JGI IMG/M metagenome (GOLD analysis project Ga0307374, IMG submission 202532) | Soil microbial communities from Risofladan, Vaasa, Finland - OX-3 | ecosystem: Environmental > Terrestrial > Soil > Coastal area > Acid sulfate soil | place: Finland: Risofladan, Vaasa | collected...
TACGGTTATAGACGGTCAGGACGTGACCGTGATCCAGCAGCTTCCCAGCCATACCGGCGCCCATCACGCCCAGTCCAAGCAGTCCGACCTTCATTGTGCCGTCTCCCCACTACCGGCGGCACACCATCAGATCAAGCCGGCCCGCCGGATCGCCTTAAGGTACTCTCCCGCCAGAGAGAGCGTCAAGCAGTGAGGGGCGAGACACGGGCCTTCCCAGGATCCGTATACCGCTACACCAGGGCTTGACAGCCGCGCCTTGATTGTCTACTATCGCTTTACGCATATATCCGATGGGATTCATGGATTACCTGAGCCTTCAATCGTTCGCCGGATCCGGAAAAGGAGCGCACGTATGGATAGACGTCAATGAGCGCCCCGGCGGCCATGCCCGATCGGCTCCGCCAGACGGCGGTCCGGCTTGAGGATGGTACTCCCGAGGCCGTGCTGGGTTGGGCTCTGCACACCTACGGCACGCGCATGGCCCTGGCCTGTTCTTTTGGCGGCCCCTCTGGGATGGTGCTGCTGGACATGGCCCTGGCCCTGGAACCACGCCTTCCCGTCTTCTATCTCGATACCGGGCTGCTGTTCCCCGAAACCTATACCCTGATCGAGAAGGTAGCGGCTCGCTACGGGATTAGCCCGATCGCCGTCCGTCCCGCTCTAAGCGTGGCCGAGCAGGCGACCGCTCATGGGCCGGCTCTCTGGTCCAGGCAGCCCGATCGCTGCTGCGACCTCCGCAAGGTGCGCCCGCAGCGGGCTTTCCTGGCCGACTACGATGCCTGGATCACCGGCCTGCGTCGGGACCAGGCATCCACCCGCCGCGCCACTCCCGTGGTCAGTTGGGACGAACTGGGTGGCCTGGCCAAAATCGCCCCCCTGGCCCGCTGGAGCGAACGCGACGTCTGGCGGTACATCAGCGCCCACGACATTCCCTATAACGCCCTGCACGATCAAGACTATCCCAGCCTCGGCTGCACCCACTGCACGCGGCCGGTCCAGCCTGGGGAGGACAGGCGGGCGGGCCGCTGGGCCGGCTTCGGCAAGATCGAGTGCGGCCTGCACCGGTCCGCGGAAAGGAGCACTGTCCCATGAGCAAGATCCCCCAAGGAGAGGGCCGGAGTCTGGTCGATCTAGGCCCCGGCGCCGGCAGCGCCGTCGAACGGGTGAAGCTGGAAAGCCAGGGCCTCCGCGGACGGCTGGCCGAGGAACTGGCCGAGGAGACCAGCCGCTTTTCCGACGCGCAGATCCAGTTGATCAAGTTCCATGGCATCTATCAGCAGGAGGACCGGGACGCCCGGCAAGCACGGAAGGCGGCGGGGGTCGAGAAGCTCTATAACTTCATGGTCCGCTCCCGCATCCCCGGTGGCGCCCTGAGCGCGCCGCAATATCTAGTGCAGGACGATCTGGCCGGCCGCTACGCCAATGGCAGCCTCCGCATTACGACCCGCCAGGGGTTGCAGCTCCATGGGGTACTCAAGGGCGATCTGCAGGCCGCCATTGCCGGGATCAACGAGGCGCTGCTCTCCACCCTGGCCGCCTGCGGCGATGTCAACCGGAATGTCATGGCCTGCCCCGCTCCAGTGGCAAGCCGCGCTCATGCCCAGGTGCAGGCGATCGCCCACACCATCGCCATGCACCTGGCTCCTCGGAGCACCGCCTATCACGAGATCTGGGTGGATGGCGAACAGGTAAAAACGGTCGAGGCGCCCGAGACGCCGGTGAACGAGCCGATCTACGGCCCCACCTACCTGCCGCGGAAGTTCAAGATCGGGGTCGCGTTCCCCGGCGATAACTGCATCGACATTTATACCCAGGACATCGGCATGGTGGCCGAACTGGAGGGTGAGACCCTGACTGGCTTCACCCTCCTGGTGGGCGGCGGCATGGGGATGACCCACGGGAAAACCGAGACCTATCCGCGCCTGGCCACGCCCCTCTGTTCCATCGCGGTGGACGAGGTGCTGGAGGTAGTGGAGACTATTGTCGGGATCCAGCGCGACTTTGGCGACCGCACGAACCGGAAGCACGCGCGCATGAAGTATTTGGTGGAGGAACGAGGGATCACCTGGTTCCGCGCCGAGTTGGAGCGGCGCCTGGGCCGGTTCGTGTGCGCCCCCCGTCCGGTGCAATGGCTGAAGGCGGACGATCACCTGGGCTGGCACCAACAGGCCGATGGGCGTTGGTTCCTCGGTCTCTGGGTGGAGAACGGACGGATCAAGGATACGCCGCGGCTGCGGTTGCGCGCTGGCCTCCGCCAGGTGGTAGAAACCTTCAAGCCCGGCATTCGCCTCACCGCACAACAGAACATCCTTCTGACCGATATCGAGGAAAACGATCGGACGGCGGTGGAAGCATTGTTGACCGAATTCGGGATTATCAGCCAGCCGGCCGCCCTGGGCGGCGTGCATCGGCATGCTCTCTCCTGTCCGGCCCTGCCAACCTGTGGATTGGCCCTGGCCGATTCGGAGCGGGCTCTGCCGGCCCTGGTGCGCCGGCTCGAGGACGACCTGGCCGCCCTGGGCCTGGGCGGCGAGCAACTGAGCGTCCGCATGACCGGTTGTCCCAACGGCTGCGCCCGCCCCTACATGGGCGATATCGGCCTGGTCGGCAAGACCAAGGACGTCTACAACCTCTACGTGGGAGGGGACTGGGCCAACACTCGGCTCAACACCCTGTATGCGTCCTCGGTTCGTCTGGAGGCCCTGCCGGACACTATTCGCCCGTTGCTGGAACTGTGGCGCGACGAACGGGAGCCCGAGGAGAGTTTTGGCGACTTTACCGAACGCTGGGGCGTGGAGCAACTTCGGATTCAAGTGGAGGGCCGCTATGGTACCTGAGCGCGCGTGTCATGCCTGGCGCCAAACCGTGGCCGCCGTGGGCCGCTGGAAGGCGGTCGAGGTCGATGACCCCGTGTTGAGCCTGGAAGATCTGCGCTGGCTCTGGCGGGTCGTCCGCCGGGCCTGGGACCGCGTGTTGCTTCGGAGCCTCGGAGTCAGGCGAGGGGCACGCCGGCATGCCGGGTGGTAGCAGTCGCGAACGGCTGAAATAGGGCCTCCGGCTGATCCGCGCGATTCCGCGATCAAGTAGCAAGGAGCTGGGATATGGCGATGCCACAGGCAGCGGCCTACGCGCTGGACGTGTCCCCTGAATGGGCCGGAGCGCCCACCCTGAGGGTGCGTTCGGTGGGGAAGGTTTTCCAGAGCGGAAAGCGTTCGCTGATCGCCCTGGAGGAGGTGAGCTTCGAGGTGCCGGCCGGTGATTTCGTCTGTCTCGTCGGCCCGTCAGGATGCGGGAAATCCACGTTACTCAATCTGATCGCCGGTCTGGAGCGCCCCAGTCAGGGGCAACTGCTGTTGGGCGGGCGGACGATTACCGGCCCTGGCGCCGATCGGGTGGTCATGTTTCAGGAATCGGCACTGTTCCCCTGGCTCAACGTGCAAGATAACGTGGAGTTCGGCCTCAAACTGGCGGGCGTGCCCAGGCGAGAGCGGCGGGCCCGATCCGAGCACTACCTCGACCTGATGGGGTTGGCGGGGTTTGACCGGGCCTGGACTCACGAGCTGTCCGGCGGCATGAAACAACGGGTGGCTCTGGCCCGCGCCCTGGTCCTTGATCCACAAGTGCTGCTGATGGATGAGCCATTCGCGGCTCTGGACGGGCAAACTCGCGATCGCCTGCTGCTTGAGGTACAGCGGATCTGGCAGGAGACCGGGAAGACCATCATCTTCGTCACCCATAACGTGCGCGAGGCAGTCGTATTGGCCAATCGCGTGTTAGTGTTGGGAGCCCGGCCGGGACGGATCAGGGCTGAGATTCTGGTCAGCGCGCCGCGTCCGCGCGAGCCGCGCGGGGCGGAATTGGCGGGGCTCGCCAATCGCGTCTCCGATGAACTGGCGGCCGATTCGATCAGGGCTGGGGAACAGGCAAGGCGGCCCGCCCCAGCCACGCCCGTCGTCTACCCGGGGATCCTCGTCCGTGGCTGAGGAAAACGGGGCGGCGGTGGCGATCAAGCGCCTGGTCTTCTTTGGGGTGCTCTTTGTGCTGTGGCAGGGAGCCTATCGGAGTGCCTGGTCCGTCGTGGCCATCCCGTCTCCCGCCGCTACATGGTCCGCGCTCAGTCGGGGATTCATCGATCACTCGATCCCGTTGGCCGCGGTAGCCAGCCTGCGCCGGGTGCTGATTGGATACGGTCTGGCGGTAGCCCTGGGATTTGGCCTCGGCGTCGCGATGGCCGGTTGGCGAATCGTCCAGCAGACGCTCGGCTCCCTGGTGTTGGGCATGCAGACCCTCCCCAGTATTTGCTGGTTGCCGCTGGCCATGCTCTGGTTCGGTCCCCACGAGCAGGCGGTGATTCTGGTGGTGATCCTGGGCTCTCTCTTCGCCATTACCGAGGCATCGTACAGCGGGTTGAAACAGGTTCCTTCCCTCTACCGGAGCGCGGCGCTCACCATGGGGGCCAACCAGGCGCAGTTGCTGCGAAGGGTTCTGATCCCAGCCGCCCTCCCCAGCATTATCACGGGAATGAAGCTCTCCTGGTCGTTTGCCTGGCGCTCCCTGATGGCCGGCGAACTGCTCTATTCGGAAGTAGGACTGGGTCAGTTACTCAATCGCGGCCGCCGCCTCGCCGACATGGGCGGGGTGGTGGCGATCATGATCGTGATCGCGGCGATCGGCCTGTTGGTCAACGGCGCCTTCTTCGCACCGGTCGAGCGGCATGTCCGCCGCCGCTGGGGGGTGGCCGTGTAAGCATGAATTAAGCCGACAAGGAATGAGCAGACCCGGGGCCGCGGGCGACGCGGCGTACCCGAAGCCCCGGCATTTATGCCGGGGAGGCTCATTTGCCAGCCTAGCCGCGGCCTCTAGGCCGCTTACTGCCGCCCGTTCGCTGCGTGCGGGCGATCATTACACATCACAGCGAAAGGAATATTCGAGCATGGCACGAGGTTTCACCGTCTGGCTGACCGGGCTTTCCGGCGCCGGGAAGACGACAATCGCCGAGCGGCTGGAGCGGGAACTCCACGCGAGCGGGCTGGGCGTGGAGGTGCTGGATGGCGACGTGGTGCGCACCCACCTCTCCAAGGGGCTGGGCTTTTCGCGCGAGGATCGTGATACCAATATCCTGCGCATCGCTTTCGTGGCCGGCCTCCTGACCCGCCATGGGGCGGCGGTGATTACCGCCGCCATCTCCCCCTACGCCGAGACGCGCCGGCAGGCCCGTGAGCGGATCGGCGATTTCGTGGAGGTCTATGTCAGCTGCCCGTTGGAGGAGTTGTCGCGCCGCGATGTGAAGGGCCTCTACGCCAGAGCGTTACGGGGCGAGATCGCCAATTTCACCGGGGTCTCCGATCCTTACGAGGCGCCCGAGCAGCCTGATGTGGTGGTAGAGACCGACCGCGAAACCGTGGCGGAGAGCGTGAACAAGATCCTGGCGTATCTGCGCGAGCACGGCTACCTGCCCGTTCTCGCCCATGGTGGGGTGCTGGCCGCGACCGGGGTAGGAGGGCGTGCCTAATGACCACGCAAATCCAGCCCATGACCACTCCCACGGCCGGCGGCATCACCCCACACGGTGGGCGCCTCGTGCAACGTCAGGTCACGGGGGAGGCCGCGGCGGAACTGGCGGCCCGCGCCCGCGCCTTCCCCTCCATTCACCTCAGTACGCGCCAGCTCTGCGACCTGGAACTGATCGGGAATGGCGCCTTTAGCCCGCTCGAAGGCTTCATGAGGCCGGACGACTATACCCGCGTGGTGGCCGAGATGCACCTGGCGGGCGGCCTCCCCTGGACCCTGCCGATCACCCTGGCCGTGGCCGCCGACGACGCGCCCAATCCCGGCGCGCGGGTGGCGCTTCGCGACGCCGCGGGCCTCCTCCGCGGGGTGCTGGAGGTGGAGTCGGTCTATGGCTACGATAAACGCCACGAGGCCCGCGAGGTCTACCGGACCGAGGATGCCGCCCATCCGGGGGTGGCGGCGCTCTATGCCCAGGGCGATACTCTCGTGGGTGGACCGGTGACGGTGCTTCCATCGCCCGGCGCGAGCGGCCTATACCATCTGCCGCCGGTCGCCACCCGCGCGGCCTTCGCCGAGCGCGGCTGGCGGACGATCGTCGGTTTCCAGACCCGCAACCCGGTGCACCGCGCCCATGAGTACATCCAGAAGTGCGCCCTGGAGATCGTGGATGGCTTGTTGCTGCATCCACTGGTGGGCGAAACCAAGTCCGACGACATTCCCGCCGATGTGCGGCTCCGCTGCTACGAGGTGCTGCTGGCCAACTATTACCCCGCCGACCGGGTGCTGCTGGGCGTGTTGCCGGCGGCCATGCGTTACGCCGGGCCGCGCGAGGCCATCGTGCACGCCCTGATCCGGAAGAATCATGGCTGCACCCACTTCATTGTCGGACGCGACCACGCGGGGGTAGGGAAGTACTACGGCACCTACGACGCGCAGCGGCTCTTCGAGCAGTTCGCGCCCGAGGCGCTGGGAATCGTGCCGCTCAAGTTCGAGAACAGCTTCTACTGCAAGCGGTGCGCGAGCATGGCCTCGGCCAAGACCTGTCCCCATGGTCCGGAGGAGCAGGTGGCGCTGAGCGGCACGGCGGTGCGGGAACTACTGCGGGCCGGGAAGCTACCACCGCCGGAGTTCTCCCGTCCCGAGGTGGCCGCCGTCCTGGTGGCGGCGATGCACGAGGCTGTGACCGGGTAAGGCAGCCGAGTCGGAGACAAAGGGGGGAACGGCACTCACGCCGTTCCCCCCTTTCGTGATCCCGGCCCGTGTGCCACCAATGCGTGTGCTACAGTAGGGAGAGGAGGCACGACCATGGCGATAGAAACCCAGATCCAGGAGCGCTTGATCCCATCCGCGGATTCATGGCCACCCGATGATACCGAGGAGAGTGTTTTGGGGATCGATCTGCATCAGGAAACGATTACCAACACGCGCGTGGGGATCAACGGCGCCGCGCTGCTCTACCGGGTGCCCGAGCAACCGCTGCCCTGGAGAGCAACGAGCCAACTGGTGCTGCTGGGCTGCAAACGGCCCAATGGCACGGCTTACCGCACCATGCCGGACGTGTTCGTGTTCCCCCGCCCCATCGATCCCTTCCGCGGCTCTTTTTCCTTGAAGGTTGATGGCCCACCGTTGCTGATCATTGAGGTGCTGAGCGAATCGACCGCCGCGGTGGATCTGGATCTGAAGGCCGGGAAGGGCTATAGCTACGCGCGGGCTGGAGTTTCCGAGTACCTGACGCTTGATCCCACGGGCGGCATGCTGGACGAGGGGATTCGGGCCTGGCGGCTCCAGGATGGCATCTATCAGCCCTGGGAAGCGGACGGCCAGGGGCGCTGGCAAAGTAAGCAGATCTCGGTGGCGATTGCCCTGGAAGGGATGGCGGTCGCCATCTATACCCAGGATGGCCGGCGCATGCTGCGGGAGGGCGAGGCTGAAGTGGAGCGGGCGCGCGAGCGCCAACTCCGTGAGCAGGCGGAGCAAGGCCGTGAACAAGCGGAGGCGGAAGTGGTGCGGCTGCGCCGGTTGCTGGAGGAGCGGCGGCAATAGTCCTAAGTGAGGACCGTACACGCCGGAAAGGATGGCAGAGCATGCGCGCGATGGTGCTGGAAGCGCCGGGGCAACCGCTCCGCGAGGCCGATCTGCCGCTGCCCACGCCGAACGCCGGCCAGGTGCTGATCCGGGTCCATGCTTGCGGCGTGTGCCGGACCGACCTCCATATCGTCGATGGCGAGTTGCCGCGCCCCAAACTGCCGCTGGTGCTCGGGCACCAGATCGTCGGCGTGGTCGCCGCGCGAGGAGACGAGGCGACGCGCTTTCACGAGGGAGATCGGGTCGGCGTGCCCTGGCTCGGCTACACGGATGGCACCTGCCGCTATTGTCGCGCCGGCCGCGAGAACCTGTGCGACCATGCGCGCTTCACCGGCTATGACATCGATGGCGGTTACGCCGAGTACACGATGGCGGACGAGCGCTTCTGCTTTCCCATCCCCGACGGCTACCCCGATCCGCGGGCGGCGCCGCTGCTCTGCGCGGGCTTGATCGGGTACCGGTCGCTCCGTCTGGCTGGCGACGCCGAACGGCTCGGCCTCTATGGGTTCGGCTCCTCCGCGCACCTCATCGCCCAGGTCGCGCGCTCCCAGGGCCGGCGCATCTTCGCCTTTACCCGCGATGGTGATACCGAGAGTCAGAATTTCGCGCGCTCCCTGGGGGCGGAGTGGGCCGGCGGCTCCAGCGAGGCGCCGCCGGAAAAGCTCGACGCGGCCATCATCTTTGCCGCCGTGGGCGAACTGGTGCCGGCCGCGCTACGGGCGCTGGATAAGGGCGGCACGGTGGTGTGCGCCGGCATCCATATGAGCGACATCCCCTCTTTTCCCTACGAGATCCTCTGGGAAGAACGCGGCATCCGGTCGGTGGCCAACCTTACCCGCCAAGATGGCGAGGAGTTTCTCGCGTTGGCGGCTCGTGTGCCGATTCAGACCGCGATCACCACCTTCCCGCTCGCCGAGGCCAACACCGCGCTCGACCGCGTCCGGCGCGGCCCACTCGATGGATCGGCCGTGATCGTGATGGATGCAACGCTGGTGGGCGGCGATCTCAGCTCCCAGCCACGCTGATTGAGGATGGCATCTATCAGCCCTGGAAGGCGGACGGCCAGGGGCGCTGGCGCGGCAATCAGATCGCGGTGGCGATTGTTCTGGAAGGAATGGCGGTCGCCATCTATACTCATGCTGGACGGCGCATGCCGCGGGAGGGTGAGGCTGAGGAGGAAGTTGCGCGGCTGCGCCGGTTGCTGGAGGAGCGGAACATCACGTAGTTCGCGGATTTATTCCGCGCTCGTTGAGGTAAGGCGCTTGCCCTGGACTCCGTGGCGTTCGATGAAGTCGAGCACCCGGCCCCAGGCGTCAGCCGAGGCGCCGGCGAAGTCCTCCTGCCGCGTCTCGAAGAAGCCGTGCGGCGCCCCAGGGTAGGTGACCATCTCGTGCTCAACCCCCGCGGCGGTGAGGGCAGCGGCTAAGGCGGCGACCTCGGCCGGCGGGATGCCTTCATCGGCGCCACCCCATAGCGCGAGAACGGGGGAGGCGATGGCGGCGGCGAGTTGGGTAGGACCAGGCGCGTTACGCACTGGGCCGGGAAAGCCATAAAAGCCAATCACCCCGGCCAGGCCGTGGCCATAGGTGGCGGAGAGGAACGCCTGGCGACCACCGAAACAGAAGCCGAGGCCGACTACCGCACGGCACGAGCCGCCGGCGGGCGAACGTAGGTAGGCAACCGCCGCCGCCAGGTCCGCCTGAAGACCCGCCCTGGTGAGATGCGTAACGTGCTCCATGAAAGGAAAATCGGCGCCGCGCTCGCCGATCCCGGCTGTCCGGCCAAAGTAGTCGATCGCCGCCGCGACATGCCCATGCTCAGCGAGGCGCGCGGCCAACTCATGATAGAAAGGGCTTAGCCCGCGGATATCTGGGAAGACGAGCACGCCAACCCCAGAGCGCCGTGGCGAGCGGGCGGCGAAGCCCGCGAACGGGGCGCCATCGGCGGCGGTGAGCGTGAGCGATTCGCGGATGACGGCGACATTGGGATCGTGAGGGACCGCGGGCAGCGAATTCGGCTCGTGACACATGGAGATTTCCCTTCCCTACAACCATTCAGCCCGATCCTTACAACAGCCTGGCCAGTCGCTCCAGCAATGGCAGAACGTCCCGCAATTCGCGCTGCTCCTCGGGGGTCAGATTCTCATGCAGCACATCGGCCATGCGCTGAGTGATCGCCCAGCCCTTGTCCTTTAACTCCTCGCGCCCTCTCTCGGTCATCGAGACCACGGTTTTGCGCCCGTCCGTCGGGTCCGCCCGGCGCTCCACGAGTTTCCGCCGCTCCAGGGCGTTCACGATCGCGACCATCGCCTGCGGGCGCACATGCTCGGCCGCGGCGAGGGCAGTCGGCGCCGAAGGGCCTTCCCGATCCAATCGGGACAGGACCGAGGTCTCGGAAAATGTCACCTCGCCGGTCTCGTAGAGCTGCTTCATCCGGCGGGCGATCCGGCCAACCGCGACGCGAATGTCGCCACTGAGTTCTAGGATCTCGCCAGAAAGTTCATTATCCTCGGGCATAGTAGTAACTATAGCTTTAGTAATCTGGCTTGTTAATGCGCTTGAGGAAGGCGAATATGCGCGGGAAAATATTCGTCCCATCAGGGTGTCGATTTGGTGTGTCACCGTTCGACGTATAAGTAGCGGGACTTCCGCGGGCGGGTAAATCGGAAAGGGAAAGACCAGATGCGTTATGCGCTGCTGATCTATATGGATGAGAAACTGGCTCCCCAAAGGAACAGTGAAGCTGACATCACGATGTCGGTGGACTATCAGGCGTTCGGCGAGCGGTACAAGGACAAGATCCTTGGCGGTGATGCCCTGCAAGCGGTCGCGACGGCGAGGACCGTGCAAGTGCGCGGCGGGCAAACGCTGGCCACCGACGGCCCCTTCGCCGAGACCAAGGAGCAACTCAACGGGTTCTACCTGGTCGAGTGCGGCGATCTGGACGAGGCCGTGGAGGTCGCGTCCCACATCCCGGATGCCGTCCGCGGCTCCATTGAAATACGCCCAATCATGGAGTTCAATTAGCCGCCCCTCCCGCCCGGCAGCCGGCCCATCCGCCGGCTGCCCCTCGCGTGGCCTTTCGCCATCACGTCGCTGGATAGACTGACCGAGCGCGTGAACCGGTCCGTTTCAACCTGGCTGCCCAGGTCGTTCCCGTACCCAACCTTGGTGCTGAGCCTTGGTGCAGCCGCCATTCGTCCACGCATGGCCTCCAACGGGCGCTCCTAACCGATCTGGCTTGCTTACAATGCGTAGCGTTCACGAGAAAGGTCTCCTTCGATGGCTACAGTGTCTGGTCTCGACGCCGCGCCGGCACCCGTACCGTTCCGCATGCGGGCGATCATTGGCCCGCTCGTGGCGATTATCATTGGCGTGTTCATGGTGGTCCTGGATAGCACGGCCATGAACGTCGCCTTGCCCAGCCTGGTCACCGGCTTGCATGATCCGCTTTCCACCTTGCAGTGGACGATCACCGGCTACGTGCTGGCCCAGGCCGCCGTCATCCCCCTGGCCGGCTGGCTCTCCGACCGTTTCGGCGCCAAGCGCGTTTTTCTCAGTTCCATCGCGCTGTTCACCCTCGGTTCGGTCCTGTGCGCCATGGCCCAGGGAAGCACCATGCTTATCGCCTTCCGTGTGTTGCAAGGGCTTGGCGGCGGCGTGGTGACGCCGATCGCCATTGCCTATACCTATCGCCTCAGCCCACCTGAGCGGGTCGGCGCCGTGATGGGCCTGATAGGAATCCCCATCCTCTTCGCCCCCGCCATCGGCCCCGTGGTGGCCGGCTGGTTAGTGCAGTATGCAACCTGGCGCTGGATCTTCCTGGTCAACCTGCCGGTGGGCATCGCCGGTCTCCTGATCGGCCTGCGCTGGTTGCCGACCATTGAGCGGCAGAACGTGGCGGGTCTGGATCTGCCGGGGATGCTCCTTGGCCCGCTGGCCTTCGCT
>Ga0307374_10013060_pt1 | contig 11543 bp, 10 predicted proteins | sample OX3MG_FD_202532 | JGI IMG/M metagenome (GOLD analysis project Ga0307374, IMG submission 202532) | Soil microbial communities from Risofladan, Vaasa, Finland - OX-3 | ecosystem: Environmental > Terrestrial > Soil > Coastal area > Acid sulfate soil | place: Finland: Risofladan, Vaasa | collected...
GGCCGTCACCCCATCAAGAGCCGCGGCGGCAACCAGGAAGGCGACGCCCCCGCCGGCCACGATGCCCTCCTCAAGGGCGGCGCGGGCGGCGGACAGGGCGTCCTCCACGCGAGCCTTCTTCTCCTTCAGCTCCACCTCGCTGCCGGCGCCGGCGCGAATGACCCCAACCCCACCCGCGAGCTTGGCCATCCGCTCCTGGAGCTTCTCACGATCATAGTCGCTGGTCGTGTCCTCGATCTGGGCCGCGATCTGGTCCACTCGGCCCTTGATCTCGGCCGGGTCGCCCTGGCCGCCCACGATAACCGTGGATTCCTTGGCCGCCACCACGCGCGTGGCATTGCCAAGGTCGCGGAGGGTGACGTTATCCAGCCGGGAGCCGGTCTCGTCGCTAATCACCGTACCGCCGGTCAGGATGGCGATGTCCCGCAGCATTTCCTTCCGCCGATCCCCGAATCCGGGAGCCTTGATCGCCACCGAGCTGACGATGCCTCGGAGCTTATTGACCACCAGGGTGGCCAGGGCCTCGCCATCCACATCCTCGGCGATAATGACAATCTCGCGCCGGCCGCTGGTCGCCACTTGCTCCAGAATAGGGAGAATATCGGCCACGGCGCTGATCTTCTTGTCGGTGATCAAGATCGAGGGGTGCTCGATGATCGCCTCCAGGCGCTCCTGATCGGTGACGAAGTGGGGCGAGATGTAGCCGCGATCCAGGTTCATCCCCTCGGTATATTCAATCTCGGTCGTAATGCCCTGAGCTTCCTCGACGGTGACCACGCCCTTGGCCCCCACCTTGTCCATCACCTCACCGATCAGGTCGCCGATTTCCGGATCCGCCGACGAGATAGCGGCGATTTGGGCCACTCGTTCGCGACCGGAGACCGGCTGGCTCATCTCGCGGATCCGCGCGACCACCGCCGCCGTCCCCAGGGCGATGCCTTGCTTGAGGATCATAGGATTAGCGCCCGCGACCACGGCCCGGATTCCTTCGTTGACGATTGCCTGAGCCAGAATCGTAGCGGTCGTCGTGCCGTCGCCGGCCACGTCATTGGTCTTGCTCGCGGCTTGCTTGAGAAGCTGAGCCCCCATGTTTTCCAGGGTGTCGGCCAGTTCGATTTCCTTGGCGATCGTTACGCCGTCATGGGTCACGATGGGGGAGCCGTATTTCTTCCCGATCGCCACGTTCCGGCCCTTGGGGCCTAGGGTGACCTTGACCGCCGAAGCCAGGGTATTGATCCCGCGCTTCAGCGACTCTCGCGCCTGCTCATCATAAATTAGCTGCTTACCCACGGATATCTGTCTCCTCTGGTCCAACCCGATTGACAACTCATTCCAGGCATGGGGCGCCCGCGCGGCGCGCGCGTATACATCCGATGACCATGGATCCCCATACAGGATAGCGAAAGTGACTGGTATCGTGCAGAGGGAGCCTGGTCTTCTGTCCGCGGTCGCGGTTGCCCGATGGCGCCATGGCCGTTACCATGAATAGTTAGGGTGCGGCGCGCGCCGGACACGTATTCCCCACATTTCGGAGGAAACATCCCTTGACTGATGCATCCCAGAATCCCAGCCTGCTCCTGAAGGGTGATCTTTTTCCCGGTTTTCCGTCAGGCGAGGCAGCGGCTCCCGTATTACCCGCGGACGGACGGTTTGGCGCTCAATTCGACGGCTACGTCATGATTCCCGAGCCTCTGTTGGCCGAAGTGCTGGAGCGGACGGAGGCCGAACCGGCGGCCTTTGGCAGTTACGCGGCCATGGGCCCCTTCGGCAGTTTTGAACTGCGGCGGAGTGATGTGCCAGCCAGTACAGCCCTCACCACCTGGCCGGGAGTCACATTCTTTTTCTATGCGCGCGAACGGCACCTAGCTCCCATCCTCGCGGATCTGGGTATCCCAGTCGTTCCCTTGAAACGCGACTTTTTGATGGGCTACGAACGAGTAATCACCGAACTCGGGCAGATCTAAGCCCCCGTTCTCTCCACGGATCACGCAATCTTGAAGCCCCGGCCTTGCTGGCCGGGGCTTCATCTGTTTTATTCGGGGCGCCCATGAAGGTATCACGGCTTGGACGGCGACCTAAAGGCCACGCTAGCAGAGCAGATGAGGCTCCCCGGCCAGCAAGGCCGGGGCTTCATTGATGCACAATCTCACCCGCCAAAAATGTGCCCACTTCTACTGCTTTTCCAGGCGCTACCATCCGACCACAGTCGGAGGCCCTATTTCAGGCCACGTCCCCTGCGCCACCCTCAAAACCAAATAATAAGAATATCTTATTGATAGATTGACATTTCTTATATTTGAGAGTAGAGTGAGGGTCATGGAGGTTGGGATGCGGAAGATATTGGAAGAATGTCCGGGCTGCGGCGGCCCCTTGCATATCACTGGCTTGCGCTGCGGCCAGTGCCGGATGGAAGTGCGTGGCGGCTTTGACCCTTGCGGCTTTTGCCGCCTCACCACCGAGCAGAGCACGTTTCTGATGCTGTTCGTGGAGCGGCGGGGAAACTTGTCGGAGATGGAGAAGGCGCTGGGCATCTCCTATCCCACGGTTCGCAACAAGCTGGAGGAAATAATCCGCTTGCTGCGCGAACCGGAGGTGGCACCGGTGGGCGCCCGCGATGATGTATTGCGGAAGGTCGCCGCCGGACAACTGAGCGCCTCGGAGGCGCTGGAACAACTACAAGCATTGGGCGGGGAGGATGATCGATGAGCACGGTACAGCATCGAGCGCCCGCCGGCGGGCTACGGACCATCCATGCGCACCTGGATCACGGTTCGGTGCGTTTCGTCCGGATCGATGGCGATGACGTGGTGGTCGAGGCGTCGGAGGGTATTTCGGTCGAACGGTCGGGGGACGAACTGCGGATTCGCGCTGGTGGGCGGCGATCTGAGTCTGGCCGATCGCGGCATAAGATGACGTTTGATTACGAGCGCGGGACCGCCGAACCGGGAGGGCCGGGGGTCCACGGGGAGGGAGATCTGGGCTCGTTGATCGGAACCGTGGTCACACAGGCCATGGGTGGGTTGTTACGGGGCGATTTCTTCTCCGGCGGCAGCCATGGCCGGGTGCGGATTGGCGTCCCGGCCCTCCTGGAGATGCCGCGGATCGAGGCGCGGAGCGCTATTGGCGATCTTTCGCTCGAGGGGCTGCGGGGTGAGATAGTCCTCCACAGTCACATGGGCGACGTCTCGGTGGATGCCGCGGGCGGCACTCTGGAGGCGCGATCCGGGAAGGGCGATATCGAGATTAAGGGATTCGCGGGATCGGTTCTGGCGCACACTGGAGCAGGCGACCTGGAACTAGAGGGTTGTACGGCCGGCGGCTCGGGCAATACCGGGGCCGGTGACATTGAGGGCCGGCGCCTTGGAGGCGAGTGGCAACTCCGCACCGGTTCGGGCGACGTGCGGATCGAGGGCGAGGAATCCGCGTCGTTCCAGATTGACACCGGATCGGGAGACGTGGGGATTTATGGCGGCGCCGTCGATCGGCTGGAGATCCGGACGGGATCCGGCGATCTCGAGTGCAGGTCCGTACTCCGTGGGCCGCGCCACCGGTTCACCACGGGGGCGGGGGACATCTCGCTCGCTCTGGCCAACCCGCCGGGAGCACGGGTGCAAGCGCTGACGCGGATGGGCACGGTTAGATCGGAGTTCCCCCTGGTTATGGTGGGAAAGCAGGGCCCGCACTCTGGCTCCGGCGCCCGTCATGTGGGGAATATCGGCGACAGCGCCATCGACGTTGAACTGAAGACCGGGTATGGCGATATTGAGATCGTCCGTCTGGAACCTGGGCGACCCTCGCGCCCTTACCGTCCGGATCAGGCATCCGATCCGATGGGTGCGGGGCGCGGGTTTCCGGTTCCGCCAATTCCATCCGTCCCCCCGATGCCCCCGATGCCGGCGGCTCCCCCAATTCCACCCATGGCTCCGGGATCCAACATCGGCTGGCCCGTTGTCCCTGAGTTTGACGATTTTCCCGTGGAGGAGCGTGTGATGAGCCTTGAGGAGCCCCAGTCCCTGCTGAACGAGGAGACGCTGGCTCCGCTGGAGGGCCGTGAGCTTGTGGGAGCGGCGGCGCCAGCCGGAGCGCCGGAGATCGACAGCCCCCGTTTGCGGGTGCTGGAAAGCCTTCAACGTGGCGAAATCACGGTTCAGGAAGCGGCGGCGCTCTTGCGGTCGCTGAGCGGGAACTAGGAAAGTGTGACGATGATGCCTGCACGGTCGGATGGGCCACCCATGGCTGGTGATTGGCTGGTGACGAGCAAGAACCTGATACGCGGGCCACCTAGGTGGCCCGCGTATCAGGTTCTTGCTCGTCTTACGAGATCACCTGAACATCGTGCGGGAGGCTCTCTCGCATCCCCGCTCCGGTGATTGGCATGAACACCGCCTCCGCTTGCAATTCAATGATCGAACGGACCCCGCAATAGCTCATCCCCGAGCGGAGTCCCCCCACCAACTGGAAGACGATTTCCGTGACGTCTCCTCGATAGGGGACGACCGCCTCTACGCCCTCGGGCACGACCTCGTTAAAGCTGTCGTCACTGGCCACGTCGACCTGCTCACGCTCCTTGCGCCCGATTGTGGCGCTGAGCGAGGCCATGCCGCGGGCGATTTTGTACCGCTGACCGTTGCGGACCACCGTGTAGCCAGGGCTCTCACGGGTGCCCGCCAACAGGTTTCCCACCATCACGGTGCTAGCCCCGGCCGCCAGAGCCTTGGTGATGTCTCCCGATGCCTTCACGCCGCCATCGGCGATGATCGGGATGCCCGAACGCGCTGCCTCCTCCGCGCATTCCAGCACGGCCGTCAACTGCGGCACGCCGAAGCCGGTGACGATACGGGTGGTGCAAATAGAACCGGGCCCCACCCCGACTTTTACGGCGTCCACCCCTTCCGCTGCCAACTCTCGCGTCCCATCCGCCGTGGCCACGTTTCCGGCGATCAACTCCCCGCTCCGGGGGAGCGCTTTTAGCTTACGAATGGCCTCGATCACATGGTCGGAGTGGCCATGGGCAATATCGATCACCAGAGCATCGGCGCCGGCCTGCCAGAGCGCCTGGGCCCGTTCAAGGTAGTCACCAACCACCCCAATCGCCGCGCCAACCAGCAGGCGGCCCTTGGCGTCGCGCGCGGCGTTGCCATAGCGGTTATCTTGCAAGAGATCCTTGCTCGTAATCAATCCAGCCAGGCGCCCAGATTCATCCAGCAACGGCAGCTTTTCAATTTTATGCGTGTCCAGTAGGGTCCGCGCCTGCTCGCTGTCGATGCCGATCCGCGCGGTGACCAGGCGCTCCTGGGGGGTCATGAGTTCGGCGATGGGCTGCGCCGGATCGGTGGCGAAACGGATGTCGCGGGCCGTGAGGATCCCTACCAGCCGCTCCTGTTCGTCCACTACCAGCACCCCACTGACCGATTGCTCGGCCATTAGATGCCGAACCTCGGCCAGGGTCTGGCTGGGGAGCACGGCATAGGGTTGTTCCACCACCGCGCCCTGGGCTCGTTTGACCAACTGCACCTGGCGAACGTGTTGTTCGATCGTCATGAAGCGGTGGATGATCCCAATCCCGCCCTGCCTGGCCATCGCTACCGCCATGGGCGCCTCGGTCACCGTATCCATGTTCGCACTGACAATGGGGATGCTCAAGTTGATTGTGCGAGACAGTTGGGTACTGGTGCTCACATGCCGGCGCGAGGCAATAGCACTTCGCCGGGGCACCAGAAGGACATCGTCATAGGTCAGCCCTTGGGGGCGAAAGGTTGGCATTATGTCTATCCTCCGTGGCGGAATGGCCGCGCTGACCGCGCGGCCACCGACTCCTAAAGATACCACGGACGGGCGTGGCGCTTTATTCAACCGGCGTGGGCCCTGAAGGTCGTGATCAAGAATATCTCGCCCAGGGTAAACACGAGTCCCGCCAAGGCGGGGAGGAAAAGCCCCCGTTCATCGGCCACCGTATGCTCGCGCCGGAGGGAGACCAGGATAATGCAGCTATTGACCATGGTCATGGTGACCAGGAACCCAGCGATGGAGAGGATGGAGAGTGGGTAATAGAGGGCGGCGGGCGCCGCCTGCAGCGAGACGATCACCAGGATCGCCACAATGAGGAAGCCTCCCAATTCGACATAATCCTCGGCAACCGCGATGATCGCCGAATCGCGCCACACCAGCCGGTTGTAGATGGGGACCACCAGAATGGTGAGGGCCATCCCGGCCAGGGTTCCGGTGATCACCCGGATGAGGTTCGTGTCCTGATAGAGGACGTGAAAATGATGGGTTTGGGCCACGGAGTTGAATCCATCGAGCATCATGGCGAGGACACCGAGCATCAAAAGATTTCGGACCCGGGCCGGTATATAGCTTGCCGCTCGCTGCCGTCTTCCCACCCACATGATGGCGATCGCCAGCAGCACGCCCAGGTAGATGCCGCTATTGCGGGAGTCAATGGGCATGGGGCGACCCTGAAAGGTAATGGTATGGCTAGGGATTTGGGCACAGCAGGCGGCGCCGACCGCGTGCAGCTTGGTGATCAGCGGCCAGGGAGAATAGAGGAGGAACAGAGCGATGATCGTCAGCAAGGTGGAGGCGAGCAACCGGGTGGCGAGCGGCGGGGGCTCGGTGGACTCCAGGTGCTCCGGCCTCTCCCTGGCGGCGCCTAGAGGATCCGGGCTCCTAGAGTCAGTAGCCTCCGCCTGAAGGAAATCCTCGCCGTGAGACACCGCGCCCAGTGGATCGCCGGACTCAACCGCCGGTGATATTTCCGTGGCCTCCGGCAACCCGTCCTCTGGGTCGGGGGGAATCATGCGCTGTTTGGATCATACGAGGGGCAGATATCGGTCATCATGCAGGTTCCGCACCGGGGGCGCGGCGCCTTGCAGACCGCCCGCCCGTGGTCGATCAGGCGGTGATTGTAGTCCCGCCATTCGGATTGCGGCAGGAGGGCCATCAGATCCTGTTCGACCCGGACCGGATCCTCGCTGGCCGTGAGGCCCAGCCGCCGGCTAATTCTGCCCACGTGCGTATCGACGACCACCCCCTCCACCTGACCGAAGCCATTGCTCATCACCACGTTGGCGGTCTTCCGGGCCACGCCTGGCAGTTGCAACAACTCCGCCATGGTATGGGGCACCTCGCCGTTGAAGTCGGTGAGGATCATCTGGCACGCGGCCTGGATATGGTGGGCCTTGTTGCGATAAAAGCCGGTGGACCGGATCGCCTCCTCAATGTCGGTCAGCGGGGCCACCGCGAAGGCGGCTGGGGTAGGGAAGCGGGCGAACAAGGCCGGGGTCACCAGGTTGACCCGAGCGTCGGTACACTGCGCGGCCAGGATGGTCGCGATCAGGAGTTGGAACGGAGAATCGAAGTCCAGGGAGCACTTCGAGTCGGGATAGGCGGCAGCCAAGCGGTCAACGACTTGGAGGGCGCGCTCTTGCGTTTCCTCGGAGGCAGTGGTCATCCTGGTGCTCCAGTTTGGGGCAGCGCTCGCGAGTGGAGGACCGCGCGGCCACGGTAGGCGCGCCGCGTGGTTACCACTCAAGCGCCTACATATGAATCGGCGCGCCTTCGACCGCCAGCGCCGCCTCGGCAATCACCTCCGAGAGGGTTGGGTGTGGATGCACGGCGCGGGCAAGCTCCTCCGGCGTGGCCTCCAGGAAGCGGGCCAGACTGAATTCGCCAATCAACTCGGTGACGTCCGCCCCTACAAGGTGGGCCCCGAGAATCTCGCCCGAATGGGCGTCTGCAATGATTTTGATTTGCCCTTCCAGCTCGCCCAACCCCTGAGCCTTCCCATTGGGGCGGAAGGGGAACGTGCCCACGTTCACCTCGCCCTGGGCCCGCGCTTGCTCCTCGGTCAGACCCATCGACGCTACTTGCGGCGAACTATAGGTACAACGGGGCATGGACTGCATATCGAGGGTGATCGTGCGGCGCCCAGCGATCACCTCGGCCGCCACCTCGCCCATGGCCGAGGCCACGTGGGCCAGCATCAGCTTTCCCGTAACATCGCCAATGGCATAGATGCCCGGTACCCCGGTTTCCATGCGCTCGTTCACCTGGATGAAGCCGCGTTCGATTTTCACCCCCAGCGCCTCCAGGCCAAGGTTCTCGCTGTTGGGGGCGAAGCCCACGGCATAGAGCACCCGATCCGCCTCCAGCACCTTGGGCTCGCCCCCGCCTTGGCCGGCCGATCCCACATACACCTGGGCCACCCCATCCTTGACCTCGACTCGCTCCACCTTGGTGTCGGTCAGGAGAGTGATCCCGCGTTTGGTGAAGGCGCGACTGAGGGTTTGAGAGCTATCTTTATCCTCGAGCGGCAAGATGCGGGACAGCATCTCGATGATCGTGACCTCGCAACCATAGGCGTTGAGGACGGTGGCGAATTCCACGCCGATCGGTCCGCCGCCCAGGACGACCACCCGCTTCGGCAAATCCTTCAGGTCCCAAACTTCCCGGCTGCTCACCACGACCTTGCCGTCAATCGTCACTCCTGGGATCAGGCGAACCCTCGATCCGGTAGCCACAATCACGTTCTTGGCCGAGATCGTGGTTTCCGCTCCCTGCGCATCCTTCACCACCACCTGGCCGGCGTTCGCCAATCGCCCCTCGCCCATGTGGACATCGATCTTGTTTTTCCGCATCAGGAAGCCGACGCCCTTGACCTGCTTATCCACGATCCCGAGGGCTCGGGCGACAGCGGCTCCGTAATCCGGCTTGATATCGCTGACCGAGATCCCGAAGTCGGCGGCATGGTTGAAGAGAGACAGGATCTCGGCGTTCCGCAACAGCGCCTTACTCGGGATGCAGCCCCAGTTGAGGCAGATGCCGCCCAGCGACTCGCGCTCCACGATAGCGGCGCGCAGGCCAAGCTGGGAGGCGCGGATCGCCGCGACGTACCCCCCAGGCCCACTGCCAACCACCACTACGTCATACGTCCCTTCGGTTTCCATTCAGTCGTTGTCCTTCCTCTTCATTCATGGCAGCCCGCGCTGTTATCGCACGGGGCGCGCTCAGGGTCGGCCGCTGCCGTCCATGGAAAATACGGTCAGGGTATCGGCTCGCTTGGCGGCGATCGTGGTGGCGTCGAGAAAGGCAGCGGCCTCGAAGCCTGGGAGATCGGTCAGCACCCCCTGGAAGGTGAACTCGTGTTCGTCTCCGCTTCGTGTGCAGAGCGAGAGCCCATCCTCGGTGGTAATCAACAGGGCCTCGCCATCGGGCGACCATGATACGTCGGTCGGTTCATCGAGCATGGCGATATCGGCGATCTCGACCACCTCGTGCTCACCCACTTTATAGATCCAGCCGCCCTCGGGTTCGATAGCCGCCGCCAGCCGCCCATTGGGCGAGAAGGCGACCACCGCGTTCTCTCCGTTGTCAAAGAAGCCATCAATGAACGATCGCTCATTGTTTGGTTGCAGCAGCCAGTAGCCTTCATCGGTGACCAGGAGAATGTGGGAACCGTCGGGACTAGGACTGAAGCTGTGGTAGTCACTGTTGAGCATGATGCTTTGCCACAGCGGACTCGGGCGAACTCGCGTCACGGCGGTCAGGGGCCAGATTCCGACCAGGGTGTTGTTGACACCCGCCGGCTTGCTGGCTACCGCGAGCCCTCCCTCTCCGGCGAACTGCACGTCGTAGACAATCTCCGCGTAGGAGGGAGGAGGCATGACGAGCTTGTCGCTCCAGAGCACGGCATTGGGAGTCAGGCTCCAGGCGTTGATGCTTCCCTCGTCGTCGGCCGCCACCAACAGGGCGCCATCCGCGCTTACCGCCAGCGAGGTGACGGCCGTCATTTCGACCGTGGCGAGAATCGCGCCGCGTCGAGCCTCTCGCACCTCGATCGTGTTCGTATCGGCGGCGGCCAGAAACCGGCCACCGGGCGAGAAAGCGCCAAAGCTCTGCACCACGGCGAGATCGATTTCGAGGACTGATTGCCAGTTCTCCACGCTATAGGCCACGGCGGCGGCTCCTTTTTCGAGCGACTAACCTCGGGCGCGGCCCCGCGGCCGGGAAGACCCGGTTAACACATTCAAGGTTCCGTGGGCAGTGTATTTTCTCGCCAACGCACTGGCAAAAGGAGACACGCTCACATCCAGCGGCGCTGGAGGCTCAGAGTGCAGGCGCCGCAGTACCAGTTCTCACCCATCCGCAGTCCGCGGGAACGTTGCACCTGGCAGGCGCCCCCGCACAGAGGGCAGATACAGAGGAAGACCTCCTGACCTGAACCCTCCACCCGCTTCCCCCCCACGCGGTAGGGCTCCACGGCGCCAAAGTCCACCAATACTCGGACCAAACGCGATTTCTTGCAGCGCCTGCAACCAATCTTCAGATCGAGAGCGCCCTCGGGCTTACCCTCGTCGTCAAGGGAAGGGAGAGGAAGGGGCTCATCGCGGTCGAAGCGGTTGAGTTCGTCCGGTGAGTACACATGTTTGCAGCTTGCGCAATAGATATAGGGTACGAGAAGTCCCGTCCACTCACGCTGCAACTCACGATCGGGCTGCGGCTCAATCAACAGCACGTCATCGGAACTGGAATCGCGTTTGCGCCGCTTCGTCACTGGAATTCTCCGCTAGGTTGGGGCCACGATCTCGGCCCATTGATCCCACTCACAGGATACCAGGAACACACTGGACTCGCGACTTACCGGGATGTCAATGATGTCATTCCCCGATCGGGCGAACCACCGACTGTGGTCGCGAGGGATTGAGGCGAACCGCCGACCTCAGTCCCCGGACGCTCTCGGGAGCGCGCAGCAAAAACAGCTCGACGGACTCAGCCGTCGAGCTGTTGTATGTTGTATGGGGTGGGTCGCCAATTAGCGCGCTTGGGCGCGTGCGGCCTGGCGGGACTGCGCGTTGAATTGGCGCACTAATTCGGCAATTCGCGTCGCGGCTTCCTCGCTCGTCATGGTGCTGGAGACCATGGCGGCCTGGCCCAGCGCCGCCTGCAATTTGTGCAGCCGATCGATCTGTTGCTGCGTGGCAGGCATCGAGTGTCCCTCCCCTGGAGCGGCCGATTCGGCATGGCTTGGGCTGGGTACAGGCTGCGCCAGGGCCGCCATCGGACGGGCTGGGCGCCGGCTAGGCCCGTACATGCTGGAATCCTCCTCTACGTCCCCAAGCTCCTCCAGGGCGGTCACCCCCACGTTAATCGCGTCGCGGAGGGCGCGCGCCTTGGCGCGGGTCTCGGCCATCCGGGTGATATGCGGCACGATCATGCGGCCAACGTTCTCGGGGCAGGCATCGCCGATCCCGGTGAAGATCCCCTTCTCGGTTTCCACCTCGGCATGGCAGATCGCCAGATGTCCATTGGTATCTGACGGCGCCTGGATGAGGCTGGTGGTGATCCGTTTCAATCCTTCTCGATGCGCCTGGTCCAACAACCCGGCATACAACACGAAGTCCTTGCCCTGGCGATTGACCATGAATTCCTTTTTCATCACGTGGCTCCTTCCAGAACTTATTAGAATCTATGTTCTAATTATGCGCTTTCGCGGCCTTCATGTCAAGGGCAAAGCCCCGGGTCTCGGAACAGAGAGGCTGGTA
>Ga0307374_10013062_pt1 | contig 11540 bp, 11 predicted proteins | sample OX3MG_FD_202532 | JGI IMG/M metagenome (GOLD analysis project Ga0307374, IMG submission 202532) | Soil microbial communities from Risofladan, Vaasa, Finland - OX-3 | ecosystem: Environmental > Terrestrial > Soil > Coastal area > Acid sulfate soil | place: Finland: Risofladan, Vaasa | collected...
CCGGAGACCACGGTCAGCACGACCAACAGCGGCTGCAGCGGACCGTGCCGGTCGTCGGCCGGAGGCACCAGGGTGTGCCAGGCATCGGTGGCGGTGGTCAGCATGGGTGTGGCTCCTCCCCGTCGGCGTACAGGATCTCTACCAACCCGGAAGCGCCACCACAAGGAGCGGCCTGCCCGTGGCGCTAGCCGAGCTCGAGCGACCGGGTGACCTCAACCGACTCGAGCAATGCCCGGTCATGGGAGACCAGCAACAAGGTGCCGCCGAATCCGGCCAGGGCCGCCTCCAGCTGTTCGATGGCGGGCAGATCGAGATGGTTGGTCGGTTCGTCCAACACCAGGAAGTTCACACCCGTGGCCTGAAAGACGGCCAGCTCGGCCCGAGTCCTCTCCCCCGGGGACAGCGACTCGGCCGGTCGGGAGACATGGTCCGCACCCAGGCCGAACTTGGCCAAGAGCGACCGCGCCGCGGCCTGGTCGAGGCCGCTCCGATCCATGACCGCCCGGATGAGATCGTGGCCGGACGGCATGGTCCGACGGTCCTGGCCCAGCTCGCCGACCACCACGCTCGGCCCCATCCACCGATCCCCGCCGGCCAGCGGCACCCGACCGAGCAACGCCGACACCAGCGATGTCTTGCCTGTGCCGTTGGCGCCGGTCAATGCCAACCGGTCTCCCCAGTTGATCTCGAGGTCGATCGGTCCCAACCGGAACGAACCGCGCTCGATCACCGCACGCTGCAGCCGGACCACGATGGCGCCGGCCCGGGGAGCCTCCTCGATGGTGAACCGGAGGTCCCATCCTTCCCACGGCTTCTCGACCACCTCGAGGGACTGCAGGGCCCGATCGGTCTGACGGGCCTTGGATGCCAGTTTCTCCGTCCGGTTGATCCGGAAGTCGCGCTGGGCCTTGTCGTGGTCTCGGGCAGCACGGTTCTCCCGGGTGACGCCGGTGGTGGCCCACTGGCGCTGTTGCTCCGCCCGGCTCTCGAGCTGGCCACGCTGACGGTCGTAGCGTTCGAACGCCTCGGTGGCATGCCGGTGGGCGTTGACCCGCTCCTCCTGGTACCCGCTCCATCCACCGCCGTACTCGCGGGCGGTGCGGGTGTGGGCATCGAGCTCGAGCACCCTGGTCACCGTCCGCTCCAGAAAGTCCCGGTCGTGCGAGACGATGACCATCCCACCCGGGCGGGACACGACCCATGACTCGAGGCGGCCGAGGCCCTCGAAGTCGAGGTCGTTGGTCGGTTCGTCGAGCAGGGTGATGTCGAAGTGGGACAGCTCGACACCCGCCAGTGCCACCTTGGCCCGCTGACCACCGGAGAGGGTCGCCGTCTCGCGGTCGGCCAGGGCCGCGCCGAGCCCGAGATCATCGAGGATCGAGTCGATGCGGGCGTCGAGATCGGCCACACCCAGCGCATTGAATCGGACGAGCGCCGTCTCGTACCGTTGCTCGGCCGGCCCGGTGCCGGTGGCCAATCCGCCGGCCGCCGCGGCCAGCTCGTCCTCGGCCGCAGTGGCTCCGACACGGTGGGTCAGTGTCTCCCGGACCGTCACCCCGGCCTCGGGGTCGTGCTCCTGGGCCAGATAGCCGACGGTGGCCGGCAGAGGGTCGAGGACCACCTCGCCGGCGTCCGGGACGACGTCGCCCGCCAGTACCTGGAGGAGCGAGGACTTTCCCACTCCGTTCGGGCCGATCACGCCGAGGTGGCTCTCCGGACCGACGGTCACCGACACGCCGTCGAGCACGGTGCGCCCTCCCCGGTCGAGGGTCACGTGGCGCGCCACCAGGGTGGCCATGGCCAGCGAATGAGAGGAAGAAGCGTGAGGCGCGGGCAAGAGGGACCTCCGGAACCGGGGAACGAGGAATTCGGACACGGGCTCAACGGCTGTCAGCGCACGAATCCATGGTAGCCCACCGCCGGAGGTCCGACGGGGCCCCACCGGGCGTGGCGTAGGCTGCGGCCGGTGGCACGGACGAGCGACCGGAGGCGTGCGGTGGTGCGTCGCAGGAGAGCGGCGGTGGCCGTCGGCCTGGTCGGGATCGGGGTGGCCGTCGTGCTGGCGGTCTCTCTCTCGGTCCCTGTCGTCGCGCCGGGTGTGAAGCCCACCGCCCTCCCCGCGACCGAACGTCCCGGCGCCCCGACCACCCGAGCCCCGGCGGGAGGATCCCCGGCCTCCGGCACGACGCCGGTGGATCAGGCCCCGTTCACGGTCGGGACCCTGTCGTTCACCGTGACCGAGCCGGCCGCCGCCGCCGGCAGCGTCTCCCGCTCCGTCACCACCGTCGTCCGCTACCCGGCCCTCGCCGGGACCGGTGCATCGGGGACCACCGCCACCCCCGACCGGGCCGCGGGGCCCTATCCACTGGTGGTGTTCTCGGGTGGTTACGCCGTCAGCCCCGAGGAGTACTCCGGCCTCCTCGATGCCTGGGCTGCCGCGGGCTACGTGGTGGCCGACCCCTTCTACCCCTTCACCACGCCGACCTCGACGGAGGGGTTGGACGAGGGGGACATCATCCATCATCCGACGGACCTGTCCGACGTGGTCACCGCGCTCGTCGACGCCGGTCGTGGAACACCGACCGGCGCGGCCATCGGTGCCGTGGCCGGACCGATCGACACCCTGGCCGGCGCCATCGAGCCGGGTGCCGTCGCCGCCATCGGCCACTCCGACGGCGGGGACGTGACACTCGCCGCTACCAGCAACACCTGCTGCCGTGACGCCAGGATCCGCGCCGCGGTGGTCCTCTCGGGAGCGGAGGACAGCACCTTCGGGGGCGCCTACTTCGCCACCCCGACCCACGTCCCGCTCCTGGTGGTGCAGGGCACCGATGACACCATCAACCCGGCCGGGTGCAGCATCCAGCTCTACGACCAGTCTCCCCAGCCCAAGTACTACCTGTCCATGCTCGGCCAGTCCCATCAGGGCCCCTATCTGCAGCCCGGAGCCCCGCTGACCGCCATCGAGCGCGTGACCACCGACTTCCTGAACGGGGAGTTGAAGGGCTCGACGTCGACGTTGGGAGGGCTCGCGGCCGACGGCAACGTCCCGGGCACGTCGTCCCTGACCGGTGCGGACTCCGTGACCACCGACTCGGTGGGCGCGCCTTCGGCGGCAGGCCCGACCGCGTCCTGCCCCGGGTCCCCGGCGGGTTGAGCCCGCCGTGGCTCGGCGACCCGCGGCGACGTGCGGCGACCCGACAGGACGCCACCGTTGCCGTTCAGGGCTTGGCGCTCCCGACCACCCACATGGAGAAGAACTGCGAGCCGCCGCCGTAGGCCTGGCCCAGGGCCAGCTTGGCTCCGTCGATCTGGTGCTCACCGGCCTGGCCCCGCACCTGCATGGCCACTTCGAGGAACCGCAGCATGCCCGACGCGCCGATGGGGTTGGACGACAGCACGCCGCCCGAGGTGTTCCACGGGATGTCGCCGTCGAAGGCGGTAGCCCCCGACTCGGTCAGCTTCCACCCGTCGCCGAGTTCGCAGAAGCCGAGGTTCTCCAGCCACATCGGCTCGTACCAGCTGAACGGCACGTAGACCTCGGCCACATCGATCTGCTTCCGGGGGTCGGTGATGCCGGCCTGGCCGTAGACGTCGGCGGAGCAGTCCCGACCGGCCTGGGGGTTGACCTGGTCGCGCCCGGCGAACATGGTGGGCTCCGACCGCATGGCGGTGCCGTGGATCCACGCCGGCGGATACTGGCCCGACACGGCGTCTTCCGCGGCCAGCACCATGGCGGCGGCACCGTCCGACGACGGGCAGGCCTCGAGGTACCGCAGGGGGTCCCACAGCATCATCGAGTCCTCGACCATCTTCATGTCGATGTCGGCCAGATGGAGATGGGCGTACGGGTTGCGCATGGCGTTCTTGCGGTCCTTGACCGCCACCATCCGCCCGATGTGGTCGGGTGCCCCCGATCGCCGCATGTAGGCGCGGATGTGCGGTGCGAAGTAGCCGCCCGCTCCGGCCAGCAGGGGGGCGGCGAACGGCTGGGGCACCGACAGGGCCCACATGGCGTCGGAGTCGGACTGCTTCTCGTAGGCCACGCTCAGCACCCGCTTGTGGATCCCGGACTTGACCAGGTGGGCCGCCACCAGCGCCGTGGACCCTCCCACCGACCCGGCGGTGTGGACCCGGAACATGGGCTTGCCCACCGCGCCCAGCGCGGGGGCCAGATACAGCTCGGGCATCATGTTGCCCTCGAACATGTCGGGGGCCTTCCCGATCACCACGGCATCGATGTCCGTCCACGTCAGGTCGGCGTCGGCCAGCGCCATCTTGGCCGCCTCGCGGACCAGACCGGCGATGGACACGTCCTCGCGCTTGGCCTTGTGATGGGTCTGCCCCACGCCGATGACTGCACAACGCTCTGCCATCACTCACCCTCCAGGACGCAGACGAGATTCTGTTGCAGGCAGGGCCCCGACGTTGCGTGGGCCACCGCCCGTCGGGCCTGGCCCGAGGCGATCCGGGCCGCGGCCTCGCCGATCCGGATCAGGCCGGCCGACATCAGCGGGTTGGCCGCCAACGCACCGCCCGAGGGATTGACGGTCACCGTGTCGTCGAGGCCCAGGGCCTCCCGCAGGATGATCTCCTGGTGGGCGTACGGCGCATGGATCTCCGCCACGTCGATCGAGCCCTCGGCCACCCCGGCGCGCTCGGCGGCCTGGGCCGTGGACGGCGACGAGGTCAGATCGCGGGCACCCAGGGCGTGGGTCTCCATGCGGTGGTCGAACCCGGTGATCCACACCGGCTTGTCGGCCCACTGCCGGGCCTTGTCCCCGGCGGCCAACACCACGGCCGCGGCACCGTCGGTGATCGGCGGCAAGGTATGGCGCCGCAACGGCGACACCACATAGTCGTCCTCCAACAGGGTGTCCACCGGGATGTCGTTGGCCACCTGGGCCTTGGGATTGGCGAGGGCGTCCTTGCGACTGCGGGCGGCGATGGCCGCGAAGTCCGCCTCGGTGCCCTTGCCGGCGTCGATGAGGGCCCGGGCCTGCAACGCGGCCAGGCTCACCGGGTCCGGCCACATCGGGGCCAGATAGTACGGATCGAGCTGGAGGGCGAGGATCTCGTTGAGATTGCCCAGCGACGAGCGCCCGAAGGAGTAGACCAACGCCGCGTCGATCTCCCCCTCCTGCAGCAGGACCCAGGCTTCGTAGAGCGCCCACGCCCCGTCCATCTCCACGTGGCTCTCGGACCGGGGCGGCCACACGCCGACGGCGTCGAGGGCCATTACGAAGCTGAAGGGCCCACCGATCAGGTAGTCGGTCGAGCCCGAGCAGATGAAGTCGACGTCGTCCTTGGTGATCCCGATGGTGCCGAAGACCTCGGCGATCACCGGCATGAGCATCTCCACCTCGTTGTGCTCGTCATCGCGGCGGACGTTCTGGGACTGGGCGAACGAGGCGATCGACACCGGGCGGGGTGTTCGACGGGCGGCGCTCACAGGTACTCCTTGTAGGTCTTGTAGTCGGCGTCCGGCTCCCCGTTGGGCCGGAAGTACTTGACCGAGGCCAGGGAGGGGGTCAGCTGGTCGGGCTCGACCCACACCGCCTCGACCCGCATCCCCATCCGGATCTGGTCGGTGGGAACCTCTTGGAGGAGACCCATGAAGGAGAGGTTGGCCCCGTCGAGCAGCACCTGGGCACAGATGTAGGGGATTTCGATGGACTGGCCGGCGAAGGGCACGTTGACGACGCAGTAGGTGGTGACGGTGCCGACGTTGGCCAGCTCCACGTCCTCGGTGGTCGGCACACCGTCGGTCGGGCACGAACCCCGCGAGGGCACGTACACCTTGCCGCAGGTGCCGCAGCGTTGGCCCATGAAGATGCCCCGCTCGAGGCCCCGCAGGAACTTCGACTGGGCGATGCCCGGGGTGAAGTCGAAGTCGAGGCGGATCGGCGTCGCCAGGGTGGTGACCGGGCCCCGCCCGTCCGTTGTGGTCTCCTCGGCCATCAGCTCGCTCCTCCCCCGCGTCCCTCGGGCACGAACGCCTCGATGTCGGCCATGGCCCCGATGCGCTCCGCCGCCGGACGGAACCTGACGGTGACCCGGTCGCCGGTGGCCAGGCGGTCGGGACCGCCGGCATCGACCACGTGGAGGAGCGCGGTGTCCGCACCGTCCAGACGGATCAGCGCCCAGGCGAACGGGGTCTGCCGCGGATGCTTGGGCAGGGGATCCGACACCCACGCCCACGACTCCACCGTGCCGCCCGGGCCCACCTCCACCAGCTCGCCGGTGTCGTCACCGGTGGTCGGGTCGTACTCGGTGGGTGGGACGATGATCGATCCTCCGGCCCCTTCCACCCCCAGCAGCTTCCCGTCGCGGAGACCGGTCAGGAAGGCGCCGATGACCGGGCCCACCGACCGCGAATACGGGTATTCGAGGCGGTGCTCGGCGTGGAGTGCTTCGCTCTCGGGCATGCCCGTTCCTCCCCCTGCTCTGTCGTCACGTGTGAATTTCAAAAAGTAGAACACATTTCACTTTTGTCCGCCACCAGGCCGCCGCCGGTGGGTCCAGATCCTCACCCACCGATGACGGCACTACCGTGAGAGGCCATGGCCCCGTCCCCCGCCAGGCGCCCCAACATCCTGCTCATCGTCTCGGATCAGGAGCGCCAGCGCTCGTGGCTGCCCGCCGGGGTCACCCTCCCCTGGCGGGACCGGCTGCGGGCGCAAGGCCTCGAGTTCACCAGCTTCTTCACCCACTCGTCACCATGCTCACCGAGCCGGGCCAGTCTGTTCACCGGCCGGTACCTCCCCGGGCACGGGGTCCTCGACAACGTGATCATGCCGGAGCACACCGAGCTGCCCACCTCGACACCGACGCTCGGCTCGTTGCTCGACGCCAGTGGCTACCGCTCGTCCTACATCGGGAAGTGGCACCTCTCCCACTCGCCGACCCCGGACATGGAGGCCTACGGCTTCGCCGACTGGGACGGCAACGACCGGCACTTCATGGGGTGGGCGGGCACCGGGGTCCACTTCGACCCCATCATCGCCACCAACGCCGCCCACTGGCTCAGCGAGAACGCCGCTCCCTCCGGAGCCGATCCGGGTGGAGCCGATCCCTCCCCGCCCTGGTTCCTGACCGTGGCCCTGGTCAACCCGCACGACGTGATGTGGTTTCCGGTGGACCAGCCCGGCTACCGCGAGCAGCACCCCGACGACGTGGCCTCCATCCGGTCGGTCCTCGAGTCGGCGGCGTGGAAGGACGACGACCCGCTCCCCATCTTCTCCGACCCCTACCCCGAGGTGGTCGACCAGCTCCCGGCCAACTTCGACGACGACCTGCACACCAAACCCGAGGCCCACCGGCAGTGGCGTTGGGACCAGCAGCACGGTCTGTGGGGCTTCATCGACCCGACCGACAAGGGGGCCTGGCTCCGCCACCTCGACTACTACGCCCACCTCCACCAGATAGCCGACCGCAACCTCGGCACGGTGCTCTCGGCCCTCGAGGCCTCCGGGGCCTGGGACGACACCATCGTCATCTTCACCTCCGACCATGGCGACATGTGCGGCTCGCACGGACTGCGCTCCAAGGGCCCGTTCGTCTACGACGAGATCATGCGGGTGCCGCTCTACATCAGCGTGCCCGGCGTGACCGCCCCCGGCTCGGTGACCCCCTCGCTCGGGTCCCATGTCGACCTCGCCGCCACCATCTGCGCCCTGGCCGGCGTCGCACCGGCGGCCACCGACCCGACGATCCAGGGGACCGACCTCTCCCCGGTGCTCGCCGACCCCACCGTTTCGGTCCGCGACCACATCCTGTTCGCCCAGGACTCGGCCCAGACCACCGAGCTCAACAAGGTGCGCTACGCCCTCCGCGGCTTCTACGACGGCCACACCAAGTACGCCCGCTACTACGGCGTCGGCGGGGGGAAGCCGTCGACCGGGCTGTGGGGCAAGTCACCGGGCCACAAGCTGTTCGACGTGGACTGCGCCTTCGACGACAACGACCACGAATGGTACGACCACGACTCGGATCCCCACGAGCTGGTCAACCTGGCCAACGACCGCCCCCGTCGAGGTGACCTGGTCGACACCTACGAGCGGATGCGGGCCTACGAACGGGAGTCGTTCGTCACGCTCGGCTGAGCGCCCGGGCCGGCAGGGACCTTCACGCCCGGTTGGCCAGGGACCTTCACGCCCGGTTGGCCAGGGACCTTCACGCCCGGTTGGCCAGGTGCTCGACCAGGCCCCGGCATCCGGACTCCACCATCTCGAGGCACGATTCGAATTCGGCATCGTCCCCGTAGTACGGATCGGGCACGTCGACCGCACCTCCGGCCCGTGGGTCGAACTGGCGCAGCATGACCAGCCGCTCGTCGAAACGGTCGTCACCCGCCTTCGTCCGGGCCAGGCTCAGCAACGTCTGCTGGTGGCCCCGGTCCAGGCACACCACCAGGTCCATCCCCTCGAACCACCCGGTGGCGAAGGACTGGGCCCGATGGCCGTGATCGACATAACCCCGTCGCTCGAGCGCGGCGCGGGCCCGGGGGTCCATCGGATCGCCGGCATGCCAGTTGCTGGTGCCGGCACTGGAGATCTCGAGTCGGTCAGCGAGCGTCCTCCCGTTCGCCACGGGGGCAGTCACCGCCAACTGGCGCAACACCACCTCGGCCATCGGCGACCGGCAGATGTTGCCGGTACAGACGAAGCACACGCGCAGCTGCCCCTCGGTCACGCTCCCATTCTGCACGGCGACAGTCTGCACCGGCAGGCGGCAGCGGGTGGTTGGCAGCGGGTGGTTGGCGGCACGGTTCCGGCAGTCGGCGGCACCGATACGCTGCGGGATACGCGCCCAGCTCCATCGGATGGCCGGGCCGGCATACCTGAGGAGGGCCGGATGAGCACCGAGCAATCACCATTGGGGATGGGCCATGGCGTCAAGCAACGTGCCCTCATCACCATGTCCCCCGAGGAGATCGACGCCTTTCTCCACGAACGTCGGCCTATGACCATGTGCACCCTCAACCACGATGGGACGATCCACGCCGTGGCCATGTGGTACGGATTCCTCGACGGTTCGATTGCCGTCGAGACCAAGGCCAAGGCGCAGAAGGCGGTCAACCTGGGACGCGACGCTCGGATGACCTGCATGTTCGAGGACGGCGACTACTACGAGGAGCTGCGCGGCGTCGAGCTCGTCGGTACGGCGGAGGTCATCGATGATCCGGACAAGATGTGGGCGCTGGGGGTCAATCTGTTCGAGCGCTACTACGGGTCCTATACCGACGAGTTGCGACCCTTCGTCGAGACCATGCTCAACAAGCGCATCGTGGCCAAGCTGCACGTAGAACGCACCGTGTCGTGGGACCACCGCAAGCTGGGCCTCCCTCCTACCCGACCGGCCTGATCCGACCGGCCTGATCCGTCTGGCCTGTACCGTCTGACTTGAGCCGAACGGATCGGAGACCGGCATGGCCCACCCCATGAGCGACGACGAGTTGCTCTCGTTCCTCTCCAGCGAGCCGGCCCACACCGGCAAGCTGGCCACCATGCGGGCCGACGGGCGACCCCACGTGGCTCCCCTCTGGTTCGCCCTCGACACCACCACCATCGACGACGACTCGCCGATCGGCGATGTCATGTTCAACACTGGGGCCAACTCCCTCAAGGGCAAGGCCCTCCGCCGTGATGCCCGGGTATCCCTCTGCGTCGACGACGAGCGACCTCCCTTCGCCTTCGCCACCATCGAGGGGATCGCCACGGTCAGCGAGGAATTGGGGGAGATGGCACGGTGGGCCGCGATTATCGGTGGTCGCTACATGGGAGCGGAGAACGCCGAGCGGTACGGGCAGCGCAACGCTGTGCCCGGCGAGCTGCTGGTCAGGGTGCGCCCGACCCACATCGTGGCCGTGGCCGACATGGCCGACTGACCGCGCCGCACTGATTGCGCTTCAACCCCGCGGCGGGTGCGCCGCATCCCACTCGGCTGAAGAACAGTATGGCCAGTGGCCGTGTAGCCAACTCGGGGGCGGTGTGCCACTCGAAAGGCGTGGCGCGTTCCACTCCCGGGCTGGTAGCACTGTCGTTGACAAAAGGGGGACCTGCCCGATGATTCTCGATCGCTTCGCAATGACCGACAAGGTGGCCATCGTCACCGGTGGCGGCCGCGGCATCGGCGCGGCCTCCGCGGTGGGCCTGGCCGAGGCCGGAGCCGATGTGGTGATCTCGGCCCGCACGACGGACCAGCTGGAGCAGGTCGCCGAGCAGATCCGATCCGCAGGGCGACGGGCAGTGGTGGTCGCCGCCGACCTCAGCGATCTCGACGCCGTGGCCGGACTGGTGGACCATGCCCGCGACGCCTTCGGCCGACTCGACCTGATCGTCAACAATGTCGGTGGGGCCATGCCACGCCCGTTCCTCGACACGTCACCGAGTCGCTTGGAGCAGGCCTTCCACTTCAATGTCTCGACCGCGCACGCCTTGTTGCGACCGGCCGTGCCTCTGATGCTGGAAGGAGACGGCGGATCGGTGGTCAACATCTCGTCTGCGATGGGGCGGCTGTCCGGACGCGGCTACCTGGCCTACGGGACGGCCAAGGGTGCGCTCGCCCACTACACCCGACTTGCCGCCGCCGATCTGGCCCCGCGCATTCGGGTCAACGCCATCGCCGTCGGCTCGGTGGCCACCTCGGCCCTCGACATCGTGATGCAGACCGACGAGCTTCGCCTGGCGCTCGAGACCGGCACGCCGCTCAAGCGGATCGGCGACCCCGAGGACATCGCCGCCGCGGTGGTCTACCTGGCGTCGCAGGCCGGGTCCTACATCACCGGAAAGATCCTGGAGGTCGACGGAGGCATCGAGAGCCCGAACCTCGACATGGGCCTTCCCGATGTCTGACCCCGATGTCTGACCTGGATGTCTGACCCCGATGTCTGACCCCGATGTCTGATCTGCCGCCGTGCCCGCTTCGAAGACCACGTCGTTGACCACAGAGGAGACCTCATGAGCAAGACCTATCGAGTCGTCGCCTGGAGCACCGGCAACGTCGGCCGCCATGCCATCGCCGGCATCGACGCACGACCCGACCTCGAGCTGGTGGGTCTCTGGGTGACCAACCCCGACAAGGTGGGCAAGGACGCCGGCGAGTTGGCCGGCCTCGGCCGATCCCTGGGCGTGGCGGCCACCGATGATGTCGACGCGCTGCTGGCGCTGAAGCCCGACGTCGTGGTGCACACGGCCATGGCCGACAACCGCTTGATGGAGGCCCTGGGAGACTTGGCCCGGATCCTCCGGGCCGGCGTCAACGTCGTCTCCAGCGGGCCGGTCTTCCTCCAGTACCCCTACGGCGTGGTGGACGACTCGATGATCGAGCCGGTCGAGGACGCCGCCGTGGCCGGAGGGGTGTCGCTGTTCGTCAACGGCGTCGACCCGGGATTCGCCAACGACGCGCTCCCCTTAGAGCGCGCGCCATTAGGCGATTACCATCGAGTCCCAGCGCTTCGACCACTTGACGAGCTTGACCGTGATGATCAAGGCCACCGCCAGGGCGAATTGGGCCAGACGATGAGCGGTGAACCGGTC
>Ga0307374_10013065_pt1 | contig 11538 bp, 11 predicted proteins | sample OX3MG_FD_202532 | JGI IMG/M metagenome (GOLD analysis project Ga0307374, IMG submission 202532) | Soil microbial communities from Risofladan, Vaasa, Finland - OX-3 | ecosystem: Environmental > Terrestrial > Soil > Coastal area > Acid sulfate soil | place: Finland: Risofladan, Vaasa | collected...
CTTGGCCCTAATGGGGCCGGAAAGACGACCACCTTGCGTATGCTGGCCACCCTCCTGGCGCCGAGCGGGGGTGACGCCACGATCGCGGGGCAAGACCTTCGCCGTAACCCGGCGCGAGTGCGGGAGCTGATCGGGTACGTCGGCCAGCGGGGCGGTACTGATCCCCAGGTGAGTGGGCGGGCCGAGCTTGTTTTTCAGGCGCGGCTCTACGGCATGACTACCGCCGAGGCTCGCCTGAGAGCGGATGAGTTGATCTCCCTCCTCGAGCTGGGGGAAGCCGCTGATCGACTGTCGGGAACCTATTCCGGCGGCCAGCGACGGCGCCTCGATATTGGCCTGGGGCTGGCCCATCGCCCATGGCTCCTGTTTCTTGACGAGCCCACCACGGGGCTTGATCCGCAGAGCCGGGCGCGGATGTGGGACGAGGTGCGCCGCCTGCGTGACGGTGGGATGACCGTGTTCCTGACCACCCATTACCTTGAGGAGGCCGATGCGCTGTGCGACCGCCTGGCGATTATCGATCATGGGCGGATCGTGGCGGAAGGAACGGCGGAGGAACTCAAGCGGCAAATCGCCGGCGACGTTGTAACGGTGGGGGTGACGGGCGACCAGCAAGCCGCTCTCGAACTGCTTTCGGCGCAACCTTTCGTACGCGAAGCGGCGATCGAGGACGGCGCTCTCCGGCTCTACGTGGATCGCGGGGAGACGGCCATGCCGGATGTCCTGCGCGTCCTTGACGCCGCCGGACTCGGACTCCAGACTCTATCCCTTACGCGGCCCAGCCTGGATGACGTCTTCCTCCGCCAGACCGGCAGATCACTCCGCGAGACCGCGGCCTAAAGGAGATCAGCAATGAAAACCCTTCGCGACACGGGTCTGGTCTTCGAGCGATACCTCGGCTTGTTCCTGCGCAACCCGGTATGGGTGGTCATTGGGGTGGTGCAGCCTTTGCTCTACCTGTTGCTGTTCGCCCCATTGCTCAAATCAATCGCCAAGGAGCCAGGGTTCCCACAAGGAGGCGCCTACAATGTCTTCGTCCCTGGCCTGCTGATTCAGCTCGGCCTCTTCGCCGCCGCTGGGGTGGGCTTCAGTCTGATCGCCGAGTTGCGCCTCGGCGTGGTGGAGCGGCTGCGAGTCACCCCGGTGAGCCGGGTCGCCCTCCTCCTTGGCCGGGCGCTCCGAGACATGATCACGATCATCATTCAGGCGCTGCTCCTCATTCTGGCGGCGCTGCCTTTTGGCTTGAGCATCCACCCGGTGGGTCTGCTGGTGATGCTGGCCTTGCTCGCCCTGATCGGGTTGCTCATGGCGTCGACCTCCTACGCTGTCGCTCTCTGGCTCCGGAGCGAGGACTCGTTCGCGCCGCTCATTTTCACCGCGACGCTTCCGGTTCTCCTGCTCTCCGGAGTGTTGTTGCCCATGACCCTCGCGCCCACCTGGCTACGCGATATTTCCGACGTCAATCCGCTTGCCTACGCGGTGGACGCGGCCCGAGCCATCTTTAACAACCATCTCGGCGACCCTAGCGTGGCGAAGGGCGTGCTGATCATGGCGATTTTGGCGGTGATCGCGGTGGTGATCGCCGCCCGGTCGTTCAGCACGGCGGCCGCCTGAGCTGAAGCATGCGCGGCTTACCAGTCCCTCACCGCCTGCTTCAGCGTATCATCGCTCCATTTCGCGTAGATGGCGGCGGTAGAGACATCAGCGTGCCCGAGGTGGGCCGCCACCAATTGCAGGTTCCCCGTCTGGCGAGCCAGCCGCGTGCCGGCGCTGTGCCGCAGGCTGTGGAACCCCATATAGGTGACTCCGGCCCGTTCGCAGAGGCGGCGAAGCCGGCGGCGGGGGACAGTTGGATCGGCATACGCTTCGCCTGAGCGCCCAGCCACCACAGGCGCCTGGGGATGGGTGCCTGGGGCCACTCGTAGCGCCTCGGCCAGGGTGGCGGAGAGGCTGACCGTACGCGCCTTCCGCCCCTTCCCGGAAGTCACGCGGAGCCGGCCTCGCGGAAGATCCACGTCCACCCATTGGAGGGCCAGCGCCTCGGCGATCCGCAGGCCACCATGGGCGCAGAGGAGCACCAGCACGCGGTCGGCAGGCGTGGCGATCCCCACAAGCGCCGAGACGTCCGCGTCGCTATAGGGAAAACGGCGTTCATGCCTTGGCGTTGGGTCGCGCGGCGCCCTTACATCCGAGAAGGGGTCCGCCGTGGTGGCGCGGGTCCAACGTAAGGCGCGGTAGAGCGCCTTGGCGCCCGCCAGGCGGGACGCCACCGTGGCGGCGCTGTACGAGGCGGCGCTGAGCGCGCCGGCATAGCGATCGCCCGCGTCGGGGGAGGGGTGCAGAAGCTGCTCCTCCGGCCACAGGGACAGGAGGCTGGTGACAGACTGGCTGTAGCTTTCCAGCGTATGGGGACTGACCTGGGCCCTTGCCCGGCCCTTGGTCAGCAGATAACCGGCCAGGAGCTCGGCCAGGACCGCGTGATCGCGCTCCTGACACGCGCCCACCGCCCGCCGGCGTCGTTCGTCGGCGGGGAGGGCCGCCCAGGCGAATGCCCGCTCTCGCGGGTCCTTCGATACGAACGGCGCCAGTGCGTACTGGCCTTCCCCGCCTTCATTGGTCATGGTCTCCGCCCCAGGTGTACAGTGTAGGTCATCAAATCAGGTTCGGGTTCGGCCTTCGCATCCCGCGAGACAGCCCTTCAGGTGTCCGGGATTTTTCATGCAATTGTCACAGTGTACTCATCTGGGTGGGGTAGGATCGCCCTGTTTGTGTTTTTTGAGATAGAAAGATGCCGCTTGATGCTCTGCCCAAAAAAAGCCCGGAGCCGGACGCTTGGCAAAGCGTTCCGGCCCGTGACTGTGTGTTTCCTGATAGCCTTCGGATTCCTCTCGCGGGACAGCGGCGCCACTCACGCGGCTGGGACAAGTTGGCAAGTCGCGGCGGCGGGCACTAGCGGCCCGATCGCCCGCAGCCAGTACGGGATGGCGGACGATGGGAATGGTCACATCTATCTTTACGGAGGCAGCCCGGCGCTTAATGCCTATCTGAACGACTTCTGGGACTACGACACCACCGATGGCGCCTGGCAGCAATTGCCAAACGGGGTGGTTCCGGCGCTGATTGAGCCGCATCTGGCGGTAGACTCACAGGGCCAGGTCTGGGAGTTTGGCGGCGTCACGAATCCCCTGTTCCCGCACGTCACCGCGGACGGTCATAGTTTTGGCCTGTATGAATATCAGCCGGCCCTGGGAGCGTGGCGCGACGCCACCCCGGACAGCGCCCAACCAGGAGTCGATTGGCCGCCGGGCCGTGAGGACTTCGGTTTTGCCTTTGACAGTCTGGCGGGGAATCTGGTGGTTTTCGCGGGTGAAGGCCAGGATGACGCGGTGCTGAACGACATGTGGGACTTTAACGAGCAGACCGCGACCTGGACCCAGGTGAGCCAACAGTACGCCAACTCCGCTGGGCAAGTGATCGCTCCACGCTCGATCTACAACATCAGCGCCGATTCCGATGGTCACCTCTACCTCTTCGGCGGTTCGTTCCTGAGTCCGCCCTTTGGGGTGGGGGAAAGCGCGTATAGTAACGATCTGTGGCGCTATGACGATCAAGATGACACCTGGACTCTGCTCGATGGCGTGGCGAATGGATTCGATCCCGACTTGCCCCTGCCCCGCCACTACTATGGCCAGACAATTGATAGTTGGGGGGACTTCGACATTCTGGGCGGCTACCTTTACGCGCCCGAGGCGGCGCCCTTTTTCCTAGGCGCCCGCTACGCGAACTATGCCCAGCCTTTCACCTATGCCGACGGTCAGATCCCAGGCACCTACGGCCTGAGCGACTTCTGGCAGTTCGACCCCACCACGGGCTGGCGCGACCTGAACGCCGACCTCGGCGTCCTCTCCAGCGCTCCCATGATCCCGTACATGCTGGTCTCCGACGCGGCCACGCGGCAACTGTATACCTTTGGTGGGTTCCATCTCGGTCAGGACGGTCTGATGGAACCGGCAAATACCCTCTGGGCCCTGGACCAGCGAATCGCGTTGGCTCCGCCGCCCCTCGCTACCGCGACCCCATCCGCCACTCCAAGCCCGACCGCCACGCCCACGGCCACCAGCACCATGTCTCCATCGCCCACGGCTACAATCACCGCGACGCCGTCCCCGACCGCCACGGCATTGAGAGCGGCAGCGCCGGTCGCCAAGGCATCGGCCACGAGAGCAGGGCCGGCGAATCCAACCCCCGCGCCGCATGTGCTGCCCACCAGCACAAGCCCGATGACCAAGCCGCCCCTTGGCGCCACGGTCGTGAAAACCACGCTCTCTGGCCCGTACAGGATCGTCCTGAGCATTGGCCCGGTAGAGCAGGTTTACACGGGAGAGCAGGCTCGCCGATTGCATCCAAAAACCGGTGAGGTAGCGGTAAACAGTTCATCCCTGGCCACCGGAACGCCGCCGCCAAACCGCTACCTCGCGCTCAATGTCTATTCCCGCGCTACCGGCGCCAACCTCACCAATCTAAAGGTCTCCATTTCAATAGTCATGCCGAGCGGCAAGGCGAGGGCGGAACCGCCAAGCGTGGTGATGCAGCGAATCGGGGCTGGGCTGTCCGATCGCCATTACGGCGGCAATGTCTCGCTGCCAAACGGTCCCTACCGCGTCGTGGTCCGGGTTGAGCAGCCAAGCAGCATCTTTGACTTTGATTAACGTTTTTCAGCCTGGTTCTACTACTTCTGGCCCACGTATACGACTTCCAGCAGAATGCGGTCTGGTGACTCGAACATGACCTGGTAATAGGTATGGTCCTCGCTCTGAGCGAAATCCGGGCGGTGCCGCGGGGTTTCAAACAGCCAGGAAATGCCGCGCTCCCGGAGCCACTTCGCGGCCGCGTCCACCTCCGCCGGCGATGCCGCGCCAATCGCCAGGTGATTCAGCCCCGGACCATCATAATGGTTATCATGCTCGGCAGTCCCGGCGGAGAACCACAGGCTGTACCCGTCCTTCCCCCCTACCCCCAGCATTTCCGCGCCGTCATAGATGGTTGTCCAACCGAGGTGACTCAGGAGATCCCGGTAAAAGGGCAGGTTCGCCGCCCGCACGTTGAACTGGAGATGGGAGATCGCGTTTGGCACGGCTTGGGTCCCCTTCCCTGATCGAGGTCGCGGAGCTGAACGCTCTACACAACGACCTGGGCAAAAGTCTAGCACGGGCGACCAGCCCTTCGTGGAGGCTTATCCGCGAAAATCGAGCTTCGGGGGCACGGTTTACTCGGCGCCCGCCCGCAGCGGGTATCCTGACCATGAGATCGCCCAGCGATTTCCGGAGAAACGGGAGGGCGGAAATGGCGCCCTTGTCAGGGAGATGAGCGTGAAACTTACTATTATCGGCGGGGCCGGCGTTCGCACGCCGCTCTTCATTCGCGGGCTCGGGCGCCTGGCCCCCGCTTTGGGACTTACCCAGGTCACCCTTATGGATGTGCAAGAAGAAAAGCTCAACCTGATCGGCGCCCTTTGCCGCCACGTGCTGCGGCAGGCGGGTGATCCGGTCGCCCTGGACTTGACCACCGACCCACGACTCGCCCTGAGCGGGGCGGACTTCGTGGTCACCACGATCAGGGTGGGGAACGAGCCCGCGCGAGCGCTAGACGAGCGCATCGCCCTCAATCTCGGCGTCCTCGGCCAGGAAACCACCGGACCCGGAGGCTTCGCCATGGCGTTGCGGTCGATCCCCGCCATCCTCGGTTACGCTGATCTCATGGCGGAAGTTTGCCCGAATGCCTGGCTGCTGAACTTCACGAACCCGGCTGGACTGGTGGCCCAGGCAATTGCCGACGCGCGGCCCGCCATGCGGGTGGCGGGTATCTGCGACACCCCGCCCACCATGCTGCGCGTGGTATCCCATGCGCTCGGGCGCCCACAAGAGGAACTGGATTTCACGTTTTATGGGCTCAATCATCTCTCATGGCTGGCCGCGGCGCGCTATCAGGGCGAGGATCTTCTGCCGGCCCTGCTGGCCGACGACGCGGCCCTGCGCGCACTTCCCGACGAGCCTTTCGATCCCGCCCTCGTCCGTATGATTGGAATGCTCCCCAATGAGTACCTCTACTACTATTACTACCGCGAACGCGCGCTGGCCAATATCCTGGCCGCTAAGGAGAGCCGCGGTGAACAGGTGGCTCGACTCAGCGCGAAACTCCTCGATGATCTGAGGAGCGTGGATCCCGCGCGGCGTCCCGACCAGGGCATGGCTGTGTATCGCGCCTATCTCGGTACGCGCCGAGGCAGCTACATGGCGGCGGAGACAGGCGGCCAGATGGACCGGGGGGCCGACGAGGTGGCCCTGGCGGACGGGAACGAAGGCTATGCGGGGGTGGCGCTGGCGGTGATCGGCGCGGTGGCCTCGGGCAGCGCCCACAAACTGATTCTCAACCTACCGAATCGCGGGGCCATCCCTGGGCTGGCTGATGGAGATGTGGTTGAGGCGCGCTGTCTGGTGGACGGCGCCGGCGCCCACCCACTGCCGGTGGACACAGTGCCCGATCACGCCTTGCTGCTCATGCGTCAGGTCAAGCGGTACGAGCGTCTCACCGTGGAGGCGATCCGCCGCCGCTCGCGTGATCTGGCGGTGGAGGCGCTGGTAGCCCATCCCTTGGTCGGCTCGTACTCGTTGGCCACCGCCCTGGTGGAGCAGTATTTGACCGCTCACGCCCAGTATGTCGGCCAGTGGAGCTAGTGGTCTGTCAACGTTCATTGTTTGCAAACGAGGATCCTGACCCTGAAGGGCCATGGCAAGGATACGCCCACTAAAGTGAGGAGGGGGAGTCTCGGGGAGATCAGCGACTTGAGTCGCCACGAGCCCTGCCATGACCCTTCAGGGTCAGGATCAGGCTCTGCTCGCACAGGGCCACGACTTGCGCCGCGTCACCAAGCCCCCGCGCTACATCCGCCAACCCCAAGAGCGCCCTGTCAAGGTCAACAGGCGAGCCTGTTCCAAGAGCTGAGCGAGGTTGGTCATCTCCTGCTCGCGCCCCACAAAGCAGGTGAGCAGCCCGCGTCGGGCGATCTTCCGCCAGCGACATGGCCGCGGCAGCCCTTGCCCTACATGCCACCCGCGGACTTACGGGCCGCACCGCGACTCCGCGGGTATCCCCGCGGGTTCGCGTGGTTCAGGCGCTCCGCTAGGTCCAGTATAGGCAGGGAGAAAGACGACCAATGGAGCGGATATAAAGGAGACCATGATGGACCCAACCTTCGCGCGGCAGTTCGGCATGGCGGTGCAGGCAGACATCCAACGGCAGGCCATGAAAGACCAGCAACGCCGGCACCCACGGCCGGGCGCGCCCGAAGGCCGGCTTGCGTGGCGGGCGCTCCGGCTCGTCGCCCAGCCGTGGCGGATCGCGGCGCGCCACTGGGGCGTTCCGCGAGGTGATCGGAGCGCCGGTGCATCCGGGCTCTCGGGCAGAGAATAAGGGCGCGGGCGCGGGACGTGGGAGCTACGCTGCCGCGGTTGCACACAACAATCGTGATATCGGCGGTCATCTCCGTTGAGGCAGGAGGAACGAGGCTAACTGGGCGGACCACCGAGCGTCGCCACTAACTCGCCGATTACCCGGTCAGCGTCTTCGTGAGCGACCTGACACGTACCGACCGTCCGGTGGCCGCCACCGCCATAGTGCAACATTAAGCTGCCGATGTCGGCGGTAGCCGACCGATTGATAATGCTGTATCCGCAGGTAATCACCGTGTTCTGGTTGCGGACCCCGCGGGTAGTCAGGATGCTCACCGCGGCGTCGGGATACAGCATATAGAGGGTAAAGCGGTTACCGGTATAAATCTCCTCAACCTTCCGGAGGTCAAGCACCACCACCGAGCCACGCATCATCGCGTTTTCCTCGATCATCCCCCGAAACAGACCCTCTTGCTCCCAATAGCGGGTGATTCGTTCCTGAACATCGGGCAGGGCGAGAATCTCGTCAATCGAGAGGGTTCGGCAGTAGTCCACCAACGCCTCGGCTAACTGATAGTTGCTGATCCGGTAGTCGCGGTAGCGGCCAAGTCCCGTCCGCGGATCGACAAGAAAATTGAGCAGCACCCAGCCGGTTGGCCGCGCTATGTCCTCGCGAGTAAGGTGGGCGCTGTCACAGTTGTCAACGGCGGTCATCATCTCATCGAAGCGTTCTGGAAAGGCCGTGTGGCCGCCGTAGTAATCCCAAATGACGCGCGCGCAACTTGGGGCCGAGATATAGCGGCCAGGATATTCCACGGCCGGGCCCAGCCGCTCCTGCTCGCTGGAGTGATGATCGAACCAGAGGCCGCATCCGGGAACGTAGGGCACGTTGGCCAGCACATCGTCCTCGCTCGCCTGGTATTTGCCATCCTGCATGTCCTTGGGATGAACAAAGCGATACGAATCAACCACACCGATATGTTTGAGCAAGGTTGCGCAGATCAAGCCGTCGAAGTCCGATCGCGTGACCAGTTGCATTGCCGGCTTCTCCCATGGCGCCGTGTAGGCGCCGACTATCCGCGGTCGAACGCGGGACGACCCAACTCCGACTAGATCGCCGGTGACCCACGCACATCGCCTCGGTGGGCGGCGCCCGCCGAATACTCCCGAAGCTGAATGGCTCGCCGTGTATCCCCTCATCCTACACCGTTTCGGCTCCGGCGCGGGGTACACTGAAGGGATAGTACACACGAATTTGAGTGAAGGGCAGGTCTTGCACAGGGGCTGAGCCCGTTATTGAATGGACGATGAAATGGAATACCGCCAACTTGGGAGGTCCGGTCTGCGGGTCTCCGTGCTGTCACTGGGGACCATGACCTTCGGCGGCCGCGGCGACTTCGCCAAAACCGGTTCAACCGATGCGGCTGGCGCGCGCCGCCAACTCGATCTGGCGCTGGACGCCGGCGTGAACCTGATTGACACCGCTGATATCTACTCGTTCGGTCTGTCCGAGGAGATCGTGGGCGAAGTGATCGCGGGCCGCCGGGACCGCCTACTCCTGGCGACCAAGGCGCGTATGCCTATGGGCGACGGACCAAACGATGCCGGCCTATCTCGCCACCACCTCATTCATGCCTGCGAGGCGAGCCTGCGTAGGCTCGGAACCGACTATATCGACCTCTATCAAGTGCATGAGTGGGATGGCCAGACCCCGCTGGAGGAGACGCTGGAAACGCTTGACACCCTGGTGCGATCGGGAAAGGTTCGCTACATCGGCTGCTCGAATTACGCGGGCTGGCAACTGCTGAAGGCGCTGGGCCTATCCGACCGCCTCGGCTATCAGCGCTTCGTCAGCCAGCAGATCTTCTACTCGCTCCAGGCACGCGAGGCGGAGTACGAGTTGATTCCCGCCGGCATCGACCAAGGGGTCGGGGTGCTGGTCTGGAGCCCGCTGGCCGGGGGATTGCTCTCGGGTAAATATCGCCGCGGGCAGGACGCGCCCGACGGCTCACGGCGCCTGGCCGGTTGGAACGAACCGCCAGTGCGCGACGAGGCCGGCCTGTATGACACCGTCGATGTTCTCGTTGACATCGCCGATGCGCGCGGTGTCTCGCCCGCCCAGGTCGCCCTCGCCTGGCTGCTTCGCAGGCCCGCCATCGCGTCCGTGGTGATCGGCGCCCGCACCGACGACCAACTCGCTGACAACCTCAAGGCCGCCAACTTGCGGCTGACCGAGGATGAGCAGGCACGACTGGACAAAGCCAGTGCGCTCCCGCTCATCTACCCATACTGGCATCAGGCGGCCACGGCGTCCGATCGGCTGAGCGCCGCGGACCGATCACTGCTTGATTCTCACTTAGCCAAATAGCCACCGACTCAACCCGATCCGGTCTGAGATCTACGGGCAATCAGTCACCGCGGAGGGCCGCTGACGGGTGCGAGCCCTCGGCCTCTGCCTCCTCAAGCGGCAACTTGCGGGCGGCGGCGTCTACGACCGAGCCATCGGCCAGGGTGACCGGATCCGGGACGGCGCCGGTGGGAATGGGCGGCGCGTTGTAGCGCTCATCGGTGAGCATATCCATGGTCAGTTTCAGGGTAATACCCTCCTCGCTGACCGTGTCGATCTCGCTCATCGGCACATAGAAATCCTTGGTGAAGAGCCAGCCCTTTCGCGCGTCAATATAGCCGGATTGGGGCACATAGTTTCGCACCGTACCCAGCTTTTGGCCGTCGGTCGCGTAGACCGTCATCCCATCCGCGATCTGCCAGTTAGCCGTCGTGTCGAATGTCTGATGGTCGATCATCTCTCTATTCCTCCTGCCGCTCATCGCGGTCAATACACTTCAGCAATCCCTCCTTTGCAGCATGCCAGGTCTGGTAGCGGCGCGCATCGGAAATATGGGGGAGTCACGCGGCAGTATTGGTCTAGCCCGCCCGGCATTGCCTCGGGGCGTCGCCGCCGGGCAGGACATTAGCATCCGTCGCGCACCCACCCTGCCGCGCTCCCTTTACCTCTGGCGGCGGCGCTGGTAGGATAGGCCACGATGGGGTTGAAGTTGAATACGGGAGTTGCGGTGACCGCGCCCTTAGCCAAACGAGCTGGAACCCGCCACACGCGCTGGGAGGCATCTCTGGGCGCACTGGTGGCCGCGGTGCTCTTCATCCCGCTGCCCAGCCAGATCAGCACGGGCCAGGGATGGTTGCCCGCGGTGTTGGTGGTGGTGCTGCTGATCCCGCTCACCCTGGTGCAGGGGGCACGGCGCCGCGAGGGCGGCTGGGATCCGTCGCCGCGCCTTGTGCGAGGGCTGGCCCTTGCCATGTTGATCTTTATCGCGCTCGCCGAGGCATTGGTGCTGGCGCGCCTTCTGCAACAATTACCCAAGATTACTCAGGGCACGTTGCTGTTCCGCGCGGCCGTGTTAATCTGGGCCATCAACATTCTCGTCTTCGCGCTGTGCTACTGGGAACTTGACGGCGGCGGCCCAGGGCGCCGCGCCCAACTCACGGATCTGCCCGGCGACTTCCTCTTCCCCCAGCAGATGAATGAGAAACTGAACCGGGGCTGGGCGCCCCAATTCCTCGATTACCTCTTTCTCGCCTTCAACACGTCAACCGCCTTTAGCCCCACGGACACCATGATTCTCTCACGGCCGGCGAAGGCGTTCATGATGACCCAGTCCAGCATCTCCCTCCTCACCATCGGACTGGTGGTCGGCCGAGGCGTGAATATCATTTAGCAGGATTTTACAACTCGGCAACACACTGCTAACACCTGGCGCGTATGCTGAGACATGTAGGCTCCAATCAAGCCGATAGGCCCGCGGAAGCACCCTCCAGGTTGATGCCATCCTCCCCCAAGGACGGCGGATCAAGCGAAGGCTCTCGGACCGTGAGCGACGCACATGGGGCCCCTATGCAGTGTGCAAGGAGGAAGATCTATGCGGCAGTCATTGATCGGCGGAGTCGCGCTTGGGGCGCTCGTGCTCTCCAGCGGCGGCGGACTACTCTCTCATGCTGGGGCCGGTAGTCCGTTTGGCGCCGCGCGGGCGAGCGCGGCGAGCGATATTCAGAAGATCAAGCATGTCGTGGT
>Ga0307374_10013066_pt1 | contig 11537 bp, 12 predicted proteins | sample OX3MG_FD_202532 | JGI IMG/M metagenome (GOLD analysis project Ga0307374, IMG submission 202532) | Soil microbial communities from Risofladan, Vaasa, Finland - OX-3 | ecosystem: Environmental > Terrestrial > Soil > Coastal area > Acid sulfate soil | place: Finland: Risofladan, Vaasa | collected...
CATTGATGTTGCGGATGGTGAATATCTTTCACCCACCAGAATATTTTCTGCTCGCAATCCTCGCGATCGTTGTCATTGGCCAGCTTCAAGCTGGATCGGTGACCAAGGGTCTGCTATCAGGCGGTCTTGGCTACCTCTTCGCATTTGTCGGCGCCGCAGCGAGCACGGGATCACTTCGATTTACCTTTGGATATCTTGGAATGTATAGCGGTGTCAATATCGCCACTGCCGCAATCGGTCTCTTTGCAATAAGCCAGATGTACATCCTGTTCGCACAGAACTCGAAGGTACACTCGGGAGGAAATGTTGCCCTGTCGCGCGAGGTACGCGCTCAGGTTCTGGTGGGAATTAAAGATGTCGTCTCTCGACCTTGGTTAACGCTGCGTTCGTCAATCATCGGCGTACTCGCTGGCGTCGTTCCCGGAATCGGTTCGACTGCTGCAAACTTCCTCTCCTATGGACAGGCAATGCAGACCTCCAAGCATCCGGAGCTCTTTGGTACAGGAATTCCTGAAGGGATCATCGCGCCCGAGGCCTCCTCGATCTCCAAAGAGGCCGGTTCGCTGATCCCGACGGTTGCATTGGGAATTCCGAATGGTCCTGCGATGGCCGTCGTACTTGCCGCGTTCTCGATTCTCGGCCTTCAGGCGGGACCACCGATGTTGCAGAACCACCTCTCCCTGGTTTTCTGGATGGTCATCGTGCTTGCTGTCTCAAGTCTGCTTGCGAGCGTCGTGGGCCTTGCCATGGCGCCGGTACTTGGAAAGGTCACCCAGATTCCGGGAAGAACGCTTGTTCCGTTCGTTGTCTGCCTCGCCTCGCTTGGAGCATTTGAGTCGACGGGCATCTACCTTCAGGTGTATCTGATGATTATCATGGGCGGCGTTGGCGTCGCAATGCGCCGGTTTGGCTATTCGCTTCCCGCAGTCATCGTCGGTCTTGTCCTTGGCACCATTGCAGAGAACAATCTTGTGCTCACCTCGTCAATCTACGGATGGGATTTCCTGAAAAGACCACTCAGCGATGTGTTGATTCTTTTGATTCTTGCCGTCATCGCTGCTGGAATCCGCCACCGTCGTCGCCAGCAACTCGCGCAAGCCCTGAAAGAGACTGCAGTTGAGGGTGCCGAGATGCCGACCAAGGAGCAGCTGAGGGTGCTTCGATCACGACCGACTCCTCCGCGTTCATGGGGCGAGCTGACCTTTGACATCATCTGGGTCATCGGTTCGGCGCTCTATGTGATTCAGGGTCGGAGATACCCGTCGCCGGCGAATCTTGGTCCAACAATCATTGGATCTGGAGTGTTCGCGATCGGGTTATTTCAACTGATCGCCGGATTCAGCCCGCGTTTTCGACGATTCACGGTCGGAGTTCCCGAGCGTGCAGTGATGAGTGCCGCGGCGCAGACCGCGAAGGTGGGCGCAAGTCCGAGTCTGGTACACGCCGTTGAAGAACTTGAACTCGAGGAGATTCGACGCCGCGATGGTGACGTCGAAATCGCCGAGAGGGCAATGAGCGGGTCGGTCGCTCTTGACGTCAAGGCGCCCTCTTTCACGACCGGTGGAGGCGGGGGACTGCCTCCTGACGGAGAAGATTCCATAAGCGAAGATGGCATCGATGCGCCAAGCCATGCCCACGGTAAGAAAAACGAGGCCGTGCTTCTTTGGGCCTCGCTGTTGGGGGCGTTAACTTTGACAGCGTTCATCGGCGTGCTTGGTTATGAGATCGTCGATCCAATCTTCGTCTTTGGGTATCTTTTGTTGCTTCGCCGGTGGTCGCTCCGAAGCAGTCTTTTGGCGGCCTTGGTGATGTTTGGAATTGCCTATGGGGGAGTGAGCGTGCTCCATCTTGGAAGTCCGCCTGGCTTCTCGCTTTAGAGCGGCAGCATCCCTGCATGCTCAACGCATGCAGGGACGCGACATCCTGGACGGGGCGACCCCGTTTTCCCGAGGAATATCCATAGGAGGTCATTGAGATGATTGCCCAAGGGCTCGAAACCCAAAGCGTTGCGCAGGACCCGATTGCCCAGAAGTTCACGGTGAAAGACGCGCCGATGCTCTCAGCCGGTCGATTCGACAACGTGCTCGCAAAGACTGAGGGATTTGCAGCGCGTGTGAAGGTCTACGCAGAGGGGGGCGAGAACGCGACACATACGCACCTCAAAGAGGACCATCTTTTTTTGGTGCTCGCGGGACAGGCAACGTTCGAGGTGGGTCGAGATGGCAGCGAGAAGATTGTCGCGAATCCCTATGACGGAGTGTTTTTGCCTCGCGGAGCGTTCTATAAGTTTTTGAGTTCCGGAGAGGAAAATCTCCTCATGTTCCGCGTCGGTGGATTCGATGCAGAGGACCGGATGCGCGTCGCCCCAGATGGAAGTTCGCTCCATGGACACAGCGCAAAGAACAATCACATCGACGGCGTGGTCGTCGATGGAAGGCGTTTTGGGAATTAATCTTCCCGTTTCAGTATTTGGTCACAAATTGTTAGGAAAGCTCAATTCGTTATGATTTCTAAGATCATGTCTGGGACCACCACGATTCGTCCGTTGTTCGCGCGCGCCTTATGAACTACCGCACCTTTGGACGCACCGGACTCCAGGTAAGCGACGTCGGTCTCGGCGGCGGTGGCGCTAGCAGGCTTGGCTTCGCGACAGGATCAAGTTTTGATGAGGTCCGTGCGCTTATCCAGCGCTCGTTTGAGCTTGGTGTGAACTACTTCGACACCGCGGATAACTATGGGACCGAAGAGGTCATCGGCGAGGCGCTAGCCGGACACCGCGACGAAGTGGTGATCTCAACAAAGGTCTATCCGCGACTTGAAGACGGATCTCTTCTCAGGCGTGAAGAGTTGCGCCTCGCACTCGAAGCATCGCTCAAGCGCCTCAAGATTGATGTGCTCGATGTGTATCACCTGCATGGCGTGAGTCCGAAGGATTACGACTACTGCGAGACCGAGCTGGTTTCCGGGCTCGTCGAGCTGAGAGACGCTGGACTTGTGCGCTTCCTTGGCATCTCTGAGCGCAACAGCTCTGATTCAACTCATTCGATGCTCCAGCGCGCGCTTCAAGATGACCTCTGGGATGTGGTCATGGTCGGTTTCAACCTGTTCAACCAGTCCGCTCGCGAGCAGGTAATGCAAGCCACGATCAAAAACAACGTCGCTGTAGAGGTGATGGCCTCTGCGAGGAATCAGTTCAGCCGCCCAGAGCTCTTTGTACAAGATCTCGCTCGTCTCGTCGATTCAGGTTCGGTCAGCGTCGAAGGATTTGACTTGGAGAATCCGTGGGGCTTTCTCGAGTCGCTCGGATCTGGTGGTGGCCTGACAGATATCTCCTACCGCTTCGCTGCACACGAACCGGGTGTGCACGTGGTGCTCGTTGGAACGGGCAAGATCGCTCATCTTGAAGAGAACATCAACGCGTTTGGCGCTGGACCGTTGCCTGGCGACGTGAGGAATCGGCTGGTTGAAATGTTTGGTCATCTCGCCAATACCGTTGTCGTACCGGGACGCGTGCTCCGACCCGAATGACTCCTCTGTCCGCGCGAGATCTAGGCGTGGCTGAGACCGAGAATGTTCTCGAGCCCGATCGAGGAAATACCGACGAGCAGCCAGAGAATGGCGCCGAGCGCGAGTGGGCGGAATCCTGACTGGGTGATGTCGCGTGAGCGCGTGGAAAGACCAATTGCGCCGAGTGCAATGGTGATGAAGACCTGAGCGACCTGGGTGATACCCGAATGCCACTGCGTGGGAACAATACCGATCGTGTTCGCGCTAACCGAGACGAGGAACCAGCCGATAAACACCGGGAGTGTGCCGCGCAAGAGCCTTAGTGTAAAGGTGCGCGTTTGACTCGGATTGAGTTTTCGAGCCGATATCGATCTTGCAAAGCCAAGCGTGATCGATATCGGAATGATCATCAGCGTCCGGGTGAGTTTCACCACGATGGCAGTTGAAGTTGCACCGTGACCGAATATCGAAGAGGCCGCAACAACCGATGAGAGGTCATTGATCGCAGTCCCTGCCCAAAGGCCAAAGCCGTGTGGCGAGAGATGGAGAAGATGGCCGAGCGACGGGAAGGTGAGTACCGCTATGACATTGAAGGCGAAGATGGTTGCGATCGCGTAGGAGACATCGACCGCTGCAGCGCCGATCACCGCGTCAGCCGCCGCGATCGCCGATGCGCCACAGATCCCGGTACCGACACCGATCAATGTGCGCAGATCCCGACCGATTCCAAGGGCGCGACCGATAAGCGGCGCGCCGATCAGCGCTACACCAAGAGAGCCAATAAGTACCGGTAGCGACGAGGTGCCAGTCGAGAGCACCTCTCGAAAGGAAAGTCCGAGTCCAAGGATTACGATCGAGCCCTGCAGGACCGTTCTGCCTGCGAATCCGAATCCCGGGCGAAGACTCTCTGGGAGCTTGCGCACACTTGCAATGATGATGCCGAGCACGACGGCAAAGACCGGCGAGCCGACGACGGGCACAAGGTGTCCGAGTACGGTGGCGACAAGGGCAACAGCCAGGGAGAGACTGAGCCCTGGAGCAATCTTCGTGATGTACGCGAGGCTCGATGCGGCGCGTCGCGGCACGGTCTCGCCGTTCGGTACATGAGGTCCTCCACCCCGGCGAGCGAGTTTGATCATCTGCCCAGTCTTTGCCGACAAAGGCCCTGTGAAAAGACCGCAAATCCGTGCAGGGGTATAAGGTTTCATTATGCCTTTGCACGAGCCGGTCCCTGATCTTCGCTCGCTCGATCTCTTGCGAAGCGTGGCTGAACTCGGTTCAATCCGTCGCGCGGCGCAGGCGCATGGCGTAAGCCAGCCTGCCGCGAGTACCCGGCTTCGTTCACTTGAACGCGCGCTCGGACTCGGGCTGCTCGACCGTTCATCTGGGCGGGCTCGACTCACAGCAGCAGGCGTTGTCGTTGTGCAATGGAGCGAGACCTTGTTGGTCGATGCGCAGAACCTACTCGTTGCCGTGGCAGCGGCACGATCGGAGGGTAGGACTCAGCTTCGCATCATTGCCAGTATGACCGTTGCTGAATATCTTGTCCCTGAATGGCTGAACTGGCTTCGACGCAGTGACCCTGACGCCGTGGTCTCATTGCAGATGGGCAACTCTGAACATGTCGTCGAGGTGATGCGCGCCCAGGGCGCAGATATTGGTTTCGTCGAAGGATGGAGCGTTCCGGGTGAATTCAGCTCTCGCGTGATCCAAAGCGATGATCTCCTCGTGGTGACGGCACCATCGCATCGCTGGGCGCTTACAAAGAGGCCGATCGATATTGCTGAATTCTCAGCAACCCCATTGGTGCTTCGTGAGATGGGTTCTGGAACGCGTGAGGTGCTTGAGCGAGAACTCGAAGACCTCGGCCATCGAGTAATTCCACTCGTAGAAGTTGGTTCAACGACTGCGATTAAAGCAGCTGTCGCGTCAGGTATCGGACCGGGAGTTCTCAGTCGACTTGCGGTCAGTACCGATCTCGTCGAGGGCAGACTGGTCGAGGTCAGGATACATGGCCTCATAATGACTCGATCAATACGCGCGATCTGGTCGAGTGGGCGCCCTCCAAATGAGCTCGCGCGAAGACTCCTCAAACACGTAGGTACTCATCTCAAGAGCGCTTAGTCAAAGCGCACGAGCGTTCTATGAGTTACCACACAGTCCTGAGTTGTTTGCTCCAGTAGCAGTGCCACTTGCTCCAACACCGTTCGGTCCTGTCGGGGCTCCACCCAGATTTACGATACCCGAACCAAAGTTGTACACCTTGCCAAAGGCTCCGAATGATCCGTGTCCTGAACAGATGGTGTGTGACGCGGAGATTGACGCACCTGGCATGACGCCGTAGTTGTCCGATCCGAGCGCGGGACCCGCCGTCGCGATCAACAGTGCAGTTGCACCAAGTCCAGCCACGAGAAAACGTCGCATGATCTGCTCCATTCGTTTGAGGATTGCCCATCTTGGCAAAATTGACCAATCTGGCCAAGACAGTCAAAGCGTATCTACTCTTGGCCTCCATTTAGCGGTATTTTTTCAAAAGGCGGTGATCTCTTTGACCTCGCGGGCCGTAGGACTTTTGATGGGACCATTGCGATGAGGAGACGTTCGCGACAGAGCGATGAGGAGGTCTCTGACGAGGTCCTCCTAGCAGCACTATCTGGAGGCGACGAGCAGTCTGGCGTCGTTTTTGTGCGCAGATACCAGCGGCGCCTTTTTGGTCTTGCTCTGACGATCGTTCACGATGTGTCAATGGCTGAAGATGTTGCCCAAGAGGCATTCATACGAATTTTTCGCCATGCGTTGATCTACGATCCGCGCCGGGCAAGTGTTGCAACATGGGCACTTACGATTACGCGTAATCTCGCGATTGATGCGGTACGGGTTCGTCGGGCAATTCCGACTGCTCCAGATGAACGGATCTTTATTGCACTGGTCAGCAATGAGCGCGATCCCGATGAGATCGCGCTCACGAGCGACGATGTGGGTCGCGCGAAAGCAGCGCTTCGCACGCTACCGATGGAACAGCGCCGGGTGATAGTGCTTGCCACGATGTTCGGCAGGACCGCGGCCGAGATTGCGTTGATTGAGGCGATTCCTCTCGGAACCGCCAAAAGTCGACTCCGTCTCGGAATGGCCCGGTTGCGCGAGGCGCTTATGGGAGCGGAGGTTCAATGATTGACCAACCTGGTACACCGCGAGATTGCGATGCATACTGCGATGACCTCGTCGAATTCGGGCTCGGACTTCTCTCGGGTCGGCGCAGAGCCGAGGTGCTCGAGCACCTTGAAACGTGTTCTCGCTGTGCTGTAGAGATGGAAGGGAACGTCATCGCGGCAGATGCATTGTTGGCACTCACTCCAGAGATCGACCCTCCAATCGGATTCGAAACGCGACTTGTCAAGCGATTCGATGACCGGCGTGTTTCTCGCCACCGCCCGTTTCGCGTGGCGCTATCCGCTGCTGCGGCTGTTCTCGCGATTGTGCTCGGGTTTGGAATCGGAGCCCTCGCGACCGATCACGGAAATTCCCATTCTGCGCAACTGTCTGCGAACACTGTTTCAGCGCAACTCGCGCTCAATGGGCATGGACTTGGATCGGTATACCTTGCCTCTGGAAGCCCCGCATGGATGTTCATGAGCGTCGATTACGCTCATTGGTCGGGCGAGGTGTGGTGTCAGATCACGACCGCCAACGGCAACCAGGAGACCGTTGGCCGGTTCAATCTTGTCAATGGATACGGCGCGTGGGGCGTGCCGCTCCATGTAAAAGCCTCCGACATCTTGTCCGCGAGTCTGGTCGACGTGAGTGGAGTAGTGCTTGGCAAAGCAGAACTTCGGTCGTGAATTACGTGGAGTTCACACTATTTGTCCACCAGGCATTGATCTCGCCGGGCGAGTCGGGCGTAGAACAATGAGGAATTTGGTGGCGCTCCGCTCTCTGTGCTCAAGACCTCTATCGAGCATCAGGAAAGACCGTTGTGATTCGGGCCTGTGGCCCGAGCGCCTATCCCTCCTCGGACCGGGGGCTCCCGGCGATTTTGTTGAAAACGTTCGTCTTCGATACGGCCCGCTTGACGAGCTGACGATAGAGCGCAGCAGTGGGATCTTCGCAATGATCTTTGCGATGTAGGTCAAGATTCCGCCGAGGAGAAACCAACCGATGAGCATGATGACAGCCCCGATGGCAAGTCCAACAATCACATCACTTGGGTAGTGCGCCCCGACGTAGACGCGCGCAAAGGCAACGAGAAGTGAGAGCACACTCGCGACGATGGCAATGACTCGGACTGACTTTGTTGTGTAATGGGCGATGATCCACAGTCCGGCGGTTGCTGCTCCTGCAGTCAGAGCGTGGTCTGACGGAAATGAGGGATCGTGCGAACGGGTAACAAGTGTCTCGATGCCCGAAAGCACGGCATAGGGACGAGCGCGGTGCACGGTGGCAACGATCATCTGGTTGATGCCGACTGCCGCGACGGTTCCGAAGGCAGCCCACACGGTGGCAGCGACCGCCCTTGGGGCATTGGGGCTGTGACGTGCGGAGCGCCATGCGAGAAAAACGAGTAGCGCGAATATTCCTACGCCGTAGACGGCGAGGAATTTCATCACCGGGTGAGCCCAAGGGGTCTGCACGGCAAAGCGATTGATATCGAGGAACCAGCTGGTATCGATGGTTGTTTCTCCTGGACCGGGACCTGTTTGGCTGCGATGCTAAGTGAGCTAGCCCCAATATACCTGTCGCGCTCTGACTCTCATGGGTCGTCGAGCCTCTTCGAAGTGATAAGCAACCGTTGCAACTCCAAGAACCGAACACGGCTCGAACACTGTTCGAAGCTGGCACGAGTCCGAGTCGTGCCAGCACAAATCCCTGTCGCAACCCAATGCGCTGCCTTTTGGTTAATCGGGCGATCTGATGATCCGACAGCCGCCCAGGGACGTAGAACAGTCATGGAGAAAAAGCGGTGGCGGCGATTGGGTTGGCAGCGGCTCGTATTGCGGGTGTTCGGGGCTGGGTTGCTGGTCGCGACCGGGGCGATCCACCTTGACCTGTATTTGACCGGCTATCGGTCGATCCCGACGATCGGCGGGCTGTTCCTATTGCAGGTGATAGCCGCATTTGGACTTGGCGCGGTCGTCCTCGCGTCTGGTAGCAGGTTGGCCTCAGTGGCGGGAGCCGGGTTCGCCCTCTCTACTCTCGGTGGTTACCTGTTGTCGCTGCGGATCGGCCTCTTCGGATTCCGGGAGGTCCGCACTGGTTCAGGGATAATGGCCGGGGTAATCGAGGTAGCCACCTTCGCTGCGCTAGCCGCACTCGCCCTTAGCCCACGCGCAGAGCACACCAGCCCGGCCGGACCGGCGACCCACAGCAGCAGGCCGTTGGAAAGGCTGCAGACGGACTTTCCGGGTGCTCGCTGGGCGGCAGCCGCGTTTTCGGTAGTGGCCGCGGTGCTGTTGGGCATCTCCTTGGCGGCCACGGGGCCAACACCAACGAGGGCCAGCTCGTCGAGGGCGCTCCTGAAGATCGCGAAGATCGGCGGCGTGTCGGTGCTGACCAATTCCAGCGGCTTCACGCTGTACTGGTTTGTCCCCGATACACCGACCAAGTCGAACTGCTACGGGACCTGCGCTGAGTACTGGACGCCGGTGGTTGGGAGCTCAGCCGCCGGCCCGGGTGTGACCGGCAAGCTGGGCGCAATTAGACGAGAGAACGGCGTGACCCAAGCCACCTATGACCGCCATCCCCTTTATACCTACGTCGGTGATGCCGATCCCGGCCAGGCCAACGGCAACAACACCAACTTGAACGGCGGGGTGTGGCACGAGATGGCCGCATCCGGCTGACCACAGCCAGGCTGAGATCTGATTCAGCGGTACTTAACTTGCGCTATGAGAACCAGGAACCCGTCGTGAGAGCAGTTCATCCAACGCGGTAGCGTCATCTTGAGAAGCCGCGGCCGGAACTGATCCGTTTGGGTCTCCCCGCCGTATTGCTGTTGATGAGAAGACAGCCGGGCTCAGACGATGACGCATTTCTGACGAGGCGCTGCTTTCCCGCATGGTGGTCGGTGATGACTGAGTCGGTCTTGTCTTTGCTCGCCTCAGACGATGTTGCCCGCGCGTGGATCGCACTCGCGGATTTGCCGGTCGAACAGCGCCGAGCCGTCGTGCTCACTGCACTTTACGGACGAAGCGCCGGTGAGATTGCCAGCGCCGAGGCAATCCCGCTTGGAACGGCGAAGAGCCGAATCCGCGTCGGAATGGCCAAGCTGCGCGCCGCTGTCGTGATCGCGGAGACCCCATGAGTGACGACATCGAAGACCTGAAGCAGTGCGAAGCGATCGAGGATGAGCTGACCGAGTTCGCACTTGGGATTCTTTCTGGGCGCCGTCGCTCGGAAGTGCTCCGCCACGTCGGTTCCTGCGTGCGCTGTAGCGCGGAGTTGGAACGACTTTCGATCGTCGCCGACACTGTCTTGGATCTCGCGCCGGAGATGGAGCCTCCGCTCGGTTTCGAGCTGCGACTCGCGGAGCGACTGCAAAAGAACACTACGGTGCTCGGCTCGCAGCGCCTTCACCGGGTGAGGGCGCTCTCTGCTGCCGCGGTACTCACGGTGGTGATCGGTATTGGCCTTGGAACACTGGCAACGTCTCGAAGTCCGAACACAAGAACATGGACGACGACGGCAAGTCTCACTTCCGCTGCCATCGGCTCGCGCGGGCAGGTTCTCGGTGCGGTTTTCATCTCGGCGGGCAGCCCCGGATGGATGGTGTTGACAGTTGACCGCGGAGCTTGGTCTGGAGAGGTGACGTGCGAGGTGACGTTCGTCGGAGGACAGGTCGAGACGCTCGGAAGGTTCAAGCTCTCGAATGGTTATGGAACCTGGGGTGTCCCGCTCACGTCCTCTGCAGGCCAGGTGCGCAATGCGCGCTTGGTCGCGCTCGACGGCACCGTCATCGCGAACGCACATCTCACCACATGATCGGTCAAGTGCAAGTCCGCAAGTCACCGTGGAGTGGTGAGGCTCGCACGGGCGTAAACGAGCGATCCGGGTCAGACGCGACCACGATCGCCCGAGACATGACCGGGTCCGTGACCACACGGTTGTACCTGCCTTCGATCTTTCTCTTCGGCGTGACGGGGTGGCTCGTCGTAACAGGAGCACTGGCGCTTCGCGAAAGAGGTGCCCTTTCCAGCACGATCGCATCGTCTCGTGAGGAGCTCGCCGGGCCAGTCGTGATCGGTTTTGTGTTGATCGTGCTCGCATGTGAGCGATTTTGGCCGGCTGAGGGTCAGAAGGTGTTCGCACGAGGACATGTGCAAGATGCGTGTTTCTTCCTCCTGTTCGTGACCGTAATCGCCCCGTTCGTGACGATGCTCGGTGTTGGGTCGGCAGAGTTGTTCCACCGATGCACGCCGTGGATCACTGTGCCTCACACGGCGAGCTGGCCGCGCTGGCTCCTCGTCGGTGTGACCCTCATAGCCATGGATGGCTGCAACTGGCTGGCACACCGCGCCGACCACCGATTTATCCCGCTTTGGCGTGTTCACGCTTTGCATCACAGCCAGGAAGAGCTCAGCGTTCTCACAACCTTTCGCGTTCACCCTCTTGTGCACACCGCGAGCTTCCTGCTTGCCACAGTGCCGGTCGTCGCGCTCTTGGGAGGGTCAATCGCGCCCGGACTGATCACGATCTACCTCTGTCTCGGGGCACTGCCCCACGCCAATGTGTCGTGGACACTTGGACCGCTTGGCAAGATCTTCGTCAGCCCCGCGTACCACCGGCTCCACCACGCGATCGACCGATCCGGGGACGTGAACTTCGGGATCGTTTTTGTGTTCTGGGATGTGCTCGCCCGGCGGGCCGTCTTTCCAGAGCGCGGCGCAATGGTCTGTCGAACCGGACTCTGTGATCGACCGTTGCCGGTCGAACAAGCTCCCGCCCGGCCAGAGACAGCCCGCGTCCTCATTCGACAGCTCCTTGAACCATTCAGGGCCGATGGGCAACAGCGGTTCCCGATGTGATCCCTTTTCTCG
>Ga0307374_10013068_pt1 | contig 11537 bp, 1 predicted proteins | sample OX3MG_FD_202532 | JGI IMG/M metagenome (GOLD analysis project Ga0307374, IMG submission 202532) | Soil microbial communities from Risofladan, Vaasa, Finland - OX-3 | ecosystem: Environmental > Terrestrial > Soil > Coastal area > Acid sulfate soil | place: Finland: Risofladan, Vaasa | collected...
GAGATGTGGTCGCGGTTCGCGATCCCGTTCGTCCGGCTCGACTCGCTCGGCATCCAGCGCGTCCGCCAGAAGCTGCCTGCGACCCGGAATCCGTTCACGTACTACAAGCGCGTGATCATCTCGGTCGACACGCTCAAGAGCGACCGCTACCTCGCCGGGCTCCGCAATCACACCTGGGACGCGGTCGTCATCGATGAGTCCCACAACCTGACCAACTCGTCCACGATGAACAACCGCCTCGCGCACACCCTCGCCCCGCGGACGGATGCGCTGATCCTCGCCTCGGCGACCCCGCACAACGGCCGGGCTGAATCGTTCGCCGAGCTGATCCGCCTGCTCGAACCGACCGCAGTCCGCCCCGACGGAACGGTGATCGAGGACGAGGTCCGGCGGCTGATCGTCCGCAGGCACCGGCACAGTCCCGAGGTAGCCAGTGCGGTCGGCGCCGACTGGGCGGAGCGGAAGGAACCGCAGAACTGGCTCGTCCCGGCGTCGCCGGCCGAAAACGCCGTCGCCCGGGAACTCGATTCGGTCTGGCTGCATCCAGCTAGCGGTGCCTCGCCATATTCGGGCGCCGCATCCGGGCTGTTCCCGTGGACGCTGGCCAAAGCATTCCTGTCGTCCCCTGCCGCGCTCCGCGACACGATCCACGAGCGGATCCGCCGCCTGGGATCGCAGCCATCCGCCGCGCAGCGGCAGGAGGTCGATGCCCTCCGACAACTGGAGGCACTGGCAATCAGGGCCGACAACACCACCTCAGCCAAGTACGCCAGGCTGCTGACCTATCTGCGTCAGATCGGCCTCGGGCCTGGCAAGGAGACGCGCGCCGTGGTGTTCGCGGAGCGGATCGCGACTCTCAAATGGCTCCAGCATCACCTGCGGGCCGATCTTCATCTCGGCGCCGATCAGGTCGTGATCCTGCACGGTGGCCTGACCGATGAGGAGCAGCGCAGCGTCATCGAGAGCTTCAAGCAGGCTTCGTCGCCGATCCGGGTCCTCGTCACCGGTGATCTGGCCTCCGAGGGCGTCAACCTGCACGCGCAGTGCCACGAGCTGATTCACTTCGACATTCCGTGGAGCCTGATCCGGATCGAGCAGCGCAATGGCCGGATCGACCGGTACGGCCAGCGGCACGCACCGCAGATCACCACCCTGCTGCTCAGCCCGGAAGCCGAACACTTCTCTGGCGATCTGCGGGTACTCAGCCGACTGATCGAACGCGAGCATGAAGCCCACACCGCGCTCGGAGACGTGGCCTCCCTGATGGGCAAGTATGACGTCGGCCAGGAGGAAGAGGAGATCCGCAAGGTCCTGGCCGGGCAGGCTGACCTGAGCGATGTCGTCCGGGAGCCGAAGGCTGTGGCGGCCGATGATTCGATCGCCGGCCTGCTGGCGCGGATCATGGCGACGGCATCCCGGCCCGCACCCGCAGCCGGGCCAGCCCCATCAGGAAGCACTTCCTCCTCCCTGTATCCCAGCGAAGTCGCCTTTCTCCGGGAGGCATTCGAAGAGGCCTACGTGACACCTGGCGCCGCCACGGCGGCCGGGGGAATCGAATGGCGCGAGTACGGCTCGCAGAGCATCGTGGAGTTCGTCCCGCCGCGCGATCTGCGGCAGCGACTCGAGGTCTTGCCGCAAACGTACCTGGCCGACCGGCGGGTGGCGGAGAAGTTCAAGCTGGCGACCTCGGCCGTTCGCGGGAAGACTCTGCTCGCCGACGCGCTCAGCGACCCTACCGGCACATCCTGGCCTGAGGCGCACTATCTCGGGCCGCTGCATCCGGTGATCGACTGGGCGGCCGACCGGGCGATGGCGAGCCTGGGCCGCAACCAGGTCTTCGCCGTCCGGGGTGCGGTCGACCATCCGACCGTGCTGCTGCTCGGCACCCTGACGAACCGGCGCGGTCAGGTAGTCGCCTCGTCCTACCTGGCAGCCGAGTTCCCCAACCTGAGGAACCTCGGATTCTGCCTGGTCACCGCCCATGAGTCGGCCGCCGACATGGTCAGCGCGGCAGGGTTCTCCGATGCCGCCAACCCGGGTGCCGTCGCGGGCATCGAATCGCTCCAGCCGCTGATCGCGCAGGCGGTCAGATCGGCTACGTCGGAGATGTCGGCGGTCTTCTCGGTCGCCGAGGATGCGGTCACCCAGCGCGTCCAGGACTGGTCGGCCAGGGCCGTGGACTGGAGTCATCAGGCAGACGCGCTGATCCAGCGCTCGGACCTGAAACAGCGCAGGCTCAGCATTGATCAGGAGTGCGAGCTGGCCGCGAGAATGGCCCCGGACCGGCAGCTCGTGCGGCCGCTCCTCCTGGTGGTCCCGGCCAGCTTCACAGCCGTCCAGCAGGAAGGCGAGTAACGCAGGTGCCATCGAGCGACGCCTTCCTGATCGGCGAGGACTGGATCAGCGAGCACTACTTCACCACCGACGCGAAATCGCAGTCGTTCCAGGCCAAGGTCCTGGCACGCCGCAAGATGTGGGACGACGCCGGAGAAGGCGTCAGCACCATCCGGTCCCGGTTCACCGCAGCACGTGGCCGGCTCGAATCCGCGCTGGGCGACCTGCTGGCACAAGACGACGGAGGGGACCTGACCGCCGGGCTCTATGGCGAGCTGCGGAAGGTCCTGGGGTTCGACAACGCCGAGTACCGGCTAGCCGAAGCCGGGCCTGTCATCGCCGTATCGGCGCCGGGCATCACCGCAGGCTCCCCGCTGGCGCTGATCGCCGCCCGCCCGGCGGACGCCATCGAGGACCTGATCGCGAAGGACGCCGGGAATCTCGCCGTACCGTACGTTGTCGACGATCAGATAACTATCACCTCGGCCGGACGGCTGCTCTCGGCGCTGTTCGTCGCCGATGACGGGCCGGAATTCGCGCTGGTCATGGCCGGGAGATGGCTGCTGATAACTGAACGCAGCCGGTGGACCGAAGGGCGCTACCTGGCGATCGACCTGCAGCTCGTGTGCGAGCGCAACGACGCCAAGCGCGGCGGCGAGATCGACCGGGCACTCGCCTGCGCTGGAGCCGAGTCGCTGGCACCGGACGCCGACGGCAGCATCTGGTGGCAGCAGGTACTAGATGAGTCGGTCAAGCACACCGTCGGAGTCTCAAAGGACCTCCGCGAAGGCGTGCGGCTGTCCATCGAGATCATCGCCAACGACGTCGTCCGGCGACGAGCCGGGCTCGGTCTGGAGCCGCTGCCACAGTCACAGGCCCAGCCGCTAGCCCGCCAGGCCCTGCGGTACCTCTACCGCATCTTGTTCCTGCTCTACGCCGAAGCCTCACCAGAACTTGAGGTACTCCCAGTCGGGACCGGCGAGTACGAGCAAGGATATGGCCTTGACCGGCTGCGGGAACTCACGCTCGTCGAGCTGGTCAGCCCCCGCGCCGCAGCCGGCACCCACCTATACGAATCACTTGCACTGCTGTTCCGCCTCGTCGACCAGGGTCATAACCCGGCGGACCAGGGTCCAGATGGGTCGCAGCCCGGATTGGTCTTCCAGAGCTTGCGGGCCGATCTCTTCCTCCCAGCCGCCACCAGCCTGATCGACACGGTCGGGCTCAGCAACTCGGCCCTGCAGGAGGTACTCTGGCACCTGCTGCTGAGCAAGGAGTCACGCGGACGGGACCGGGGATTCATCTCCTACGCCGAACTCGGCATCAACCAGCTCGGTGCGGTCTACGAGGGCCTGATGTCCTACACAGGCTTCTTCGCTGAGACCGACCTCTACGAGGTCGCGCCAGAAGGCGAACCATCGAAGGGCTCCTGGGTCGTTCCTGTGGAGCGTGCCGCCGGTATCGCGGAGACGGACTTCGTCCGCGCCGAGGACGAGGCGACCGGCGAGCAGAAAGCCGTCCTGCACCAGCGCGGCACCTTTGTCTTCCGGCTGGCCGGCCGCGAACGGCAGCAATCCGCGTCCTACTACACGCCGGAAGTCCTGACCCGCTTCACCGTCGGCCAGGCACTCGCGGAACTGCTCGACCAGGACGGTACTGTCACATCGGCACAAGAGATCCTCCGCCTGACGATCTGCGAGCCTGCGCTTGGCTCCGGCGCGTTCGCCATCGAGGCGGTCCGCCAGCTAGCCGAGCAGTACCTGCGCCGCCGCCAGGCAGAACTCGGCAGCAGGATCGACCCGGACGCGTACCCAGCCGAGCTGCAGAAAGTCAAGGCTTACATAGCGCTGCATCAGGTCTACGGGGTCGACGTGAACGCCACCGCGATCGAACTGGCAGAGATCTCGCTCTGGCTGGACACGATGGCCTCCGGCCTCCAGGCACCTTGGTTTGGCCTGCACCTGCGGCGTGGTAACTCCCTCATCGGCGCCCGCCGGGCCGTCTACACACGAGCCCAGGTCAACGACAAGTCATGGCTCAAATCGACACCCACTGACGTTCCGATGACCGGCCTCACCAAAGATCTGGCAGACGGGGTGACCGCCCGGCAGACCGATGCTCGGATCCACCATTTCCTGCTCCCGGCCGCCGGATGGGGCGCCGTCGTCGAAGCGAAGGAGGCCCGGGAACTCTCGCCAAAAGCGGCTGCGCGGCTGCGCGAGTGGCGCAAGTCGATTACCAACAAGCCTGGCCGCAAGCAGGTCGACGCTCTGGTGGAGCTAGCTCATCGGGTCGAGTCCCTTTGGCAGTTGACGCTCCGTCGGCTCCAGATCGCCGAGCACGAAGCACGCCGCGATATTCCCCTGTGGGGCCTGGACGCCCACTACCACCTACCGGCTGTCAGCCGCGAGCAGATCGAAGTCACCCTCAGTGACCCGAACGGCGCCTACCAGCGACTGCGCCGAGTCATGGATGCCTGGGCCGCGCTCTGGTTCTGGCCCCTCACCGACACCGGGGATACCACACCACCCAGCCTGGACGAGTGGATCGCGGCCTGCCAGGCACTCCTCGGCCGCGACCCCCAGGCCCGTCGATCCAATGAAGCAACCGCAAGTCTCGGTACGTCAACCGGCTGGGATGACCTGGGCACGGCCGAGCAGTTCAACCTCTTCTTCGCAGGCTCGCAGCCAGTCAAACAGGTGCTCCACGCCCACCCATGGCTCGGAGTCTGCGAGAAGGTCGCTGGCCAGCAAGGCTTCTTCCACTGGGAACTCGACTTCGCCACGGTCTTCGCGCGCGGAGGCTTCGACCTTCAGCTAGGAAACCCACCTTGGGTGCGGCCACGCACCAACACGGACTCTTTGCTTGCCGAGGGTGACCCCTGGTGGCAGCTTGCCCTCAAGCCCAGTGAGGCCGACCGCATGGCGAGATGGTCCAAAACGCTCGAACTCCCGGGGATTCGCGACCTTGTCATTGACGGGACCACGGAAGTGGTCGTCACTGCCGAACACCTAGGCTCATTGCAAGCCTACCCGCTTCTGGCGGGACTGCAGCCCGACCTTTATCGGTGTTTTATGGAACAGACATGGAGGCACGCGTCGCACGACGGCGTTGTCACCCTGGTTCACCCTGAGTCACACTTCACCGATGAAAAGGCCGGGCTGCTGCGTGAGCACACTTACCGGAGGCTCCGTCGGCACTGGCAGTTTGTCAACGAACTCGTGCTATACGATATCGACCACCATAACCGATTTGGTATTCATATTTATGGTCACCTTACAGATAAGATCCATTTCCTGATGGCTTCTTCGCTATACCATCCGGACACAGTGGAGCGATCACTCCGGCATGACGGATCGGGCGAGGAGCCCGGTCTCAAGGACCCGGACGGCAACTGGGATCTCCGGCCGCACAACAAGCGCATTATCGGGGTCACGGATGCAACGCTGCAAACGTGGCATGCAGTCCTGGAGAACGCAGACATTCCGGTGCGGCATAGCCGGATGGTCTACACGGTCAACACTGCCGCCGCCAGCGTTTTGGAATCAATATCGCGCCAACCGCGCGCTAGCGCCCTTGACCTGGAATTCTCACGAGGTTGGGACGAATCAATTGACCGCAAGAAGGGCTATTTCGTAACGAAATGGGGTGCACCGGAGAGCTGGGAGGAAACAATAATACAAGGTCCACACCTCTACGTTGCAACGCCAATATACAAATCAGTTAATCCGACGATGAGAAATAAGCTTGACTGGTCCGCCACAGACTTCGAGGCGCTCCCAATCGATGCAATTCCCGTGACCGCATACAAGCCCGTCGGCAGCCGCTCCCGATACGACGCGGACTACACACAATGGAATTCGGGACCTGCCCGCTCTCAGTATAGGATTGCCTGGCGGGCGATGGCGGTAAGCACGAATGAACGGACACTTATTGCCGCGTTGATCCCACCTGGCACGGCCCACCCGAACGGCGTGTTCTCCGTAGGTATGCCTAAAGGGCATCAGGAATCCCTCTGCGTGATGTCCGGGTTCCTGAGTTCATTGATCGCCGACTTCGCCGTGCGAGTCGCGCCGAAGTCCGGGATCTACCTGCCAACGATCAATCGCCTGCCAGTTCAGATGGATCATCCGCTCCAATCGGCGCTTGTCGTCCGTGTCCTGCGCCTCAACTGCGTGACCGACGCCTATGCGGACATCTGGCAGGACGTCTACCAAGATGGGTTCACCGCCGACCGATGGGCGGGTGGGCGTGACCGAGCCAACCGCCTCACCTTGGGCGCGGTGACAAGCAGGTGGACCGCCAACACGCCTCTGCGGATTGCCGAGGACCGACGGCAGGCCCTCGTGGAACTCGATGCCCTAGTCGCCCTGATGCTCGGAGTAACGGCAGACCAGTTGTGCACTATCTACCGCACCCAGTTCGCCGTCCTCTACGGCTACGACCACAGGGAGTACATCTACGATGCCAACGGTCGACTGGTACCCAATTCGGTATTGACAGTCTGGCGGACGAAGGGTGACCGGCTGAGCGCGGAAGAGCGGACAGCCGCGAACCAGTCCGGAAACACCTACAAGTACGAACTTCCGTTCCGTCTCCTCGACCGGGAGGCCGATATACGTCAGGCTCACGCGGAGTTCGAGCGCAGGCTGGCTGCCAGTGGCTGAGCTTCTGCCGACCGTCCAAGCAGGCGAGATCCGGACTGGCCTGCTGGACTACCTGACCACGACATTCGCGCTCGCCGATCCGGACGCCCAGTTGGCGCTTGCGGACTTTCTCAGTGATCGCGCGAACGGCATTTTCAAGGGACCTTATCTCCGGCTGCGGCTGCCGTTCCGGCCCGCCAAGGATGGCTGGCAGCAGATCCTGGGCTGGGACATCGGGATGACGCCATACAGTCACCAGGCGCAGGCGTTCGCCCGGCTAAGCAGCGCGGACCTGGGACCGGACAAGCCCAGGCCGCTGCCGACCCTGGTGACGACCGGCACCGGGTCAGGCAAGACCGAGGCGTTCCTCTACCCGATCCTGGACCATGTCCTGCGCGCCCGCCGGGACGGCGTTCGCGGGACGAAGGCGCTCATCTTGTACCCGATGAACGCCCTCGCGAACGATCAGGCAGCGCGGCTCAGCCAGCTGCTGACCAGCCGCCCGGAGTTCGCGGGGATCACCGCGGCGATCTACACCGGCCAGGATGGCCCGCGGCGGACGATGGTGACAGCGGACGGTCTGATCACCGATCGCGCGATCATTCGCAGCGAGGCGCCGGACATCTTGCTGACCAACTACAAGATGCTGGACCTGCTGCTGCTGCGCAGCACCGATCACCCGATCTGGCAGCAGAGCGCGGTGAGCCTGCAATACGTGGTACTGGATGAGTTCCATACCTACGACGGTGCCCAAGGGACCGATGTCGCGATCCTGCTCCGCCGCCTCGGCCTGGTCCTGAAAAGCTACCTGCCAGAAGGCGCGCTCACCGACGCCGAGCGTGCCCGTCCGCTGGGCCGCGTCACCCCGGTCGCGACATCGGCGACGCTCGGCGACAAGGGCGACCCGGCGGCGATGACCGAGTTCGCGCGCACCGTCTTCGGCGACGAATTCGATTCCTCCAGCGTCATCACGGAATCCCGGCTCAGCCTGGCCGAATGGTCCGCCGGTGCCGCCAGCCATGTCACCGCGCTCGGACTGTCGCCCCGGCAGCTCGCCAGGGCGGACCTGGCGGGCGTGAATGACGCGGTCGCTGGGCTCGGGCCGGGCGCGGACCCCCGCGCCCGGGCGCTGGCCGTTTTCGGCGGCCTCTATGACGCGGACCGCGATTCGCTGGCCATGGCGATCGGCGATGACCCGCAAGCCCTGCTTCCGCTGATCAGCGCGCACCCGCTCGTGCGGGAGCTGATCGAGGCGGCCGAGCACGCGGCGCACCTGGCGGCGCTGGCGGAGCGACTCTTTCCCGGGCCGGCCCCGGGTCCGCTTCCGGCTGGCGAGGACGAGCGGGTCACGTTCCTGGTGCACCTCGTGGCTGCGCTCAGCCACATCCGCGCTTGCGCCGGGCGGCAGGCACCAGGCGTGGACCTGCATCTGTGGGTCCGGGAGCTTTCCCGGATCGACCGGGTCGCCAGTTCGGCTGTGCGCTACCTGTGGAGTGATGACGGCGCGCTCACCGACGCTGGACCCGGCGATTCTGGCGCGGCGCCGCATGCTTTCCCGGCCTTGTACTGCCGGCATTGCGGCCGCTCAGGCTGGGGCGTCGGCCTCGCGCCGGTGGGCTCGAATCTGGACACCGAGGACACCGGGATCCGCCGCAACCACGCGTCCCGGGAGGGGCGATTCCGGGCGCTGATCTATGCCCCGGCCGAAGCTGATCATGCCGCGACGGCAAGGTTGCGGCCCGGCTCTGACAGCCCGGTCGAGGGGCTGCGCTGGTTCTCGGTCCGGCAGCGGGTGCTGCTCGCCGAGGCTCCGGCCGAGGATGATCCTGATTACCTGGATGGCCTGATCCTGCCCGTGCTGACTCAGACCGGGCCGGGCGCCGACGATGACGCGCGTGATGACACCTGCCCGTCCTGCCAGCGTAAAGACGGGATCCGGTTCCTCGGCAGCGCGATTGCCACGCTGCTGTCGGTGACCTTGTCGACGCTGTTCGGCGACGAGAACCTGGATGCGCGCGAGAAGAAGGCACTGGTCTTCACCGACAGCGTTCAGGACGCGGCGCACCGGGCCGCGTTCGTCGAGAGCCGCTCCCATGTCCTCACTTTGCGCTCGGTCCTGCGCCACGCGGTGGGCGAGCGCGCCATGACGCTGGACGCGCTGGTGGACCAGGCCATCGCCGACGCCGGTGACGATAGGTTCCGGCGGTACCGGCTGATCCCGCCCGGCTTCGCTGAGCGCGAGGAGTTCGCGCCGTTCTGGCAGCGTAAGACGGCTCAGGAGGTACCCAACCGGGTTCGGGGCCGGGTCCGGCGGCGGCTCCTTTTCGACGCTGTCATGGAGTTCGGCCTGCAGTCAGCGGTTGGCCGCACGCTGGAGCAGACCGGCAGCGTCGTCGCGGAGGTGGACGCGGGAGAGTCACCGGCCCTGGCCGGGATCGCCCGGGCGGCGATCGCGGCGACGGAGGGACAGGAGAGCCTCGACGGCGAGCTCGCGGCAACGCCAGATCAGCGTCTGGCCGCATGGGTCCGCGGCGTACTGGAGCGGATGCGTGTTCAGGGCTCCATCGATCATGAGTGGTTCGGCAAGTTCATCGAGGAGGATGGCAGCCGCTACCGCATCTGGGGCGGCCGGCCGCGGGGGCAGGGCATGCCGGCTTTCCCGAAGGGCCGGCCGGCCCCGGCCTTTCCGCGCATCGGGCCTGGCATCCATCTCAGGGACCCGCTGCTCGATTCGGTCACGTCCGCGCAGTCCTGGTACGCGCGGTGGACCGCCCGGTGCCTGGGAGTCACCAGCGGCCACGGAGCCCGGCTCGCACGGCAGCTGCTTGACCGGCTCGCCCGCGCCGACGTGCTGCGGACCCATACGACCGGCAGCAAGGGGACGGTCTACGCGATCCGCGCCAGCACCGTCATCGTGGCACCGGCGTCGCTGGAGGACATGAGTGCCGGCCGCACCCTGCTGACCTGCCCGGTCTGCCACGCCCGGCAGCCTGGTACGCCTGCGGTCATTGACCAGCTTGACGGAGCCCCGTGCCTGCTGGCGAGGTGCCCTGGCACGCTGCGGCGGGAACCCCGTGCGGACAACTACTATCGCAACCTTTATGCGTCCCGGGACATGCGGCGCATCGTCGCGCGGGAGCATACGAGCCTGCTTGAGGATAAGGAGCGCCTGACCTACGAGGCCGAGTTCCGGAGCGGCCAGGACAAGCCGGGCGCGCCGAACGTCCTGGTCGCGACGCCCACCCTGGAAATGGGCATCGACATCGGCGACCTGTCCGCCGTAATGCTGGCGTCCCTGCCCCGGTCGGTCGCCTCCTACCTGCAGCGGATCGGCCGCGCGGGCCGGCTTACCGGCAACGCGCTCAACCTGGCGTTCGTGACGGGCCGGGGCGAGAACCTGCCGCGACTTGCTGACCCGCTGTCGGTCATCAACGGCATGGTGCGCCCGCCGGCCACGTACCTGAGCGCGGAGGAGATCCTGCAGCGTCAGTACGTCGCCCACCTGGCCGACCTGCTCGCCGCCGACGACGACCGTCCGCATCCGCACCGGGCCGACCATGCCATAGCGAGCGCCGATGACGGCACCTATCTTGGCGATCTCATCGCCGTCGCCGAACGCGACGCCGGGGCGCACCTGACTCGCTTTCTCGGCAGTTTCACTGGCCTGACCGACGCCGTCCGGGCGAGCCTGCGCACCTGGGCAACCCCGATAGCCGCCGAGCCACGCACCAGCGGCCTGGCAGCTCAGCTCTACCAGGCGTCACTGCGCTGGCGGGAAACCGTTGAGGAGCTTGAGCGCCGCAAACTCGCACTGCAGACCGCCCTGCCGGAAATCGAGCGCGTAGCCGAGCTGCCGGCCGCCAGCGACGACGACAAGAGGGCGCTGCGCTCCGCCCGCGCCGGGCTCAGGCTGATCGGACGTCAGCTTGATCGGCTGCGCGGCAGGTACTGGATCCAGGTCCTTGAGGAGTTCGGCGTCCTGCCGAACTACACGCTGCTCGATGACAGCGTCATCCTGGACGTCTCGCTCACGTGGGTGGATCCGGAGACCCAGGAGTACCGGTCCGAGGCCGCCAGCTACCACCGGTCATCCGCCAGCGCGCTGAGCGAGTTCGCTCCCGGGGCGACCTTCTACGTCCAGGGGCTGGAGATCACCGTCGACGCGGTGGACCTCGGTACTGATGACTCGGCGATCCACGTCATCGCCGTCTGCGCCGAATGCGGTTATGCCCGGGTCCCCGACGCGGCGGCGCCGCAGGACGGGCTGAAGGCGTGCCCGCGCTGCGCCAGCCCTTCGATCGCCGGCCGGGAGCAGCATCTTGATGTCGTGGAGCTGGCCCGGGTCTCCGCCGAGATGCGGCGGGATGAGGCCGCGATCAGCGATCGCACGGACGAGCGCAGGCGGGAGTGGTTCTCGGTCACCGCCGCCGCCGACATCGACCCGGAGTTCATCGCCCGCCGGTGGTACGTCAACGACTACGACTTCGGCACGAAGTACCTGCGGCGCGTCGTGATCCGCTGGCTTAACCTGGGCCGTCACGGCGCCCACGGCACCAC
>Ga0307374_10013070_pt1 | contig 11536 bp, 11 predicted proteins | sample OX3MG_FD_202532 | JGI IMG/M metagenome (GOLD analysis project Ga0307374, IMG submission 202532) | Soil microbial communities from Risofladan, Vaasa, Finland - OX-3 | ecosystem: Environmental > Terrestrial > Soil > Coastal area > Acid sulfate soil | place: Finland: Risofladan, Vaasa | collected...
TCTCTTGTGTTTGACATCGATCATATTCGGTTCTTTGTGCTTTCCACAGAAACGACCAATCGAAGCACCTTCGATATTAAAGGCTGGCTGTGCAGTACATCCGCTTGCCTCGCATCTCTTGCTTTTAACATCGATCATATTCGGTTCTTTGTGCTTTCCACAGAAACGACCAATCGAAGCCCCTTCGATATTAAACACTGGCTGTGCAGTACATCCGCTTGCTTCGCATCTCTTGTTTTTAACATCGATCATATTCGGTTCTTTGTGCTTTCCGCAAAATCGGCCGTACAACGAACCTTCATCGTTGAAGTTAGCCCGTGTATTGCATCCGTCAAAGCTGCAAAGTCGTCCACCTTTTGACCGTTTTACACTCTGAACCTCCAAAGAATCGATCGCTATTCTTTTCATAGCGTTTTGTGTTGTGAAAAATGAAAGTAAAGAGCGAGGAGACGCGTGAACTGAAACATTTTATCAAAAGTAGGTCTTTGTAGATGTTTGGGATTAATCTTCTTCGCTTGAGGATTCATCTATCTCTTCCAGCTGCGGCATGTCTTCCGGTGTCGGCGGTTCGGGAATCACAAATTCAACTGGACGATAACGGGGTTGGGTACATTAATCGAATCAAAAAACGGGGTTGGAATGTCCATCCACGATCGGTGAGGTTCGACCGTCATTCTTGCGCTGATGTGATGTTGTGCATGTGCTGCATCACGCGACTTGAAGTGCGTCGACCTGTATGAAGTGCGCGACATACTTCAAAACGTGATGTCCGAGTGCATGGAAGTTGACGAAATAAAATGTGTCGAGGTAGAGCCCGAGGCTGTTACAAAGAAGAGACAATCGTTAATCGATCAAGCAAGTTCGTATATACCGAGAACGTTCACCGATGAAGAACTGGGCCAGTTCATGAGTTTGGTTGATTTGCGTGAGCATTTGCTATGGGGTTATCAGATGAAAGCCGTGCTGAAGAGTTTGGGGATCCATTTGTACAAATTCACGTCAAAGAACGGCAATCATAATTCTTATCAATTTGTAGCAGGGCGTAACGTAGATCCCCTTGCGGCGAATCATTTTAGTACGAGAGAATGCTCAGGGGGCAAGTTCTATTTCTATCCTGCAATTGCCCAGACTTTGCATGTGTGGTTCGATTATAATGGAAGATCTATGCAAGATGCCTGGGATGTATGCCTCTGTGATGAGAGTCGAGTCGTCATCGAAAATGGATTTAAAGGTGCTACAGATGAGTTCGAGCTACTGAATAAGCGTCCAATCTCCTCGCTTCCAGAATGGAATGATCCTGCTGCAGTGGAAATTGCATGTTCTACAGCATTGAGGAATGTGACAAGAATTAACGAGGCTGTGATACCTGCGATAATGAAATTTACTGCAGTCGATGCTGATGTGTATAGATATCGTCCGGAATTTATGAAAACAGAAGGTCTCGCAATGCAATATATGCTAGTGAACAAATATCCCGAATTTGTGCTGGAAATGGAAAATCCTGGTCGCGAGCTCCTATGTGTTGCAGTGCGTGTCAGTCCATCGCTGGTCACTGCATTAGAGAAGCGCGGTCTTTTAGATGATGAATTACTGCATTTGGCGATATCACAAGATTATTCGTTAATCGGGAAATTAAACAATCTCACCGAAGAAATGCTCCGTCATGCTTTTGAAAGTTTAAAAGCTTTCGATAACGCGAGCGGCTACACTGATCGTACTGATCTGCTTCAAGAGTTGTTGCAAAGAGAGATGCCTCTATCCTCTGGGTTTCTGATCTGGATGATCTCTAAATTTAAAATCGCGTTTCAGGCACTAGTGAAAAACAAATACGATTCAGATGAAATTCGTGCGCATCAGATTGGCGTTAATGCATTGAACGCCGTGAAGGCTTTAACTTCTGAGTCTACTGATCGTCCGCTGTCAGATGAGCTAAAATGGTTAGCTTTACGCGCCGATGAAAAATGCTATCAACACATTGAATCGCCTACCAAAGAGATGTCAGAGTATGCATTCTCCAAGGATGATAGCCTTCGATTGTTTAGTGCCGAAACCTCTATGGAAACCGCCGTTGAAATTCTTACTAAATATCCTTTCTTGATTGAATCCATGCGTGCTCCGGTGGCGGAAGAGTTAATTTTCGCCGCTATCAGTGCAAATCCAACCGTTCACGGTCTCGTTCCAGGAGACCGGTCAACGATAGATTTGCTCCGTATTTGTCCATTTGTGTATGGCGAAACGGCCTCTTATGACAGAACCGAGGCACTCCAGCTCGCTGCGGTAGAGTCAGTAATAGCGCACAAGGATAAACTGGATGTCTTGGACTGGATGCGTCTAAGCAATCTGGTGATTAAGAACGACGGTTGCAGTAGTCACCGTGGCTTACTGCAGGAGTCAATAATGCAGCGACTGCTGGATGTCTTTCCTCACGCGATTTTGGATTATAGAGGTGCCAATTCAGAGTTGGGTCTGTATGCTCTAAAGAAAGATATCACATTATTTCCTCGCATGATGAAGTTGGAGAATGCAAGCGATTTTGCCAGTCATGACTTGATCAAATATGCAGTGAGTGAAAATCCAGAGTATTTGTCGTTAGTACCCAAGTATATATCTTTGGAAGAGTCGTTTATGATGGAATTGGTTGGTGCTCACCCGTCCTCCGTGCTTCTAATGCATCAACCTCCGCCGATTGTCGTATGTTTAGCAACAACGCGCGATGGGCGTTTAGTGAAGGCAATTGAAGAGAAGTTTGGAGATCGCTACAAGAATGTGATCTCTAACTTTCTTGTGGTGTCGCCTGCAAAGAAGAGGCGCGTAGAAGAAGAAAAGGAGGAGAATATTAGCCCTCGCCGTACTCGCTCCTCTCCATCAAAGCGCGAGAAAACAGTCTAGGAAATCTGCACGCGCGCAACTGTGTCTTTTTTTTTGATTTGTGTAGTGTGCTGTTCGAGTGCATGTGTCTATGTATTGTCTGTTAAAAACGAAACAATCCACGCACAAAAATGACCATCTCTTTTGTATGCTTTGCGGAGTACCAAGGTCCAGAACCCGATGTAACGGCCTTGAACCAGCAACCGCATTTACACAAGTCTCGATTCGAGCGTTTAAAACCGATTTTGAACGATCCTGCGCATCAGTACTGGCCTCATCTATGTCCTCGAGTGTACACGCGCAACATAAAATTGCTCTATTCTCCGGACAGCACTGGCGAATCAGAGGCCGAAGCGTTATGGCAAGAGTTCTTAAAGCAGCACAAGTGTTCCGAACCTGAAGATTTCGAGCTCAATCTTATTGACATTGGAAACGGAAAACGAGTGTATACATGGGTAGGCGCTGCAGTCTGGCATCGCGATCCAATTGTACAGTTGACTCGAGTTGCACCGTTTACTCGAGAAGATTGTTGGTGTACTTGCTGCTATCGCGTGAAAGTGGTGAAAAACAAGTTGGGAGAATGGTACTGCTGCTATTGCATTCAGGGAGTGAAAAACGGCACTTGGAGACATTCTAAGCGCGATTGCGTGCACCTCTAGAGTAGATGATGCTTTTCAGAGATGGCTAGAATTTGATACTGTACGTCCGTTGAAAGTAAACTCCATTCGGCTTCTGTATAATTTGGTTCCTTGCAAATTTCCTTGAAATTTTCGCCGATGGCTTGAACATACAACGTGACCAACTCTTTCCATTTCGCAGCTTCTAGTCGAGGAAGGTAGCGAATCATCCAAGGATTCTTCCGAATTAACGACGAATTAAGGAATTTGCTACTGATCTCGCGAAGTTGCGCTTCCACTCTCGGGCATCCGAAATACTGACAAAAATCGACCATTGAGATCATAGAAAACTCACTCGTAATGTTTGTTTTCGATGGGTCATACGTAAACTCACCTATAGTAAGAGCTGTATCTCGATAAAGGCAGCTAAGCCATTTCTTCATTAACGGGGCACCCCAGATTTTACCCAAGCCGGCGGAGATATCCGGCAAAGCGACACTATCAATCGTACGATCTCCCTTTAACAAGGCACTAAAATAAGACGACTCTTTCGCGAGCACGTATTTATGGACTCGAAAGGCGGCGTTTTGGTAGAGCAGAGTTAAGTCTGAGAATTCAACGGGTTCGAAATTATAAGTCGTCTCTTCCAACGAAGATACAGACATGCCCGAGCAAAAAAAGTGAGTGAGATGATGGTGTGAGTTTATACGTTGAAGAGTGACTCTAGCGCAAATGTCTCTAATTTCTTGAGGATTTGTTGCTGTCTGTCTTCGTCGGCCAAGATTGTTATGCTCGAAGTCTCTTCTCCGAACTGTTGACGGAAATAGCACTTTTCGGACTTGTACAGTAACAAATACAATTGAATTTGCACAGTCTCGAAGAGCGGGATTTCCTCTTCGTCGTACAGTTCATTCTGACGCGAACGAACTTGAATCACTATCGGCGATTTCGTGTTATCTTCAAAGATAAGTGCGTTCGCCCGGCCGCTGATTTTGAAACAACTGTTATGCCCCGGAATAGGCAAGTACATTGTCACCGAGCTAGGGTTTTCAATAGTCTGACTGACGTCCTTTAATTCGTCGAGAAAACGACGCAGAATCTTCGGTTTATTCCTTATTCCAACACACTTGTACACTTCCGAAGTCAAGCGTCGCACAAATTCATTTCGATCCAATAACGTTCCCAATGGCAGCGCTTTTTGTGCTAGCGCTTTTATACCAGCGAAATTTTCCCAGCCGGGACAGCCATCGATGCGCTGATCTGCCAACTTCCCGATTCCAGCTTTGACCATTTCTTGCCCCAACAGCGCAGCATACTGATCTCTGCGAAAGCCCTTTATTTCGGCAGCGATCGCGTTTGCGGACTGGTATGGATTCTCTCCGATCGCTGCGGCAACGTTCGAGGCATAAATTGCAATAAGCATCTCAAAAAATGTGTTGAAGTGCTTACCACTTGCGACAACACACTTCATATCCACCTTAGCAAAAACATGGATGAATCTCAAAATATGCTGTACCATACCTCTGCTCAAGCCGAAGCGATAAAGAAGACGATGATTCAGAACGTGAAACAGGCTCTCGATAACACTGTGTTGACTGAAGATATAGAAAGAAAAACAGCCGATCTCGAAATTGGCTCGAGGAAATTCCTCAAAGATACCAGACGACTCCGGTGCAAGAAGTGCTTGGATTACTACAAATTGTATATCATTGTATTTGTGACATTCTGCTTAGTCCTGTTGCTCATATTAGCCCTAGCGAATAAAATCTAAAGGTGCTGTATCTATAAGATTCATTATTCGCATGTGGTTCTTACTTTGCATTTGTGTAATTCCTATCGCGATCGCCTATTTCAAGGCACGCAAGATTCGATCAAGCAAGATATGCAAGCATTTTCGGGCTACTAAATACATTCAATACGTGTTAAAACAGTACTTTCCACGGCAGTCGCCAAGCTTTGTTCATGCACAAGTGTACTGTTCGGTCGGTCTAACGTGTACATTGGATGATGCGATTTATCTAAATTGTCTTGAGAAGCCCGAGTACCTCGATTTTGCTCTGCTTCACGAACTCGCTCACATTTTAAACCGCGATGTGCCGAAGCGTCGATACATCGCGTACACGCACATGCTGTTTACGATTATGTTGACGTACTGGTATGAGTTTTCTTGGTGGCAATCTTACTGCTTGTTCTACGTACTGGGACTTCTTACATCACAATATAGTTGGTATGGCGAACTTCGAGCCGACGCATTTGCTGTTAGTCTAATCGGTTCGCAATCGGGAGAATCCTTCTTTCTCGACCCCGTGAATTGCTCGAGCCGTGTCCACTCCTTTTTCACTCACCCACCAAACAGTCTCAGAATCGCAAGGCTCCGAAAAACACCTCAAACGACATACATAACGACCTACACCAATTTTATCGAAAACGATTCAAACCTCGAGTCATGTGCGGGAAATTCAGAAACGCCTGGCAACTGAAGGCAAAGGTGATGTGTTGACACGACTTCCGAACTCTGTTTTGTGAGTTCTTTCCGCACTTCACACAACTCATGTCCGTCGAGATCGATTCCCTGTGTGACTTTTCTCTGAAGGATTTGGACGAGAATGGGTGCTGCCCTGGTTGCCATATTTCTCCTTCCGACCAAATCGTGGAAGATGAACACAAGGAAGTGGATATCTACATACTGAATCAACTGATTCATGAAGTGATGCGCAAGATCTCGGAGCGTCTGCCTCAATTACTACAGATCTCCGCTCCGTATTTCAAGGAAAAGAATCGCCGCGGTGCTTGGATAATGCTTCACGAGAGCGCCTACGAACTAAAACATCAGCGCAAAGTGAAGTTTTCTACGCTGGAAGAGCTAAACTTGTTTCCGGATCAGTTTCACGACACCAAGGAGTTGATTGCACGCTATAATCCCGCTGAAGAAATTGTTGTTTGCTGTCTAGTGGAGCAGCGGGAGCCGAGAGAAGAAGAACAACGGAGCAGTCCTACAGAAGACTATGAAGAAGAGGAGTTTATTGAGCGAAAACGCGAGGAAGATGTGGAGCCCGCGCCAGGTACCGCGTACGGATTATCATTGATTATGTCGTTGCCGGCGATTCAGCGCGCTCATGAAGCCGTTGAAAAGCTTCGTCTAGCTCGAGAACGAGAGAACGCGACTGAGTTTTTGGTGACTGGCTCCTCATTCTCAACACCGTCTTGTAAATAAACTCTCAAATCCAACCGCTTCATTCGACGGGGTGTCGTCTACCATCGGCACTCCATCTGAAAGGTCTCTAGATGATACCACGGCAGCGTTGAGATTGTAGGAAAATACCGCAATCAGTTCGGACAACTCATCTTGCTTTGAATGAAAAACACAACTGTAATCCATGACTAATTGCCGAATCACGGTCACGCCTCCAAACGCCAAATCGAGCATCGCGGCTTCGCCTAGCAAGTAAGCTTGCTTCGCGAATGGAACCAAAGCGATTGCAAGGCTCTGCTGACAAGCGTTGCATAGAGGAGGCACATGATCAGCATCGATCTCGTTGGCGTGTTGATTGCACCAATTTGAATGACATTGCCGGTTTTTGCAACAAGTCACTCTTTTAACTTCCGGCAGGCAATCCGGACATGCGGTGGTCAAGCAGGTTTCCTCCGGACACGTCCATATCTCCCCTCTTCCAAAGCTCTTTTCACACACGTCGCATTCCGTCGCGCACCGTATGCATAATCGGGACTCTTCATCGATATCCTGTTGAACGCATGCGGTGGCGGAGCAGCCAACGCAAGAGGCAAAAAACGTGGACGAGCAATTCGCGCAGGACTGCCGTTTGCAGTAGGCGCAGTTCTTGGAGTTGCTCAGCGAACAATCTACGACCTTGGCGTGCTCGGACTGGCAAGAAAGGCAAAGGAATAGATAAGAGTAAGAATCGGCGCCGGCACGAACATAATGTGCATCAGCGTAGTGTGGCTCAAAATGATAATTGCAATCGCAACCGCATTGAATAAACTGGCATTTCGCCTTGCACGCTACCGTCGGGCAAATTGCTGCAGCGCAGTTCAGGCATATGGAGACCTGTTGAAATACGGTAACTCCGGGCGGCTGAGGGTAGGTATGTTTCAGGTACGCAGCCTGTGATCGTGCCGCGACCATAATCTTTCCCTCGGCCGCGCAGCTTTTGCATTCAATCACGGTGTGTTTGCACAAATGTGCTAGCCTGGCGTCGGAAGTCGCCGGAATACCCACGTTCACCTCTAAATAACAATTGGTACAGAATCCTTGAAACATACACCAACTACAGCAATAGCCTCTGCAATTTTGGCAAGCGCTAGATGCTCGTTGCGAACAATCGAGGCACGAATTAAAATAGCTCATATTCATGCATGCGTGTATGTATGCATGATCGCGATCTTCATGTCACGCATGTCTTCCCGATGGTGCATGCTGGAATCATGTTCAGAAAGATACAGAGATTATTGAACAAGAATTGTTAACCAACACACAAGTGGCTGCCGAGGCGGCAATTGCGTTTACGTGCTGGTATCTCAAGGATTGTTTGTAAAAAATAAACAAAGAGTGTTCAGTTTCACGCAAAGGCGTCAACCAACTCGTTCAGTTCGAGAAGTGCAGGATCAAAAATATCTGCATATTCCATCACTATGTTACGGAGTACGATAACCTGGTCCAGAGCGCTGTCCACAAGCGACTTCTGACCATCTAAATAGGCGGTCTTTGCGAACCGCATTGTCGCCGTCAACATCGAGTTTGAGCATAAGAAACAAAACGTTGTGGTGGGTTCACGTCCGTGTTCCCCGCATTGAAAATTTTCGATACACGAGCGATTTCTACATTCGCTAGGGAACTTAACTGACGCGGAGCATTGCGTACACAACAGCCGCTGAGAATAGAAGTCGCAAGTTAAGCAGCTCCATATTGAATCACGGGTAACAATTGTACCACACTTGGCACATTCATACCCACAACCGGTACAAAGTCCGGACTCGACGTCGAAATGCGTATTCAAACAGGAAAGTTCCGAGCACTGTTTGCACTCGCTCAAATGTTTCGGGCAGCAGTAATCGCACGCAAACCTATCGCAGTATTTGCATTCGAAGATAGCGTCGCGGAAATCCCGTGTAACATTTGTCGCCGATTGACACTTTTTACACACCCAGCAGCATGAGGCAGAAGCGCGGTACGATTTTGTCTGAATATAATGAGACCCCTCCCCAAACTCAGCACCACAGCAAATGAATTGGCATTCAATTTCGCATTCTCGTTTATTGCAAATGAGCACAAGGCAGATTGTGCACTTCTTGAAATACTGCCTGTCGTACAAATGAGCACCAAATCGCACAGCCGGTTGAAACTCAGAGTAGTCCAGCTGATCATCGACAGCAATCGTTGTGATTCCATCGTCTTCGCAAGTATCACACTCAACGAACTCGTGACCGCTCATTTTTTTGGAAACAAAGAGAGAGTGCATGTCGGATCTTCACCTGTCACAGCCGTGCGATTTTATCGGAACAAACAAATGCGGTTGCCAGTTCGTTCAAGTCAAGCAGCTCGGGCAGAAACATGTCGCTGTACTGCATCACGAGATCTCTCAGCACAGCAGCGTGATTCAGTACAAGATCAAGAAGTCGCATTTGGTAGTCCAAATACATAGTCTTCGCAAACGGCAACATAAAGTCTGCTGTTCGGCGAGTACAGGTGTCACAAAAGGAAGTCGCAACTTGAGCCGAGTGCTCAATGCATCTATTGTTTTCCAAGCACGTCTTATTTCTACAGCGACCGGGAAACCTAACAGAGATTGTGCATGTTTGGCATAGGCGCTGGTTATTATGTAGAAAGCATGCATCGCAGGACCACATTGAGGTGGATGGAAACTTATCACTACACTTACTGCACGTAGCACTACAATCGGTACACAGCTCTGATTTCAGGTCCATATGTTCGTCCAAACAATAGAGATGCCCACACACGCGACATTTGCGCATAAACTGCATTTTGCAACGTTCGCACGTTGATAAATAACAGAATTCACATTCGGAAACACCTCCTTGATAATCGGAAGTGATGTTTGCGGTGATTTGGCATTTTTTACACAACCATGCGCGACCGAACAGTTTGTAATGCCGTCTCACGGGAATATAGTGCGATTGCCTTGTAGGCTCGGGGCCGCAATAGATGAATTCAGAGTCGTTTATGCACTTTTCATTGTCGCAAATCAGCGTGCCACAAAGGCTGCATTCCTTGACGTCGTTTCTGTCGACTACCCGATAACCAAAAAAGAATATGGGCTTGTCGCCGCCAACATAGTTATCCGTGGCAATTGTAGTACAACCGGCTTCGTTACAATTTTCGCAGTCTACAAGCGGGTAGCACGAAATCGGGTCCAAGTTGGTCATTTGTGACTGAAGAGCGTCGTTCGAACCATACATACTTCATCCATCATGCACCCAACTCTTGTCTTATTCTCGTTGCTTATGGGTATCCATTACTGTGCTGCTATGTATCCTATGCCCGTAATATGGAGTCTCCGCGCTACGCAAAGTGCAGCCAAGATAGCAAGCGGAGACACATTCACTTTGGCCGGTTGCGGCGCGATTACTTTCAGCGTACCGATAATGATTGGAATGCAAGGCCCCTTTGAGATGATTGTAGATACTGGAAGCACAACGATCGCCGTAGCATCAACACAATGTGATAGTAGTTGCTCCTCTTTATCTCCTTTGTATGGTCCTGTATCCTCTGCGATTGCACCGACCAGCGCGTCCTATGGAGACGGAAGTAGCTGGTCGGGTCAAGCCTATTCGGATGCAGTCTTTATGGCCAATTCTTCAGCGGATGTAACCTCTGATAGTCCTCAAGCGAGCATGAGAATTGCTGCCATCCAAACGTCCAATCAATTCTTTTCGTCGGCCAATTGCTTCCTTGAAAGTTCCCCGAATCAAGTACAGGGGATTTTTGGACTCGCGTTCGCGAGTATTGCTACGACCAGCACGGATGCGGCAATCGACAAGATGGCGATCAACGAGTTTACCTTGCAACTGTGCCGCAGCGGTGGGAATCTGTGGGTGTATCATTACGATTCTACTTTTATTGCAGCCCCGTTTCAGTATACACCTGTCATAGCAGAAAGTTGGTATGTAGTCAGCGTGAGCAATCTCACTATCGGCACGACGGTCGTAGCAAACAATGTTCAGGCGATTGTGGACTCTGGTACTACGAGTTTAGTGGTACCGCAGAATGTATTCGACGCATTCACTGCGCAGGTGTATGCAAGCGCCGCCTTCCAGAGCGCGTTCAACAGCGCCGGAAATTTTTTCAGCAACGGTTATTGTTCATCGACAACATTTACTATGCAACAATTGAATGATCAATTGCCAAAATGGACTGTTGGTTTCAGCAACGGAGTAGAGCTACCACCGATTTCCGCTGTCGACTCATACTTATCGGGCTATCTGTTTGATGATACTCAATTGGTGTACTGTCCCGGAATCAGTCCACAAACTACGAACGCTATCATTTTGGGCTTTTCGTTTATGAATCAATTTACCACACGCTTTGATCTGATCAATGCGCAAATTGGATTCGCGCCCACGGCCAGGTGTGGCGAATCTTCCATTGCGTTCCCGTTCTTCAATGTCACGGCGTGGAGTAACTGTATTTCTAGCAGCTGTTCAGGCGCGGGCACACAAGATTCGCTGAATTCGACCTGCGTCTATCCGAATGGCACCATCGCTGCAGAAATCTCGGTTTGCTTAAATCAGCCGCAGTCCTTTACGCGTTATTGTAACAGCGGATCAAACAGCTGCGGCGCGGCTCTAACATCAAGAACTCTAGCGATTATCGTGTTTACCGTGTTAAGTTTTGTGTTGTTGTGCTTTTTCTCGTTTATGTTTTATCAAATTCATGTTCGCAGGAGCCGCACTCGGCACTTGTCTGTATAAATTGCTCTTCATGTCATACACTTTGCACACATTTTTTTACGATGAGCATGCATCCAAATGTGCAATTTCGTGTGAACTCTAGGGAATTCGAAGGAAGAGGTGAA
>Ga0307374_10013075_pt1 | contig 11532 bp, 9 predicted proteins | sample OX3MG_FD_202532 | JGI IMG/M metagenome (GOLD analysis project Ga0307374, IMG submission 202532) | Soil microbial communities from Risofladan, Vaasa, Finland - OX-3 | ecosystem: Environmental > Terrestrial > Soil > Coastal area > Acid sulfate soil | place: Finland: Risofladan, Vaasa | collected...
CGCACAGGCCTACTGCCGCATCTCCAGCTATCTGCAGACCATGGCCAACCAAGGCTACAACCCCCTCGTCGCTATCCAAATGGCCCTATCCGGTCAGCTCTACGCCGAAAAGGCGTGAGCAGTTACGTTGGCGGAACGACTGCTCAAGCGACTCGTTTAGCGCGCCGCTGCTGTTTCTTCACGCGCCTCGCACGGTCAAGAATTCGCTTGGCGAGCGCCGCGCCCTCTTCCGGTGAATCGCAGGCGTCGAGCATCATCCCGACAAATTCCATCAGGACTCTCTGCTTTCGCACCGAAACGGTTTTCCAGGTACGGCCCCGCCTCGTTCCATGTGCCTTCGCAAGCCCTTTCTCCAGCGCTTTGATGTGACCGTCGATAAATGCGCGCTCCTCGTCGCGAAATTTATCGTTTCTTGTTTTCATACGGTCGAGCTCGGTGATCGCGCCAAGGACCGCCTCGCGATAGTAGCGGCGTACCATCGACGGCGTTTCTTTGCCCCGGATCACCGTCAGCCGGTCACTTGCATTCTGAAAAATGATCTGCGCCTGGCGCAATCGGTTCCGTAGAATTGACTTCTCGCGACAAAGTTTCGAAACGCGTGAAGCAACGGCCGCTAGGTGGCCTTGTAAGTTTTGATAGGGAACATTTATCTCGAACTCGTCACGGCGGCCGTTCGGAACGAGGCGATCCGAAAGAATGTGGACTTCACCGACGCACCACGAATTGAATCGCTGTTCCGAAAACAAGAAATCAAAGATTGCCGAACCGCCAATTTGCATATTGCCAACACGGGCCCTGAAGCCGGCGACGCCGGTGCCTTTCGGTAAGGCGCCGAAATATGAGTGATGGAGAACGTAGCCGATCGCGTCTATACCGCCTTCGACACCGGGAACTTCAAAAAACTCGATCCCTTTGAATCGATCTTTCGCTTTCTCAGAAAGTACGATTGATTGCCCAAACGGTCTTTCCAAAGGTCCAGACTGGCCATCGACCACAATATTTATGCCCGGACCTATACCGTGCTTTGCCAAGGTCTCCTCTATCTCGCCCTTGTACGGAAAAGAGGCTGCGAATGGCACCGGCGCCACCTGAGCAAGGTAGGAGCAGATTTCCGCTGGATTCATGAGCACGTCGTTTCGGACGCGGCGGACTTTGCGAAGCTCCACCTCGAAAAAGCGCGCCGGCCACTCGGTCCCTGGCAATGTCGCGAGCTCTGTAACTTCTCGGATTACGCTTGCGAGGTCGCCCGTGAATTCATTGCTTCTCAGGCACTCCCTCAGTTTCCGCGCGCTCCAGGTAATCTCGAACACCTTCGGGTCACCGGCCGAGCGGGAACGAAAGACGATCTCCTGGGCGTAGCCAAGGCCGGCGAGCCGCCCGACACCGCGGAAGCCGCGCTGATTGGTGCCGCGCTTCTTGCTCGCACCTATAGCGGTCAGGCGCCGGGAAAAGTCCCGGCTCGGGACACCCACGCCGTTATCCCGGATCCGGACAATCCGTTCGCCCTGATTAAAGGAAATTTCAATCCCGGGCTTAGCGCCAGCGCTAAAGAGGTTGAGCCGCCTGCCTTCGTCGATCGCGTCGGCGGCATTTTGAACGTACTCTCGAAAGATCGTCAGCGGGTCAACGTACATCGCGCCCGTCACTAGCTCGAGCACGTCCTTTCCTATTTCGATTTCGTGGCCGATTCGCTGCGTGCTCGTCCGCAGCGACGCCAGCGATATGGCACTGCCCATCGACTTCGCAGTCACGCAGCCTCAGCGAGGCCAGCGTCCTCGACGAGTTCGTCGGCCGGGATATCCAGTTCGTCCTCGACCTCCTGGCTCCGGCGGAGTTTCGATTGCCGCCAAATGTTTTGTTCTACCGCGTCAGCGAGCGGGCGATAGAAAGCGAGAATTCGCCTCACCGCTATGTTCGTGGTCATGCCGGAAAGATTGACGAACTTGCTTGGTTTCGTCGACGAAAGGAGGCAGGCTAGCTCGTGCCGATCACCTTCACTGAGGCGCCGAAACTCATTCGAGAACTCCGCGAATTCCGATTGCCCGCCGAGTTCTTCGTACCATGCCCGATTGAAAAGGTATTTCTCTGGGCGCAGAAGAAGAGCCTCGAACTCCTCGGTGTTCGTTCCAAACGCGCGCCGGAAGAATTCAGGCGAGCCACTTACTACGCCGTGCGTCGCCTGAAGGATGATCTGCATTGAGCGGAGGAAGTATCGACTCCACTTTTCGCCGACATGTGACCGATCCTTGAGATCCGTCGGCTGAAACCTCATCGGAAACGAAAAGATCCTGGTCCCCAATTCCTCATTGAGATCAATATTGAGGCGCATGCGCTCATACAGGTCGCCGGGCGAATCGTGAAAGTTGTAGAGCATGTAGTTCGACAGGGAATCGAGTCCGAATTCGTGCGCGTAACGAATCGACGTTTCGTACGGCTTTCGGAGACCAATATGATCAAACGCAATGCGCAGCGGCTTGATGCAGATCGTGCTCATCTCGCGCAGGTACATCTCGTCCTTGCAGAGAATCCTGGCATCGACGCCCTGGTTGAAATCAACGCGCCGCAGGACCGGCGGCTTGCCGGGGCGCTGTAGTTTGGCACCCGGGACGAAACCGAGATCGCGGATCGCCGCGATGATGTCCTTGTAGTTTGTGGAGGCGACAACGTTGTTGTCCATGAGGGTAAGGTCCTTCTTGGGGCCGTACCGCTCTTCAATACCTCGGACAACGTCTGCGATGGGATGAGAGTCCCGCTGTGCTCCTTCCAGTTTTGGCACACCGCAGAAATGGCACTTTCTTACGCAGCCGCGTGAAGCGTAGGCGAAATACGCGTCGTGAACGGGATAGATGTACTGGCCCTTGATCTGGTCAAGGATCGAGTAATCCGGAATTAGGTCCTCAATCGGCGTACCGGAACGATCATCAGCGTAGAGCTCCTCGGCGAAGTCATCGAGTCCTAGCGCCACTGCCGGCGATTCGGATAACAAGCCTTTAATGAAGCGGATGCCGCGCCAACGCCCTTCGGTCGTGAATGCCTCGTGCATGAGCGACGCAGCGATTCCACCGACGAATATCTTGCTCGGCTGATTCCGAGATACCGCCAAAGCGAAATCGATCGAGCGCCCGATCGTTTTCCATTCGAATGAGAAGAGCGTCGTGACGTAGATTCGATCCCACACAACTTCGAAGACCGATTTGTCGTCCTCGCCCTTGGCGAACTTGATGTGGTCGCGCTTTCCGTACGGCCCGTGGTAACTGGCAATTTTCATGAGACCAAGAGGCGGGTACTTATTCTTGTACCCCGGCTCAATGAGGAGAATCCGTCTACCGGCCATTGCCAACCGCCTTTAGGCGATGCCGCTTCCGGCGCTCGCGAATCAGACTGAGCGCCTGATCCGCCCCTCCGGCGCCGCCGAATCCTTGCAGGTCACCCCGGCTCGACCAATCGATGTCGGAAATGAAGTCGGACAAAACGCGAGTGAAGTAGTCGACGCCGATCTTCGCGCTCCGCTTCACACCTTCGACATAGAGGTCGCCGGCCACGCTCATCAGGCTGTAAACGCCGATGCCTTTCGTCAGAAAGTGCCGCCTCGGATCATTCCATTCCTTGCTCAGTACCTTGGTCACTGCCGTCCAGAAGTCCTGAATTACATGGAACGCCTCATCGGCGGAGTGAGTACCGAGGATTCGACTTTCGCGAAGGAACCGCCGCACCGCCTTTTGCATCGTGCGAAGCGATGCGTAGCGCCGCGTCCCGACTGTTCTCTTGCCGCCAAGATCGAGCCGGCCATGCCACGGTGACTCAGACGCGTCATTCATCTTGAGAGCGATGTAGATTTCCGGTTTCACCGTTCCCAGGTCTGCCACAAGTTGTGATGCGTGGAAGTCGAGCAAACTCGAACTCAGTCCCTTGGCCTTGCTGTTGATGATGTTGAAAATTTCAGTTTCTTCCCGAACCGAGAGACCGATAAAGGTCATGAACGCAAGCGACACGGACACTTCGTCGAGGTAGCCGAGTCGGTGCTGACAATCAACCTGGGCGAGGATCGGGCCTCCGCGCTCATCAATGGAAAGCGTCGCGCGCCCGTCCTTCTCGCGCTTGAGTCTCCAGTGCTTCGCCTTTACCGGTCGCAGATTGAATGTCAGGGGAATCGTGGTAGCTCCGTGTCTCTGGATATACTTCCGGAACTCCAAGCTGTGCTCTTCAGAGAAACGTCGCTGGTAGCCCTTACCTGATTCTTCATCGAGCACATCCGCGAAACTCACGGATTTCAAAAACGATGCCGGCGCAAATCCGAGGAACACCTCGCGACCACCACAGTGCCCCAATACCCCTGCTAAGTGCTTGAAACTGACCGCCACGAATGCAGCCCCCTGATGCGTAAAGTGCAGTGGAATACTGCAAGTTTGAGGCCGCCGAATTGCCGTGTCAACAGTTGCGTGTGAGGCACGCGTCAAAATTCCTCGGGAGAGTCGATGAAACGGGCGCAAGGTGAGGAAAGTAAACGGGTTGGCATCTGGATTCGGGTTTCCACGGAGGACCAGGTGCGTGGAGAGAGTCCGGAGCATCACGAGAGGCGCGCGAGACTTTACGCCGAAGCAAAGGACTGGACGGTCGTCACTGTCTACCGCCTTGACGCCAAGTCGGGGAAGACCGTCGTCGAGCATCCAGAGGCAAAGCGAATGCTTGCCGATATTCGTGCGGGAAATATCTTCGGGAGCGATACGGGGCACCACTCCGGAGGTCAGTACATTCACCGATGGTGCCGCGATATCCGGGTAAACCCGTTCAATCTGCGTCTGCGAGGGCCACCGGGCGCTGATGCCACCGCTGCCTGGAAGTTGAACTCGTCCGCGACCTGTCCCCAGTCGTGAACATGACGACCCCGGTGCTGCCACGTCGGCAATCTCAAGGTAGAAGCATTGGATTTTTGGCCACAGCACGTTGCCAAATTCTTCGGGCGAGATCTGTTAACCGAAGCGACCTTCCTTGCTCGTCGGTGACCTCAAGAAGGTCCAACTTGACGAGCGGCCTGATAGTTCGATCCCCGTAATCAGTAGTCAGCGGGTCGTGGCCTGGGCCGGTCTCGACATTGATGGCCCAGCGATTGGATTGCCGGCGGATGGAGACCGGTAGTTCCGGTGTGGGCGGGGTATCCGAGCCCAGACTCCAGAGGCAGATGGTCCACAACGCGGCTCGCGGACGGGGTGGAAGCTCAAGCCACTCCTGCGGTTGCCTCGCTCTCGAGTTGCTGCTGCCACGCGGCTCAAGAGCGGCAACTCCCGCTTTGGCGCCTGCTTTGAATGCTTGCTCCAGCGCACGCGCGATTGCGCCTGCAGTGTCCACGGTAACGCCATATTTGCGGCTCTCTCGATCTGTCTTGACGATGTGCCGGGCAACTTCCCGGAACATCGAGCGTCGTGCTGTGAGGTCGCCAAAGCTCATAGGTGTTGTTTCTTTCCAAGTAGGGTCTGCGTGGGCTTCGGGACGTTGACCGCCACGGCAACCAGCGTATTATGTTTATAAGTTCAGGACTCCTGGTGCGCCGTGATGGTGCACCTTCACCAGCGGGTGAAAGTCCCGCCCGAGGAATTGTCGATGCACCTCGGTAGCTATCGGGCGACGTCACGGTTCTCGGCGACCGTGGTTTCGAAGCCCCGAGACAGAAGGCCTCTGAAAGGGGGTTGAGCAAGCACGCAGGCCGCAACGTGAGTGAAGCCTGAGCAGGTCCCGATAGTGATGCCGTAGACGCCGACCCATCCCGTCTCGATCGACACCTCGCGCGATTTCGACGTGCTCTTGTAGTCGACGACGATCATCTCGCCGGTATCGAGGTCGCGCCACAGGTGGTCGATCGCGCCGAAGAGCTCGAAGTTCGTCGCCTCGTGCAGCGTGCGCACGCCCTTGAAGTTGGCGCGCCAGGTGGCGAGCTGCGGGTGGGGGTGCGGCACCGCGCGGATGCCGGCCTCGGTCATCAGCGGGTGCGGTGCGCCTTCCTCGCGGTAGTGGTCGAACTCGGTCTTCAGGAGTGCATCGACCGCCGAATTGAGGTTGAACGGCGGGCCGGACGGGCGCGAGATGCCGAGCCGGCGGTCGAGGTAGAGGCAGCGCGGGCAGTCGAGGAACAGCTCGACCTTGCTGCGGCTCAAGGGGAAGGGGGTGGGGGAGGTGGGGTCGTAGAGGTTGGGCTTGGGCATGGGGGGATTCTAGGCTGTGGGGGGCGCACCTGGGCCTGCCGCCGTTGCGAGGAGGAGGGCCCGACTCGCAACGGAGCAGCACGGCGGCAACTGGCGCGGCAAGTTCCTGCGCCATCCGCGAGGCGACCGGCCGCGAAGGCGCCTGCACCGTGCGCTTCAGCCACCTCTACCCCGATGGCCCCGCGCCGTACTTCACCTGGCACGCCTACGGCGACAAGGCCCGGCTCCCTGAGCAGTTCTGGGCCATCAAGTCCGCCACCCCGCAGAGGATGATTGATGCGAGCGGAACCATCACCCACCACCACGCCCTCGGGCGCGATGACCGCAGCTGGTACGACCAGCAGCGGCCGGGGCTGTTCGCGGAGGCCTTCAAGGGCGCCAAGCAGGGGCTCGATCCGCGCGTGGTGATGAACTCGGGCGTCATCGTCGACGCTTGAAGAAAGGGGTCTGACAGGAGCCGAAAGCTTCAGGGCGGACCCTGGGATAACCCGCACACAGGATTACGTGGAATGCCCCTCGCTGCATCCCGCTAGAATCCCGAGTAGAAAACGTGCGCCCACCATCGGGCGGAGCCGCGGGGGAGAGGTGGCGGACAAGCCAGAAGAAAGAGCTCGGGCCGAGATCAACCCGCAATTGAGTGCACCGGGTTTGTCGGTCGGGAACGTCAATCCCGCGAATCTGCGCGCGGCGCGAGGCGGCGCGTTGCGCCCACTCCCGGTAAAGCGGGGCCCTCATTCCGCTAATTTCTCGCCTTGTGTCGACGGCAAGCCCGTACGCGTCGTCGCGACTTCCGAGCCTTGATACTAGGGACCGTGAATGGATCAGACGCGTCTCAACTGGATCGCGAACTTCATCTGGGGCATCGCCGACGACGTCCTGCGCGACCTGTACGTCCGCGGCAAGTACCGCGACGTCATCCTGCCGATGACGGTGCTGCGGCGTCTCGATGCTGTGCTGGAACCGACTAAGCAGGCCGTCCTCGACATGAAGGCTTCGCTGGACAAGTCGAAGATCGTCCATCAGGACCAGGCCCTGCGGCAGGCCGCCGGCCAGGCCTTTTACAACACGTCGAAGTTCACTCTGCGTGACCTTAAGGCGCGCGCGAGCCAGCAGCAGCTCAAGGCCGACTTCGAGGCGTATCTCGACGGCTTCTCGCCCAACGTGCAGGACATCCTCGAGAAGTTCGAGTTTCGCAACCAGATCCCCCGCCTCTCCAAGGCGGACGCGCTGGGGACGCTAATCGAGAAGCTGCTCTCGCCAGACATCAACCTCAGCCCGAACCCGGTGCAGAACGGTGACGGCTCGATCAAGCATCCCGGCCTCGACAATCACGGCATGGGGACGGTCTTCGAGGAGCTCGTTCGCCGCTTCAACGAGGAGAACAACGAAGAGGCAGGCGAGCACTGGACGCCGCGCGATGCCGTCAAGCTGATGGCGAAGCTGATCTTCCTGCCGATTGCAAACGAGATCGAGTCCGGCACCTACCTGCTCTACGACGGCGCCTGCGGTACCGGCGGCATGCTGACCGTGGCCGAGGAGACGCTGCAGGAGTTGGCGGCCGAACACGGCAAGCAGGTAGCCACGCATCTCTACGGTCAGGAGATCAATGCCGAGACCTACGCGATCGCGAAGGCTGATCTGCTGCTGAAGGGCGAGGGTGAGGCGGCAGACAACATCGTCGGCGGCCCGGAGTACTCTACGCTTGCCAACGATGCCTTCCCCTCGCGCGAGTTCGACTTCATGCTCAGCAATCCGCCGTACGGCAAGAGCTGGAAGAGCGATCTCGACCGGATGGGCGGCAAGGACGGAATCAAGGACCCCCGGTTCATCATCGAGCACGCCGGCGACCCCGAGTACTCGCTCATCACTCGATCGAGCGACGGCCAGATGCTGTTCCTGGCCAACATGCTCTCGAAGATGAAGCAGGGCACGAAGCTCGGCAGCCGCATCGCCGAGGTGCACAACGGGTCGTCGCTATTCACCGGCGACGCCGGGCAAGGCGAGAGCAACATCCGCCGCTGGATCATCGAGAACGACTGGCTCGAGGCTATCGTCGCCCTGCCGCTCAACATGTTCTACAACACCGGCATCGCCACCTACATCTGGGTCCTTACCAACCGCAAGCCGGCGCAGCGCAAGGGCAAGGTGCAGCTCATCGACGCGACGCAGTGGTACAAGCCGCTGCGCAAGAACCTGGGAAAGAAGAACTGCGAGCTGTCGGAGGAGGACATCCGGTGCATCTGCGACGCTTTCCTCGCCTTCGAGGAGACCGAGCAGTCGAAGATCTTCCCCAATGCCGCGTTCGGCTACTGGAAGGTGACGATCGAGCGGCCGTTGCGCCTCAAGGGAGTCGATCCGGATCGGGCCTACACGCCGAAGGAGATCAAGTCGCTCAAGGAGACCGCCGAGCGGGCGGACGGGGCGCCGCCGGTCATCAAGAAAATCCACAAGAAGGGCACGGTCGCGGACCCACTGAGCGGCCTGTTCGCGACCACGCTCGGCGGCAAGCCCGCCGTGGTCGAGTACGAGCCCGACCCCGACTTGCGCGACACCGAGCAGGTGCCGCTGCTGGAGGAGGGTGGCATCGAGGCTTTCCTCGAGCGGGAAGTGCTGCCCCACACCCCCGATGCCTGGTACGTGCCGGAGGGCATCAAGATCGGCTACGAGATCAGCTTCACGCGCTACTTCTATAAACCGAAGCCGCTGCGGACGCTGGACGAAATTCGGGCGGACATTCTCGCGCTTGAGAAAGAGACCGAGGGATTGCTGGGTGAGATTTTAGGGGGAACGGGCAATGAGTGAGTCATCCTGGTCTTATCCCGGTGCCCGCTGGTGGAAGTTCGATTTCCACACGCACACGCCTGCATCAGTGGATTACGGTAAGGGACCGAATCAAGCATCACTGCGGCAGATCTCGCCGGAGGACTGGCTGCTCGCTTTCATGCGTGCGAAAGTTGATTGCGTTGCGGTCACCGATCACAACAGCGGGGAGTGGATTGATCGGCTTGCCGCTGCATGCGCAAAGCTGGTGGCGGAGAATCATCCGGAATTTCGGCCGCTATGCCTCTTTCCCGGCGTCGAGATCACGGCGAACGGTGGTGTTCACGTACTCGCGATTCTCGATCCTTCGAAGACGGGCGCGGATGTGGCGCAGTTGCTCGGTGCCGTGCGCTACCGCGGCACCAGGGGTGCAAGCGATGCAGCGGCCGACGCCTCGCTGAAGGAAGTCGTCGAGGCCATCGCCCGGTCCGGCGGCATCCCGATCCCGGCGCACGTCGATGGCCCTGCTGGCGCCTTCACGGTACTGAACGGCAACACGATTGCGCCTTTGCTCGACTCGCAGGATCTGTTCGCAATCGAGCTTGTTGACCCGGCTAAGCCTAGGTCGGAAATCTATCGGCAGCGCAAGCTTGGTTGGGCGGAGGTGCTCGGCTCGGATGCGCATCATTCCGCGGGCACGGCAGGCCAGCGCTGCCCCGGTTCGCACTTCACGTGGGTGAAGATGGGCTCGCCGTCTCTCCAGGGGTTGCGCCTCGCTCTGCTCGACGGCAACGAGGTTTCCATTCGTCGCAGTGACGATCCGGCGCCAGTTTTCTCACCGTTTGTCACGCCGGAGCACTTCATCGAGTGCGTGGAGATTGCCGACGCGCGATTCATGGGGCGCGGGGCGCCTGAGCGACTGGAGTTCTCGCCCTGGTTTAATGCCCTAGTCGGCGGGCGAGGGACCGGGAAGTCGACGATCGTGCACTTCTTGCGGTTTGCCTATCGGCTCGAAGGCGAACTCACGAGGCTCGGCGACATCGAGTCGGTGGCCAAGACGTTCGAACGCTTTAACCATGCGCCCCAAAGCCGCGACGACCACGGCGGCTTGAGCAGCGATAACGCCACCACGGTGCAATTGGTGGTGATGCGTGACGGCGAGCGGTACCGCCTGCACTGGCGACAGAACGGTAGTGGATCGGCGGTTGAAGAATGGGACGGCACAGGCTGGCGGTCATCGCAAAGTCAGACGATCACCGCCGAACGCTTCCCGCTGCGACTGTTCAGCCAAGGGCAGATTGCGGCGCTTTCCACAGAAGGCAGCCACGCGTTGCTCGATCTGATCGATCAGACCGTGGGAGCCCAGCAGGAGAAGGCCACGATCCAAGAAGAGGAGCGCCGCTTTCTTGCTTTGCGGGCCAACATTCGCGATTTCGCGGGAAAGGTAGCGGGACGCGACGCGCTCGGCGTTCAACTGGCGGATGTCCGTCGCAAGCTCGACAGGCTCGAGCAGGTGCATCACGCCGAGGTGCTCAAGGCGTATCAACTGGGAAGCCGCCAGGAAAGGGAAATCGCCCGCCAGATCGATTCGGCTACCGGGGTGGCGAATCGGATCGACAGCCTGGCGGGTGAACTCACGCCGGACGACAGTCCGGCGGGCCTCTTTGACGAGAACAGCGCCGCGGATCGCTCGGTTACCGAAATCCTGAATCGACTGCGAGATCAGGTTCGCCGCGCAGCCGAGTCAATGCGCGCCGCAGGCAAGGCATTGGCTGATGCTGTCAATGGTGAGCGTGAGGCGCTGCCGTCGACCTCATGGCACGTCGAGCTGCAGAAGACCAAGCAAGCCTACGGCGAATTGATCACTGCGCTCAAGTTGCAAGGCGTTGCGGATCCGAGCGAATACGGCACGCTGGTGCAGGAGCGACAGCGCCTCGAAGGAGAGCTGGCGAAGCTCGACTCTCTGGAAAAGCAGCGGCAGCAGGTGGTCACTCAGGCAGAAGGCGCACTCCAGAGTATTGGCGTGGCACGGCGCGCGCTGAGTGACAAGCGCGCTGAGTTCCTGCGCCAGACACTTGCCGACAATCCCTTTGTTCGCATTGCGCTCGAACCTTATGGCCGTGACCCGCGAGCCGTCGAGCGATCGTTGCGAGAAGTCTTGGGGGTACAGGACGATCGCTTCGGCGAGGACATCCTGATTGTCGACGATCGAGGGCCGAAATCTGGCGCAGTCGCTGCGCTGATCGATAAGCTTCCGGACGAGTACGAAGCCGTCCGCGCAGAAACCGAGAAGCGGCTACGTGAGCTCAAGGAGCGCATCGACGAGGGCTGCGCCGGCTTAGGAAAGCTGAATTTCGGAGGCCACTTCGGCAACTACCTAGAACGTCAGTTCAAGCAGCGGCCCGAGTTTCTGGATCGAATTCTCATTTGGTATCCGGAGGACTCGCTGAAAGTTCAGGACTCCTGACCCGTCCGCGTGATCCCGTTGAAAATGCTGGACAAGTTCCTCGCAATTCGTAATAATCTGTGGAACACATGCGAGGGACACATGGCCATCCAGAATCGACTTGCACTG
>Ga0307374_10013077_pt1 | contig 11531 bp, 11 predicted proteins | sample OX3MG_FD_202532 | JGI IMG/M metagenome (GOLD analysis project Ga0307374, IMG submission 202532) | Soil microbial communities from Risofladan, Vaasa, Finland - OX-3 | ecosystem: Environmental > Terrestrial > Soil > Coastal area > Acid sulfate soil | place: Finland: Risofladan, Vaasa | collected...
CGCCCGTAGGCACGCCGGGCGCGACCATCGTCTCGGGGCTTGCCGCGAGGTAATGCACGCCGGCTCGCGAGAGCGCGTTTTCGAACCCCAAGGGATACTACACAGTGGCTTCAAACTGCCGGTTTTGCCTGCTCCCGCTTCCCGGGTGGTGCTCGGCGGGTGGCGAGGGGGCGAAGGACCGTTGCTGGTCGTACTTAGCAGCTAATGAACTATGAAGCTGTCGCTCCCGGAAACTCGTGTTCCGTCTAGCCAATTCGATTGTGCGTCAGTTTACGTTTCCAATCGTGTTGTCCCGAGTCGCTGTTGATGGCACCTGTACGAGCGGAATAGGCACGTACGTTGTTATCAATCGCGATGGCTGGATCGTTACTGCATATCACATTGTAGAACAGATTGTTAACCTTGAGTCCGAGAAGCAACTGGTCGCTGCCCATGATACGGAGTTGGAAAGAACAAAGGGCGACCAGGGGTTGCAGATTAAGGAGAAGCAGAAGCGCATAAGAGCGTTGAAGTGGCCGGACAAGAAAAGCACTCGCGATTTCTCCGTCTGGTACGGCAGAGACGGTGCAGCAGTCGCGAAGTTTGCCCACATTAAGACCGTGGATATCGCTGTCGGCAGACTTGACCCCTTCGATGCGGCTTCGGTGCCGTCGTACCCTACTTTCAAGGACCCTTCGAAGGATTTTGAACCGGGCGTAAGCCTCTGCAAGCTGGGGTTTCCGTTTCACGAGATTATCCCAACTTACGATAGCACGGCTGGGAGTTTTACGTTACCTCCTGATGCGGTTCCGTTGCCTCTATTTCCGATGGATGGCATGCTAACGAGAATGGCTAAGATGCAGGTCTTCGGAGCTCCCCCCGCTCCGTTCCCGTTAGAGTTCATTGAAACGTCGAGCCCAGGCCTTCGCGGCCAGAGCGGCGGTCCAACATTCGATAGTCAGGGCACACTATGGGGAATACAAGTTCGAACGGCTCACTATCCGTTGGGTTTTGAAACGGGAAAGACAGAGCAGTTCTTAAACGTGGGACTTGGAGTCAGCGTGGCAACACTTCTACCGTGGTTCGATAGTTTGGGTATCGGCTACACTTTGTCTGCATACTAGAATACGAAAGGCACAAAAAGCGACATGGATACGCTTGTTAATGAGACCAGTCTCCCAACGAGAAATGCGACCACCATCGTTAGAGGGGGTTCGACTGTTGGACCCAACTACGCAGTAGCGAGCGACGAAGCTCATCCGACAATTAGCGATCCATTCTTCAAGGTTAGTTCCGCTGTCATCTACGGAAACTCGTTCGTTATGCCCAGCGCTACCGAAGAACCCTCGGTAAGACGGCCGAAGTTGAGCGTATCTCGTTCCGGATGGCGCTTTACGCGGAAGCAGCAGCTCATCTGATCAAGAAAGCGAAGTCGAGGCTCATTTATCCTTCTATCTGCCGCTTGCGGGATGAACGATATCCTCGCATCTGTTCTGCTTTTCGCGTCCGCATTTCGTCAGGCGCCAATCCCAGGCTCCGTCTCCTGTTGCTTTCAGCCAGCTTCGCGCCGCGCTTCCTCGCCGCGTCGCCGCCGTGGCCAGGATCGAGTCCGCCGCGCGCATCTCCACGAGTCGCGCCTGCGCCTTCTCGATGGGCCTCGCGATCTCGACGGAATACCTAAGGTAGCACTGCCCGCCCGCAGAACTTCAGGCCTTTCTTGTGCAGCGCCTCGCCGCAGTAGCCGCAGCGCGTCGCGGTCGATCTCGCCCTCGTGGCTTCGAGAGAAGGGCGGCTCTCGCACACAAGCTGAGTTTCAGTGAAGTTATGAGCTGAACTCGGTTTCATGCCACGCGCCTATTCCCTGGCCAAGCTTGCATCATTCATCGCTGACATGGCTATGGGGTTACTGGGATTGCCGTTAGCGTCATGTCGTTTGTCTGCACCGATTGCCAAGGCCAATTGGGATTGTCAGCAGACCAGGTGCCTGAGCCGTGGACCATAATCTCGCGGTGGTCGTAGATATTCGCGGAACAAGCTTGCCACGATGCAGCGACGCACGCCTCGTTATAGGTCCACGTCGTCGAGCCGTCCGCGTTAGTACCCGCCGGGCTGGCTGTCCACAGAGCCTCCTCGCTCGAAGTGTGATTTTGCAACGTCACAGTAACAGTCTCGTCTAGCCAAGCCTCACGCGCCTGCGCCACTCGTTCCGCTGCGAATTGGCGTGTCTGTAGGGCAGCTCTTTCCGCTTCCACCGCTGCCGCGTGTTGTGTCTGCGCTGCGATCGTTAGGGCGTAGTTTACAACCAGGAGTCCGGTTCCCGCCAATGCGATAATAATGGCGAGAGCTACGGCAAGACGAAGGTACCGTCGTGGAATCAGCGGGTCATCCACACTCACGCATGCCTCCTTCCACTTGGCTGAGTGCGCCAGTTCGAACTAATGCCTATCCCCTAGCGATGATCGCATCATTTATCGCTTGAAGGATGCGCTGGACGTATGTAAGATCCCGGGAAACGAGCGCGGCGTGTTCGCCACCGGCTGTTCCGACAAGAACGGTGTATTCTGCTTTTAGGTTGTAGCCCCATAAGACCGCGCCGCCTAACAGGAGAATGCCGAGCAGCCAGACATGGGCCAACAGGAAGGTCGCTCCAAGAATCCCGCAGATGACGGGGCCAACATAACTGGGTTTCCTTTCTAGGGCCCGTACCGATGTTATGTTCGCCATCGCATATGTCGTCCCGTTGATGATCGCGCGGGTCGTCGATACGTGTACGTTCGGATCGTCAAGTAGAGCTTCTCCGGTCGATGTCATTCTGGAATCTCCGATAAGGTAGCGAGGGGGGGCGGTCTAGCTCTGGGATGCCGCAGCCGAAAACGGTCGGATATGGTCGCTATACCTGAGTTTGGCCGAGCTAAAGAATCCACCGCACTCGTCACGCTTCAGGCAGCCTTCGCACTCCGGCATGTATTCGTTCTTCCAGTCCGAGATCGACTTTCGAGCGAACCTCGCTAGTGACGGATGCAGGACACACAGCTGATGGTTGTAGATCGATACGTTCATCCGATACGCGCTTAGAAGTTCGACTGCAACACGTAGCTGTGGTTGATAGTCGTAAGGATCAATCCACAGGTCATCTAGATTTATTCGCGTGAAGCCAGTTATTTCGAGGCCCATTAGAGCAACGTGATCGACGAATAAGAGGTTACGAGCAAGAAACTCTGCCAGTTGTGGCAGCCGGGCATACGTTTGTTTGTGAATGACGACGCGAACCTCGACCTGCTGGCCGTGACGCTTTAGATTGAGAATGCCGCGGATGGTCTCGTCAAACGCCCCGTCCGACTGGACAACATAGTCATGCAGCGTGGAGAGGTCGGAGTAGATAGGAATCCCGACCATGAGGTCCGGGTGATCGATTGCAGCGTAGCGCGCGGCGAAGGCTGCGTCCGCAAAACGGCGCCCGTTGGATAGGATATGCATGGACGTGTTAGGCAGCCAGCTTTTGCAAGCGCGTAGAATCCGCAGTAAGTCATCGCCGAGCAACGTGGGCTCGCCGCCAGTGATCGTCAGCGCCTCCGTCTCGCGATCCATGAGCGGTATGGCCTCAAGCGTCTCACTGACAATCCATGAATCGTCGATGTCGCGCGGCGGCTGCGAGCACATCAAGCAGTAATGATTGCAGCGCTCGGTGACGAGGATTGCGTTATGGCGAGAGCGCTTCCTGTAGAGAGCACGGATAGAGTGCCGGTTCGGGACAACCCGAACGATGTCACCGTCTGCAAGATATTCATAGTCATCCGGAATTAGTACCGCATTCGAATCCGGCGGAAGGCTCTGTAGCAAAGAGCGGTCGCGATCCAGCAGGACGTACAGCCCGAACCCTTCTGGCATCGGAGCTTCGTGAACGAGATAGGAACGAGTGCCTCGCAGTGGTGCAGGAAGCTGGGCAGAATCGGAGAGCAGGGTAATGAACGGTTCGCGAGTCTCGTCAAGCCCTACGAGTTCGACGTTACTGCCACCCAGTTTAATTGCCGTCGTCACGCGTTAGCCCATCGTAGGAAGATCGACCGCGCCGATTCATCATCTCGCATCAGCGTGATAAGGTGCCGAAAGATCGCCATGTTTCGACGGCAGAACGCGGAGGTTGGCTTATGACCTAGGAAGCTTCCCTGCGTCGCGTGATGGAAGACCGGATCAGCCCCGCAGAAGGGCTCGAACGCGCACTCGGAACACATCGGGGCACTTTCAGTGATGGACTCCTCCAGCGGCTGAAGCAGTGCGTCCGAGGTCATGATCTCTTCCCATAATTTCTCGTGGACGTTACCAAGTCGGAAGGTCTTGTCGCCCATTTCGGCGAGCATGCGGCTCTCGTCCGATGCATAGATATCGCCGTCGTAGTTATAAACGATTGCGGCAATCCCAATACCCGCGGGACTCCGCAGGTCTACATATCCCGTGCCGAATGGCGTAAGCATCTTGCCGAGGATAACCGCAGCATAGTGTTCCGTGAAGGAAACCCCACTCCGGTTGAGCTCCAAAATGTATGACAGGCCGTCGAAATAGAAGTCGAGCCATTCGTCGATATCGTACGCGGCATACGCCTTTGTCTTGATCGCGAACCCGTACGGAGACAGCGGGCGCAGGAATATGCCGTCGAAACCCAAGCGTAGGTACTCGTCAATAATCTCGCGCCCCCGCGTCAGGCTAGCCTGAGTCGTCGTCATCAGGGCGCTAACCCGGTCTCGCCCTAACCTATCGCGGACGCGCTGAATTCCCTCGACGGCCTTCTCGTACGAGTTTCGGCCGGGCCGCGGGCGGTTTTTGTTATGGAGGTCTTCCGGCCCGTCGAGGGACGTGGAGATTAGTATCTCATGCTCCTTGCAGAACTCCAGAATCTCGTCGGTGACCATTGCCAGGTTGGTTGCGATTACGAACTGAAGGTCCCGCCGCTCGGTTTCGTTGATGGCCTCGGCTTGCCGGACAATGTAGCGAACGAGTTCAAAGTTGAGCATCGGCTCGCCACCTTGAAACTCGATCTTAATCGCGGGAGACGGGGATCGAAAGACCATTACAAGCGCCTTGTCCGCGGTCGCGGGCGTCATATCGAAAGCGGTGCGGTCGTCACTCTGGCGAGAAACCTGGCAGTACGGGCACGAATGTTCGCAGCGTAGGCTCACGACGAACATGTGCAGGCTCGTGAACTCAGCGAGGCGAGCAAATCGCGTCCTGACCTTTAGTGCGAGCAAGTCAAGAGCAACTTCGGAATCGGAGTCCAGCAGAAAATGGCGGGCTTTCAGGGTCTTGTACGCCTCAGTGCTGGGAGACAGTTGATGCCGCGCGAACCGGTCTAAGGTTTCCCGATCTAGTAGAGCTACTTGCCCGGCGGAATTTGTCAGCACGTATTCACGCGCATCAAGGGACGTGAATCGAAACGGCAGCAAGCGATATCCAGAAACCGCATCCGCTTCGAACTGGTCGAGGCCGAGGAACTTACTCATCATTCTGCAAGCCGGTCGCAGAGAACGCATGCGCCAGAATGGCATTTCGCACTCCGGCCGTTTCCTCTCCGATAACTCGGCGCAGGTCTTGGTCTAAAACCTCGTTGCGAAAAGCTCGCTCAATCTCGTCAGCCTGAGTCGAGGGAAGCGGCGTGTTAAATCGGACCTCGCAGGCAATGATGTCGCCATCAAGGGAAAAATCGAAGGCGGCCCTATCGGTAAATCGGTAGGCAGCCTTCTTGATAGTCTCTAGGTTAAACAGCTCTGCGGAGAGACGAACGAGACGCGACGCGCAGAGGTCCCCGCCCGCCATGAAGCGCCCCTCGGGCTTTTCTAAAAGCCCGAGACGTGCGAGCTATGTGAACTGTGCGAGGAGTGCGAGTAGTGAGAACTATGCGAGCTATGGTCCGCAAACATCTGGCGCGCGTCCGTTCGTGCGAGGGTGAACGGCACGGAAGGACCCGTGACCTGGCGAACCGTGGTGATCTGCGAAGGCACCTTGGCCATCGTGGCCTGAGCCGCGCTGGGTGCGCTACCTAGAAGAGCCGCTATTGAGAGGGCAGCTGGGCGAAGGAAGCCACGCTTCTTCACGACCTACCTCCTGACTGGTTGAGCGTGGCTCTTTCGCGCTAGCCTTTGCCCGCCCCTTGGGCCTGGCCAGTCGACGGGGCTGCGGGTGCCCCTTCGCGCGAGGTCCCCTCCCGCACGATTCGGGGGCACTTACCACCCTGTGCGCCCTTTCCCGTTTCTAGCCGCGCTGTTCTCAGATGAGGCTACCCGCATCGGCCCTGTCGCCGCCGCTTGGCCTTGTGTTGCGGCGGGCTTGATGCGCTGGCTGATCCGCTGGAACTGAGAAGCCGATAACGCCTCGCCACCCCATGAACGCTCGCGGCCGTGCTCTCCCGCGGCCCTGCCCTGCCCTTGAGGATGTCGCGCCATCCTCGCACGGATATGCCGATATCGCGCGCGGCCGCCTCCTGCGGAAACCGCGCTAAACACGCGATATCCTCCGCAAGGTCACTGCGCTCGTCGAACTCCACGGGCTCATCAGGTTCGAGCGCGGCGCCCGCGTCCTGGTCGAGCCGGTCGATCTCCTTGCCCACGCGCGCGAGGCGCACGGATCGCACCGCGAGACGCCCCAGCACGCCCCTCGTTTCGGGCCCCGCGGGGTTCCCGTCATGATCCGCGGCCTTGGCCTCGGGATGGCGCCGGTACTGCTCGATGTACTCGCTCATGCGCATGACGGGAATCGTTCCCGCGAGGTGCGAGCCGCTCCAATCGAGCTGCATAGGCTTCCCTGTGTGAAAGTCGATCCACGCGAGGCGTTTCGAGCGCACGAGATCAGTTTCAAAGGGCGCGATTGGCAGCATATCCTGAGCACCTGTTTCGAGTGCGGGAGAAACGGCTTGCAAAAATCCAAGAGGCTTCACACGGAAATCATAGGTACGCTCACGGTTAAAACGCTCGAAACGTTTCAAGAGCGACGGGTGACTTATGGGAAACCGGCGCCGCAACGGTACGTCCAATGCGAGCAGCGGTTTAGCCCTACGGCGCTGCTTTGGGTTCACGCGAGGAAGCTCTTTCATGAGGATCGCGAGCCATATGCGCCGGGCCAGTTTGGCCGTTGTTTCGTTGCGTGATCGGCCCAGGATCGCGCCTAATCCGCTTTCCGACGCCTTTACGATCTGAATGCGGCGCCCCTCGCGTATGCGGTACAGCACATAGCGTTTTGCGCTTACCGCGAAACAGCGTAGGTCGGGAGCCTCCGGGTACTCCGGTTTCAAGAGGTGGCGCACGTTCGCATATGGATTGAGCGCGTCAAACCGTGCGACGATTGTGTCGATCTCATGCGGTTCAAGGCCGGGAACGCCCTTGGAACCCCGCGTTTTGCACGTGATTGCGAGGCTATCCGTATCGCAGAAGGCGAACGTCCCGCCTCGCCTTGTGACCTCGTATTCAAGCAGAGCGAGCATCAAGCGCGCCCCGCCTGTTACGAGGCTCGCGATGATGGGGTTTGCAAACGCACCGGGCCGCTCGTCATGCACGTTTGGGCATGGGTAGTCGATATCCGAATAAACATGGCCGGAGAGGGGCGTACCGGCCTTATGCGGGGTCACGTTGACCTCCGCGAAGATACCGTATGCGCCGCTGTTTGCGAAGAGCTTGAGGCCCATTCCCAGGCGGGAAAGCTCCGTATCGCCACCTGCGCCTTTCTTGGCCTCTTGGCGTTGCTCGACGATGGTCTTGAAAATGGGCTCGTTCGTGCGCAACGCAACGTCGCCACGGAACGCGACCTCGCGCGCGAGGCGCCGTCCTCTTGCGACGAAACGGATGGCGCGTTTGATCTTCGGCGCCTTCCCGCCAAGAAGCACCGCCGCCAGTACGTCCGCGAGCGTGTACCAGCGGTTTTCCGGCGTTTGCAAGGGCGTTAGGGCTATCGTATACGGATCGGCTCGCTTCATGCGCATGCGCGCGGGCAGGATGGCTTCGTTTGGCTCTACCAGCACGAGACAGTTGAGCGACGGCCATACGGCGGGATCGTACAGCCGTTCCGGCGTCAGCGTTGTAAGAAACGCTTCGATCTTTGCAACGGGAACCGGAATAGCGCGAAGCCCGCCTTGGATCAGTCTTTGCAGGCCCTGGAGGATGAAGATCAACGGATACATGGACGTATAGTCCACGACCCGCACGAGCACGTCGCGCCAGCGAACCCGCACCTCGGAACGACCGCCGAAGAGCGAGGCCATACCGTAGCCAAAGTATATAGGGTTGAAGTGGGGTTGCGCTTCGAGCAGCGGGCGAAAGCCCAGCAGGCGCAGGTACTGTTTTGCAATACTGGCGCTCGAATAGATTTCGCCCATGTACAGGCCGCCGTTGAGCTTTGTGCGCTCGTTGGCAAACGTCGCAAACGGATGCTTGGCGTATTCCTCGCGCAGTTTGCGGTAGAGCGCCCACGTTATGCGCACGTCCTGCCGCCCGTAGGTCAACGTGCGGCGATCAACCTTCCCAAGCTCCAGGACGCCCATCTTGTGCGTATGCGTTTTCAAGGTCGTGCACGCACGTTTTAAGGTCATGCTCGTGCCCGTGAAGGCGCGCGTGAGGGTACTCAGATCGAGGAAACGCCCACTGAAGAACGGCTTCTCCCACGCGGCAAGCTCGCGTTTCGGTACGAAACCGATAAACGCGGCGTGTCCGCTCGCGGCCTCCACGCGTATATCATGCCAGCGTAAACGACGTGAGAGCACGATTCGGAACTTGCGTCGATTTTCGCCTCGGCCGCAACCGGCGTTCATGGCAATGCGCGCGAGGTCAAAGGGTAGGTTGAAACCGACGCACAGGCTGCCGAGAACATACACCTCCGGGTAGAATACGTCTTCGACGAACCGCTCGCGGCTGTAGATCGGCAGGCGGTGCTTTACGGAATACTCGGTGATGGCGTCCATCGCTTCAGGGTCGAGCACGTCCGCCGCGATGATGCCCTCAAGGATCAGGCGGTTGCACTCATAGAGCCGGAAGAAACCGAAGAGCAGGCGCTGCGCATGGTCCGTCGTGGTCTCCGTATCGAATACTAAGACGCGCTGCCCATATGGCTGCGGGCGCCACGGTACAGGGCCGCGCTTGCGCTTCTTATGGTGCCGCCTCTTTGGTTCGACCCACGCGCGAATCGCAGTCTCGACGGGGATCATCGCGGCACCTCCGCTGCGATGGCCTTGTCGTAACCGGAGCCGAGTTCTCGCGTGAAATAATCGTCGGCCGAGAGATTCCAGATCGCCCAGGCGACGAGCGCCGCGGCTGCGAGACCGAAGAAGACCACTTGTGCCGCCTCATTTGGGTCCTCATGCGAGGCCGCGGCGAATAGGCTCAACACGAGCGCGAGTCCGAACTCGAAGGCGGCCTGTAAGACGAGCGCCGACCGGTTCGGATCACGCAAGCGTAAGGAAGCCATCGGCTCGTCCTCGGCGGCATCGGACTTAATCGCGTGACAGTTCCCGCAGAGGGGCGCGAGAAACGCGCTATTTGCAGCGCCCGCGAGGTGGTCGAGTTCGAGCAGTCGCAGGTCGCTTTCCCGGCAGACGACGCACGTGGGCTCCGTATAACCCGCATCGCTGAATCGGTTGAGTTTGCGCAGCAGAGCTTTCGGCGAAACGCGCCTGCGTTTGCGATGGCAGTTGTGGCATCGTGCGGTCGGCAAGCCGCGCTTCGCGCTCGGTTCGATGCGACAGAGGCAGCGAATATCGCTCATGCGGCAGCGAGCGCAGACGGGATGGTCCGTGCCGAACAGCAGAAGCTTCTTCGCGTAGCGCGCCTCGCGCCCGGTGGCAAGGGGATCGCTCATGACCCCGCCTCCGGCGCATAGATATCGAGAAAGTGCACGACCCCGGCTCGGGCTAGCTTATCGAGCGTTCTGCGATCCGTGACGAACTCGTACCGCTCGCCGCCGCTCCGTATCGCCTTCCCACTGAAGGGCTTGAGCGGCTCGGGATCGCCGGTTACGAGATACTGACGTACGGCGTTGTTGTAACGCCCGATACGCGAGGCGGCACGCGAGCTCGTCGTGACAACGACGACCTCGCCCTTGGGCGTGAGCATCCGCATGGGTCGTTTCAAGCGGTCCGACGGTGTCACGTCGAGCCGCCCGGAACGGACCGCGAGGGCCTGGCCCGCATACTTGCGCGCGGTTTTGAGCGTTGTACCGCTCTGCCGCGTGGCGGCCGTCATGGAGAGCGCAGGGTTTTGACGTTTTGTTGCGACCGCGTCGAGGGCTCGCCGCCGCGCGTCCTCTTTGGCCCGTGACGTGGCTTGCAGGTACGCTCGTTTCGCGGTTATGAGTTTTTTGGGTTTCGACATGTTGAAACAGCCTCCGAAGGTGCGAGGTGATACGCCAATACCGTCGCACAAATGCCGGCCGTGTTTTCCGCAGGTAATCGCGGAAAAAGTAGTGTCTACGGCGAATATCTAATCATGGAAGAACCGCCGATCCCGAGGCGCGAGGCAAAGGTGCGAATCGCGCAAGCGGGTTACGAGCCGCCGAGTGACGACCAGATAGATCGTTGGCATTCGGAAGGGCTGCTTTGCGAGCAGCCATCCACGGGGAGGCCGCTTGCGCACGGCTACTCGGAAACGCAGGTGCGGCGGCTGATCGCAATTGCGCGTATCGTTGCGGCGCTCAAATCACAGCGTGTTCGCAGCAGTGAAATCGCTTTTGGGCTTTGCGTGAACGGCGCTATCGACGTTCCCCCCGGTTTGGTGTGTGAGCACGTGGAGGTCGCGGTGCGTGCGTTTCAAGCCAAGATTCGCCGAATACTGAACGAGATCGGTAGCCGGAACGAAGGTTTTTACGTCGGATTCTTGGGCAAGGCGAGGAAACTCGGCGGTCTCTTGGCCAAAAATATCTTGCTAAAGGCCATCCCAAGTCTTGCACGTTCAGGTTTTGCGCGGGAAGTCATCGGGACAACTATAGGGCTCTTCCTGCGGGCATTGGCGAAGCCCGTGCAATACGGCGAGCTAGCTGGCGATATACGCCGGACGACGACCGCGCTGCGGCCCGACTCGATGCCTCCGACCCGGCAAGCGCTGCGCGAGCTCTTTGCTACGATCTCTGATGCTTCGCAACTTCTCAGGCTTGACGAAGAGAACGCCATGCTTCTAGCGATCCGAACCGTTGGGGACTCGGGCGAGATTTTCTCGGTCGTTGAGTTCACGAGAAACCTCCTCGCTGTTGCAAGTCGCTTCTTTCCGTGGATGACGAACCCGAACGCGGTGCCGTGGCTCGACGCGGAAGACCGAGAGTTCCTTCGTCGTTATTCCATACCAGTAGTCTGCGGTGCGATGGCAACTATCAGGGCCAACGAGTACACAAAGGGGCTGGCTGCGGACCTGCGCGCTGGAAATACCGGACGCGCTTCCGTGGAGTTCGCTCAGATGAAGCAGTTCGGCGACTACTTCGTGGGAGCTATATCAGTTAAGGAGGTAGAATAATGACCGATCCTAGCGTTCTTACCATCGAAGGCTACGATGCCAGGTTATACGTAGAACGCGGTCACATCGTTATACGCG
>Ga0307374_10013078_pt1 | contig 11531 bp, 10 predicted proteins | sample OX3MG_FD_202532 | JGI IMG/M metagenome (GOLD analysis project Ga0307374, IMG submission 202532) | Soil microbial communities from Risofladan, Vaasa, Finland - OX-3 | ecosystem: Environmental > Terrestrial > Soil > Coastal area > Acid sulfate soil | place: Finland: Risofladan, Vaasa | collected...
CCTTCCTGCAACGCGATCCGGCTGCTCGCATCGATACTGCCACCAACGTGGACGGCGTCTTTCCGCCGGACTTGCCAATGCTGGAGCGGTTGCACAGTGTTTGGGGTCTGTTCAACCCCGTCCAACTGTCGGACTACTACGATCTCTGGAAGGCGTACATCCCCGGCCGCGGATCGAGCCTCTACGATCTGCTTGGCGCCAAGTATGTGCTGGCCAAAAAAGATACGCCGCTGGACGCCAAGTTCCAGCCAATCCTCACCAACAACAAGCAGATGAATGTGTACCAAAACACCCGCGCCCTGCCCCGCGCATTCGCAGTCGCCGCGTCCGCCGGCGGCACGCACGACCAGGCGCTCCAGACCATCCGGGCGCCCTCCTTCGATCCTCGCGCTCAGGCCCTCCTCGAGGGCGGCCCGGGGCTGGCGGGTTCCGGCGGTCCCTGGCCGGCAACGATTGCGACTGAAGGTGACAACCGCCTCGACCTCGACGTTTCCGTTCCTCAAGCGGCCACGCTCGTGGTCACCACGCCCTACTACCCTGGCTGGAAGGCGGCTGTCGATGGCCAGCCGGCGCCCCTGTACCGGGCAGACTTTGTCTTCCAGGGCATGCTGCTCCAGCCTGGGGCGCATCACATCACCTTGCGGTTCGATCCAGACATCATCAAGTTTGGCGCCACCGTCAGTTTGATTGGCTGGCTGGCAGCGATCGCCGTAACAGTCATGAGCGTCATCCGCCGTTGATTACCGCTGCGGTGATCGCCCGCGATGAGGAGTCAAACATCGTCGCCTGCCTGGAAACGCTGGCCTGGGCGGACGAGCGACTGGTCCTGGACGGCGGGAGCTCCGATCTGACCGTGGACTTGAGCCGGCAAGCGGGCGCCAGAGCGGAGCAGCGCCCGTTCGACGATTTCCCGCGGCAGCGGAATGCGGCCATGGCGCTGGCGGAGCACGATTGGGTCCTGTTCGTGGATGCCGACGAGCGAGTGACGTCCGAGCTGGCGGCTGAGGTTCGGCAGACGGTGGAGCACGCGGAGCATGACGGCTATTTCGTGCCGCGCTTCAACCACATCCTCGGCAAGGTCATTCGCCATACCGGCTGGTATCCCGACTACCAGATGCGCTTGCTGGATCGCCGCCACGCGCGCTACGACGAAGATGTGCCGGTGCACGAGGTGGTGGAGTTGGATGGAGGCGAGCCCGGCTACCTCCGCGAGCACCTCGTCCATTACAACTATCAGACACTCGGACAGTTCTTCCGCAAGCAGGAGAGCTACAGCGATTTCGAGGCGAGCCAGCTGCTTGCTGGCGGACCAGTGCGAGCCCGTAGCCTGCTGTCGATGCCCATCCGCGAGTTTGCGCGCCGTTACTGGCAGTTGCAGGGCTACCGCGACGGTGGCCACGGCCTGCTGCTGAGCCTGCTGATGGCCTACTTCACCTTCCGGCGTTATCAGAAGTGCTTCAGCTAAGCGTCATCGTCGTCAACTGGAACGTCCGGGATCTTCTGCGGGCGGGCCTGCGGTCGGTTTTGGGCGAGGACATGGACGCCGAAATCATCGTGGTCGATAACGCCTCGCACGATGGCTCGGCAGAGATGCTGCGAGCGGAGTTTCCGAGTATCCGGCTGATCGCCAATGCCGGCAACGCCGGCTTTGGCGCTGCCAACAACCAAGCGCTGCGAGAATCGAGCGGCCGGTATGTGCTGTTTCTGAACCCGGACGCCGAGGTCCGGCCCGCGGCCATTCAGCGGCTGCTGGCGTTCATCGATCAGCGGCCGCGCGCGGCCTGCGTCGGCCCCAAGCTGCTGAACCCCGACGGCAGCACGCAGCCGTCGCGCCGCGGCTTTCCCGGCGTGGCGACGGCCTTCGTGGAAAGCACCGTGTTGCAGCGCTACTTCGGCGGTTTGAAGGCGCTGAGCCGGTTCTACCGCGGGGGACAACCTGATGACCAGCCGCAGCAGGCCGATTGGCTGGTCGGCGCCTGCCTGCTGATGCGGAGGTCGGCGCTGGATGAAGTGGGGTTCTTTGACGAGCGCTTCTTCATGTACTCCGAGGAGATGGACCTATGCTACCGGCTCCGTAGCGCGGGTTACGAAGTCTGGTACGTGCCCGAGGCCGAGGTCGTGCATCACGAGGCCGCCAGCAGCAGCCAGGATCTCTTCCGCCGCAACGTGAACTTTCACGAGAGCCGCTACCGCTTCTTCCGCAAGCATCACGGCACCGCGCCCGCGCTGGCGCTGCGCTGGTTCGTGTTCGGCACGTTCCTATTCCAGATGGCCGAGGAGGCCGCCAAGTTCCTGCTCCAGCCCGCCAAGCGCCCGCTGCGCCGCGAGCGCGTCCACCTTTACAGGCGGATCGTCAAGTGGTACCTATCCGCGTCCTGATGGTCAGCGGCGAGTTCCCGCCGCAGCACGGCGGCGTGGGAGACTACACTAACCTGCTGTGCCAGCACCTGGCGCCGATAGGGGTGGAGGTGGGCGTTGTCACCTCTAAGGCTGCCGGCGAGACGGCACGCGGCAAGGGCTTCCCGGTGGCGCCAGCGGTCAACCATTGGGACTTCTTCTGCTGGCCCGAGCTGGGCAAGCGCATTCGGACCATGAACGCCAACGTGATCCACGTCCAGTACCAGACCGCGGCCTATGGCCTGCACCCAGCCATCAACCTGCTGCCGCTGGCCCTGCGCATGGCCAAGAATCCAGCCAAAGTCGTGTTTACCTTCCACGATCTGGACGCTCCCTACCGGCCGTGGCTGCGTGGCCCTGTCCGGGGCATGGCCATGCGCGCCGGCGAGCGCAAGTGCGACGCGTTCGTGGCCACGAATGGCGCCGATTTCCAGCAGTTGATGGCCTCACGCCCTGGCCCCGAGTGGGCGCGTTACCATCTGATTCCGATTGGGGCGAATGTGCTGAACCACCCGCCGCCGCGCTACACGCGCGACGCGCAGCGCAAGAGGCTGGGCGCCACCGCCCGGACGCTTCTTCTTAGCCATTTCGGCCTGCTGAACCAGAGCAAGGGTCTCCCGGACCTGCTGCTGGCCATGAAACTGCTGGTCGAGCAGGGCCGCGACGCACGCTTGGTGCTGGTCGGCGGCACGACTGGCAGCTCCGACATCACCAATATCGCCTTCGCTGCCGAAATCCGAGCCGAGATCGAGCGGCTGGGCCTCGGTGGGCGCGTGATTGAAACCGGCTTCCTAGCGCCGGAAGACGTCACGGCCCACCTGCTGGCCTGCGACGTGTGCGTACTGCCGTATCGAGACGGCGCCTCGTTCCGGCGCGGGACGTTGATGGCTGCGCTGGAGCACGGCCTGTGCGTCGTCACCACACGCTCGGCGGAAGCGGATCTGATCGATGGCCAGAATGCGCGCCTGGTTGATCGGGCGAACCCGGTGAGCCTGGCGCGGATCATCGACGAGCTGGGCGAGGACGAGGTGAGCCGCCGCCGTTTGGGCATCGAAGCCGCCAAGCTGGCCCAGCGCTTCGGTTGGCCATCCATCGCCGAGAAACATCTGTCGTTGTACCTCGAAGTTCTCGAAGAGGTAGTCAGGTGAGTCCCTCCAAACAAGCCATCCCCCGATGTTCGGACGCCAACTCCACCCACCGTTGCTGCCATCTCATCGTACCTGGATCGTGGAGCAACGTTCACGGCGCGGCGGCTCGGCAGTGGTTCGGGACCGAGGCGCTGGATTGATCGCCCGCTTGCCGGCGAACACGTCCTGCTGCGCTTCCAATGGACGCGCCGAGCGTGGTGTGCTGAAGTGATCGCCCGTTTTCCGGCCGGTGCCCGCCTCCCTCCTGCGGCCCTCCTGCTCGGCGGTGCGTTGCTGGCTGGCGCGGCCGCGGGTGCGTTCGTGTCCGTCATCAACCCCCTGTACGCCCTGCTGGCAGCGCTGGCAGTCGGCATCGTGGCGGTTGCGTGTGCGCTGCCGACCGGACGGTTCTGGCTGCTGGCGGGCGTGATCACGCTGCTGCCGTTCGCGGCGGTGCCGCGCTTGGGCATTCAGCCCACCCTGCTGGATGGCGTGCTGATGCTGGTGCTGGGGGTGGCGCTGCTGGGCTTCCTGACGCGCGCTCAGCGCGGCATCGGCACGCCGCTGGACCTGCCGATCGTGGTCTATCTGGCGCTGTGCTGCGTTTCGTTTGTGTTCGGCACTGCGTATGGGCTGACCTCGGACACGGCCAAGTACTTCCTGCGCGTGCTCGCGGCCATCCTGCTGTTCTTTGCGCTCACCAATGGGCTGACGACTCGCCGCCGGCTGGCCAGTCTGGTGGACGCACTGGTGCTTGGCAGCTTCGGGTCGGGGCTGCTGGCTGTGCTGCTGTACCTGGCGGGCCAGGGCACGGCGATGCGGGTGCTGTCGGCTTTGGGGCCGCTCGGCTACCCCACGGGCGCCGACACGCTGCGGTTCATTGCCAGCACGCCAATCTGGAGAGCAACCTCGACCTCGGTGGATCCGAACATCTTCGGCGGCCTGCTGATGATCGGCATGCTGCTGCTGCTCGGCCGGCTGCTCGCTCGGTTTTCGCGCAAGTCCTGGCTGATGGGCGGAGCGATGCTGGCGGTGATGGGCTGGGCGCTGCTGCTGAGCTATTCGCGCGGCGCCTGGGTTGGTTTCGTGGCTGGCGTGGTGTTCCTGGCGGTGATGCGCTATCGCAAGGCGCTGCCAGTGGTGGTCGTCGCCGGGCTCATCGCGGTCGTAGCCCTGGGCAACACGGATTTTGGCAAGCACCTGGTCTCCGGCTTCCTGGTCGAAGACAAGGCCTCAGCGATGCGCATTGGCGAATACAAGGACGCGCTGACCTTCATCTCGGAGTACCCGTTTTTCGGCGTCGGTTTCGGGACGACGCCAAACGGGGCCTCCGCCATCACGCCCGAGGCGGACATCTACGTGGGCGTGTCCAACATTTACCTCCTGATGGCGCTGGAGATTGGCCTGGTGGGCGCCGCCGGCTTCGTCGTAGTCTTGGGCACGCTTGGCATTTGGACCGCCCGGGCCTACCGTCGCGCCGACGCCGAAGGGAAGTCATGGCTGGCCGCCGGGTCAGCCGCCCTGTTCGCCGCCGGCGTTGCCGGGATTGCCGACCACTACTTCTTCCGCTTTCCGCACATGATCGCGCTCTTCTGGACGCTGGTAGCTATTCTGGCCGTGTCAGCGCGTCTGGCCGTCCCCAACGAGCGGGCTATACTGCCGCGGTGAGCGCCGAGTTCTGGGCCATCGTCGGCGTTTGGGGTAGCGCTGCTGGGAGTGCTGCTGCCGCTGATGTTGGGCCTGTTTGCGTTGATGCGGTCCGACACATCTCAGGTTTGTTCAGACATCTTCCAGATTCGCTCGGAGATACACGAACTTCGCTCAGAGTTGCGTGAGGAAATGCAAGTCACGACCTCGGCTCTGCGCGAGGAAATGCAGGGTACGACCGCGAGTCTGAGCGAGGAAATGCATGCTGCGACCGCGGCTCTGCGCGAGGAAATGCAGGGTACGACCGCGAGTCTGAGCGAGGAAATGCAGGGTACGACCGCGAGTCTACGCGAGGAGATGCAGGGTCTGCGCGGCGAGCTTCGTTCTGAGGCTGCGGCCATACGCGCTGAAGTTGCGGAGCTGCGTACTGAGATTTCAGGTCTGCGTGACCGCGTGGCTGCTCTCGAAGGCGCTTTTGAAGAGATGCGGCGCTGGAGCCAGCAGTTGGTGAACGCGGTCCTGACCCGGCCAGCGGCCTGAGCTAGCCGTCTACTCGAATAGCGTAGCGACGAAGCGGTCGGGGTCGAAGGGGGCGAGGTCGGCGAGTTTCTCGCCAGTGCCGATGAACTTGATCGGCAGATCCAGCTCGTCCCGGATGGCGAAGATGATGCCGCCTTTCGAAGTGCTGTCCAGCTTGGTCACGATGAGGCCAGTCACGGGCACAGTTGCGGTGAACTGCTTGGCTTGAGTCAAGGCGTTCTGGCCGTTGGTGGCATCCAGGATGAGCAGCACTTCGTGTGGCGAGCCGGGCAGGCGCTTCTCAGCCACCTTGGCTATCTTGCGCAGCTCCTCCATGAGGTTGAACTTGGTGTGCAGCCGGCCGGCCGTGTCGGCGATGACCACGTCGGCGCCGCGCGCCTCGGCGGAGGCGATGGCGTCGAAGATGACCGCGCCGGGGTCTGAGCCGGACTGGTGGGCGATAACCGGCACGTTGGCCCGCTCGCCCCAGGCCTGCAACTGCTCGATGGCCGCGGCGCGGAAGGTGTCGCCGGCGGCGAGCACGACCTTGTGCCCCTCGGCCTGCAAATAGGTGGCCAGCTTGCCGATGGTGGTGGTCTTGCCGGCGCCATTGACGCCAACTACCAGCATGAGATTGAGGGGCTGGTCCAGCGCCAGGCCGGGCTGCTCGTCGTCGAGGAAGCCGGCCATTTCGTCCTGGAATACTTCGCGCGCATCCTCGATGGTTCGAATGCCATCGCCTTCGACGCGCTCGCGCAGCACCTCGATCAGCCGTTGCGTGGTGTTCACGCCCACATCGGCCTGGATGAGCAGCTCCTCCAGCTCCTCGTAGAAGTCTTCGGAGATATCGTTCTTACGCGCAAATAGGCCCTTGATGCGGGTGAAGAAGCCGCCGCGCGTTCGCTCCAAGCTGTCCTCGAGTCCGGCTTCGCGCTCTTCCTCCTGCTCCTCAACGATGAGCTCGTCCTCAGGCGGAGCGGCCAGCGCTTCCTCGGTGAGGTCGGCCAAGGGCACTGGCCCGCCTTGCGTCGTGGCCTCCTCAGCCTCGACCATCTCGGGCTCGCGGTCGCGGCGCTTGAACCAATTCAGCATGGGGCTAGACCGCGATCAGCACGCTGCGTGCCGAGCGCAGGTGCGGCGCTGCTAGCGCCGATAGGTGTGGACCGAGCCGTCGTTGATGGGCTCGTTGATGAAGATCTCGCCGTTGCGTATCTTGAGGTTGAAAGTGCAGTTGGGGTTGGTGCACACCCAGGCCTTGTACTCAATGGGCGCACCCTGGTTGCCAAAGTCGGATAAGGGTACCAAGTCCCCAACGTCGCACTTCTTGCACTTGGGGAAACTGAATTCACCCATCAACTCGGCCCCTTCCAGACTGCTCGGCTGCGTTGTCCGGGGCATGCGCAACCTGACTTCCAACCCCCCGGAAGTTAGTGCAGTATATCAAGTGTTAGGATCAAGCTTCCTGTAAGAGAGCCTCGAATGTATCCGCATCCGCCGCCCTCCCGCCGACCCACGAATTACTACTGGATCCTCGTGCTTTGCGTGTCGGCGATGATGCTAGTGCTGTTTGTGGGCCTACGCTCGGTCGCCAGCCGCGTTACCGCGGCGGCAGCGGGCGCTGCACTTGCCGCTCCGGAAGTCTCCAGCCCGGCGAAACCCCAAGCCAGCCTGGCCGCGGCGGCTACGCCCACGGCCTCCGCAGCGCCGGCCGCGATTGAGGCCACGGCTACGCCCGGCGGCGTTGTGGAGGTCGATCCCAAGACGTTGACCCAGTCGCCGGGCACCTATCGGTCACGCCTGATCAAGGTGCGGGGAACGGTGTTCTTCACCAGCAAGCTCGAGGGTGGGAAGAACTGGATCCAGATCGTGGACAAGAACAATGTCTACGTCGATGGCCAAACGTCCGACTTGCTTCCAGCTGGCGTGGCTAAGGGCGTGGTCGTCGATCTCACTGGCATCGGCGCCGGCCTCTACACCGTCACGGCCCAGAATGGCAAGGACTACGACCAGGCCTTCATCGATCCCATTCAGAAGATAGACGTCATCCGATAAGGGTACGGGCCAATAGGCGCTCGTACTTGGCCTTGGTTCGATCGGCGATGACGTCCCAGGTAAATTCGGTGTTGGCTTTCGTCCGGGCACGCTCTGCGCGGCAGAGCGACAAGGCCGGCTGCTCCAGTACGTGGGCGATGCCCCAGGCCAGCGAATTGGCGCTGCCGGCGTCGACCACCACGCCAGTCTCCTCGCGGTCAACCACCTCGGCCAGCCCGCCGGCGTTGGAGCTGACTACCGGCACGCCCAGCGCCATGGCCTCCAGGGCCACAATGCCGAACGGCTCGTACAGGCTGGGGAAGATGGCCACGTCGGCCACCTGGTAGAGGCGGTTGCGGATCTCGTCGGATACGAAGCCGGTGAACAGCAGGCGATCCGACCAGCCTGTTTGGCTGGCCCGCTCGCGGGCGTCATCCAAAGACGGCCCGCTGCCGACGACGATGAACTTCGCCCGCGGCACGACCTCCAGCAGCTTGGGGATGGCTTCGAGCACCACGTAGATGCCCTTCTCCGCCACCAGCCGGCCGACGTGCAACACGATCTTTTCATGCTCGCCGGCGTACTCGCGGCGGAACGACTCGCGGTCGAAGCTCGCGTCGGTCAGCCGGCTGACGTCGACCCCGTTGGCGATGACCTCCAGCTTGCTCGACGGCACCTGGAAGACGTCGCGGATTTGGTGAGCCATGAACCGGCTGCAGGCGATCAGCTCGTCGGCCTCGTTGGCCAGGCGCCACTCTTCGTGATGGATGCGGGCCTGCAGGTCGGTGTGGATGCCGTCGTTCCGGCCATGCTCCGTGGCATGAATGGTCCCAATCAGCGGCAGTCCGTAGTCGGCTTTGAGGCGAGTGGCTGCCGGACCGACCAGCCAGTCGTGAGCGTGGATGAGCCACGGGCCCGGCTGAGTGCCGACAATCGCCGCGCCCCGACCGTAGATGTAATCGTTGACAGCCATGGTGTTTTCGATGAAATCGTCGGCATGCTTCTCGCCGTCGACGCGTGAGACGGCGAGATGGTTTTGGACTTCCTCGACAGCGCCATCTTTGAAACGGGGCGAAACCACGTGAACGTGCACGCCCTGGCGGGCCAGCTCCGGGGCAAGGTGCGCTACGTGGGCACCGAGGCCGCCCACCACAAATGGCGGGTACTCCCAGGAGAGCATGAGGACATTCATACAAGCATGCGGGTAGTCATAATGAAGTCGCGGTGAAGTCGCTCGCGGACCTGCTGGTTTCCATTGTGCCCCACCGGCACCATGAAACGGTCGCGCCCGCGGCGACCGTTTGCAGCAATTGCCATACCGACCTGGCTGATGGCTTGTGGCCGGTGTATCAACGCTATCGCGTGTGCGACGTCTGCGGCCATCACTTTCACCTGCCGGCCCGCGAGCGCATCCTGCAGCTGGTCGACGAGGGAACCTTCCATGAGGTCAACAGTTCGCTCGCATCGGTCGATCCGCTGTCTTTCACCGATAGGCTGCCCTATCGCCAGCGTCTGGACGACGCCCGCAAGAAGACGGGCGTGACCGAAGGGGTGGTCACCGGCACGTGCCGCATGGGGGGCGCGCAGGCGGTGCTGGTGGCGCTGGATTTCGAGTTCCTGGGCGGCAGCATGGGCTCGGTGGTTGGCGAGAAGGTCACGTTGGCGCTGGAGCTGGCCACGCGGCGGCGGCTGCCGATCGTCACTGTCTCCACCAGCGGCGGAGCTCGCATGCAGGAAGGCATGCTGTCCCTGATGCAGATGGCCAAGACCGCGGCCGCGGCTCGCAAGCTGCACGAGGCGCGCCAGCCGTTCATCTCGGTGCTGGCCGATCCAACCACAGGCGGCATTTACGCCAGCTTTGCCAGCCTGGGCGACGTTATCGTCGCCGAGCCGAAGGCGCTGATCGGCTTTGCTGGTCCGCGTGTCGTCGAGCAGACGATGCACCAGCAGGTACCGGATGAGGCGCACCGTGCGGAATATAGCCTGGAACACGGCGCAATCGATCAAATCGTCGAGCGCCCGCTCCTACGGGACAAGCTTATTGCCCTGCTGGCGATGCTGTCCTGGCGCGACCGCGCCAGTTTCGTGGCTGTTGAGGAGCCAGCCGCGCCGTCCGTTTCCGGTGCGCCGCGCCCGGCCTGGGAGACCGTCCAACTGGCGCGGCGCAACGACCGCCCTGGCTCGCTGGATCACGTGCGAGCCATGACCACCGATTTTTTTGAGCTCCATGGCGACCGCGTTGGCAGCGATGACGCGGCTATCGCCATCGGCCTGGCCAACTTGAGCGGCCGGCCGGTAGCGATCGTGGCTGAGGAGCGTGGTCCCGGAACGCCGGACGATCCAACGCGCGGCGGCCGGCCCATGCCGGGCGGCTATCGCAAGGCCCTGCGCATGATGAGCTTGGCGAACAAATTCGGCTTGCCGCTGTTGACGTTCATCGATACTCCTGGCGCCTACGCGGCCATCGAGGCAGAGGAGCGCGGCCTGGCGCGAGCGCTGGCCGAGTGCCTGTCCTACCTGTCGGGCATTTCCACCCAGACCGTTGCCACGGTCGTCGGTGAAGGAGGCTCGGGTGGCGCCCTGGCCTTGGGCGTGGCCGATAGAGTGCTGATGTTGGAAAACGCGATCTACTCCGTCATTTCGCCCGAGGGGGCCGCGGCCATCCTGTATCACGACGCGAGCAAGGCCGAGCAGCTCGCTTCGTCGCTGCGAATAACCGCTGCCGATTGCAAGGCGCTGGGAGTCGTGGACGAGGTGGTGCCCGAGCCCGACGGTGGCTCGCACTGCGATCCCGCGTATTCGTCCCAGATGCTGGGGCAAGCCATCGTGCGGGCGCTGGTCGATCTCCAGCGCTCGCCCCTGCGCAAGACGATGAAGGCGCGCTACCAGAAGTTCCGGCACATGGGCCATCACAGCCGTTACTTCAACGTAGCCGTTTCCCGGGAGCTCTCGCTGCTGCAAGGCTATATCCGCGATCATTGGCCTCACGGCAAAGTCCCCTCTCCCGCCTCGGCGGGTGAGGGTTAGGGAGAGGGCGTTCTGGCTGAACCGCTAACCGGCATCCGAGTCGTCGACTTTTCGCGGGCGCTGGCGGGCCCGTTCTGCGCGCAGATGCTGGGCGATATGGGCGCCGACGTGGTCAAGATCGAAGCTCGGCAAGCTGGCGACGACTCTCGCGGCTGGGGCCCGCCGTTCATGGGCCAGGAGAGCACCTACTTCTTCGCTATGAACCGCAACAAGCGATCGCTGACGCTGGACCTGAAGAAGGGCAAGGAGATTGCCGAGCGGCTGCTGGCGCGAGCCGATGTTGTAGTCGAGAATTTTTCGCCCGGCACCATGGCCCGCCTCGGCCTCGGTTACGAGCAGGTCAATGCATACAACCCGAGGGCGGTCTACTGCTCCATCTCAGGTTATGGCCAAACCGGGCCGGGCAGCATCCTGCCGGGGTACGACATGACGGCTCAGGGCGCTGGCGGCCTCATGAGCGTGACCGGCCACGACCAGCCCACCCGCATGGGCGTGTCCATCGCCGATCAGGTCGCCGGCATGTTCGGCGCCTTCGCGGTCGTATCGGCCCTGTACAGCCGCCGCGACACTGGCCAGGGGCAGTTCATCGAGACGTCGTTGCTGGGTGGCATGGTGGCCACCTTGATGCACCACGCCTCGGCCTACTTGAACGCGGGCAAAGTGGCTGGCTTGCAAGGCAACACCCACGCGACGATCGCACCCTACGAGACGCTGCCAACCAAGGATGGCTTCATCAACGTGGGCGTTGCCAACGAACGCCTGTGGCAACGCTTCTGTGACACT
>Ga0307374_10013079_pt1 | contig 11529 bp, 10 predicted proteins | sample OX3MG_FD_202532 | JGI IMG/M metagenome (GOLD analysis project Ga0307374, IMG submission 202532) | Soil microbial communities from Risofladan, Vaasa, Finland - OX-3 | ecosystem: Environmental > Terrestrial > Soil > Coastal area > Acid sulfate soil | place: Finland: Risofladan, Vaasa | collected...
CGCAGAATAAGGCGGTTGCGCTGAAGGTGCTGCAGGCCCGGCTCTTCGAGTTGGAACAACGGAAACGGCTGGAGGAGATTGACGCGCAGCGGGGTGTGGTGAGGCCAAACGAGTGGGGAAGCCAGATCCGGAACTACGTGTTTCAGCCCTATCAGATGGTCAAAGACCTTCGCTCCGGCGCGGAAACCGGCAATATTCAAGCGGTGATGGACGGTGATATTGACTCATTCATTGAGTCCTATTTGAGGTGGAAGCGGAACGTTGGCGGCTCGGCGGCATCTAATGATCAGGTAACGTCGGCGGGTTGATGAAATGCGTCAACCGGCGCCGGCATAAAGGAAACTAATATGGCGAGAGCGACGATCAGAAAGAAAGGTTACTGGCTGACGCTGCTCGGGGTTGCCGCGGTAGGGCTTATCGCGCTGCCACTATTAGCGGCGCCGGCGGAGCCCACGGTGCGTTTGAACAATGCGTTTAGCTCGGCGGGTTCGGGAGTCGGGGAGTCGAGCCTGGGCGATCTCGTCGCGGATGCGATGCGGACCGCAACCGGCGCACAGGTCGCGCTGCTGGATTCGGAGGCGCTGCGGGAGATGGATCTTCCCAAGGGAGTTGTGAAGGTAAGCCAGTTTCAGAACGCGCTGAGCGACGCCCGCGATCCACTGGTTATTGTCACGCTGTCCGGCAAGGTCTTAGCCCGGGCGCTGGACCGCAGTGTCTCAAACTTGCCGCAGCCGAGCCCGGGCTTTTTGCAGGTTGCGGGCGTCACGTTCGACGTGAACGCGGCCGGATCGGGCAGGCCCCACGCCAGCGGCGTCAGGGTGGATGGGAAGCCGCTTGACATGGGCGCGCAATATAGTGTCGCAGTTACCCGGGCGCTGGCACGCGGCACAAACGGTTATTTTCTGGTCTGGCCTGCCTCGACGCCCTCTCGTGACATTGGCCAAACGCTGGGCGGCGCCCTGACCGCGTATCTCAACGCGCATCCGACGATCACGCCGACTTCGGGCCGGATCGTCGGTTAAAGCCGGCGTCAGCGCACCGGCGCTGGCATAGACAAGGAGTGTACATGCGGTTGGGCATTATCTCCGACATCCATGCGAATCTGGATGCTCTGGAGGCCGTGGAGCGAGCAGCGGCGGCGGCCCGCGGAGTGGATGGATGGGTGTGCCTCGGGGATACCGTCGGTTACGGCCCACAGCCGAACGAGTGCGCGGCACGGGTAAGACAGCTCTGTGACACGGTCCTTATCGGAAATCATGACCTGGCTGCCATTGGTCGCCTGGATGTACGCTGGTTCAATCCCTACGCGAGAGCCGCGGCGGAATGGACGCGGGCCGCTATTTCAAATGAAACCCGGTCATTTTTAGAGAGCTTGCCGGAGACCTCTGTTCGCCCCGATTGGAACGTTACATTCGCGCATGGGTCGCTCACCGATCCGCCGCGGGATTATATCTTGAACCGGTTTGATGCGCGTGTCAACTTTAAGCTCCTGACAACTCAGGCGTTGTTTATAGGGCACAGTCATCTCTGCCATGGCTTTACTTCGGTGGAAGGTGATGGCGCCTGCGACGAGGAACTCTTTCACAGCCGGGCCACTCTGGCGCTGAAGACGGGGTATCGTTACATCATCAATTGCGGCAGCGTAGGACAGCCTCGCGATGGCGACCCACGGGCGGCGTTCGGCATTCTGGATCTTGAATGTCGCGCCGTCGAGTTCTTTCGGGTAGAATATGATATCGCCGCCGTACAGAGCAAGATGTTGGATGCGGAGCTTCCTGCGTTCCTATCCGACCGGCTGGCGCGCGGTCAGTAGCTCCTTTGCTCCCAATCGGGAATCAACCTCCAATCGGGAATCAACACCCACGGGACTCATTCGTATGATATCCATGAAGATTTTGGCGGCGGTCTCTGTCTGCGCCGTGATGATCTGCGCAGGCTGCGGCGCTCCGTCAGCGAGCAGTGGTGATCCGGCAGCCGCCACGGATACGCCCGCGGGGGGAATAGCGCCGGCGACGGCGACGTTCGATGGCACGCGGGCGTTCACTTTGCTTCAGGCGCAGTGCGATTTCGGCCCGCGGCCGAACGGAACGGACGCGCACACGAAATGTTTGAACTGGATTGTGCAGCAGCTCACGCCGAATGTGGACGCCGCGCCAAGCCTTCAGTCGTTTAGCTATACCAGCCGAAAGAGCGGCCAGACATTTACGGTGACCAACATCATCGGCCGCATCAACCCATCGGCGAAGACGCAGGTACTGCTGGCCGCCCACTGGGATACGAGGACGTACGCGGATCAGGACCCGGTACTTAGCAACCGGTCGAAGCCGATTTTGGGGGCGAACGACGGCGCGTCCGAAACCGCGGTTCTGCTGGAGCTTGCGCGGGTATTCCACGCCAACCGGCCATCAGTGGGCGTTGAATTCGTCTTCTTCGACGCCGAGGATTTTGCTCCCGTACCGGGCGATTATGACGAGATGTACCTCGGTTCGAAGTACTTCGCCCAGCATCTTACCGATCCGAAGACGGGGGCGTCCTTGAAACCAACTTATGGGATTCTACTTGACATGATTGGCGATAAACAGCTCGACATCTTCGAAGAGACAAACAGTGTGGCCCAGGCGCCGGCGATTGTGCAAAAGGTCTGGGGCGCGGCCGCGGCGTTGGGTTATGGCGGTGTTTTCGTCGCGCAGCCGAAGTATACGATTGAAGATGATCACCTGCCGCTATTAAATGTGGGTATCCCGACAGTCGACTGTATTGACTTTGACTACGACGACCCACAGCACCAGTACTGGCACACGCTGCAGGACACTCCCGACAAGTGCAGCGCCCAGTCTCTCGGTATCGTTGGGAGCGTCATCAGCAAGGTGGTTTACGACCAGGTGGGTTGAGGATCGCGGACCTGCAGCGCCGTGCGGACAGGGCCAGGCTGATTTCCAGCAGAATACCGATAGCAGACCCGACCGCGTAGCACCCGATATCGGACCATGAGAAGCCGGATCCCAGGAACAGATGTCCCACGAACGTGCCCCGGATCCCGTCGAGCCAGGGTGTGTGATAGAGTTGGCTGAACTCGTCGAAGATTGAGATCGCGAACGCCATCGCTGCAAGTTGGATCGCGCCAGGGCGCGGTAAGAGAATCGCGAGCACGAGGAATACGGCGAGCGCCCAAAGCGCGTCTCCGGCATTCTTCTTGAGAAGATGCGGGAGCAGGTAAGAGTAACGCCGCGAGCCGAGCCCCAGCAGAATCACTCCCACAAGCAGCAGGCGATAGATTGACCGCCTGCGTGGAACGGCCAATCTATCGCTGCGTAAAGAAGAGACTGCGGGCTGATCAGGGCGCACTGAAGAGCGCGCCATGCACGGGTGTGGGGTAGGGAACGCCGGGTCCCTTCGCGAGGCGCCAGAGTATCCGATTTAACTGGTCGGCCGGCGCCCGGTCATAATCGCTGAAATCCATGGCCGCTGACGCGATGGCCCCGGGGCCCTTTGGAGGGTTGACGGCGTTCAGATTGATCGTTGGCATCCTGAGCTGATAGGGCGTTTCGAGAGGGGTCCTGGTGAAAGTATTAAACATTGGCGTGGCGCCGGCGTCGTACTGGGTCATCGGCGGCAGCCCGAGTATCAGCTCTATCGTGCGAACCATGCTCGCCGTGGTGTAGAAGGTGTCGTCTACAAACCCGCGCTTGACGTAGGGGCTGATCACCAGACCGGCGGTGCGATGGGCGTCGACGTGGTCCGGACCGTTCTGAGCGTCGTCTTCAATAGCGAAGATAGCCATTTGCGGCCAGAACTTGCTCCGGCTGGCGGCGGCGACAATCTTGCCGATGCCAACGTCATTGCTTCCAACGCAGGCGTCGGGAGTGTGGCCGCCAGGTTTCGCTCCCACGGTATGATCTTCGCCAAGTGACATAATCATAAACTGCGGTAGATCGCCGCCGGCTTCAGCGGCATGAAGATCCTTGATCCAGCCACTCACGCGGTTCATGTCGCGTCCCTTCGGCCACGTGCCGCGATTGGTGTTGGGGACTTTCCCGCTCCCTTCGCCATAGCATTTGAAGCTGACGCCATACCGCCTGCACTGATCCCAGAGGTAGCCGGCCTCGGGGGTTTCCATCTCCTCGTTTCCCGGCAGTTCGCCGTGCCCGGAATACGACATGATCCAGCGGCGCTCGTTAAACTCCGTGGCGATGGCGGCGTCGCACCAGCTATGCCCGTCCACGCTCACCTCTCCGTTGACGTAAAGATTGTCGAGAAGCGTATAATCGCGGGCAAGTTGATGACGGTTCGGTGTCACCGGCTCCCCATACATCACCAGAGAGGGAGCGCCGTTCCCGGCCGCTTTTCCGTTCGCATCCTTGAAATCGCCATATACCTGGTCGTAGGTTCGATTCTCCAGAATGATGTAGAGCACGTACTTGATCGGGCACGGATCGCCGGGACGATCGGGAATTACGCCATCGCTGGTGATAGCCGCCCGGCGCAGAGTTTGGGGCGTGTAGGGCGAGTTGCGCTTGACCTGGTCGGTGTCGGACGCCAGCTCATCGGCGGTCGGAGGCCTTATGAACGAAACAGATCCCTGCAACAGCTTCGCAATATACGTGAATTTTGGATGGGGATGATGCGCCGCCGCCCGGCTTTGCTCTGCCGAAGCGTTGGGCGTGGAGTGGAGGCCTTTACCATTGGCTACTAGCAGCGTGCCGCCATCTGGAGAGACGGTTACGGCAGTGGGATACCAGCCCACCGGGATAAAGCCTTCAACGCGAGTTTCGGCCCGGTCGGAGATGTCTGCCACTAACACGTCATTATTGTCGGCGTTCACAACATAGAGGGTCTTGCCATCGGGCGCCACCGCGACTCCATCGGGGGTGCTTCCTTCGGGTGACGCCGGATAGAGCGAGGTGGAGAGAATCTCTCGTACTCCCTCGGCCGGTGGGCGTGTCGGGCTGGCGCCGGGCTGCGGTTTTTCGACCGTGCGGGTCTGGATGACATGCACCGTGTTATCCCCGGAACAGGCGACGAACAGCCGGCCGTCGGGCGCCAGGGCCATGTCGTTGGGGCGAAGTCCCACGCCGAAGTCGCGCACGTGCTTGTTGGTCACCGTATCCACCACGCTCACCGTGCGACTGCCCCAGTTGGATACGTAGAGGTGGGTTCCATCGGCGCCGAGTACACACGAATGCGGATGATCGCCCACGGGAATCGAGGCTGTTCGTTTGAGCGTCGTGGGATCAAGCGCCCAGACGGCGTTGTGAGCCTCATCGCAGACGTAGATCCCGCGCCCCGGGACCACGGCCATACCCGCCAGAAAAGCGCCGGGAGCATCATTGGCCGGGCGGATGGCGGGAGCCGGCACGGCCTTACCGTCCGCAAAATCGAACGGGTAAATCTTGCCGGAGTTGCTCCCGGATACGAAAATGCGCTTGCCATCGGCGCTGAACACCAAACCGTTCCACACACGCGGGATCGGGAAAAACTGAGTGACCTTTTTACCGGCGAGATCGATGAGAGTGAGACCGGTGTTGTTGTAGCCTCCGCTCACAGCCGCAAGAGTCCGGCCATCGGGCGAGATAGCCATTTTCAGGGGCATATCGCTGATGGAAACCGAATTACCCGCAGGCGAGATGCCCCAGCCGTTGAAAAGCAGGTTCGTTCCCGGCTGCAAACCCGATTTTGTGCGGAACGCAGGGTCGCCCACGTTTGGCAGCGGCACGCCTTTCGGCTGAGCGACAGCGGGCGCGAAGCTCATAACCAGGGCGAGCGCCGCCGGCAGGCTCGCCAGAACTACCCCCGTTTGCCGTGGGGCCGAGCCGGGTCGTGGATGTATCAGACGTAACACGAGAATCCCTTCATTGAGTAAATGGGCGCAGAGGAATGGGGATCGGAACAGGGTCCCGTCCTGCTCCCCCCGATCGGATTGACTGATCGCGGCGCCGGTTATATCCGTCGCCGCGAACCAAGCTGTTGATCATTGCGCCGGGGCCGCCGCATTCGGGTCGAAGGTGATGATCCCTTTTGATTTGAAGCCGGAGGTCGACGGAAGGTAAGCGCCGCCAATCGAACGGAGATCGTTGAGGAGCTCGAATCCGATCTGTGACCCGGGCTGTTGTCTCGCCTTCGCGATGTCGGCTTCGGGCGCCAATGCCATCACAAATTGCGCGATGTCATGCAGGTTGATGAAGTTACTCCCGATCGCCTGCGTACCGAGCAGCTGCGTGACATGCTGATATTCGGGGTTTGCGGAGAGCGACCGGCCGCCGCCTTTGCCGGCGGCGAGATAGATCGGCGTTTTGATGGCGGCCTCGTCGAGCCCAAGAATGTCGAAACCTCCGGCCTTGCCGAAAGCGGGGCGAAGCGGACTTCCGGCCGGGCCCAGAATCTGTATAGTGGTATCCAGAACGGTTGTAGGAAACCATTTCTGGCCGGTAAGAGCCTGGATGCCATTCAGGACCTTGTCCATCGCCGTTTGAAGGCCGGGCTTATCGCTATTCTGGATCATCAGCAGCGCCCTTGGCATCGTCATACCCGGGGTGAGTGGGCCAACGTCAATCGCGATCTCGTTCCCGCTATTGTTGAAGATGCCTGAGATGAGATCGAAGACGTTGTTCATCATGTCGCCGATCTGCGGGTTGTTGGCCTGGGCGCCGGCCATCTTTTGCATGTCGGCTACGATCGGTTTGTAAACGTCGTTAAAGACCGGGGCTAGCGCGGGTACATTCGGGATATCGAAGAACGCGACCGACTGCTCGAACGCCAGATCCGGCGCCTTGAGCGGTGTAGGCTGTAGCGTGGGGGCCAGCTTTCCAAGAGTGCTATTGGGATCGACTCCTAATGCCGCCTGAATCTCCAGCCGATCGGGTTTGAGCGCGAGCGAGAAAGCTTCCCCACGATACGCCGCCATTAAGTTCTTAAAGCTTGGAAGCGTCAGCGGATTAGGTCCTTTACCACCTGAGAGAGCGCTGACAGTGTTTATGTACGCCGCGGTATTCAAAAACCCCCAGAGCGCCTGCGTCTGGTCGATTTCGGGAGCGAGGGCCTGCAGTTGTGTGGAGCTGGCCATGGAATCAACAGGGTTTGCAACCAGCTTGAGTGAGTTGTGAACCATTTGCGCGTCGCTCCCAACTACAAGCGCGTCGGGGAGCAGAGCATAGGCGGGCTCAGTTTGACCCGGTTTCTGTTGGCCGGTTGCGACGTGGACCGTGTAATCTCCTTCGGGCTCGGTTTTCCAGGTCACCTGGCCATTGCCGGCCATCATGCGGGTCACGAGGGCAACCTCGGGTTGTACGTCGTTCATGCTAACGATGGGGATCACCGCGACCATCTCGGGGGGAGTTTTGGCCGCCGGGTCCGTGGGCGGCATCATTCCGAATCCGGCTTCGTGGGCAAATCCCTTGGTCAGTGCCATCGCCATCCCCAAATTCTTCGCCATCGGATTCTTAGCCTGCTGCGCGGCGATCATCGCCTGGACATCCTTACCCAGAGTCGTGGTCTTCATTTCCGCGATCCAGTTAAGAATGGCGTCTTCATTCAGGTGGATATAGAAGAGCGAGGATCCCGGAACCAACTTTGCCGGATCGAATGCCGGGGCTGCCGCAGGCGCCGCCTGGTCCGGAGGCGCCGCGGGCGCATTCTGGGCATGAACGGGTCTCAGCAAACAGAGACCGGAGAGAACGGCGGCGGCCGCCACATAGAACGAGTTCTTCATTAGGATTCCCCTGAGCCTTGACGACTCTCATTGACACGATGACACAACGGATACCCTCACACACGGTAAACTCTTTCACGGACCCTCATCAGATTGGGGTCGCGGCAGCATTACAACGGTCGCGCCCAATCCGGCCGCGAAGCAGGTTCGCGCGATTCGCGCGATCTGATCGGGTGTTACCTTCCGGACTTCGTCGAGAAAACGGCTGTCGAAGCCCGGTCCAAGTCCAATTGCGTCGTACCAACCAAGATAGCCGGCATAGCCGCGATTATGCTCCCGCGCTTGCAGATACTGCCCGGCGACGTAAGCCCGCGCTACCTCTACCTGTTCCTCAGTTACTCCGTGGTCACGAATCGCCTCGAAGGCGCCGAGAAGCTGCTTCTGGTACTGGTCTACGAGCGGCTGGAGCTTCTGCTGATCCTGATCCCACAGCAGTGGATCCGCCCGCACGTATCCCACGATATGGGTTTGATCGGCGAACGGCTGAATGAAGCTGCCGGAATCATAGACGCCATTCTGATCTCGGAAGAGCGACGTTATCGATCCCGAGCTGGATCCCCCGAGAAGCGCATTGAGCACCGCCAGCGCAGGGTAATCCGGACTTTTCACCCCGGGAGTGAGATAGCCTACCATAATCCACGCCGCATCCCCCGTGCCTGCGAGCACCATTGAGGACGGTTCTACCACTACCGTCTTGAGCGCCGGCGCCGCAGGCGCCGCCGGCTGCGCGGGAATCGCGCCGAACAGCGATCGAAGCAGGCGAGCCCCGTCGCTGGCGTCGAACCGGCCGGAGACGGCGACGATCAACTCGTCAGGCGCAAACATTTTCTCGTAGAAAGCATGCACGTCGTGGGGTGTAAGCTTCGAGACGGTGGACGCCAGGCCCGTTTCTGATCGGCCGTACGCCGTACCATCGGCGAGCAATGTCCTCAATGATCGATAAGTCGCAGCTTCATCATCATTTCCCTCGCTTTGCAATAGTTGAACCGTAGAGCGCTGCTCGGATTGGAAGCTCCCGAGACTGAGCGAAGCGTGGGTGGCGAGGTCGGCTAAGAGATGCGCCATTTTGGGAAAATCCGACGCCATGACGTCTGAGCCGATTTCAGAATAGTCAGGATGTGTACGCGCCTCGACCGTGGCGCCGCGATCCTCGAACCATTCTGACAGTGTCGCGCCGGTTTGAGAACCCGCTCCGTCCATCACCACCCTGAGAGTGAGAGCGGCTAATCCGGCCTCCTCCGGTTCTTCGTAGCGTGTTCCCACCCGGCTCACGATTTCCATCCCGACGACGTTAGAGCGGGTGTTCGGGCTCAGGATCAGTGTCACGCCGTTAGGAAGTGTTTCTTGAGTGGGAGATTGAGCCATCGCCGGACAGATTGCGGTAGCGAAGAGAATGGCTGCGAGTGCGCCGCGAGCCAGAGCCGTCAGAGGCGCCAATTGAGGATCCTGTCTTTCTCATAACCGGGGACTCGGACGCGCCGCTTCCCTGCTTCTGAACGTATAGTTCGCCAGATAGGCGCGATGTCCTGCACGCGCGGACGAAGGACGGAGGACGAAGGACGGAGGACGGAGGATGGTGAGTGTGTGAGAGGGTGAGAGGGTGAGTGTGTGAGAGGGTGAGAGGGTGAGAGGGTGAGTGTGTGAGACGGTGAGAGGGTGAGAGGGTGAAACGCCGGAGTTACAGGCCCCTCTTCCCGTTTCGGGGATGCGGCGTTAAGCTTGCAGCTCTGCGCCGCACCGGCTGCAATACCGTCCGCTATCCTGCCGGCTGCCGCAAGAGGGGCAGACGCGTGAGGAGCGTGCGACGACCGGTTCGCCGCACTCCTGGCAAAAGCGTGCGGCGATGGGAACGTTGGCGGAGCATTTACGGCATTTTACGCTGGCGGAACCGGCAGGCGATGAACCGCCGGTCGCGGGCGGCGTCCGGGAACTGGGGCCGGGCTTAACCTGGGTGGCTGATCCGGGGTTGTCGCGGGTCGCCTGGGCTTGCAGCCGCTCGCCGATTTCGCGATCCACCTCCCACTGCTTGCCGCAATTACGACAGCGAAGGACAAAGTTGGCGCCAAGACTGAATGTTGGGATGTAGTAGAGGGTCAGCTTTTTGCGAGCCAGGAAGAGACTCGCGGGCGACCGGCGGCATTCGGGACATGCCACGGGAACGGCGCCGATATACTCGAAATTATACTGATCCCCCACTATCAGGAACATCTTAAGTCTCCACTCAATCCGTTATCTCGATCAGCTTGACGCGCGCTCGGTCCGGTACACTGGCGGGGACGCCAGCGCCACTGATTCCTGCGGGCGTCATGTCTTTGCGCCGCAGAGCTTGAGCCATTCTTCCGGCTCGACGCCGACCAAGTCAACCGGCACTACCACGAGCGGCGGCTCGCCCGGCCACAACGGCGCCAGCTTGACCGCGTCCTTCTCGGTTGTGACGACCGCGGCGCATCTCCCGGCGTCGCGCGTGATCGCAGCGACATCGTCGGTTGAATATCGATGGTGATCTGGGAAGGCGCGGACTCCGCCCATCGTCGCGCCTGACCGTCGCACGTCCTCCTCGAACGCCTCATTCTGCCCGATGGCCGAAACCACGAAGATTGGTCCCATTGATGGAGACCACGCGGCGTGAGGCGCCGATTTCTCTGTGCGGACACTACCATTATGGGGCGCGATCTGCATCCATGCGCCGGTACGGTGAGAGGTCGTGTATACGTGTTTCCCGGGCGCTAGCGCAGTGATCGTCTCCCTCGCGCGGCGGCGATCTTCTTCCGAAGCCCGGTCGCTCCGGGTCAGCACGCAAGCCGATGCGCGGGAGAGCGCTGCGGGGTACTCCCGCAGCAGCCCGGCAGGAAAAACGCGGCCATTTCCAAACGGAGCACGCGCGTCCAGCAGAACTAGATCGACGTCGCGATGAAGACGCCAATGCTGAAAGCCGTCGTCCAACAGGATATAATCGGGCCGGAAGAGCCGGACGGCGGCGGCGCCGGAAATCCCCCGGCGTTTTCCAATGACCACAGGAACGCCCGGCAGCGACTGAGCGAGCAGCGCGGCCTCATCGCCCGCTTCATCCGCCGAAATTCGCACGGCTTCGTAATCGGAAACGACAGCGTATTCCGCCCGGCGCTTCGCACGGAATCCATAAGATAGGATCACGCATCGATAACCGGCGCCGGTAAGCGCCCGGGCGATCGCTTGCGTCGCGACCGTCTTCCCGACCCCTCCCATGGTTAAGTTTCCTATGGAGACGACCCGGCAGGGCAGATTAACTCTTTTGAGAACGCCGACCCTGAAGAGCAGTTTGTAGGCTTCGATGAAGGCGCCGTACAAGTAGGAAAGAGGGATTAGGAGCGAGCGTGCGGCGCTCGGCCAAAAGCCGGGCTTCTGGTCGACAACGGTTTCCTGAAACCAAGGTTCGATGATCATTTGATATACAATACCCAACCCGATCCTCTGAAGCGCCAGACCCGCGCTCCCTGGGGATGAGCGCCAGAATACGGCTTGCCAAACCCAATTGTCTTCTCCGCGGAGTCGATCGTGTCGACGCCCACAGTAACACCGACCAGATTGGCGAAAGCAGGCACTGATCGCCGCACCCCGCGGGATGCCCCGGCCGGCATTGCGGCGAGCGAATATGTGAGCACGAGCGCGAGCGAGCGTAGGGTCGATTTTTGCCAGATTAACGGCTGTACGCCGGCGTTTCTGGGGTTGCTCGCGTTCATAAAGAGCGCCGCCCTCCTGAAAACTGTCGCAACGGCGGTTTGTCGGCCGCCGGCCCGATCAGCACCTCGATCTTATTCGGAGCGGTCGCCGACAAAAGCAGGAAG
>Ga0307374_10013080_pt1 | contig 11529 bp, 7 predicted proteins | sample OX3MG_FD_202532 | JGI IMG/M metagenome (GOLD analysis project Ga0307374, IMG submission 202532) | Soil microbial communities from Risofladan, Vaasa, Finland - OX-3 | ecosystem: Environmental > Terrestrial > Soil > Coastal area > Acid sulfate soil | place: Finland: Risofladan, Vaasa | collected...
TGGTCGAGCAGCTCCAGAAGTTCTTCCCGCGTGGCGGACTCCGTCAGCAACCGGGTGCGGATCCTGCTGCCCAAGGGAATCAGTTCCGGATGCCGCAACAGTTCCAGCAGCCGTCCGTCACCGGCCAAGACCACGAAAAGGCCAGAAAAAGACACCCATAGTCTCTCGGCAATTTCGGGGAAATGGCGAACCTCGCGCCTGTGCGTGGTGGCGCCGGAAAAAGACATCCTACTCCGGGGGCAGAATGGGCGAGTTAGGTAGGTTTCGGTTGCCGCCCCGCCGGCGTTTCGCCCGCCTTCCGCGAGACACTCGTGAACTTAGCGGTGCCGGTAGTCAGCCACAACAGCCATCCGGGTCCACGTTCTCGTCTCTGGTGACTTCGATCTCGCCCGCCCGGGCGCTCAGCCCGATCGCCGCCGCCCCCGCCGATCCCCTGGCGTACGTCGCGGCCGTCAACAACATGGTCCAGCAAGGCGCGCCGGCGCTGGCCGGCTCGCAGCCCGGCTGGCTGCATCTTTGGGACGCCTCCAGCGGCAATCTGCTCCGCCAGTGGTCAAACCGGCGTAGACTGGGCCGCGTTCGACTTGGACCTTGGTTTGCCGAACCATTCGCCTACACCCATCGCAGATTCTTCCACGTCTTGGCTCGGCTCGGCCGACGCAGGTGAACCCAGCGCCGCGAAGCGATGCTCCGGCCTCGCTTGGCAAGCGGGTAGGTCACGGGCACGGGGCACGAATTGGCAACAATTTGGTCACGGCACTGGCCGTGTCACCCCAGTGCCGGTACAATTTCCCCAAACCACCGCGATTCCAGGAGCTGATTCATGCAAAGTCCCACGAGAACGTGTCCCGATTGCGATTCCCCGATCGTTCTTCGGCACCATGAGTTCGACCGGCGCGATTTTCTCAAGACGGCCGGCGCCGCGTCGCTGGCGACCGTGGCCGCGGGACCGCTGAGCTCCTGGGGCCGGGCCGCCGAGCCGAGCGAGACGACCCCGCCCGAGTCGTTGGTCAAAGTGCTCTTCGACACGTTGACGCCGGGCCAACGCGAGAAGCTTTGTTTTGACTGGGACTACAAGCACCCGCAACACGGCCTGTTGCGCACGCGCGTGGCGAACAACTGGCACATCACCGAACCGGTGATCAACAGCGACTTCTTCACCGCCGACCAGAAAGCGATCATCCGCGACGTCTTCGAGGGAATCATCCAACCCGATTGGCACGCGCGCATCGACCGCCAGCTCGATGACGACGCGGGCGGGTTCGGCGAGGAGCAGAACATCGCCATTTTCGGCACGCCCGGCGAAGGCAAATTCGAGTTCGTGATGACCGGTCGGCACATGACGCTGCGCTGCGACGGCAATTCGGCCGACCACCTGGCGTTCGGCGGACCGATCTTCTATGGCCACGCGGCCAACAGTCTGTTCAACGAACCGGCCAGCCACGAAGACAACGTCTTCTGGCCCCAGGCCCTTGCGGCCAACCAACTCTTCACGATGCTCGACGGCCAGCAGCGGAAAAGGGCGCAGGTCGCGAAGTTGCCGAAAGAAGAGGCCGTCGGCTTCCGCGCCAGCGGTCAGTCGTTTCCCGGCATTCCCGTGCCCGAGCTTTCGGCCGATCAAAAGGGGCTCGTGCAACAGGTGCTGGCGAAACTGATCGAACCCTACCGCCAAAGCGACCGCGATGAGGTGACCCATTGCCTCGAGGCCCAAGGGGGGCTCGACCGCTGCGCCTTGGCCTTTTACCAGGAAGGCGATCTTGGCGACGACCAGGTGTGGGACTGTTGGCGGCTCGAAGGCCCGGCCTTTGTCTGGTACTTCCGCGGCACTCCGCACGTTCATGTTTGGGTCAACGTGGCCGACGATTCGTCGGTGAAGACGAATACCGTGGCCTACGTTTGAATTGTCCCCGCCAATCCCACCAACCGCGCCAATCGGACCCTCCGATTTGCTTCGGGCTTTGCCGTGACGTATGGATTGGAGGCGGTTCCTCGCGACGTACAGTAAAAACGGGACCGCCTTGAACGATAAGGCAAGCGACGACCATGGCGACGCCAAACGGGGTGGATGCGGCGTTTTACAAGCAGGTTCATCGCTTGGTATCGAAGCGGGTGCAAACCGGCGACGCCAACCGCGAAAAGCAACGGCGCGGCGCTCGTTGCGTGCAGCGCATCGCGGTCTGCCTCGATGGCCGGATGCCCGAGCTCGTCGCGTTTCAGGAAGTGGAGTGCCAGGACCTTTCGGCCGGCGGCTTTTCTTACCTTTGGACCGAACCGACTCAGGCGGAAACACTGGCCGTCGAATTGGGCGTGGCGCCGGTATTGTTCTACGTCACCGCCCGTGTGGTTCACGTCTCCGAGATCAGGCTGGGCGCCGACGTCAGGTTTCTGGTGCGCTGCCGTTTCATCGGCCGTTTGACGCCCGAAGAGGCCCTGGCGAAGGATGAAGGATGAAGTCGAAACCCTGAACCAATGACCAGTGACCAATGACCAGTGACAAATGACATTTTCCGCCTTCATCCTTCCGCCTCATCACCATCGCGTACTTTGAAGCGCTTCTTGGCGCTCGAGTTCCTCGATGGCGGCAAGTAATTGCAAGCGGATCTCCTTCAATCGCCCCTCGTCGAATACCTTGTGTCCCGCCTGGTCGGTGACGTAGAAGACGTCAACGACCTGGTCAAGATAGGTGCCGATCTTGGCCACCGACACGGACAAGCCCGATTGGAACAGCGACCGGGCAATCGTGTAGAGCAACCCCATACGATCGGCGGCGAAGACGTCGAAGATCGTGTGGCGGTTCGATGTCGCATTGTCGACGCGAACCTGCGCGGCGAGCGGCGTGAGCGCCGCCGGCGTCCTCTCGGCTCCCGGTCGCCACACGCGCCGAAACACGGGCTGGGTGCCCGACGGCTGACGCAATGACTCGACCAACGCGAGGCAGACGTCATCGATCCGCCCCTGCGGCGGAGCACCGGCGAAATCGGGATCATGAACGTAAAAGCGGTCGAAGATCAGTCCGTCGGCCAGTGTGTGGATTTCGGCCGAGAGGATTTGCAGTCCTTTGTGCGCCAGCGCCCCGGCGAGCTTGTGAAACACGCCCGGCGTGACGGCCTCGAACGTGCCCACCTTGTATTCGATCGCGCCGGTTTCCTCCTGGTAGCGGCCCAGGGCCAGGACACCGCCATGCGCCAGAGAGGACAGTTGGTCGAGTTCGGCAGCCAGGTGCGGCGGCGGCGTTCCGAACAGGTAGGCGGCGGGCAGCTCGGCGAGTTGCCTCTCGAACCAGCCCCGGCGGTTGGAATCTTCGACGCAGGCGAGCACCACGGCGCGGCGGTCGCGCAAGTAATCCTCCGATGCCAACGCCGGGGCCTCGCCCGCCAGGTGCTGCATTGCGCGGCGGTGCAGCTCGGACAAAACCTCGATCTTCCAGGCGTTGAGCACGCCGGGACCGACCGCGGCCATGTCGGCGGCCGTGAGCACGAACAGCATCTGCATGGCTTCGGGCGAACCGACTTCGACGGCGAACCGCACCACGAGCTGGTCGTCGCTCGTGTCCCGGCGGAACGCCAGGTGCGCCATCAGCAGGTGTTTGTGGACCAGGAAGCAGAGCGTCTCGGTGTCGGCTTCGCTCAGCCCCAGCCGCCGGGCCGTTTCGCGGGCGATCCGCAGTCCGACCTCGCTATGGTCCTCGGCGTACCCCTTGCCCAGATCGTGTAACAACAGGGCCAGGTGCAACAACCACTTTCGTTGGAGGCGCCGATACACGGATCCCAATGGCCCGGGATCGCTCTGGAACTGCGTGGCGATTTCGACCGCCCGCAGGCAGTGCTCGTCGACGGTGTACTTGTGGTACTCGTTGAACTGCAAAAGGCAGCGCGCGTGACCAAAGGCCGGAATGATCTTGTCGAGCACGCCCATTTCGTGCAGCCCACGCAAGAGCGACGCCAGCCGCGCCGGCCTGGACATGAGCGCGAGGAACCGATCGGCGGTCTGGCGCGTGAGCTCACCAGAGAGGCCGGGCACCGCGGCGCGAACCGCCTCGCAGGTGGCGTGACCGATTTGTTTGTCGTAGAGGTTCGCCAGGTCCGCCAGCCGCAGGATCTGCTCCAGGCTGCCTTTGAGTTTGGCCAGTCCGCGCGCGTTGGCGGCAATTTGCGTCGGTCCGATGCGAAAATCCCTTTCGAACCGGTGGCTGAACAGCGGCCCCAGCCATTCGCCCCATCGCGGCCCAGGACGCGAGTTGGCGATGAACCGCTGCACGACGTGGCTGACGCCGTCGGTAATCCGGAAATACTCGCGCATGAATTGTTCGACCGGCAACAGTCCGGAATCTCCCTTGAAACCATGGACCTCGGCCAGGCGAAGCTGCTCGGCCCGGTCGAGCAAGTCGTACGACTTTCCGGCATGAAAGTGCATCTCATTCCGCAGCCGCAGCAGGAACTCAAGCGCTCGGCGGACGGTGTCATGGTCCTCGGGCGTCAAAGCACCCCGCAGCCGAAGGCCATCGGGATCGTTCAGCCCGAAGCGCACGAAGCCAATCCAACGCAATAGTTGAATGTCGCGCAGTCCGCCGCGCGAACGCTTGACGTTGGGCTCGAGCAAGTAGACCGTTTCGCCGTACTGAAGCCGCTCTTTGCGGCGGGCTGCTTCGATGGCCGCCATCAGACCGGCCGCGCGGCGCTGCGACTGTCTCCTGAAGCGGCGGAGGAACCTGCCGTACACGGCCTCGCTGCCGGCTAACAATCTCGATTCAGCCAGCGAAGTACAGATCGTGGTGTCCTTGCGGGCGAGTTGGCAGGCCTGCGCGGGCGTGCGAACGCTTTGCCCTGGCACCAGGCCGGCGTCGAACAAGTCGCGTACCAACCGCTGGGCCAAAGGCGCGACCCGGCGCTCGGCGCCCGCGGAGTACAGTAGCATCAGGTCGATGTCGGAGAACGGGGCCACATCGCGCCGGCCGTAGCCACCGTGGGCCACCAGCGCAACGATCTCACCGGTGGCATCGTCCCCCATGTCGGCCAGCGCGGCCCCGAATAATTCGAGGACCACCTCGTCGAACAGGTCAGCCAGCGCGCCTGAGACCTGGATTCCTGGGGAGCCTTTGGCGTGCCGGCGCCGCAGCTTCTCGCGTCCTTCAGCCAGCCGTTCTCGGGCGGCCACGACACCGGCGCGCATGGCGGGAACGACGCTCATCAAATGGCTTCTTCGCCGGTTTCGCCCGTTCGGATGCGCACCGTTTCATCGAGACTGACGACGAAGATTTTGCCGTCGCCGATCTGGCCGGTCTGCGCGGCGCGCATAATGGTGTCGATGGCCTTCTGCACTCCGGCGTTGGGCACAACGACCTCGACCTTGACCTTGGGCACGAAATCGACGGCGTATTCCGTGCCGCGGTACATTTCCGTGTGCCCCTTCTGCCGGCCGAAGCCACGCACTTCGGTGATCGTCATTCCCTGGATGCCATGTTCACTCAGGGCGTTCTTGACGTCCTCGAGCTTGAAGTGCCGAATGATGGCTTCGATCTTCTTCATCGCCGTCTCCTAGGGCCTGGTCGCCGAGATTCATTATCGGCGAAAGGGCCGTGCAAATCAAATGCAACGCCATCAGGCTAACCGCCGGAGGGCAAACAGTAAAGTGGCGGCGGGCATGGGTGGTGGCCGCCGGCTCCCGGCGCCATGACGATCCGTGAAACCGGATGATTCCGCGCTCCGAAAGCGGGATCGTTGCGAAGCAACGAGATTGCGAATTGAACACCGCAAGCGCAGCGAAGAAAACCGATCTCCGCCATCCCCACGCCAGTGAGCGAGCCGCGTAGCGGCGCGGTCGTGACCGTGCCACCCTCCGCCCCTCGCGCGACGTCGCGCTGGCTTTTTGTAGGGGGATGCGGAGTCGGTTTTCTTCGCGCAGCGTGTTGGGCCGGCAGGGCGGCGCTGTCGCCGCTTTTGCCACGGCGATTTCGGTCCTTGGCTGCGGGTGGTGGTCCAACGGCGAATGAGCATGCTTTTCAAGCCCTGGCATTGATCAGTGTCAGGCAACCCGCCTGTGACAAAGCCGAGACGCTGACGCAAGCCACCATCTGCGACCACGGCGGCGGGCGCATTCGCGAGCAAGCCCAGGCAAGGCGTCCAATGGCGAAGACCGTCGTTGCGACTCGCGCGCGGCGAATGGGTATCGCGATCGACACGGTCGAACATCACATCTATTGGGCCGACGTGGATCCGGGAAACATCGTCCGCGGCGGCCTTGACGGGAGATCCGCTGCCGAGGTCCCGTCGAGCAATCTGTCGGGCGTATCGTGGGCGGCCAAGAGCGCCATGACCCGTCGCCGCAAATCCGGTCCATCGGCGCATTCGAGCTCGAGAATAGCCTCTCTCGCCGCCAGGGCGCCGGTTTCGACCGCCGCCAGGAACACGGACTCGACGCGTTTCGGATCCATCGTCACGGCATGGTCCTCTCAGGAGTCGCGGGAGCAGTGCGGTCGCAGAGCTCGCGCACGTCGGCCCAGAACTTTTTCCAGGCGTCGCGTTGGTCCGGCGGCAACTGTTCGACGACCATCGGATCACGAGTCGACTGCAGCTCCTCTTCGGCGAGCCAGCGCTGCATTTTCCGGTGGACGAATGCCGGGTCCGTGGCGGCGAGTTTTTCGGTCGCGGCCAGAGTGTCGGCCAGGAGGTCGAGCGCCTGTTTGCGGTACGCCAATCCCTCGTCCTTGTGTGGAGTGTTCGCGGCCATGGCGTCGGCGCAGTTCATGATCGTCAGCACGGCGTAATAACGGACGTTTTTGCGCGGGTCGTCGGCCATGGCCGGGTTCTCTCGAAGCCGGGAGAGCGTGCGGCCGACGGCCTCCTGGAACGCGGTGGCCGCCCCGTCCCAGTCCTTCTTCCCCTGTAGCGCGACTCCAAGTTGGAAACGTGCAAACGAGATCTTCGGCGAAACACGCTCGGCATCGCGGAACGCCGTTATGGCCCCATCCCAATCCTTCTTTTTCAAGAGTGCGTCGCCCATGCGTACGATGGCGTACGATGAGTCGGGGCGAAGCGCGATCGCCTTGCGATAGGCGGCGATGGCATTGTCGTACGATTCGAGGTGCGCATAGCAGGTACCGATTTGAAGGTGGAAAAGACCGCTGTCGGGCCGCTGCACACTCGCCGCCGAAAGGTGACGCAGGGCCTCGGCGTAATCCGGCGGTTGCACCAGATGGCAAATCTCGAAGAGGTCGTAGTGCAAGAAGACGTCGTGGGGATAGCGATCGACGGCTGCCCGTAGAAAAGTCCGCCAGGCTGAGACCTCGCCGGCTTCCCTCAGATCCCGCCCCAGTGCGTTGGCGAGGATCGATCGAAAGCTCAGCCCGTCAGGCGAGGCGGCGAAGGCAACCAACCCCGGAACGTCGTCGCGGTCGAGGAGGTCTTGCCACCGGGCATACGCCCCGCCGCAGAGCTGGCGGGCGGTGCGGATCACGAGAGCGAGACGGTCTCTCACGATTGGATCGGCGGCAGGCGAATCCGGTACTTCCTCGGGGCTGTTCTGCCGTATCTCCGATAAATAGGCGACGTGCAATTGCCACTCCAACAGGGCCCCGAGCAGGGCGTCTCGCAGCCGGTTCGCGGCGACCGCTTTTGCAACATCCTCCGTCGAGCCATGGACCGGATCAAGACCAAACTGTCGGAAAGCCTGGCCGTGACGATCGGCCAACCGCGCTCTCGCTTCAAGGACTTTTTGACCGCCAATGTCGTCCGCGAACTTCTGCGTGCTGGCCACGCAGGCGGTGACAAGGCGCGTGTGCCGGGCAAGCTCGTCGACGACGTGGCGTGCCGAGGCCAACTCGGCGAGCGTCGCTTCGGTCGCAGTTCCACCGGCAACGAACTCGTCGGCCCGCCGAAGCGCCGCGACCGCCGCGTCGCTTGCGAGCTGCATGCGATCGGGATAATCGGCCACGTTCCAAGCCTCTTCGGCGCGCTCGCGGGCATCACGAATTGCCGCCGCGACGCTGGCGGTGGTCCAGGCCTCGCGCGACGCGCGCTCAGTCTCGGCGGCCGCCCGCTCGCGATTGGCATTGGCCTGAACCAACACGACGGCGGCGACACCTGCGACGAGCGACGCCGCCACCACGGCTGCCGTTGCCACGGCCGCCCGGTTCCGCTGGACGAACTTCCTTAGCTTGTAGGCCGCCGAAGGCGGCCGGGCCAGGATCGCCTCGCGCTTCAAGTAGCGCTCGATGTCCTCGGCAAAGCTGCCGGGTGTGCCGTAGCGGCGGTTGCGGTCCTTGTCGAGGGCCTTGATGGCAATCCAATCCAGATCCCCAGCCAGGACCTGAGCCAGCTTCTTGGCGTCCAGGCCGCGGTTGCCCGCCAGCACCGTGGCCAAGCCGCCCAGCGACGAAATCCGCGTGCTCGGCCGCGGCGATTCTTCCTCGCGAATCATTCGCTGCATCTCGGCGTAGCCCGCCTCGCGTAGGCGCTTGGCTTCCAGCGGCGTCGTCCCGGTCAACAGCTCGTAGAGCAACACCCCCAGCGAGTAGACGTCGCTGCGGGTGTCGATGTCGAGGCCACTCATTTCCGCCTGCTCGGGGCTCATGTATGCAGGCGTGCCGATCATCTGTCCGTAGGCGGTGAACAGCGTTCGTTCGGTCAGCTTTTGCACGGTCGCCTTGGCCACGCCGAAGTCGATGACCTTGACCATCGGCACTCCGTCGTGCAGCGTGACCATCACGTTGGTGGGCTTGATGTCGCGATGGATCACGCTTTTGTGGTGAGCGTGCTGGATGGCATGGCAAACGTCGATGAACAGTCTTAGCCGGCCCTCGGGCGGCAGATGGTTCTTGTCGCAGAACTCGGTGATTGGGACCCCCTTGACCAGCTCCATCACGAAGTACGGACGGCCGCTGGCGGTCGCCCCCGCGTCAAGGACCTTGGCGATGTTGGGGTGGTCCATCAAGGCCAGCGCCTGGCGCTCCGACTCGAAGCGGGCGATGACCTGGGCGGTGTCCATGCCCGGCTTGATGATCTTAAGCGCAACCATGCGTCGGACGGGCTGTGATTGTTCGGCCATGTAGACGACGCCGAAGCCGCCCTCGCCGAGATGTTGCAAGAGCTTAAATGGGCCGATGAGGGCGCCGGGGGCTTCGCTGATGGCTCCCTGGGCGGCGGTCTTCGTCGGATCGTGCCCCACGCGAGGCGCCTGATGCGCGGCCGACGTCAGGTCGAGCAAGCTGTCCGGCGCGTCGTGGGCGGCCAAGAGCGCCATAACGCGTTGCCGCAAATCCGGATCGCCGCCGCATTCCAGCTTGAGAACGGCCTCCCTCGCCGACAGGTTGTCGGCTTCGACCGCCGCCAGGAACACGGCCTGAACGCGTTTTGAATCGATAGGCATAGCCTGGTTTTTCAAGGATGATGTCGTCTTGCTGATTGGTAATGCGCCGTTTCTGCCGTACGCTGTCGAGAATTCCGGGATATTGCCCAACGAATACAGAACGTCATGCTCACTCACTCATCGCGTCGCGCAACCAGGCGCGGGCAAAGGTCCATTTCCGCCGCGCCTCGTAGACCGTAATTCCCATCGCAGCGGCGACTTGCTCGTGGCCGAATCCCGCGAAGCGGCGCAGGTCGACCACCCTAGCGGCCAACGGATCTTCGGCGGCAAACCTGGTAAAAGCTTCGTCGAGGGCCAACATCCGGTCGTCTTTGGAACGGGCTGCCGGGTCGTCGAGCTCGTGGCGTTGCAGGCCGCCTCCACGTTTGACGCGCCGCTTGCGGCGGGCATTTTCCACCAGAATGCGACGCATCGCCTCGGCAGCAGCGGCGAAAAAGTGCCCCCGGCCGTCCCACTGCGGCTGGTCCGACTCGCCAACGAGCCGCAGGTAGGCTTCGTGGACCAGCGCGGTTGAATCCAACGTCTGCCCCGGCTTTTCCTGGGCCAGCTTGCGCGCGGCCAGCCTCCGCAACTCCTGGTAGACCAAGGGCAGCAACTCGCCGGCGGCCTGGCGCTGGCCGGCCGCAATGGCGTTCAGAATGCGGGTCACGTCGGTCATCGACCATGAGGATACCTGAATTCAACGTCGCCGACGAGCTGGCGGGTCTACTCCGCCGTTTTCGCGAAGTACTCGTCGGAGGCGACGAGCTCGGCGATGATTTGCTCATCGCGTTGGCCGTCGGCAAGCTCTCCGACGAAGGCATCGACGCCCAGTGGGTCGGCGGGCCGGTCGAGGAACTGCTCGTACCAGCCAGACACCAGGTCGCGGCGGTACTCTTCGCTGCCAAAGATCAGCGCCGCCACTTGCGCCGGCGTGGCCCCGTTGGCCATTGCCGTGTCGAAGAAGACCCGCGTTTGGTGGTCGACCGCCCGGCCCAGCGAATCGTGGAACAGGGCGTCGAGGAAACCGTCGTTCGTGCCGCCGCCACGCGTTTGAAGGTACTCTGGCGAGCTGACTAGATCTTGGGCCATTTCCTCGTCGGTGCCGTCGTCGTACAGGAACGCCGCCCAGAATTGCAGTCCAGCCGGCTCCGGCGCGCGGTGCAGATAGGTCTCGTAGAGCGATTGGACCTCGTCGAGCTGCTCCTCGCGTGGGAACGCCACCCGTACGATTTCATACGCCAACTGGGCGTGGCTCTCGCCGGCGTCGAGCTTAGCGGTCCAGTAGTCGAGCCCGCTCTGGTCCGGTGCGCGGTGCAACACGTCGCGGTAGATCTCTTGCACGTAGTTCTGGTTCGCCGTGCCGCGCGTGCCGTCGGGCAGCAACGCTTCGAGAATCGTGACTTTTTCCGCTACGGTCGTCGTGAGTCCTCCGCCCGTGATGCTCACCGACAGGGAATAGGTTCCCTCGTCACCGTAGGTGTGGGAGCCGGAGACCGTGTAGGTGCCACTGGAAAGGGAAACGTCGCCGAAGCTGGTCACGCCGTCGCCCCAGTCGATCATGGCGCCGAAATCGCCGGCGGGCGATGAGCCGTCGCCGTCGGTGAAAGTCGCCACCGGCACGGTGGTTAGCGGGCTGAGCTCGTAGCCGGCGACCGGCACGCCGGCAGCCGCGATCGCGCTCTCGGTCGTTCCCTGGGTGATCGCCAACGTGCCATTGACGAAGGCGAACGTGTAATTGGCGGCGCTGAGCGTGCCGGGCGCGACGCTGATCGTATCGTTGCCGACGCCGCTTGCCGCCGTGGCTGTCGTGCTCAAGGTCGCCGTGCCAGTGACGACGCTCGACGAATCGCCATTGACGAAACCGGTGATCGTATCGGTGAGCGGCGGGTTGGCCGAGCCAAGGACCTTGCTCTTGTCGTCGGCGGTGACGGTCAGCGTGGCGGGCGTGACCGAAAGCGTGCCGTTGACAAACGCGAAGGTGTAGTTGGCGGCGCTGAGGGTTCCCAGCCCGGCCGTGATCGCATAGTTCCCTACGCCACTGGCGGTCGTGGCCATGGTGGCCAGGCTGGCGTCGCCGCTCACGACGTTTGCCGAATCGCCGTCGACGAATCCCGTGATCGTATCGGTGAGCGGCGGGTTGGCCGAGCCATAGACCTTGGTCTTGTCGTCGGCGGTGACGGTCAG
>Ga0307374_10013081_pt1 | contig 11529 bp, 8 predicted proteins | sample OX3MG_FD_202532 | JGI IMG/M metagenome (GOLD analysis project Ga0307374, IMG submission 202532) | Soil microbial communities from Risofladan, Vaasa, Finland - OX-3 | ecosystem: Environmental > Terrestrial > Soil > Coastal area > Acid sulfate soil | place: Finland: Risofladan, Vaasa | collected...
TTAGCGACAAATCGCATAATCCACCGTCTGATCATATGTAGCAGAAGACGAGGCGAATATTCTTGTGGAGAAGGAGAGCAGACATGAGCGTTCCCGGTAGCACGGGTAGAAAAGGTGCGTATGGTTGGGTGCTGTTGATCGGAGTCGCACTCGTGGCGGGTGGTCTTGTTCGCGCCGGAATCATTCGCGTGCCGGGGCACGACGTCCTGGGCGCAAATAAAGTCATACTGAAAATTGCGAAGGACACGACTCCAATTGCGCTTGGGAATTTCAAGAATGGATTCTCGTCCGTGATTGACCCGGTGCTGCCCGCGGTGGTGAACATTTCCTCCACGAAGATCGTGAAGCAGCAACAGATGCAGGGCTTTGCTGACCCGTTTTTCCGCCAGTTCTTCGGCAATCAGTTTCCTTCTCCCCAGACCCCGCAGACCGAACGCGAGTACAGCCTCGGCTCGGGAGTCATTGTCAATCCCGATGGCTACATTTTGACGAACAACCACGTGGTTGCGGGGGCGTCCGATGTCGAGGTCTTCACGCAGGACCGAAAAAAATATAAAGCAAAAATTATTGGCACCGATCCCAGAACGGATATCGCTGTATTGAAGATCGACGCCACAGGGCTTCCGATCTTAACTCTGGGCGATTCGTCGAAGTTAAAAGTCGGGGATCTCGTTTTTGCCATTGGCGACCCCTTCGGAATCGGCGAGACGGCCACCACGGGCATCGTGAGCGCCATCGGACGCGGTCTGGGTGGCGCGATTGAGCGCTATGAGAACTTCATCCAGACCGATGCCGCGATCAATCCGGGCAATTCCGGCGGCGCTCTCATCGACCTGCATGGAAACCTGATCGGGATCAATACCGCCATCATTTCTGGCGGTGGGGGCGGAAATCAAGGCATCGGCTTTGCAATTCCGATCAACATGGCGCGCAACGTCATGGATCAGATTGTCGATCATGGCAAGGTCATCCGCGGGTTCCTGGGCGTGACGATTCAGGCCGTAAATCCAGACATGGCCAAAGCCTTCGGTCTGGCGCAGGGTGGCGGCGCACTGGTCGGTGATGTCGAACCAAACAGTCCGGCCTCCAAGGCGGGAGTGCAGAGGGGCGACGTCATACTGGAACTGAACGGGCAAAAGGTCAACGGCCCGGATGATTTGAGCGTTCGCATTGCGGAACTGGCTCCGGGCACGGTAGCTCACTTGAAGGTGTTCCGGAATGGCCAGTCGCGAAATATCGATGTGACTCTCGGTGAGAATACAGGAAAAGGCCAGGGGCTCCAGGGCAGCGAAGCTGCGGCAGCGGCCTTGAAGGGTGTGCAGGTTCAGAATCTGACCCGCGCACTTGCACAGCAACTGGGTTTGCCGGCGTCTTCGACAGGCGTTGTCGTCACCGAAGTGGATTCATCGAGTGCGGCAGCGGCCGCGGGAATCCAGCAGGGGGACGTGATCGAAGAGGTCAATCGCAAACCTGTTCGCAACGTGAACCAGTATGAACAAGCGATCGCTGGAGCCGGCAATCAGCCCGTACTTCTGCTCGTGAGCCGGGGAGGAGTCACGCATTTCATTGTCGTCGCGCCACAATGAGCGGCGTCCATGATCGGGACGCCGCGTGCCTCTGCTGATCGCCTGATCGTAAGCGTTCGGCCGGGTACGGGTTGCGCTGCAAATTGCGGCGGCGGTCGGCGCGGAATCGATCTATGATATCAGTGTGAGATCGCTGGATGTCTATGTGGATGTCCATTGCGCGTCTTCGCGGCGGGCGGTCACGTTGTCGCCCATGGGAAATGCCGTGCGGCGCAGGACGCGGAAACAAAGCAGGCTGCGGCAACGGTCATGAGGGCCGCACAGCACTGCGCTGAAAAGGCTTGCCCGCAACCATAACGGGGGCCCCTCCGTCGAAGGTATAGGAAAACGCTTTCGCGTGGCGTTTCCACCGGGTTCTGTTGCGATCGGTTGGCCGCAAGTCCCCCGGCAACCTTCCCGCCGGGAAGGTTGCCGGGAATCGTGGTTCCTCATGCCCGTGTTCCCTCGAAATGATTCGAATCCATTCGAGGGTCTGAAGCAGAAAGCGCGCTCTTGCGAATAATTCGTGATACAGGAAAGGGACGATGAGCAATCCAACTTCGATCAGCAGCGGAAGGCCCGGGAGTGAGGGACTGGACTCCGGAGAATCCAGAAAAAATCGGCAGATATTTCCCGGTCGGGCGACATCGTCTGGAACGTCGCGTAGAACCTCGCCTGGACCCTGGAAAGGGATCCGACACACCCTGTTTGGAACCCTGTTCGGAATTTTGGTGGCGCTGACGCTGCTGCTATCCTCCGCCACCCAGGCTGGCCCGGTGGATGCTTCGGCAAAAGGAAGCGGTGTAGTCCGCGCGACGCTTCGAAACGGGCTGCGCGTCATCATTGTTCCCGATTCTCTCGCCCCTGTCGTGACAACCGTTGTGAACTATCTGGCGGGCTCCAATGAAGCCCCCCCGGGATTTCCCGGCATGGCTCATGCGCAAGAGCACATGATGTTTCGCGGGAGTCCCGGCCTTACGGCGGACCAGCTGTCCGCGATCTCCGCCGCGATGGGAGGCAATTTCAACGCCGACACGCAGCAGACCGTGACGCAATACTACTTTACCGTGCCCGCTGGAAACCTGGATCTGGCGTTGCACATCGAGTCCCTTCGCATGAAAGGCGTGCTCGATACCGATGCCTTGTGGGACAAGGAGCGCGGCGCGATCGAGCAGGAAGTGGCGTCGGACCTCTCGAACCCGCAATACGTTTTCTATACCAAACTGCTTTCCGCCCTGTTTCACGGCACGCCCTACGAACATGACGCCCTCGGAACCAAGGCTTCCTTTGACCGGACCAGCGGCGCCATGCTCCACGATTTTTATTCGAAATGGTACGCGCCCAATAACGCCATCCTCCTAATTGCCGGGAACGTGGATCCCAAAAAGGTTTTGCCGGAAATCGACTCCCTGTTTGGCGACATCCCGAAAAAGACGATCCCGAAGCGCCCGGAAGTTAAACTCGGCGCCATTTCGACGGAAACGCTGAAGCTCAATACGGATTTGCCCTACGGCCTGGCCGTCATCTCGTATCGAGTGCCGGGCTCGGATAGCCCCGATTACGCCGCGCTGAATATCTTGAGCGACGTGTTGAGCAGCCAGCGCGGTGCGCTGTACGGAATGGTGCCCGCTGGGAAAGCGCTCTATGCTGGATTTTCCCTGGATCTAATGCCCCGGGGAGGGCTGGCATACGCCATGGCTGCCTTTCCGAAAGGTGCCAACGGCGGCACATTGATTCAAGAGGTGCAGCAGATTCTTGCCGCAGACTTGAAAAATGGCGTCTCTCCGGACCTGGTCGAAGCGGCCAAACGTCACGAACTGTCGGACGCGGAATTTCAAAAGAATTCGATCGAAGGCCTCGCCATGGCATGGTCCAATGCGGTGGCCGTTGAGGGCCGGCAATCCCCGCAGGACGATATCGATGCCATACAGAAAGTAACCGTCGATGATGTGAATCGCGTGGCGCGACAATACCTCGATCAAAATAAGGGTATCCAGGCTCTGCTGACGCCGCAGCCGTCCGGAAAACCGCTCTCATCCAAATCCTTCGGGAGCGCCGAATCGCTCGCCGGCAGCCCGAGCGGGCCGGTCGCACTGCCTGCCTGGGCCGCACAGGACCTGGCGCGCCTGGACGTTCCCAAGCTTTCGACCAATCCGGTCCAGACCACATTGCCCAATGGCCTGCGGTTGATCGTGCAACCGGAAACGATCAGCAACACCGTGACCCTCGTCGGGCACGTTAAGAACAACCCCGATCTGGAAACCCCGGCCAAACAGGAGGGGCTCGACAGCGTCCTGGATGACCTGTTTTCCTATGGAACGCGCAAGCTGGATCGCGTCGCGTTTCAGAAAGCGCTCGATGATATTGGCGCGGATGAATCCGCGGGCACGGACTTCTCGCTCGCGGTGCTTGCCGACCACTTTGACCGGGGCGTGGCCCTGTTATCCGATAATCTCCTGCATCCGGCGCTGCCGGAAAGCGCATTCAAGGTGGTTCAGCGGGAGACCGCGCAATCCGTAGCGGGGCAGTTGCAATCCCCGGAGTACCTTACCGGGCGCGCCCTGGACGCGAGCCTTTTTCCAAAGCACGATCCCACGCTGCGCCAGGCTACGCCGCAAACGGTCTCGGCCCTCACCCTACCGGACGTGAATGAATATTACACGCGGGTGTTTCGGCCGGACCTGACCACGATCGTCGTGATTGGAAATATATCTCCGGACCAGGCAAAGGCAGCCATCGAAAAATATTTCGGGGAATGGAAAGCGTCAGGGCCGCCGCCGCCGACCGATTTGCCTGTCGTGCCCGCCAATCAGCCCGGCTCCACGGCGGTCCCGGACAAGAGCCGTGTGCAGGTGAAGGTGGATCTTGCCGAGACGCTGGGAATGAACAGGTTGAATCCCGACTACTACGCGCTGGAACTGGGCAACCACATCCTGGGCGGCGGCTTTTACGCCACTCGCCTGTACCGCGACCTGCGCGAAAATTCCGGCCTCGTTTATTATGTGGCTTCCTCTTTCGAAATTGGAAAGACGCGCGGGATCTACCAGGTGAGTTATGCCTGCGATCCGCAAAACGTGTCCAAAGCGCGGAGTATCATCGTGCGGGACCTGAAGGCGATGCAAACAACACTTGTGAGCGCGGACGATTTGCAGCAGGCCAAGGCGATGCTCCTGCGGCAGGTTCCGCTCTCTGAGGCCAGCGTCAATCGCATTGCCAGAGGGTGGATTGCGCGCTCCACCATCGGGTTGCCGCTGGACGAGCCGAATATCGCCGCCCGCCACTACGTGCAGCTGACTGCCGGGCAGGTGAAAGCGGCGTATGGGAAATGGCTTCGCCCGGATGACCTGGTTCAGGTAACCGAAGGGCCCAAGCCGGAGTAGGGGATGGACGCATGTGTGATTTTCAAGCGAGTGCGAATCGCCAGCTGGCGCGGTCTTCCGCCCGCTTTGGCCGACGTACAACACTTGATTCGCGGCGAAATTATCAAGATTGTTTCTAAATTATATTAATGAATGGCTTTGTGGGTCGCGGCTTCAGCCGCGACATCGAAATCCCAAGAAAAGCGGGGTTTAGCCCCTGAATTCTGGAGCAAGCACCACCGGCGGCCATTCTTGAGTTAGCTTCTCAATAAAAATTCGGCGCCTCCGTTTGCTCATGAAAAGAATACAGTGAGGGTCGCAGGACAGGTTATTCGGAAGGTGGAGGAAAAGGTGTCAAAATGGCCAGGACACGACCTAAAAAGCTGACCAAGCCCGGCCCCGATGCCGACCTGGCGCACATTCCACTCGATGAGCTTCAATCCCGATTGAAAACTTCCAGCGATGGCCTGAGCCAATCCGAAGTCCAGGTCCGCCTCGCGAAATATGGCTATAACGAATTGCCCGAGGAGCAGTCGAGCTTTGTCCTGAAATTTCTTTCTTATTTCTGGGGGCCGATTCCCTGGATGATTGAAGTCGCGGCAATTCTCTCCGCGGTTGTGCGGCATTGGGAAGATTTTATTATCATTCTCATCCTCCTGCTGATGAATGCGGGGGTGGGATTTTGGGAGGAATATCAGGCGGGGAACGCCATCGCGGCGCTCAAGGCCAAGCTGGCGCTGCGCGCCATGGTCAAACGCGATGGAAAATGGACCTCAGTTCCTGCCCGCGAGCTTGTGCCCGGCGACTTGACGCGAGTCAGTATCGGTGAAATCGTGCCGGCGGATGCGCGGTTGCTGGAAGGCGATCCGGTCGAAGTGGATCAATCCGCGCTGACGGGTGAATCGCTGCCGGTGGACCGCAAGTCGGGCGACGCAATTTATTCAGGCTCAATCATCAAGCAGGGCGAAGCCAATGCCCTGATCTATGGCACCGGGCAGAACACCTACTTCGGCAAGACAGCGAGCCTGGTCGAAACCGCTCACACGGTCAGTCACTTTCAGCAGGCGGTCTTGAGGATCGGTGACTTCCTGATTGTCATCGCGCTTGCTCTGGTGATCCTGATCCTCGTGGTGGCGCTGTTCCGTGGCGACCCGATGCTCACCACCCTGCAGTTTGCCCTGGTGCTGACCGTAGCCGCGGTCCCTGTAGCCATGCCCGCGGTGCTTTCGGTGACCATGGCCGTCGGCGCGCGAAAACTGGCGGAGAAGCAAGCCATCGTCACGCACCTCGCTGCCATGGAGGAACTTGCCGGGATCGATGTTCTTTGCTCGGACAAGACCGGAACGCTGACGCAAAACACGCTGACGCTGGGTGACCCGTTCTGCGTGAGCGGCATCAGGCCCGCCGAGATCATCCTTGCCGCCTCGCTTGCTTCGCGCAGCGATAGCAAGGACGCCATCGACGTTGCCGTTCTGAGCGGTTTGCAAGACCGGCACGACCTGGACAAATACACCATCGTTCATTTCCAGCCGTTTGATCCCGTGCACAAGCGCACCGAGGCCGTAGTCACCGGGCCGGAGAAAGCTCAATTTCGAGTCACAAAAGGCGCCGTGCAGGTCATTTTGAAGTTGGCAGCCGACGCCAATCTGGTGGAAAGCGCAGTTGATGAAGCGGTGAAGGGATTTGCCGCTCGTGGTTTCCGATCTCTCGCTGTGGCTCAAACCAAGGATGGCACGGATCAATGGCAATTCCTGGGCGTTTTGCCTCTTTTCGATCCGCCGCGAGAAGATTCCAAGACCACGATAGCTACCGCTTCCCAGATGGGCGTGAAGGTGAAGATGGTGACGGGAGACCAAATGGCTATCGCCAAGGAGATGGCGAGCCAGCTTGGTTTGGGCCAAAACATTTTGGACGCCTCAATGCTGGCGGGCTCGAAGCATTATGAAACCGGTCCGTTTGCCAAGGAGATTGAGCAAGCCGACGGCTTTGCGCAAGTCTTTCCGGAACACAAGTTCAACATCGTTCAAGCCTTGCAGAGCCAGAAGCACATTGTGGGGATGACCGGCGACGGCGTGAATGACGCTCCGGCGCTAAAGCAGGCCAACGCCGGGATTGCCGTTTCCGGAGCCACCGACGCCGCCCGCGCCGCGGCGGACATCGTCCTGCTGAACTCGGGGCTTTCGGTGATCATCGATTCGATCAAAGAGAGCCGGAAGATGTTCCAGCGCATGAACAGTTACGCGATATACCGGATCGCCGAAACGATCCGCGTCTTGCTGTTTATGACGCTTTCGATCCTCGTCTTTAACTTTTATCCGGTGACGGCGGTCATGATCGTGCTCCTGGCAATCCTCAATGACGGCGCAATCCTGTCCATTGCGTATGACCGCGTGCACTATGCCAATCACCCGGAGGCTTGGAACATGAGGGAAGTGCTTGGTGTCTCCACCGTGCTGGGCATCGCCGGTGTCTTCGCCTCCTTTGGACTTTTTTATCTGGGCGAGCGGGTCTTCCACCTGGACCGGCAAGTGATTCAGTCTCTCATGTATCTGAAATTATCGGTCGCGGGACACCTCACGATCTTCGTCACCAGGACTCGTCGTCATTTCTGGACCATTCGGCCCGCGGCGATTTTGTTCTGGGCAGTACTGGGTACGCAAACTGTGGCGACATTCATCACCGTTTACGGGGTATTTATGGCGCCGATCGGGTGGCGCTGGGCGTTCTTCGTCTGGGGTTACGCGCTTGCGTGGTTCCTGTTAAACGATTGGGTCAAGCTCTGGGCGTATAAAATCTTCAGTTCGCAAAACAGCGGGTTGATCTCGCAATTCTGGCAGACACACGGGCAGCGTTCCGCTGTGAAATAATTTTGAGAAGTAGACGTCAAGCGGGCGTCTACCGGCGTTCGGGCCGGCGCAGGGCGGCAGATACCTGGGATGTGTGATACCCTCCACTTGAGTTGCGAGGCGAGGTTAGTTGTTGGCGGAGATTCGCAGCAGGATGAACTTGTCGCTAAGGCCCTCAAAACCTTCAAGTAATTCTATTGGGCTTTGATTTGCATTCGCGACGTTGTCGCCGCTATTGTATTGCCGCGTCATTTTGGATTTCTTTAGCTTTCGTTTGTGAGCTGTGTCACAGAGACCGCGCCGCGGCTCAGTGAAAATGTAAACGTCGAGGAGAGGGACATGAAAATCCTGCTTGCAATTGATGGCTCTAAATTTTCCAATGCGGCCGTGGAAGCTGTGATCGCGCAATCGCATCCCCAGCATACCGATGTCCACGTCCTGCATGTTGTGGAACCCCCGTCCCTGCTGGTAACCCGGGAGATGAGCGGGATTGATCGCAATCTCGATGCGGCCTGGGAAATAGAACTGAAACAGGCGGAAGATCTGGTTTTGAGCACCGCGAATCAGTTGTGCGCCAAAGGCTTGAATGCAACCGGCGTGGTCAAGCAGGGCGATGCCAAATCCGAAATTCTGGACGCCGCCAGGAATTGGCACGCCGATTTAATCGTTCTCGGTTCGCACGGCCGAAAAGGCATGGAACATTTTCTGATGGGAAGCGTTTGCGATGCCGTCGCTCGTCATGCCCACTGTTCGGTGGAAATCGTGCGGATTTCGCCAGCCAAGTAGGGGCTGCAAATCGAACCGGCGGCGCATTGGCGGCGCAATGCGAAGGCCGGAGAATGAAATGCGTGAAGCGCAAGAGTCAGGCCGGAAAGCGAATTTTGGTATTTATCTCAGACGAAAAGGAAACCGACATGAGATTGCTGCTCGCGATTGATGATTCCAAATTTTCCGAGGCTGCTACACAGGCTGTGGTCGCTCGGTACCAACCAAAAGATACGGAGATTCATATATTGAACGCCGTGGACCTGGCGTTGCCGATTCCCACATCCTACGCCGTGGCCTTCCGGGAAGAAAGCCTGAGGCAGGGTCAGGAACTGGTGCAGCGGGCCGAACAGACGCTCAGCAAGGCGGGTTTCAAGGTGCAAACGGTTGTGGAAGAGGGAGACCCGAAAACCAAGATTCTGGACCACGCCGCGCAGTGGAAACCCGATATTATCGTACTGGGATCGCATGGACGGAAAGGGGCCACACACTTTCTCATGGGAAGCGTTTCCGAGGCCGTTATGCGCCATGCCCCCTGTTCGGTGGAGGTCGTGCGCACCCCGAAGGGCTGAAGATTTCGTGCGTCGCATGGCCCGTGAATCCGGATTGCCTGGCAGGGGCGCGGCATTTGCGCCCCGATCCTCGCGGTTCCGGGCGAATTATTTATTTACCGACTCCGAGCAATTGCACATCGAAAATCAGCGTCGCATTCGGGGGAATCACGCCGTTTGCGCCGCTATCTCCGTAACCCAGCGACGGCGGGATTCTCAATTGCCGTTTGCCGCCCACCTTCATTCCCGCAATGCCTTCATCCCACCCCGGGATCACCTGACCTTCACCCAGCGTAAACACAAATGGCTGGCCGCGATCGAGAGAGCTGTCAAACTTTGTGCCATTGGTTAACCAGCCGGTGTAATGGACGCTGACGGCTTTTCCGGAAACTGCCGTGGCGCCCGTGCCGACGGTGATGTCCCAGTATTGCAGGCCGGAAGCAGTGGTTGTCGGCGGGCCGCTCACTTTTGCCGGGCTGGACGGGCTGGAGGTGGCGGACTGGCCGGACACGCTGGATTTTTCGGAGTTGCCGCACCCGAAGGCGAACACAAGAACAGCGAAAATTACGGGAAGCGCAATCCATTTTTGTTTCGTCATCTGTTTCGTGAATGTTTTTGTCATTTTTTTGTCAAACGATCCTCGATTGCCAAATCATTTTCCCCCACTGCAGTCTGCGAAGAAGGGAAGCAAGAAAACTGCGCGGGCCGCGGTGTTTTAAATGCGTGTGTTCCGTCTACGCGCCGGCTTTTGCCGCTGCATTGAGCAGATGTTCGAGCCGGTCCAGAACCTGCATGGTGGCAAAGCATTGGCGAATGCTGGCGTTGGGCTCGCGCTTTTCCTGGATCGCGGAGATGAATTCACGATCCTGCAGTTCGATGCCGTTCATCGACACGGCCACATTGGACAGATCGATTTTGTTCTGGTCCCCGTCTTCCAGGTCGTCGTACCGGGCCACGAACGTGCCGTGATCGCAGATGTAGCGGAAGAGCGTGCCCAGCGGTCCTTTATTATTGAATGAGAGCGACAGCGTGCAGATCGCTCCCGAAGGCGTCTTCATGAGGATTCCCATGTCCATGGCGATTTTTAATTCCGGATGCATGGGGCCCTGCACGGCGTAGCACTCGGAAATCATCTCGCAGGTTTGATATTGGAACAGATCCACGGTGTGGCAGGCGTGGTGCCACAGCAGATGATCGGTCCAGCTGCGGGGTTTTCCAGCCGCGTTCGTATTCGTGCGGCGGAAAAAATAGGTCTGCACATTCATCTGCTGGATCTTGAGCTCGCCGGCCGCGACCTTCTGATGAACGTATTGGTGGCTCGGATTGAAGCGGCGCGTATGGCCGCCCATGCAGACGACGCCGGTTTCCTTCTGTACCTTGACCAGACGTTCGGAATCCGCAAGGGAGTCCGCGACGGGAATCTCAATCTCCACGTGCTTGCCGGCGCGCATGCACTGCTCCCCCTGCCGCGCGTGCATTCCGGTGGGCGTTGCCAGGATCATGGCTTCCAGCCCAGGCTGTTTCAGGCTTTCGGCCAGATCGCCGGTCCAATGCGGGATGTTATATTTCTCCGCCACTTTTTCGGTATCCGCCTGGTTTCCGCCTGTCAGCGTGATCACCTCCACGCCCGGGATCTTGGCCAGGCCGTCCAAATGCTTCATGCCGAAAGCGCCTTGCCCCGCAACACCGATTTTCATGCTTCCTCCATCGTTTGAAATTTTCGATTCCTTACGTTATCACAAAGCAGCAATCGCCGGCGGGGCGGGAGGGCATCCGTTTTTCGCCGCAGCGTTCATTTCATTTTGGACGCCAATTTGATTGTTTCCCCGGCCACCATGAAGAATCCCCGTCCGAGGTGATGAATCGTTCGTGGATGTTTCCTGGAAGGATCGATCCACGCCTTGAGGACCTGCAGGATAAATAAGTTGTACTTGGCGACCATGCTGGAATCGATGACCTTGCATTCCAGATTGGCGTAGCATTCATCGATGAGCGGAGCCTTCACGCGCGAGGCTGCCGCCGCCGTGAAACGGCAAGCCTTGAATTTGTCCACGCTTCGCCCCGAGGTGTTTCCGACGCGCACGACTTTCTTCGCCATATCCGCCGTCGGTATGTTAATCACGCACTCCCTGGTGGCCTTCAAAATGCCGAACGAATGATTGCGGTTGCTGATGACGCAGCCTACGATCGGCGGCTCGAATTCGATCATGGTGTGCCAGGACATGGTCATGATATTCGCGCGACCCCCGCGGGAAGTTGTCACCATCACGACCGGCCCGGGCTCGAGCAGGCGATAGACTTCGGCTAAAGGAAATGATTTTTTTTGCATCCGGACCCCCCTGTGCGCAACCCTAACCGCGGCAACCCGCTATTTTAGCAGCTGCGCGCGTGTTCGTTCCGGTCATATTGCGTGACGGCGGCACGCCAATCTCCATGCCGGGGA
>Ga0307374_10013082_pt1 | contig 11527 bp, 9 predicted proteins | sample OX3MG_FD_202532 | JGI IMG/M metagenome (GOLD analysis project Ga0307374, IMG submission 202532) | Soil microbial communities from Risofladan, Vaasa, Finland - OX-3 | ecosystem: Environmental > Terrestrial > Soil > Coastal area > Acid sulfate soil | place: Finland: Risofladan, Vaasa | collected...
ACTTCGTCTATTCGCGATTGCCCTTCACCAGCACCAGCCCACGTGGGAGTTCTGGAACTGACCGAGACTCTCGCTTTGCCAGCGAATCTCCTGGGGGCGTCAATCCCCCAAGGTGGGTGAGGGACTGACATCAGGGCACCGCCTGGGAACTGGGTGGCAGGAAGGGCCGCATTGTTCTCCAAGGCAGTTCAAGGTTTGGAAGCCCGTAAGGTACTGGTCCCACTACCAGCCGGACGTCCGCACAGTCGAGCTGTCGGCCACGTGCCGCCTCCTGGCTCTCCGACCAGGGCGTGAGGACCTGCCGGAACAGTGACCACCGACTGCCAGGAGACTCCTCCCCTGTCTCTGCCAGCACCCTCGCTTCGGTATGGGGCAACCTGCAGGTGCGCTTCCTTTAACACAGCACCCGCAAGCTGCATGGACCCTATCGGTTAGCGGTTCGGGGCTGCGGGTACTGGTCGACCGCCTGGAAGAGGCCGAGCTTCACGAATCCCTCGTCGATGAACCGTTTGCGCCAGCCGACCTCATCCCGTCAGTGCCGGTGGAAGGTGGAGGCCTGCGGTCGCAGCCCAAAATCGAATGACTGCCATCCCCCACACCATCCGCGAATTGTTCGTGACAGATGTGGATTCAGTCGGACGCACAATGCCGACTCATTTTGGGACCTTGGTCTATATCTTGGTCTATATTTTCGAGTCCGTCATTGTCCGCTCCCTCGAATCGTGCCTGGCAGGAGACTTGCGTGTCCGGAGATTCGTGCCTGAGTCCCGCGATTCGCTGGTTAGCAGTGAGTCCGCACTGATGGCAGCTCTCAGCTCACTCACCAGGTGGACGGTACGAGCGTCACTCATCCTCAGCGTGCCACGGACAGGACGTTCGCTTGCTGGCTACGCGATGTGCAGGTACTTCTTGAGCGCTTGGCGCATCACGTCGCTCGTAGTTGTCTTGTCCCAGTTGGCTCCAGCCTCCACTGCCTCCCACACTCCGCCGTGACGATCGCGTCCATTGTCCCGACATGGGCGCTTGACTGAGCCGCTGTATCCGAGGTTTCTTCGCAGAGCGAGCCCGGTCGCCGACCGCTGGACCAAGATGGGCGCATGGCCCACGATCTCGTCATCCGCAATGGCACCGTCGTCGACGGCTCCGGTCTCGGCTCGTTCCGTGCCGACGTGGGGATCGCCGGGGACCGCATCGTCGACGTCGGACGCATCGGCACGAAGGGACGCCGGGAGATCGAAGCGGAGGGCCATGCGGTCACCCCGGGATTCATCGACGGGCACACCCACATGGATGCCCAGGTGTTCTGGGACGCGACCGGATCGAGCTCGTGCTGGCATGGCGTCACCTCGGCGGTGATGGGTAACTGCGGCTTCACCCTCGCCCCGGTCCACGCAGACCAGCGACAGCTGGTGGTGCGCAATCTCGAGCGGGCCGAGGACATCGACCCGGCAGCCCTGGCCGAGGGGATCGACTGGAGCTTCGAAACCTTCCCGCAGTACCTCGACGCCGTCGACCGGTTGCCCAAAGGGATCAACTTCGCCGCCAACATCGGGCACTCGGCCCTCCGCACATGGGCCATGGGCGAGCGGGCGTTCGAAGAAGAGGCCACCGAGGACGACCTTGCTCTCATGCTCGGCCAGCTGGCCGACGCCCTGCGTGCCGGAGCCATCGGGTTCTCGACGTCGCGCACCAAGCACCACGAGACCTCCGACGGGCGCCCGGTGGCCTCGCGGCTGGCGTCCTGGGGCGAAGTGGTGGCCCTGGTCGGTGTCATGGGCCAGCTCGGCACCGGGATCTTCGAGGGAGCCGACGCCGACATGTCCGCAACCGATCCAGAGGTGCGGGCCAACGGACTCGACCGCATGGCGGCTCTGGCTGCGGCGACCGGGGTCACGATGACGTTCGGGCTCGTCGCCACCCGAGGGGCCGGCTTCCTCATCGACTTCCTCGACGACGCCGCCGCCCGGGGCGGCCGGATGATCGCCCAGACCCACTGTCGGGGCATCTCGGTACTGCTCTCTCTGAAGACCCGGCTGCCCTTCGACCTGGTCCCGGCCTGGGCCCCCCTACGCTCCCTGCCTCTCGCTGAGCAGCTGCGGATCCTGGGCGACACGGTACTACGGGCCCCCTACGTGGACGCAGCGGTCCACGCCGACTATGCCGCCTACACGGGCGTGGGCGCCCAGGCCCGACCGCCCGACTTCGAGGGGATCCGGGTCTACGAGCACGGCCTGCCGCCCAACCCGTCGGTGGCCGACGTGGCCAGGCAGCGGGGCGTCCACCCGGCCGAGGCCATGGTCGATCTGTGCGTCGAGACAGGCGGGGACCAACTGTTCATCCAGCCCAGCCTCTATCCCCAGGACGAGACCGTCCTGCTGCGTGCGATGCGCCACCCACGCACCGTGATGACCTTCTCCGACTCGGGCGCGCACCTGAGCCAGATCGCCGACTCTTCGATCCACACCCACCTGCTCGGCCACTGGGTCCGGGACCGCCAGGAATTCACCCTGGAAGAGGCCGTCCGCATGATCACCGTCGCCCCGGCGCTCGCTTGGGGCCTCTCTGACCGTGGACTCCTCCGTCCGGGCATGGCGGCCGACATCAACATCTTCGACCCGGACACCGTCGCCCCGGCCGTGCCCGTGCTCGTCGACGACCTCCCCGCCGGCGGCCGGCGGCTCGAGCAGCGGTCGGTCGGGTTCCTGGCCACGGTGGTGGGCGGCGAGGTCACCATCGAGCGGGGTGAGCTGACCGGCGCCACCCCGGGCCGTCTCCTACGCCGCAGGCCTGCCTGAAACGCGGACCGGTGCGCAACGGCCCGTCAGCTTCTACCGCATCCAGAGCGTGCGAGCCGTCCGCCGACGGATGACCCACCGGCCCCACAGCCGCTCGACGTCGTCGAGGTAGCGGATGCCAAGGGTGAGATCCCCCTTGCCGGAACCGGGATCGCTCAGCTGATAGACGATGGCGTAGGTATCGAGTAGCGCTTCGTCCGCTCCCGGCTCCAGGTGGATCAACGGGTCGCCCAGCACGTGCATGCTCGTGGGGAACGTTCGGGGCGCCCGCATGGTGTCGAGCCATTCGTCGATCCCCTGGGTGCCCCGCGCACCGGTCACCTCTGCCTCCGGATGGAACAGGTCTGCCAACGCCTCGATGTCCCGCCCGTCGGCCGCCCGTGCATAGCTCTGGACCAGCGCCCGCAGTTCCTCGTGGTCGCCTGCACCTCCGCCCGGCACGGTCGGCACGCTCACAGGACGGCCACCGGGTTGACCGGGCAGCCCGTGCCCTTGGGGATCCGGAGGGGCGCCATGGTGAAGAGGAACTCCCACCGGCTGAGTTCCGCGCAACGTTCGGCCAGCGGCGCCAGCCGAACGTTGTCGATCAGGGGAAGGCCCATGGCCACGATGCCGATCTGGTGGATGGGGAAGGGCCACCCCGGGGTCCCTATGAACGGCATCGGATCGGAGATCCCGTCGCTGCCGAGCACCGCCACCTCGCGCTCGGCCAACCAGGGGAGGCACTCGGGGTGCAGGCCCGAGAAGCCGTCGAAGGCCCGGCTCGACCGGCGGCGCGCCTCGCGCCCCCACGCCACCAGCAGGACATCACCCGGGGCGACCCGGACGCCCTGGTGGGCCTCGGTCGCTTCGAGGTCGGCGACGGTCACCACCTCGCCGGCTTCGAGGTAGTCGACACCCAGGGCCCGGGCGACATCGAGGAGCACGCCTCGTCCGGTGACACCATCAGCCATCGACAGGATGGTGTTGGACCGGGCACCGTCACTGCGCACCTCGCTCGCCGGTCGGCCTCCATACATCCGGCCCTTGACGAACATGTGGGAGAGGGCGTCGACATGGGTGGTCCACAGACCGTGGACGTCGAGCGACAGGTGGTCCCGCGCCGCCTCGTAGCCCTCGATCCCGTTGGCGTCACGGGCATCCCCCGATGCGAGCATGTGGTGCTGGACCGGGTGCGGGTGATCAGGCATGGGCTCGGTGGCGAGGTCGTGGGCGAGGCTGATCGCCCGGCCCGTCGACACCAGTCCGGCAGCCGCCGCCCGGCGCTCGTCGGTCAGGAAGTTGAGGGTCCCGAACTCGTCGTCGACACCCCACCGCGTCCAGTTCGAGAGGTCCTCGAACATGGCATCGAGTTCCTCGGTGGTCGGGACGGGGTACGCACTGGCCATCGGCTCATCCTGTCAGGATCGTCGACGTCCCGTCGTCCGGACCCGCCGGTCCCGGCCCGGGCCAATCAGCTGGTGGTGGCCGGCCACCCGGGCAGCAATCCGAGCGCGGCGCAGACCTCCTGGGCCTCGATCCAACCGCCGTTCCGTTCGGCCGCATCGGGGCTGGTCACCAGCCACGCTGCCACCGCCCCCACCACGTCGGGAGGTGCGCCGACCGACGCGTCGAACCCGAACTCGGCCATGTCGATGGCGATCCGTTCGGTGGCCACGAAGCCGGGGCTCAGGTTGAAGGCGAGGATCCCCCGGTCGTGCAGTTCGACCGCCACCATGCCGGCGAGCCGGTGCAACGCCCCCTTCGACATGCCGTAGCCGAGCCCCCACCCACCGCTGCCCGCCGGACGGGGAGGGTCCATGGTGCCGGAGCTCGATGCCAGGTTGATGATGATGCCGCTGCCTCGCTCAACCATCTGGGGTAGGACCAGTTTGGTCAGGATGACCGGAGCTATCACGTTGGCCTCCAACTGTCGGTCGAGCAACTCCACCGGTGTGTCGAGGAGCTGGTCCATGTGTCCGGGCCCCACGTAGCGGCCGTTGTTGACCAGGATGTCGATCCGGCCCCACCGCTCGAGTACGGCGGTCACCGAGGCGCCGAGTGAGGTGCGGTCAAGCAGGTCCAGGTACACGGGGAGCGCACGGCCGCCCTCGGCCACGACTTCCGACGCCGTCGACTCGAGCGAGCCGGGCAGCGGCCTGGTGTTCGACGCCGCCACCGTGGAGGAGTGCTCGCGCGCTTCACCTTCGTGGCGGGTGCGGGCGGCGATGGCCACGTCGCACCCGGCCCGGGCCAGATGGCGGGCGATCGCCTTACCGATCCCCCGGCTGGCGCCGGTGACGAATGCCACCGGCCGGTCGGGTCCCGTCGTCATCTCACTCCTCGGTCGCTGATCGTCCTCACGGGACCACGTACCCGCCGTCCACCGGCAGCGCCACCCCCAGCACGAACGACGCCGCCGGCGTGCACAGCCACACGGCGGCTTCGGCGATCTCCGAGGCCTCGCCGATCCGGCCGATGGGATGGAGCGTCCGCAGGTGGGCGTCGATCGACGGCTGGAGCCGGATGGCCTCGTCCACCATCGGGGTGCGGGCCGTGCCCGGGCAGACAGCGTTGACCCGGATGCCCTGCGACCCGTAGTCGAGGGCCGCCACCTTGGTCAGGCCGATGACCCCGTGCTTGGAGGCCGTGTAGGCCGCCTGGTGCTTGTAGGCCACCAGTCCCACTCCCGATGCGGTGTTCACGATGGCCCCGCCGCCCCGCTCGAGCATCCGAGGGATTTCGGCCTTCATGCAGTAATAGACGCCGTTGAGCATGACGTCGAGCGTCCGAGCCCAGCCGTCGTCCGGATAGTCGGCAAGGGGTGCCATCGGCGCGGCGATCCCGGCATTGTTGTGGGCACAGTCGAGGCCGCCGAACGTGTCAACGGCGAAGGCCACCATGGCCTTGACCTCGGATTGCACGCTCACGTCACAGTGGACGAAGGCGGCCCGCCCTCCTGCCTCCTCGACCAGCGCCACCGTCTCCCGACCGCCGTCATCGTCGATGTCCGCCACCACCACGGCCGCCCCCTCCCGGGCGAAGATCTGTGCGGCGGAGCGGCCGATCCCCATGGCCGCCCCGGTGACCAGTGCGACCTTGTCCTCGAGCGCTCCCATGGCGGGCAACAGTACCGGTACCGACCGGAGGGGGTACGTTTCGGGCATGGCTCGGTTCACGGGACGGGTGGCACTGGTATCAGGGGCGGCGAGCGGCATCGGTACGGCCGTCGCCGACCGCATGTCCGACGAAGGCGCCACCGTGGTGCGCGCCGATATCGCCGACATCGACGGTGGCATCCGCTGCGATGTGACAGATGCCACGTCGTGCGCCGCGGCCGTGGCCCACGCCATCGAGGCCAACGGCCGGCTCGACATCCTGGCCAATGTGGCCGGTGTCGGTGGAGCGGCCGCCATCTGCGACGTCGACCCCGACGAGTGGCGCCGTGTCATCGAGGTCAACCTGACCGGCACCTTCCTTCTGTCCCAGGCGGCGGTCCCCGCCTTGCTCGAGTCGAGAGGGTGCATCGTCAACATGGGGTCGGTAGCAGGATTGCGGGCCACGCCGTACAACGCCGCTTACTGCGCCTCGAAGGGTGGCGTGGTGATGCTCACCAAGTCGATGGCTATCGAGCTCGCCAAGTCGGGTGTCCGGGTGAACGCTGTCTGCCCGGCCTCGGTCGATACGCCCTTCCTCCGGAACTTCACGATCCCAGAAGGTGCCGACATGTCGCTGTTCACCCGGGCCGCTTCCCCCATGGGTCGGATCATCGACCCGACCGAGGTGGCCGCCGCCGTTGCCTACCTGGTCTCAGAAGATGCTCGGACCATCAGCGGAACCACGTTGGTCATCGACGGGGCCGCTACCGCCTGACGTGGAGGACCACCTGGACCCGGGCAACCAGCGCGTGGTCCACGCCCACGTTGTGTTGCGTGAGCCTCTTGGTGGGAAAAGGGACTTGGTGCGCGCAGTGTGTCACCCGCTGTTCCCGGCCTGGATGTCCACCCTCAGCCTTGAAAGCTGAGCCATTCAGGTCCACCACGACTCCAGCGTCGAGAGCCGGTCCTCCGAGTTGGTTAGGTGATCTCAGCTCAGCCAGCTGAGGATCCGGCCCTGGAATTGGTGGCGGCTAATCCACCTGAGGGGACTGAAGCATGCGGCGCGCTGGGGCCCGAGCGGCAGCCGATCTCCCCTCGGACTGTTCTCGGCGTGCTATATTGTGATCGATATATAGAGGAGTCCACCCATGTACGGTGCATTCATCAGGCAGGCACGGATCTCCCGTGACCTGACCCAGGTCGAGCTCGCCCGTATCGTCGGGATCGAGCAGCCGAACCTCTCGGCCTACGAGAACGACCGACAGATGCCGTCGGCAGACGTGTTGAACCGGATTCTGGTGGGGTGCGGCTACATCTTGGAGGCAACCGCCGGAGAGCGGCGTCTGGTGTGCCCTCTTCCTGGATCGCGCCGCACGACCACCCCAGATCCGCGGTTTGGCCTAGATGCTTCGATGAAGATCAGCGTGTCGACACCGAAGCCGCGGCGGCCTGACGACGAACGGTCTGCGCTCAAGCTCGAGCAGGTGCTGGCCCTCGCCGACGCGGTCCGCGTGTCGAAGGCAACGGACCGGTGAGACCGATCGGTGATGTCATCGTCGAGATCGACGCCGAATTGGCCGCCGCGGACGTCAGACACGCGTTCGGTGGTGCGTTGGCGCTCGCCTACTACGCGGAGCCTCGCGGGACCGTGGATGTCGACATCAATGTCGGAGTCCCCTATGAGTCGAGGTCGACGCTCCTGTCACGCCTCGACGCGATCGGATGGCACACGGACGCCGACGCGGCGAATGCCCTTCCGGGTGCTGGAACCAGACTCCATCAACTCGGCGAGACAGTCGTGATCGACCTCTTCTTCGCCTTCGACGACTTGCACGAGGTCGTCCTCGACCGGGCAGTGGTCAGACCCTTCATCCACGCGGGCGTGCGACACGAGCTCCGATTCCTGTCCGCCGAGGACCTCACCGTCTTCAAGATGTCATTCGGGCGGACCAAGGACTGGGTCGACATCGAAGCGATGATCGTAGCGGGCACGCCCATCGATGCGGACTACGTCGAGCACCAGCTGGTGCAGTTCAAGGGATCGACTGCCTACCCGTCAGCAGCCAGGCTGCGGGCAATGCTTCGGGGACAGCCCGAGTAGCCCGTCAAGTAGTCGGAGCTGGACAAGCAGTGCGAACTGCCGCCGTCCTCAGCTTCTGAGGCGGAACTCCGGAGCCGCGCCGTCACGACTCCAAACTCAGTTGATCGAGGGCGTATCGGAGCATCGGCACGGCCCCGTCCGGCAGTTCGTCCTCCGGGAAGTACTCCCCGTAGAGAGCGAGTGCCTCGTCCACCGAGCTGATTCCGCACTTGTCGAGCAGGAACTTGATGTCGACCTCGTCGCGTCGTCCTCTGCTGGCCCGCATCTTCATGGCCAGCAACGTCCGTTCGTCGGCGACGACCACCTCGACCGTCCCCACCGTGAACACGGGCCGTCAGGACTACGGCAATCCGAAGCTCCGGAGGCATCAGTTCTGCAAGTTGCTCCACCTCGGCCACTGTGGCGGTCGGTCGTTCAGGAGCCCGCTCCACGGCAGCTCCCCGGATCTGGCACGGGTTGGTCTCGAGGAGTCCATCGGTCACCGTGGTCCGCATGATCGAGGACATCAAGCGATACGCCTTGGCGGTGGTCGTGGGACGTGTCCGGGCGATTCCCACATGCCATCGACGTACCGCCGGTGTGTCGATCGACCGGAGTGGCGTGGACCCGAACGTAGGGTTGACGTGGCGGGTGAGCAGCCATGCGTAGAGCTCCTGGGTGCGCTCCGCGAGGTCGATCCTCTGATCGAGCCACTCCAGGGCGTAACTGCCGAACGTTGCTTCTGCGTCGATGAGGACCACCGCCTCCGGAATGAGGACGTCTCGTTCGCGGCGGGCCTTCGTGGTCCTGCGACTGGCTGCCTCCGACCGTACGGTCAGGATGTAACGGCCCACTGCTGCAGCGGCACGGCGGAACGACTCATCGTGCTCAGCCCACCTGGGGGAAGCCTCGATGGCAGACCTCCGCTCAGTCAGCGGAGCACGGAGCGTGCGACGCTTTGGCACTCGGCGGGACGTCATCTCGGCGCGCCATGGCTGAGCGGACCCAGATTGCTGGTCCGCCTGGCTGTGTCTCCATGATCCGAATCGTGTGGCCACCAGTCGGGATACGGCCAGTGGGTCAATCGCCCGCGCTTCGCAACCGGCGGTAGTCTGTCGTGACACCAGGCGGGGGGATAGGGCGTGCCCGGACCCCTGGATGCACCACTGCGAGCGGAAGGGCGGGCAGTCCATGTCGGCAGGAGGTGTCGAGCCGTCCGGCAGCACGTTGGCGGGTACCGTGCCCAACGGCACGTTGGCGGGTACCGTGCCCGACCGGGTCGTGGCCCACGACGACTCCGCCCTGGTCGGGAGGGCGGAAGTCCTGGCCGCCCTGGACGACCTGGTGTCCGATGTCCGCAAAGGAGTAGGACGTGCCGTGCTCCTCCGCGGCGAGCCGGGGATCGGGAAGTCGGCGCTGCTGGCCCATGTCGTCTCGAACGCCGAGGGGGCGATGCTGCTCCAGGTCCGGGGCGTCGAGTCCGAAGCCGGCCTGGCCTATGCGGGACTGTTCGACCTGTGCCGGCCGTTGTTGCACCGGCTCGACTCGCTCCCGAAGTACCAGGCGACCTCTCTCCGCCGTGCCCTCGCACTCGACGAACCGACCGGCCAGGACCGGTTCGCCGCCGCTGCCGGCTTCCTCGCCCTGCTGTCGGCGGCGGCGTCCGACGTCCCGATCCTGGTGGTGGTGGACGACGTGCAGTGGCTCGACACGCCGACCGTCGAGGCCATCGGCTTCGTTGCCCGCAGATTGCGATCCGAGCCGGTGACGTTCGTGATGGCCTCCCGCCCTCGTCCGCAGCGCCCGGATCACCTGGACGACGTCGACCAGGTCACCCTCGGCGGCCTCACGACCGGGGCATCGTCGCGACTCCTGGACCGTTCGGCGACGTCACCGGTGGCACCGGCAGTGCGCGACTCCCTGGCCGTCCTGTGCGACGGCAACCCACTGGCCCTGATCCAGGTGGCCGAGATGCTCACTCCCGGCCAACTGGCCGGTATCGAGCCGCTGCCCGTGCCACTGCCCGTAGGACTGAGATTGGGAGAGGTCTTCGAGCACGGGTTCGCCGGGCTGACGCACGAGGCGATCCGGTCGCTGGGCATTGCCGCGCTCTGGCAGGGTCAGGTCTCCGAACTGACGCGGACCGGCGTTGCCGGGTTCGACTCGGACGCCCTGCAGGAGGCAGTCGACGCCGGGCTGATCACCGTGTCCATGGACCAGGTCGTCTTCCGCCATGGCCTAGCCCGCGCCTTCGCCGTCCACTCCGTCCCCGAAGTGGAGCGCCGGGCGATCCACACCGAGCTCGCCGAGCTCGTCGCCGGCGATCCGGAACGCCGTGCCTGGCACCTGGCGGAGGCCGCCGACGGTCCCGATCTGGCCACCTCCGAGGCCCTGGCCCTCGCGGCTCGTCTCGCCGCCGGTCGGGGTGGCCTGACCGCGGCAGCCGATCTGTTCGAGCGTGCGGCATCGCTCGCTCCGGCCGGGACGGGTCAGGACTTCCTCGTCGACGCCGTGGTCGCCGCCCGCAATTCGGGTGCCGCCAAGCGCGCCGCCCATCTCTGTGCCCAGGGAGACTCCCTGGTCACCGACCCCGTTGCCCGCGGCCGGCTGGTGCACCAGCGGGGCCGCTTGGCGTTGGACGGCACCATCCCCATCGCCGAGGGCATGGCACTCCTCGAGGCGGAGTTCGACCGGATGGTGCTGCTCGATACCGAGCTCGCAGTTCGGATCGGTGTCGACGCCTGCATGATGGCGGTGGTGACCGGGAAGCGGAGCGCCGTGCGCAGGCTCGGCAACCAGTGCAGCGACGTGGCCGCCGGATGCGGGCCGGGCATCCAGAGGCTGGCGGAATTCGTGCAGCGGGCGGCACTGGCGTTCGACGACGAGGCCACCGAGGATCGCTTCCTCGTGGACGGTCATGCCGACCTGATGGCCGTTCACCCGCACCTGGACGACGTGAAGACCGCCACCGAACTGGCGATGACGGCGCTCGGGGTGATGGAGCGATATGGGGCCGCACGGCAGCTGGGCGATCGGTTCTGCTCATGGGCCAGGACGCGGGGCGCAGTGGGGGCGCTCCCTCTGAGCCTGGCACTCGCCGCCAAGTCCGCTCTGTACTGCGACGACTGGGTGTCGGCCCGGACACTCGGTACCGAGGCGGTCCAGCTGGCCGACGAGAGCGGCCAGGTGTTCGCCGGACACTATGCCGCTACCTGGCTGACGGTGCTCGCCGCGCTCCGCGGGGAGGAAGGCGAGGTGGCGAGGCAGGCTGCCGGGTGCATGGCCCGGAACACCCAGCTCGGCACGTCGCCGGGAGGTTCGGTGGTCTCGCACGCCTTCGGCCTGCTGGCACTCGGTCACCAGCGGTACGGCGAGGCCGTGGCCCACTTCACGGAGGTCGCCCGCCTGCGCCAGGCCCAGGGGGCGACGAGCAACGGACTGCTCCACTGGGAGGCCGACTACGCCGAGGCACTGATCCGGGAGGGTCATCCCGACCTGGCCGAACCTCTCGTGCGCCGGATCGAGGACCGGGCGGCCGACAGCCGCAGTCCGTGGTCCTCGGTCGTGTCCGAGCG
>Ga0307374_10013083_pt1 | contig 11527 bp, 9 predicted proteins | sample OX3MG_FD_202532 | JGI IMG/M metagenome (GOLD analysis project Ga0307374, IMG submission 202532) | Soil microbial communities from Risofladan, Vaasa, Finland - OX-3 | ecosystem: Environmental > Terrestrial > Soil > Coastal area > Acid sulfate soil | place: Finland: Risofladan, Vaasa | collected...
TACTGTCCGCAGCTAACTTTCGACGCCGCGACGAACTGGCTCACGAAGGTTGGCAGCACGAGCACCAGCCACGATTTGGCGGGCGACATGACTTATGACGGGACGTATACCTACAAGTACGATGCCGAGGGGCGAGTAACGCATTCGAGTTCCACCGGGCAGTGGCAGTACCCGGTGTATAATGCGCTGGGCGAGCGGGTGGAGGATTATCAGTCCGCCGGGCCGAGCGACTCCATGACGCTGACTTATCCGCGAGATATTTTCGGCCACCGGACGGGGACCTGGGACCAGCATCCCAGCGCTGGCTGGACGGGCTGGGACGTGTACTTTGCGCGGGTGGCGGGGCAGCGGCTGAACATGGGAGGCAGCAGCTCGTTTCTGGCGCACGCGGACGCGGTCGGGTCGACGAACATGGTGACGGACCAGGCGGGAACGGTGGTATGGGACACGGTGTTTTATCCCTGGGGGCAGCTGTGGCAGGAAGGAGGCACCCGCCAGTACAGAGTCTTCGCGGACCTGGGCTGGCCGGTCAACGATCCCCTGTATCCTTCGGCCACGCGTGGATACAAGCAAAGCTTGGGCCGCTGGATGACGCCGGACAAGCTGGGCGGGGACGTGACGAATCCTCAGTCGCTCAACCGCTACGCCTATGTGCTGAATAACCCGGTGTCGAACAACGACCCGCTGGGGCTTAGTGCCTGCGCTGCAGATGACGCGGCAACTGTTGACCCGGGCGTCATTCATGTTACCTCTTGGGCGCCTTGTCCCGCCGGTCCAGACAATGTGGGTCTCCTCCCCCCGCAAGCGTCGGGGCACGGCATGCCCGCTAGCGGCAGCAGCAGCGGCGGGGCATCTGCATCCAAGCCCGCACCACCGCCGCAAACTAGCGCCGCGGTGCCAGACGAGAAATCATGTGCTGCAAGGCTGGCACGAGGTGTGCAGCAGCATACCGGGACTGCAATCCTGAATGAGCAATATACGGGCCGAATCGGTGGCCATGGCAACTACGCATTCATCGTTGCCGATCCGACTGCTTTCCAAAGTATTTTAAACCAAAATATGCCTTGGGATTGGGCTGGACCGCTCGATCAAGGCCATCGGTATGGCCTCGTCATTTCGACTCATATACTAGACCCGCTGAATGGTTCATACAGTGGTCACACCGATCTCTTCAATGGTCATTCAATTCTGGCTCCTCTGCATTGGATAGTTGATGTAGGAGTCGGTCATATCCCAGGGGTAAATCTCGACATTGGGTGCCAGGCAAACCCGTGAAAAAACAGAGGGTAGTTTTCTTTGCGATCCTTGTCTACCTGGCTGCACTCCATGTGGCTAATGCGGCGAGCATCATGAAATCAGTGGCTCTACCTCCCGCTGAAGGCGCAATTGTTGGAGCAGCTTTTTCGCCCGACAGCGGTCGGCTTGCGGTCATTAGACATTTAGTTGTTCCGGCCACGTCCGGACACCGGCTCATCATCCAAATCGTGGACCTGAAGTCGCGCCAAGAGCTAGCCCATGCTGACGTTCTGAAGGACGAGGCTGCTGAATTGGCTTCGAGTACACATTACATCGCTTATTCCGCTGATGGTCGCCATCTCTTGCTGGCGACTAAGGGTTCCGACCTGCTGTCGATCCTTGACGCTGGCGATCTTCAAACCGAGAAGCGAATTGCACTTCGTCCAGAAGCGGATTCACGTACGCGTCTGGAGGGAGGCCCTCGTTACTTCAAGGGTGTCGTGAGCCTTGCAGTTGCCTCGAAAGTAGGCACATTCGGCGTAGTGACACATGACGTGTTGCAGGGCAACGAGGTTTTCGTCGGTTCATTTGCCTTAGGGCAGATCATCAGAAGCTGGAGTCTGGGTCGGGGACGCGTTGCTACGCAACTTGGTCAAATATCTCTTTCGCTAAGTGGGGATGGGTCACGAATGGCCGTTTCAACGCTGCCCGAAGGAAATAGACTTCCGAAAGACTTTAACAACCTCCGCCTCTACAACACCGGCAATGGGGAGATGGTGAAGTCGGTCCGGACGGATGGCTTGGTCGGGCAGATCATGCTTCTCCCCGGCGAGAAGCTCATTGCGTCCAGGATCGATGCGCCCGGCTTCTTTTCCAGGAAGGCTTGTATCGAGGAGTGGAGCTTTAAAAATGGGGCCCTCGGCAGTCAGTTCTGCGACCAAGGCCGCAACGTGAGCGTAGCGCTAGGCGCATCCCTCGCCACAAGCCGCGTCGTCGGCTTCGCATCTCACATGCACAAATCCATCGAAGGGCAAGTGTACGCAGCATCGGGAAGGGTTGACGTGTGGGATATGACGTCCGGCAATCTCGTCGCAACTTCCTCGGAGATTCCACGTCTCGTCTCGTTCCTCCAAGTCAGTAAGAACGGAGAGTGGATAATGGCCGGCCAAACTCTTTTCCAGCTCAGCCCCGCTCCTTAATCCTGGACCGGAGCAGGTAGCGCAGAATTGTTTTATAACTCTGCGGTTTTGTAAGGTATAAATGATCATATATGACATATTAGTTTATCTGACACGGAGAGCGGGTAGCGCGGACCGCCGGTTTCGCGGTCCGCGTCTTCTACCTTGAATGCAGCACGAGCGCCAACCCTGAATCAAATGCGCGTTGGGGGATCGAGGGGCGTGCTGACGCGGTCGATGACCAGGCCGCATCGCCGGTGCTGCTCTTCCGCCGGCATGCCGGCGTACTCGCTGAAGCTCGACCACGGCCAGTCTTCTGGCTGCCGAACCAGTCCCGCCCTGACGGGGTTCAGGTGGAGGTACTCGATGGTTTCGTGGTATTCCTTCACCGTGCGCAGAGCGCGGTCGAAAAAGCGAGCCTGCCACAGTTCGCCCGACGCCACCCGGCGACGGTTGATGGCCATCATGGAGCTTTGTTTGGAGGATTTGACGACCAGCGAAATCGTCACCGGATATTGCGGCGCGCAGACGGCGTGCCAGTGATCGGGAAGAAACACCCAGGCTGTCAGATAGAATGGATGCCGCCGCCGCGCCCGGTTAAAGGCTCGCGCCAGCAGCCTGAAGTCGGGGTCGGTCAGCTTCAGGCGCCGCCTGAGCAGGCGGACCGTGATGAAGAAATATCGGTCGGAAAGGAAGGGGCGACGCAGCCTCGACACAGCGATACAATACGACACCGTGAAGATGATTGCCAGAGAAGAACCGCGGACCGCAAAAACGGCGGTCTGCGCTACCCGCTTCGCTACCGGCGTGGGAGCAATTAAATTTGGATACGACTTCCTTGCGTATTTCGGGGGCGCAGTGGGTTGTGCTACAGGAGTGATTCAATAGGGAGAAGCCCCGACATGCAAACTGGAGAGCTTTCAATGGGTGGCCAGCTTGCGCTGGTGCTTTTGGGACCGCCGGTAATGGCCTGTTTATGGTACGTCTTATTGCGAGTGTGGACGGGAATGCTCGGAACGACAAATCGTCCCTGGGTGCAACGCTGGAGGAGAACTGGGTTCTGGGTATTAATGGGAGCAATGTATGTGATAGGCGTGACACTTTTCGTATACGCTCACTTCATAAGAGGATAAAGCCGTGCGGGTTGGCGAACGTGGCGGCAGAATGGAAGCTGCTCTGCTCCACCCACAACCTGCTGAAGCTTTTCCGCTCCGGATGGACGCCGCAGAGCGCCTGAAGACGGCAGCCTGAGCCGCCCGAGTCACTTCACGGGCGGCCATGCCGGAATCAAAGGCTCAAAATCCCGCTCGCAAAGACCCCAGGACGAAAACCCGGAAAGTTTAGAAGGCTTATCTCCGACACGCTCCTAGGTGAGAAATACGGCGACGGCCGGAGTCCCCACGGGCGTGTACTGGCCGGTGAAAGTAAGGCGGCCGGTTTGCTTGTTAACGCGGAACGAAGTGACGGCGTCGGCGCGCTGATTGCACGAATAAAGGAAATCGCCCGCTGGATCGAGGGTGAAGCTGCGGGGATAGTCGCCGCGAGTCCACTCCTCGCCCACATAAGCCAGAGTGCCGTCCTGTCCGATGGAGAAAATGGCGACGGTGTCATGCAGGCGGTTGGCGCCGTAAAGGAATTTTGCGTCCGGCGAGATCCTGATTTCGGAGCAGAAATTGGTGCCGGTGAAACCCTTGGGCAGGGTTGGGATGATCTGCTTCTGCGTCAGCTTTCCGCTGGCATCATCATAGTCGAACGCAACCACCGCGGAACCTTCTTCCTGAATGCAATAGAACCAGCGGGCGTTGGGATGGAAGATAAAATGGCGCGGCCCGTCTCCCGGCGGGACGGAGGCCTCAGGAGGATTGTTGGGGGTCAGCTTGCCTTTTTCAAGGTCGAAATTCCAGATCAGGATTTTGTCCATGGCCAGGTCGGTGGAGATGACGCGCTTGCCGCTGGGGTCGGCGTGAATCATATGAGCGTGGTGCGCGTCGTGCCCGCTGATGGCAAAGCTTCCGGGCGGCGCGCTGGTGGCGTGCAGGGGACCGAGCGGTCCTTGATCGTGATGGACGTCCGTGGCGGGACCCAGTTCGCCATTAGGGCGGATGGGCAGCACGGTGACGGTCCCGCCGCCGTAATTGGCGACCAGAACGTAACGCCCGGAAGGATGCACGCTGATGTAGGCAGGTTGGCTGCCTTCCGAACTGACGGTGTTGAGCAGCGTGAGGTCCCCGGTCGCGCCGTCGATCGCGTACGAGCTGACCGCCCCCGAGGCTTTGCCCTGATAGCGCTGGATTTCGTCCCCGGAATATAAATGCGTTTTGGAAGGGCTGAGCGCGAGCCACGACGGGTTCCTGGGATTGGCAAAGACTTTGCGCTGAGTGAGCGCGCCGGTTGCGGAGTCCATTTCAAAAAGGTAAATGCCCTGGCCGCGGCCGGGGCTTCCTTCCGGCCCGGCGGGTGAACTGTAAGTTCCCACGTAGAGCAGCCGGGGATTTCCTGACGGTTGAGCCTGCTGCACTGCCTGTGATTTTTGCGATTCTTTCACTTCGCTCTGGCGGCCGCAGGCAAGGGCGGGGCCGGCCAGGGTTAAAGCGGCGGCGCTTTTCAGGAAGTTGCGGCGTGATGGTTTGGCCAGAGGGTTGTGGTGCAACTGCGACTCATCCGATGACATGTGAATCCTCCTTATGATTGTGGGGCAGCAAATGAACCCGGAAAGGCCAGATTATGATGTTATCCGGCCAGAAACGCAAGGACAGATTCTTGCGAGGGACCTTCTGACCACGGCTACGGGAGTCCATCGCGGAAACTCCTGAACGTTGGCTGCCGAAGGGCACGGCGGACCAACCGCCCGGTCGTGGGATTGGAATATGAAAACAGAAGACACGCGGCGGTCCTTATGCGGGGTTATTGCCCAGCGGGAAAGAAGCATGCGCATTCAAGGATGAATCGTCACGCTGGCCTGCCGCCAGCTTGTAGTATCCTGCGGCGGCGATCATGGCGGCGTTATCGGTGGAGAGGCGAGGTGAAGCAAAGAAGACGTTGAAACCATGTTCTTCTCCCGCCTTTGCAAATCGCTCGCGGAGAAGAGAATTGCAGGCAACGCCTCCGGAAACGAAGAGGGTCCAGATCCCGGCGCCGGTCGCGGCAGCCAGCGTGCGCTCGATCAGATCGGTGACCACCGCCCTCTGAAAACTTGCGACGAGGTCGAGCGTGGTTTGGGAACAATGAGCACGAAGCTCCTCCAGGCTTACATCATCGGGTGATTCGCTGCGCCAGGTGCGGCGCTCTTCGGCTTCAGAGGCAAGCGGAGTCCCACGCACGCGATAGAGGATGGCGGTTTTCAAGCCTGAAAAACTGAAGTCGAGAGGGTTGCCCTTCATGCGGATACGGCCGAATTTAACGGCGCTGGGATTTCCATGGCGCGCCAGGCGGTCGATGGCCGGGCCACCCGGATAGCCGAGGGCGAGGAGCTTGGCGACTTTGTCGAAGGCCTCGCCCGCTGCATCGTCTCGCGTCTGGCCGAGCATTTTGTAAGAGAAGGACGGAGAGCCTGTTCCTGGAGCAAAATCCGTATCCACCCGGAACAAGCTGGTATGGCCGCCCGACGCGACCAGCGTGACGCTTGGGAAACCAGCGGCGGGAACGGGTTTGCCTGCCAGTCTCTCGATCGTGTTGTGGAGCAGAACGGCGTGGATGTGGCCCTCAAGATGGTTGACGCCAATCAGCGGCTTGCCCAAAGAAAGCGCCACCGCCTTGCCATAAACCAGGCCCACCAGCAGTGACCCGATCAGCCCCGGACCTTCAGTCACAGCCACAGCCTCGATATCCTGAAGCGTGGTCCCGGCCTGCCGGCAGGCCTCGTCCACAACGGGAGCAATTTTCCTTAAATGTTCGCGCGAAGCCAGCTCTGGAACAACGCCGCCGAATCTTTCGTGGATCTTAATTTGCGAGGCCACGACGTTCGATAAAATCCGTGTGCCGTCTGCCACAACGGCGGCGGCTGTTTCGTCGCAACTGGATTCGATCCCAAGAACAAGCATCGTCAATTATCTTAGCACGCGCCCAAACGGCAGTTGATGGGTCAACTTGTATCGACGGTCCCTTTTTCGTGCGCAGGCATGGGAATGGAAGAAACCCCACGAATAAGGAAAGAACAAAGAGTGCGCCGGTCCGCGCCGACCAGGGAACTGCTGCCGGGCTTCCTTGAATCCTTCGTGAGTCAACAGAACTCTTTCCCAGAGGAAATCCACCGTATACAGGATGGACCCCCACGGACCTGCAATCCTGCCGGTTAAACTTTGACTGTGTTCCTGCAATGACGATAGACTGAGTTTTCCTAGCAGCATGACCTCACGGAGAGTTCACGGAGACGACCATGAAAATTCGGAAAGCTGTGCTGCCTGTGGCTGGATTGGGCACTCGGTTTTTGCCGGCGACCAAGGCCCAACCCAAGGAAATGCTGCCCATTGTGGATAAGCCTCTCGTTCAATATGCGGTTGAAGAGGTGGCGGCTGCCGGAATTCCGCTGACGATCTTTATCACAGGGCGGGGCAAGAGTGCTATCGAGAATCACTTTGACGTTTCCGCCGAGCTCGAGCATGAGCTGGCGGGGCGCGGGAAAGAGCATTTGCGGAAGCAAGTCCGGGCGATTTCGTCATTGTGCGACGTGGTCTATCTGCGGCAAAAGTATCCGAAAGGGCTGGGACATGCGGTGTTGATGTCGCGGGACCTGGTGGATGAGGAGCCCTTTGCGGTCGTGCTTTCAGACGATGTGATTGACAGCCAGGTGCCGTGCCTCAAACAGATGATCGAAGTTTTTGATGAATTCAACGCATGTATTCTGGCCATCGAGCGCGTACCGAAGTCGACGGTGGGAAGCTACGGGATCATTGAGGCCGAACCGGTGCGCAACTCAAAATGGCAACGCCGCCTGTTCCGGGTTACGGACCTGGTTGAAAAGCCTTCTCCGGCGGATGCGCCGTCCAACATGGCGATCATTGGGCGCTACATTCTGACTCCGGCGATTTTCAGGAAGCTGGCTGCGACCCGGCGGGGGCAGGGAGGCGAAGTCCAGTTGACGGACGCCCTCAAGAGTCTGCTCAAGGATGAACCGATCTATGGTTTTATCTTCGAAGGAAAACGTTACGATGCCGGGGATAAACTCGGTTTTCTTAAGGCCACGGTGGAGTATGCGCTAAAAGAGCCGAATATGGGCGGGCCCTTTCGGAAGTACCTCAAGTCACTGAAGCTGTAATGTCCCCCTGCGGCATGCCGTCGCGTCGCATAAGGCAAGATAAGCCGGGTCCATCATTCGGCGAGGGCCGCTTGACCCTGTGAGAAAGGGGCCTCGATGAAAGACGAACAGGCCGTTTTGCGCCAACACGTGCTGGATCTGCTTCGAGGCGGCGCTCATGTCGATTTTGATACCGCCATTGCCAATCTTCCTCCGAAGCTTTGCGGGGGGCAACTCGCCCTCCTAACGATGTTTCGGCGCTTCATGAAAAATCCGCGCTCAGTCTTTTCGGCGGGACCTTAAAGAGATGGAAGCTCTGGTGGACAGTCCTTCGACCGATCTTTTTGCCCGCATCCCTCATGGTGACGGGCAGACCCTTCTGCGTGAAGCCTTGCTGGTAGCGGAACACAACGCCGGTCGCCGGAAAGAAATCGTGGTGGTCTGGCGTCTGCTGGGTGCGTGGCCGGGGGGACAAAGAGGGCGGTGGACGTGCCCAGGCGGAAGCGGCCCTGGCTCGGAGGCGACACATCCGAGCCGCGCGGAATTCGGTATCCTGCTACTTGTTTACGGAAGTCTTTGAATCAGTAGGTTTGCCTTTGGCGTTGGAAGACCCTGCGGATGAAGTGGACTCCTTTGTAGAACTGCCGTTAGATTTACTGCTTTCCCCTGACGATGACTTCCGACCGTAGTCGGTCACGTACCATCCTGTTCCCTTAAACCGAATCGCGGGAGCGGACAGCAGACGGGCAAGCTCCCCGCCGCATTTCTCGCAGGTTGTTAGCGGGGCGTCACTGAACTTCTGGATTTTCTCAATTCGAGAGCCACATTTTTCACATCGATACTCGTAGAGAGGCAATGCCACCTCCTGGCCGTTCAATAGCTCATTATAGCAACGGGTGGGAGCCTTGGTCAAAGCGGTTGTGTCCGGGGACTGCGGCGGACGTTACGCAGCCCGGGCCATTCCGGCCGGTCTCTGCGCCCGAAATTTGGCCGCAGGAGTACCGTTGGTTGACATCGGCAACACACTTGGTTAGAATTTTAACTGTCTAATGGGCAAAGAACTTCATATCGGCGCCGGCATGGGTTGTTGTACGGGTGCGCCGACGTGTGGTGGGTAGCCCTGGCCATTTTTCGAGCTTAGGTATAATCCAAACCCACCGTCGCAAACAAGGCTGACGGTGGGTTTTTTCAATTTTGGAGCGATGCCATCATGAAAAGGTCGAACACACTTTGGAAGGAACACCTGGCTGGAAAGATACCGGAAGCGCTGGGGCGCGAAATTGACATCTTCGAGACTGAAACGAGCCTGAGGAAGCTGGGCAAGATCGAGGAGCGCGTTTTTGCGGAAACACGTTTGCGCAGGGGTGTTTACGGCCAGCGCTACGACAACGGCGAGAGGCATGACGGAAAAAAGGTCCAGGAGATGGCTTACGCCCGGCGGGAATTGACCAAGGGCCCAAACACGCTGTGGGATGCTCCGGGGATGCAGCGCATCAAGATTCCCGGCGGAGGACTCAACGCCAGCCAGCTTGAAACTCTGGCGGACCTGGCCGAAGAATATTCCGACGGAATCGCCCACGTCACCACCCGGCAGGACATTCAGCTCCATTACGTTCACATTGACGATACGCCTTCCCTGATGCGCCGCCTGGCGGCCGTTGATATCACAACCCGCGAGGCGTGCGGTAACTCGGTGCGAAACGTGACCGCCTGCCCTTACGCAGGCGTCTGCCAGGATGAGGTTTTTGACGTGACGCCGTACTCGAAGGCGCTGGCCAGGTTTCTCTTGGGCCATCCGGACGTCCAGAACTTTGGCAGAAAGTTCAAGCCTGCTTTCAGCGGTTGCACCCAGCACGCCTGCGCCCTTGCCAATCTGCACGACCTGGGGCTTGTCGGGGTCAAGCGCACTGAGAACGGAGAAGAAAAGCGCGGCTTTGCCATGTATGTGGGAGGCGGGCTCGGCGCCGTTCCCTACCAGGCAAAGCTGTTTGACCCGTTTGTTCCACCGGAAGAACTGCTGCCGATGGCTCAGGCCATTGCCAGGGTCTATGCAAGGCTGGGGGAGAAAAAGAACCGTAATCGCGCCCGGCTCAAATTTCTGGTCCAGGACCTGGGGATCGAAAAATTCCGGGAGCTGGTCCTCGAAGAGCGCAAGATTCTGGAACCGGACCCGCGATGGACGGAGTATGTGAAAGACGCCGAACAATACCGGGAGGAGCCGCTGAAACCCGCTGAAAAACTGCAGCGGACCGGCTCCGAGGCATTCCAGCGATGGTTCAAGACCAACATTCGCCCGCAGAGCCAGGAAGGGTATGTGGTGGCCACGGTTACGCTTCCCATCGGCGATGCCACCTCCCGCCAGTTGCGCGCCCTGGCGGACATCGCGCGGCGCTTTACCAATGAAAGCATCCGGACGACGGTGGAGCAGAACTTTGTGGTCCGCTGGGTGAGCGAGAACGATCTGCCCGAATTCTACGAAGCGTTGCAGGCCGTGGGCCTGGGCGCGCCGGGGGCGGGAAGCATCGTTGACATTGTTGCCTGCCCGGGAACCGATACGTGCAAGCTGGGGATTTCATCTTCGCGCGGACTTGCAGCAGAGTTGCGAAAACGCCTGGCCGAGAAAAGCTTCCAAATGGATGAGGCGGTGCAGGACCTGCACATCAAGATCAGCGGCTGCTTCAACAGTTGCGGCCAGCATCATGTGGCGGACCTGGGATTTTACGGTGTCAGCCGCAAGATGGCGGGGTTCGCGGTGCCGCATTTTCAGGTTGTCCTGGGCGGCGAATGGGGACACAACGCAGGCACCTATGGACTGCCGGTGGTGGCCGTGCCGTCCAAGAACATTCCCGAGGTCGTCACCCGGCTGACCGACCGTTATGTGGCCGGCCGGCAGAACGGCGAATCCTTTAAGGAGTTCGTCAAGCGGATTGGTAAAGCGGAACTGAAAAAGCTTCTTGAGGACCTGACGCGGCCGCCGGCGGACCCGAGAGATCGCGCGTTCTTCAGGGACTGGGGAGATCCGCGCGAATACACTCTGGGCGATATGGGAGTCGGTGAATGCGCGGGCGAGGTGATATCGACGATTGACTTCGATCTGGCGGCGGCCGAAAGGCAGCTCTTTGAGGCGCAGATCGCGTTGGAAAATGGCGAAGTGGAGCAGGCCGGGAAGACCGCGTATCAGTCCATGCTCCGCGCTGCGCGGGCACTGGTCAAGACCGAATTCCCGCGCGTCACCGACGATCCTGATCAGATTGTCAGCGAATTTCGAACGCGCTTCTACGACACCAAGAAATTCTTCGACCCCTACGCCGGAGGGAAATTCGCCCAATATCTGTTTGCCGCGCATGAGAAGTCCGGCGTGCCATACACTGCGGATTCCGCACGTTACCTGATCGACGAAGCCCAGCTTTTCATCGAGGCTTCGCACAATTATTCCAACCGGGCAGCGGCTCTGGTGACGAACTGAAATAAAGGGATGCCGACGCATGGAACTGCAGCACGTTAATGTGAAGCTTCTGCTCAAAAATACCGAGGGAATCGACCTCGATCCTCTGGTTCCGGTTTTTCACGGCTGGATCCAGGACCAGGGCCGGGAAGAGCTGTTGTTGGATGTGGCTGATTACCGGCACGTTTATGCAGGCCCCGGAGTGATGCTGATCGGGCACGAGGCAAATTACAGCGTGGACAACACGGACAATCGTCCCGGGGTCCGCTACAACCGCAAGGCGGCGCTGGAAGGCAGCAACCAGGACCATTTGAAGCAGGCGGCCGTGGCGGCCCTCCAAGCCTGCCAGTATTTTGAATCGGACTCGCGCCTGAACGGGAAATTCCGCTTCAACGGGCGGGAGATTGAAATTTGCATCAACGACCGCCTGCTTGC
>Ga0307374_10013084_pt1 | contig 11527 bp, 12 predicted proteins | sample OX3MG_FD_202532 | JGI IMG/M metagenome (GOLD analysis project Ga0307374, IMG submission 202532) | Soil microbial communities from Risofladan, Vaasa, Finland - OX-3 | ecosystem: Environmental > Terrestrial > Soil > Coastal area > Acid sulfate soil | place: Finland: Risofladan, Vaasa | collected...
CGTTGACCGCCATGATGTAGTCGCCGGGCTTGATGCCGGCCCTGGCGGCCGGCGTGCCGTCGATGGGCGAGATCACCTTCACCGCGCCGTCCTCGGAAGTGATCTCGAGGCCAAGGCCGCCGTATTGGCCGCGGGTCTCGTCGTTGAGATCCTTGAATTCCGACGGCGTCAGATAGTCCGAATGGGGGTCGAGCGAGTTGACCATGCCTTCCAGGGCCGAATCCATCAGCTTCTTCTCGTCCACCGGAACGACGTACTGGTGCTCGATGATGTCGTGCACGTCGGCGAAGAGCTCGAGCATGTGGTAGGTCTCGGCCCTGGGCTGGGTGGTCGCCCGGGCGGACTGGCCCACGTAGGCCATGGTTCCGGCTCCGAGAACGAAGGCGGAGGCCGCGATCATCAGGTACTTGCGCATGAGCCTCGTCTGCTCCTTCGCGGCTCGGCCTCGCGCCGCCGCGTCACCATCGCTCCCCGCGCCCGCCGCCGGTCAGCCCCGCCGCGCCGTCAGCCCCCCGTCAAGCATCGACATCGGATCGACAGGCCCGGCGGACAGCCTGACTTCGAAATACAGCTCCGGCGAGGCGTGTCCACTCGCCGGCATGCTTCCGATGGGGAAAGCGGCCGCGACCGATTGTCCGGCGGCCACCGTCACCTTGCCCAGGCCCGACAGCACCATGTGGCATCCACCGGCGCCGCGCAAGACCACCACCTCGCCCCATCCCTTCAGCGGTCCGGCGTAGGCGACCACGGCGGCGGCGGGGCTGCGCACCCTCGCGCCGGCCCTGGTTTTCCAGGCGAGGCCCTCGGAGCGCAGCCCGCTCGCCAGCCGTCCGCCAAATCCGGTCGCGACCGGGCCGGCCACGGGTGCGGCGAGCCGCGTTGGCGGCGCCTCGGCGTCCAGGCCCTGCGACGCCGGCCCGGGAGGCGCCAGCCGCGCCGCATCCCTGGTCAGGGCGTCGAGGCGGCCCTCGCGGTCCTCGACGGCGCTCTCCGCCGCGAAGAGCTCGCCGCTCGCCTCGGCCGCCTGGCGCTGCGCCGCGGCCAGCTCCTGCGCCTGGACCGCCAGGGCGCGGGCGCGCGCCTCGAGTTCCGGCGCGATCGCCTGCGCCAGGATCATCGCCCGCACCGCAGCCTTGGCGTCGCCCGGCGAGACCAGCAGCGGCGGCGGCGGGTCGCGGCTGAAGAGCTCCAGGGCGCCCAGCAGCCGCGCCAGCGCATTGCGGTCGGTTCCGATCCGCGCCTGCAGAACCGCCGCCCGGGTCTCCAGCGCCTGCAGCGTCGCCCGGCGCGCCTCGAGGCTCTGGGCCAGGGCCGGGACGCCGGCGAGGCCGACCAGCCCCCAGGCGATCAGGCCCGAGGCGATCAGGCCAGCTCCGGCCCGGGCGCGCCCGCCCCGCCTCGGCGCCGGCCGGGCCGTTGGCGCCCGCCGGGAGATCATGGCCGGTGATAGGGGCTGCCGGCCAGGATCGTCGCCGCGCGGTAGATCTGCTCGGCCAGCATGACGCGCGCCAGGGCGTGGGGCCAGGTCTGCGGACCGAACGAGACCTGCTCGGCGGCGCGGCCGAGCGCGCTCGCGTCCAGTCCATCCGCGCCGCCGATCGCGAACGCCAGCCGCCGCGCGCCCTGGTCGCGCAGTTCGGCCAGCCGTCTGGCGAAGGCCGCGGATGTCGTCGTCCGCCCGCGCTCGTCGCAGGCGATCAGGATCGCCTCGTCGGCCTGGGCGAGGATCGCCTCGGCTTCGGCGCTCCGGCCGCGCCTGCGCGCTTCGACCTCGATGATCTCCACCGGCGCGAGCCCGAGGGCGCGACCGGTCGCGCCGGCGCGCCGCACGTAGTCGCGCGCCAGCACGGCCTCGGGCGTCTGGCCCAGCTTGCCCACGCAGATCAGCGAGATGCGCAACCGGACCGTGCCCGGCGCGCGTCAGTTCACCGCGCGGTGCGGCGGCTCGACCGACCAGATCTTCTCGATGTTGTAGAAGGCGCGCACTTCCGGGCGGAACAGGTGCACGATCACGTCGCCCGCGTCGATCAGCACCCAGTCGCAATGCGGCATGCCCTCGACCCGCGCGCGCCCCAGCCCGGCGTCCTTGAGGGCGCGCAGCAGATGGTCGGCCATGGCGCCGACGTGGCGGTGCGAGCGTCCGGAGGCGACGATCATGCCGTCGGCCACGGAACTCTTGTCCTTCAGGTCGATGAAAACGACATCCTGGGCCTTCTCGTCATCCAGGCGGTCGAGGAGGAGGCGTTCGAGGGCGCGGACGCCCTGGTGGTCCTCCGAGGCGTCCCCGGCGGGGATCTCCTCGTGCGCGTCGAGCGCGGCTTCGCGGTTCAGCGGATGCTCCCTTGTCAGGCTCTCGCAAGGCGAGACTACCACGTTCGCGCGCGCCGGTCAGGGGGAAATCTGGCGCCCCGCCCGCCGCGCTTCGGACCGGCGCCGCAGGGCCGTCGAGGTGGTGAAGTCGAGGCGGCCGTCGAGGAAGACCCAGGCCGGGGGCGCGCGATCGGCCAGAGTGCGCGCCGCCCGGGCGGGGATGCGGGCGTGGGCGAATCGCCGCGCGGCCGGGGCGAAGCGGCTCTTCAGGCCGCTCCACGGCCGCGCGATCACCGCGACCGGCGCCTCGGCCATGATCTGCGTCCAGCCGCGCCAGCGATGCAGCTGGGCCAGGGCGTCGGCGCCCATGATCCAGACGAAGCGCACCCCCGGATGGCGCGCCTTCAGCAGCCGAAGGGTGTCGATGGTGTAGGGCGAGCCGAACCTCGCCTCCGCGTCCGAGACGATCATCGACGGGCCGCGGGCGTGACGGCGCGCGCCCGCCAGGCGATCGGCGAGCCCCGCCGTCTCGCCCGCGCCCTTCAGCGGATTCTGCGGCGAGACCAGCCAGATCACCCGGTCGAGCCCCAGCCGCCTCAGCGCGGTCTCGGCGACGTGCGAATGGCCCGGGTGGGCAGGGTTGAACGAGCCGCCGAAGAGCCCGACCCGCATCCCGGGGGCGAGGTGGAACCCCAGCCGCGCAGCCTGCGGCCGGCCCGCGGCGGGACGCCTGGCGGCAGGGCCTGCGAACCACATCCAGCCGATCCCCCCTCGCGCCGCCCAGCGTCTTGGTAGCGGCGCCGGGGGCACGCGCAAACCCCTACCCCGCCAGGGCCAGGTCGTTGGCGTGGATCACCGGGCCGGCGGTGTAGCCGAGCGCCGCCTCGATCGCGCCCGAGCGCAGGCCGACGATCCGCTGGGCGTCGGCGGCGTCGTAGCGCGCAAGGCCGCGGCCGACCTCGCCACCGTCCGGGCCGCGGACCAGCACGGCGTCGCCCTTGCCGAAGCGGCCCTCGACCGTCGTCAGGCCCGCCGGAAGCAGGCTCTTGCCGGCCCGCAGCGCCATGGCCGCGCCGGCGTCCACCACCAGCACCCCCTGGAGGGCGAGCGACCCGGCGATCCAGGCCTTGTAGGCGGCCCCCGGCGTGGCGGCGGCGGTGAACAGGGTGGCGCGCGCGCCGGCCTCGACGGCCGCCAGCGGCCGGGGCGTGCGCCCGAGCGCGATCAGGGTCGAACAGCCGGCGGCGCCGGCGATGCGCACCGCGGCGAGCTTGGTGGCCATGCCGCCGGTCCCCGCATGGGCGCCCCCCGCCATGGCCTCGATGCTGGCGGTCAGCGCCTCCACGTGGGCGATGTGCCGGGCGCCCGGGTCGCGCCGCGGATCGGCGGAGTAGAGGCCATCGACGTCGGAGAGCAGCACCAGCAGGTCGGCGCCCACCATCTGGGCCACCCGGGCGGCCAGCCGGTCGTTGTCGCCGTAGCGGATCTCTTCGGTGGCCACGGTGTCGTTCTCGTTCACCACCGGCGTCACCCCGAGTTCGAACAGGGTCTCCAGGGTGGCGCGGGCGTTGAGGAAGCGGCGGCGCACCTCGGTGTCGTCCGGCGTCATCAGCACCTGAGCGGCCACGAGGCCCTGCGGCGCCAGCGCCTCCTCCCAGGCGCGCATCAGCAGCGATTGCCCGGCGGCGGCGGCCGCCTGCTTCTCCGGCAGGCTGAGCGCCCGGCGCTTCAGGCCCAGCCGCCGGCGCCCGAGCGCCACGGCCCCGGACGAGACCACCAGCGCCCTCTGGCCGCGCGCCTTCAGCCGCGCGAGGTCGGCGCAGAAGGCGCCCAGCCAGGCGGCGTCGGCCGCTCCGGTGGCGTCGTCGACGACCAGCGCCGAGCCGAGCTTGACGACGACCAGCCGCGCGGCGGCGAGGCCGGTCACGGCCGCCAGTCCGCCGGCGCGACCGCGGCGTCCTCGTCCCTGCGCCGCACGATGGCGAAGGCGGCGCGCAGCAGCTCGGTCACGCCCTCGCCCGAGACCGCCGAGACCAGAAGCGGCGCGCGGCCGGCCGCGGCCCCGAGCGCCTGCGCCTTGTTGCGGCGCGCGGTCGGGTCCAGGGCGTCGATCTTGCTCAGCGCCACCAGTTCCGGCTCCTCGGCCACGCCCTCGCCGTAGGCCGCCAGCTCGCGCCGCACCGCGGCCCAGGCGCCGGCGACGTCGGCGCAGGTGGCGTCGACGAGGTGGATGAGGGCGCGCGTGCGCTCCAGATGGCCCAGGAAGCGCACGCCCAGTCCCGCGCCCTCGGCCGCCCCCTCGATGAGACCGGGCACGTCGGCCAGCACGAAGCGCTCGCCCGCCGAGAGGCTGACGACGCCGAGATGCGGCGTCAGGGTGGTGAACGGGTAGTCGGCGACCTTGGGGCTCGCCGCCGATACGGCCGCCAGCAGCGTCGACTTGCCGGCGTTGGGCAGGCCCACCAGTCCGACGTCGGCGATCAGCTTGAGCCGCAGCCAGATCCATCGCTCCTGGCCGGCGAGGCCCGGATTGGCGTGGCGCGGCGCCCGGTTCACCGGTCCCTTGAAGCGGGTGTTGCCGAAACCGCCGTTGCCTCCCGCCGCCAGCCGCACCCGCGTCCCCGGCTGGTCGAGATCGGCGATCAGGGTGCGGCGATCCTCCTCCAGCACCTCGACGCCCACGGGAACGCGCAGCACGGCGTCCTCGCCCGCCGCTCCCGAGCGGTTGCGGCCCATGCCGTGGCCGCCGGTCCCGGCCTTGAAGTGCTGCTGGTAGCGGTAGTCGATCAGGGTGTTGAGGCCCTCGACGGCCTCGATCCAGACATCGCCGCCGCGGCCGCCGTCGCCGCCGTCGGGACCGCCGCGCGGGATGAACTTCTCGCGCCGGAACGAGACCGCGCCGGCCCCGCCGTCGCCGGAGCGGATCCAGACCTTGCACTGGTCGAGGAACTTCATGGGGGAGCTTTAGACGAAGACGCCCGCCCAAGGCGAGCGCGGCGCCGGGTCACGCCCGGGTCTCGAGGCGCTCGAACTCCAGCCAGATCGGGGCGCAGTCGCCCAGGCGCTTGGCCTCGTAGCGCGTGACCAGGTGGTCCGGCGGCGGCTGGCGCCAGTCGCTGGCGCGCTGGGCGGTCCAGCGGAAGTCGGGGGCGGCGGCGAAGCTCTGCAGCATCCAATCGGCATAGCCGGCCCAGTCGGTGGCGAGGCGCACGCTCGCCGCCGGCTTCAGCAGGCGCGCGGCTTCGGCGATGAAGTCCGGCCCGACGAGGCGGCGCTTCTCGTGGCGCTTCTTCGGCCAGGGGTCGGGAAACAGCACCACGAGTCCGTCGAGGCTGGCCGCCGGCAGCCGCGCCATCAGGGGGCGCACGTCGCCGGCGTGCAGACGCACGTTGGCGAGGCCGAGCGTCTCGATCCGCGCAAGGCAGGTCGCGACGCCGTTGACGAACACCTCGGCGCCTATGAAGAGCCGATCCGGGCGCCTGGCCGCCTGCCAGGCCAGATGCTCGCCCGCGCCGAATCCGGCCTCGAGCCAGACCTCGGACGCCGACGCCATCAGCGCCCGCGGATCGAAAGGCGCCTGCGGAACCGCCAGCTTGGGCAGCAGGGTCTCGAGCAGCCTCGCCTGGCGCGGCTTGAGGCTGCGGCCGCGGATGCGGCCATAGCTGCGCAGGACGGGGGCCGGCGTGGACATGGCCTCAGGCGCCGCCGTCGCTCGGCGCCCGCCCGGCGCCGCCAGGGCGGCGCAGGCTCTGGTCCAGACCCTGGGCGTAGGCGCCCAGCGAGACCAGCAGCATTCCCAGGAACAGCAGCTTGCCCCAGCGGTCGAAGATCGTCGGCGGCAGAGCCGGCGGCAGGCGCGCGTCGATCACCCCGAACGCGCCCAGTCCCAGCAGCTTGCCCGGCTCCAGCCTGCCCTCGGCGTCGATGACCGCCGAGAGCCCGGTGGGGGTGCCGCGCACCATCGGCAGGCCCTCTTCGATGGAGCGGTAGCTGGCGAGATTGAGGTGCTGCCAGGGCCCGATGGTGCGGCCGAACCAGGCGTCGTCCGAGATGTTGAGGATCCAGGCCGGGCGCAGGCCCGACGCCTGGGCGCCATCGCGCGTGACGCCCGAGAACAGGCTTTCGTAGCAGATCAGCGGCTGCAGCGGCGGGATGCCCGGCGGGGAAATCGGCCGCGGCGCCGGCCCCGGCGTGAAGCCGTCGCCGACATGGACGAGCTGCTTGACCCCCAGCGGCGTCAGGAAGCGGTCGAGCGGCAGGTACTCGCCGAACGCGACCAGATAATGCTTGTCGTAGGTCGCGGTGAGGCTGAGGCCGGCGGCGCTGCGGGTCAGGGCGATCAGGCTGTTGAAATAGAGATAGCCGTCCGGGGCGTAGGCGCCCGGCGGCGCGGTCTCGACCCGGTAGCCGCCGCTCAGCAGGGTCTGGCCCGGCTGCAGCGCCGCCTCGATGGCCCGCCGGGTCCAGGTTCCCGGCGCGAGATATTCGTTGAACGACGCCGGCAGGCCTTGCTCCGACCAGACGATGATGTCGGGCCGGCGCGGCGCAGGCCGGGTGGTGAGTTCGAGATTGCGCCGGGCGATGTCGTCGAAGGCGGCCGCATCGTAGAGCGCGCGCACCGGCGTATCGGGCTGGACGATGCGCACCAGCGGCGCGCCCGGCGCGGGCGCATCGTCGGCCGCCGCAAGCCGCCAGAGGCCAAAACCATAGAGGCCGGCCAGAGCGGCGGCGGCGAGGCAGAGCCCGATGCGCGCGCCGCGCGTGCGCACGCCGAGGCCCGGCGCGGCGGCGATGGCCACGGTGATCCAGCTGAGGCCATAGGCGCCGAAGAGGCTCGCCGCCTGCGATGGCGCCGAGCCGGCCTTCCAGGTTTCCCCGGCGAGGTCCCACGGAAAGCCGGTCAGGAGAAGGACGTGGCCGCGCAGCCATTCGAACGCGGTCACCGCGCCGGCGAAGACCAGCAGCCGCCAGGCGTTGGCGGGCGCGAGTCCGCGGTAGAGCGCCGCCGCTCCGCCCCAGGAGACCGCCATCAGCGCGGCCAGGGCGCCCACGGCGAAGGGCGCCATCCAGCCCTGTTCGCGGGCATGCACGAAAAACGCCTCGCCGATCCACCAGACCGAGGCGACGAAATAGGCCAGCCCGGCCAGCCAGCCGCGCAAGAACGCCGAGCGCAGCGGCCGGCGCGGATCGGCGCGGTCGAGGAGCCGCAGCAGGACCGCATAGCCCAGCAGCCCCGGCAGGAACCCGAACGGCTGATTGGCGAAGGCCGGCGCGAGGCCCGCCGCGACCGCCGCGCCTCTCAGCGCCCACGCTCTGGAAGCCGTGGTCATCGCCGCTCAGGACGATCCGGCCGGGGGCGATCGGGCTGGGGGCGATCCGGCGCCAGACGCCGCGGCCCCGGCGGCGGGCGGCTCGGGCGCGATCGGCCGCAGCCGCAGGCGCTTGATCCGCCTGGGATCGGCGTCGACGATCTCCGCCTCCAGCGACTGGTCCAGCGCCACGACCTCGCCGCGCCGGGGCACGCGCCCGGCGATGGCGGTGACGAGGCCGGCGACGGTGTCGATCTCCTCGTCCGGATCGGGCGCCTGCAGAGGACGGTCGAGCGCGGCGCGCAGTTCGTCCAGGCCCAGGCGGGCGTCCACCTCGAAGACGCCGCCGGCGCGGGCGACGATGCGGGCGGCGCCGGCGACGTCGTGCTCGTCGTCGATCTCGCCCACCACCGCCTCGATGACGTTCTCCAGCGTCACCAGCCCATCCACGCCGCCGAACTCGTCGATCACCATGGCCAGGTGGATGCGGCTGGCGCGCATGCGCAGCAGCAGGTCGGCCGCGCGCATGGAGGGCGGGACGTAGAGGGTCTCGCGGCGCAACCGCCGCAGCACCGCCTCGCCCGGCGCCGGCGTGCGGACCTTGCCGGCGATGAGCTTGAACACGTCCTTGATGTGGACGAAGCCCACGGGGTCGTCCAGCGTCTCGCGGTAGATCGGTAGGCGCGAGTGTTCGGTGTCGATGAACTGCGCCGCCACCGCCTCGAGCGGCGCGCCGATCTCCAGGGCCACGATGTCGGCGCGCGGAATCATCACGTCGGCGACGGTGAGGCTTTGGAAGGCCTGCGCCTGCCCGACCAGTTCCGAGCCGGTGCGCTGCGGCGCCGCGGGCGCGGGCCTGGCGATCCGCCTCAGTCCCAGCGCGCCCAGCAGCGCGCCCCAAGGTCCTCGGCCGGCCGCCTCGCGGGGCCCGGCGGCCTCTTCATTGCCCTGGCTGGCCATGATCTCCCGGCTCTAGGCGTAGGGGTCGGCGACACCGAGCCCCGCGAGGATGGCGCGCTCGCGCGCCTCCATCCGCTCGGCCTCGGCGTCGGTCAGGTGATCGTAGCCCAGAAGATGCAGGACTCCATGGACGGCGAGGTGCTGCAAATGATCGGCGAGGCTCTTGCCCTGCTCGGCGGCCTCGCGGCGGCAGACCCCGAAGGCGAGCGCGACGTCGCCGAGCCCGCCCGCTGGTCCGGACGCCGCTGGAAACGCGAGCACGTTGGTGGCCGCGTCGTGGCCGCGGAAGGCGGCGTTGAGCGCCTGGAGGCGGGCGTTGCCGGCGAGCAGGATGGCGATGTCGCAGCCCCCGCGCGCGCCCTCGTGATCGAGCGCCGCCGCCGCCGCCGCCGCCGCCAGCCGCCCCGCCTCGGGCGCCGCCGCCGTCCAGGCCGCCTCCTCGATCTCGACCTCGATCACAGGTGCTGGCCGGCGTCGGCGTCGTAGGCGCCCACGATCAGCTCCACCAGCGGATGGCGCACCACGTCCTGGGCGCAGAAGCGCATCACCGAGATCCCCGCCAGGCCCTCCAGGATGGCGACCGCGTGAACGAGGCCGGAATCGGCGCGATTGGGCAGGTCGACCTGGCTGGGATCGCCGGTCACCACCATGCGCGCCCCCTCGCCCAGGCGCGTCAGCACCATCTTCATCTGCAGCCGCGTCGCGTTCTGGGCCTCGTCGACGATGACGAAGGCGTGGGCGAGGGTGCGGCCGCGCATGAAGGCGATCGGCGCCACCTCGATCTGGCCGCGGTCGCGGCGCCGGCGCAGCTGCTCGGCCCCAAGGATCTCGGCGAGCGCCTCGAACACCGGCGCCATGTAGGGATCGACCTTTTCCAGGAGGTCGCCGGGCAAAAAGCCGAGGCGCTCGCCCGCCTCCACGGCCGGCCGCGTCACCACCAACCGATCGACCGCCCCCGAAACCAGCAGGTCCGCGCCCTGGGCGACGGCGAGGAAGGTCTTGCCGGTGCCCGCCGGCCCGAGCGCGAACACCAGGTCGTGCGCCGCCATGGTCTCGAGATAGCGCGCCTGGGCCGCGGTCTTGGCGGCGACGGCCCCCCGCCGCCCCGCCGGGCCCGCGGCCGCCTCGCCGCGCCGCGCCTGCGCCACCGCGACGCGCACGTCGGCCTGGCTCACCTCCAGCCCTTCGTCGGCCCGCGCGGCGATCGCCTCGATCACCCTGCGGGCGCCGCGGCGGGCGCTGGCGTCGCCGTTGACCGAGACGCCGCCGCCGGGCGTCTCGACCAGCACGTGGAAGGCATCCTCGATCAGCGCGGCGTGCCGGCCGCCGGGCCCGGAGGCGGCGCGCACCGCGGCCTCGGACAGCGGCATGAAATCGGATGGCCCGCGGCTCAAGCCGGCTCCAGCACGCCGGCGAGGCTGCCCGCCGCCGCGCCGGTGATCCGCACCGGCGCGATCTGGCCGATCAGCTCCGCCGGCGCCTCGCAATGCACCGCCTGCAGATAGGGGCTGCGCCCGGCCGCCTGACCGGGCCGGCGCCCCTCCCGATCGAGCAGCACCGGCAGCACCTTGCCGACCTGGGCGGCGTTGAACTCGGTCCTGGTCTGCTCCAGCACCTCCTGCAGGCGCGCCAGACGTTCGGCCTTGACCGCCTCGGCGACCTGGCCCGGCATGGCGGCGGCGGGCGTGCCGGGGCGGCGCGAGTACTTGAAGGCGAAGGCGCCGGCGTAGCGGACCTCCCTGGCGAGCGTCAGGGTGGCTTCGAAATCCACCTCGCGCTCGCCCGGAAAGCCGACGATGAAGTCGCCGGAGAGCGCGATGTCCGCTCGCGCGGCGCGCACCCGCTCGACGAGGCGCAGATAGTCGCCCGCTCCATGGCCGCGGTTCATGGCTTTCAGCACCCGGTCCGAGCCGGCCTGCACCGGCAGATGCAGATAGGGCATCAGCGCCTCGATCTCGGCGTGCGCCGCGATCAGCGCCGCGTCCATGTCGCGCGGGTGGCTGGTGGTGTAGCGGATGCGGGCGAGGCCCGGGATCCGCGCCAGCCGCCGGATCAGCGCCGCCAGGCCGCCGCCGTCGCCGCCGTCGTAGGCGTTGACGTTCTGGCCGAGCAGCGTCACTTCGCGCACGCCCCGCCGCGCCAGCACCCGGGCCTCGGCCTCGACGGCCTCCGGCGGCCGGGAATATTCGGCGCCGCGCGTATAGGGCACCACGCAGAACGAGCAGAATTTGTCGCAGCCTTCCTGCACCGTGAGAAAGGCGCCGCCGCCGCGGGCCGACCGCTCGGCGGGCAGACGGTCGAATTTCTGCTGCGGCGTGAAGTCGGCCGCCAGGCGCTCGCCGGCGGCCCGATGGGTGCGGGCGATCAGCTCGGGCAGGCGGTGATAGGCCTGGGGTCCCACCACCAGATCCACCACCGGGGCGCGGGCGATGATCTCCTCGCCCTGCGCCTGGGCCACGCAGCCGGCCACCGCCACCAGCATGGCGCCGCCGGCCGCAGCCTTCCTCGCCTTCATCCGCCGGATCTTGCCGAGCTCGGAATAGACCTTCTCGCTGGCCTTCTCGCGGATGTGGCAGGTGTTGAGCACCACCAGGTCCGCCCCCTCGGCCGCGTCGGTCAGGCCGTAGCCCAGCGGCGCGAGCACGTCGGCCATGCGCTCGCTGTCGTAGACGTTCATCTGACAGCCGTAGGTCTTGATGTAGAGGCGCTTCGCCGGCGCGACCGCGGACATGGCCCACCTTATGGAGATGGGCCGGCGCTCGCGCAACCGCGGCGGCGGGCGCGGCGCGGCCAGGCGCCTCGACCCGCAGCGTGCCTGGGCCGGTTCAGTGCTGCTGGTGTTTCAGCGCGCTGATCTCGTCGTGATCGAGCTTCACCGAGGCATAGGCGCGCTCGACGGTGGCTCGGGCGGCCGGGGCGAGATCGGCGTCGCCGGCGGCCTTCTCGAA
>Ga0307374_10013086_pt1 | contig 11526 bp, 9 predicted proteins | sample OX3MG_FD_202532 | JGI IMG/M metagenome (GOLD analysis project Ga0307374, IMG submission 202532) | Soil microbial communities from Risofladan, Vaasa, Finland - OX-3 | ecosystem: Environmental > Terrestrial > Soil > Coastal area > Acid sulfate soil | place: Finland: Risofladan, Vaasa | collected...
ATCATTCGCGACGAGGCGCCCCTGCACGATGGCGACCACATCGAACTGTTTGCGCCCGTTGGCGGGGGATGACTTGCCAGGCGGCCATTCCGGCGCTCAGGCAGAGGCGGGCCTGTGCTGTAGCGCTGGTCTCCAGCCCGGCGCGTCTGCCCGTCTCACCAATCGCCTGCCCGTAGCGCCACGTATCCCGTAGCGCCGCCTGCCAAGGCGGCGCTACGGCAGAGCAGACACGCCGGTCTGGAGACCAGCGGTACGCCAGAGTGTGTCACGCCGCATCCAACCCGACAACGGTCTCCCGAGCCATCCCCGCTGACCGCGTAACACAACGCTCGCACACCTCTCCCCAGGCCGCGTCGGCGGCCTTCGTGGTCGCCAGGCCTCTCGCTGCGCGTTCACACGCCGACGCGCCCGCCGGTGTGCCTTCGCCTGTATGCCCCCACCGCTGCTGGCAGCCCTCGCCATCGGGCGCTACGATAGATGGAGACAGAGCCGATACGAGATGAGAGGAGCATACCAGTGGCGCTGATCCTGCGGGAAGACGACGTGCGAGCGGTGTTGACGATGGCCGATACGATGCGTGTGGTGGAGGCGGCGCTGCGTCGCCAGGGCAAGGGCGAGGCGCAGAACCTGCCACGCATGCGCATCACCGTTCCCCAACGTGGCGTGCTGCATACGTTGCCGGGCTATGTGCCCGGCCAGCCCGGCGATCCCGACGCCGACGGCCAGGGCTTGATCGGCCTCAAGACGTATACTGCCTTCGCGGGCGGCGCACGTTTCGTCGTGTTGCTCTCCTCAGCCGAGACGGGCAAGCTACTGGCGATCATCGAGGCGGACCTGCTGGGCCAGATGCGCACCGGCGCGGCGTCGGGCGTGGCGACGCGCTACCTGGCCCGCCCGGATGCGCGGGTGGTTGGGCTGATCGGCGCAGGCGGGCAGGCGCGGACGCAACTGCTGGCGATGCGCGAGGCACGGCCCATCGAGACCACGCTGGTGTATGCGCGCGACGCCGAACGGCTGCATGCCTTCTGCGTTGAGCTGGGCGCCGCCACGGGCATCGATGTGCGCCCGGCGCCCAGCGCGGAGGAGGCCACTCGCGCGGCGGACATCCTCGTCACCGCGACCACCGCCCGCACGCCTGTCGTCGAGGGCGCGTGGCTCCAGCCGGGCGCGCATATCAATGCAATGGGGTCCAACTGGGGCAATCGGCGCGAGCTGGATGACGAGGCCGTCGCGCGCAGCCAGCTCATCGCGGTGGACGACCTGGCCCAGGCGCACATCGAGGCGGGCGACCTGTTGATTCCCGCGCAGGCGGGCCACTTCGATTGGGAGCAGGCCGTCGCGCAGGGGCGGCTGGTCGAGTTGGGCGCGCTGATCGCCGACCACGCGGACGCCGCTGGGCCAGCGGGCGGCGCGCGTCCATCCGCCGAGGCCATCACGCTCTTCGAGTCGCTGGGCATCGGCCTGGAGGATGTCGCCATCGCCGGGCATATCTACGCCCTCGCCAAAGCGCGTGGCCTGGGTGACGAGGTACGCCTCCTGGATTAGCGCCGACTGTTAAGACTGGCGCCGGGCGCGCGTCTCTGAGGTACGATAGGATGGATGAGTGGGCATGCTACTGTTCCGTCCTATCGTACTCATTTTGTAGCCGATGAGAGTGACTGTGAGGCGCGGACGATGCGACGAGTGTTGGGGTGGGCGACGCCAACCTATGCGTTGGCCGCCATCTGCTTGCTGGCGCTGACGCTGGCAGGCTGTGGCGCGCCAGCGACGGGCCAATGGCAGACGTTGCGCATTGGCGCGGGCGCCCACGTCCTCACGCTTGCCGCCGATCCCTTCAGCGCGGGTCGAGTCTACGCGGGGGCGGATAACGGCGTGGTCTACATCACCAACGCCGACCAAAGCGGCAAACCCATCGCCAGCCAGGGTATCCCCAGCGGCGCACGGGTCAGCGCGCTCTACCCCGACCCCCAGCATGCCGGAACGCTCTATGCCGGAACTAGCCAAAGCCTCTATCGCAGCCAGGATTACGGCCAACATTGGGCGCTCTATGGCGCGGGCTTGCCCAGCGAGGCGATTACGGCGCTAGGCGGCGATACTGGGAGCGGCGTCATGCTGTTGGCAGCTCATGGTACGGGCGTCTTCGCCAGCCACGATTACGGCGCGAGCTGGGCCTACGCCAATCGGGGTCTGCCCGCCGCGACGATCAATGCGCTGCTTTGCGTCTCGGCGAGCGCCTGTTTCGCCGCCGTTGACACCACAACCGCTTTTGGCTCGGTGGGCGTCTACGCCACGACCGATGGCGGCGCAACCTGGGCGGCGGACGCGACCGGGCTGCCGACCGCAGCTGGACTTCCGGGCGGCGAAGTCTTTGCGCTGGCTGAACTGCCCACTCACAGTCTGGCGCCAAGCGGCCCCACGCTCTTCGCCGCGACGATACGTGGCGTCTACAGTAGCGTGGATGGCGGCGCATCGTGGCAGACGGCCAATAACGGGCTACCTGCGGGGTCAGCGCAGGCGCTCGACGCCTCCACCGTGGCGCCCGGCGCGCTCTACGCAGGCGTCGGCGTGTCGGCCTACATGTCAACTGATGGCGGACGGCGTTGGAGCGCGCTGGCGACTGGGCTGGCCACCGTCGGCGCGACGACGGTGACGGGCGTCGTCGGCGTGCGTGGCCCGCGCACAGGCGGCGTCGTCTTCGCGGCGGCGGGCCAGTTCGCGCGCACCCCACCTGTCCCCGGCAGCAGCAACCTGATCCCCACCATCGTCGCCACACTCATCTTGTTGGCGCTGCTGCCGCTAATCATCTATCGCATCAATGTGGCGATACGGCAGCGGGCGCGCTCCCGGCGCCTACCCAGCGCTGTTGGCGTGGGCGATGGCCCAGCTGCGCAACCCGTCCGCGTCAGCCGCAGCGCCGCTGCTCGCGCGCCGACCGCTCGGGGCGGCAGAGCCAAACCAACGTTCGCTGCCGAAGGTGACGCGGCCCAGCCAACCATCGCCGGACGTGCCCAGACCACGCCGACCACGCCCGACCAGCCCATCATGCCGCCCACCAACGCGCGCCCGGCCTCCACCGCCAAAGCGCAACACAACGGCCACAGCCATACGCAGTCGCCGGAGTCGGGCGCCGACTAGCGTACCGGAGATTATGTGTATATCTGTGCGTTAGTCTCATTTTATGCTATACTGGGCATGTGGCCAGTGGGCGAACAGGATTTTGCGCGAGGGAAATATGAATCCTCATAGCTTGCAATCTAGCAGATCTAAAACTCAGCGGCAGCAATCATTGCGTGCTGCCAATTTCGCATACCTGTTCTCACGCCTTTACATTCGATCTTTTCTTCGCATTTGGCCCATACTTCTTACGTCGTATCTGGTCACCCTCATATTGTGGATGTTGCTGCTCTTTATTGAACTTTCTGTTCATTCAAACGTGAGACTAGATGTGTTGTCCTACTTTGGAGTGTATCTATCTATAATTTTGCTTAACCCCGTCGTCCGCTTCAGTGCAATTGTGTTAGGCGTATTCCTTGCAGCTTTGCTTACAGCGTGGTGCAGGAAGTTGTTGCTAGGATATAGGCGGGATGCCAGATTATTGAGGTACATTGATGCAGAAAGCTCCGACATACTCACACAGACTCTTGCTAATCCTCAAAAAGAGAGCAAGGTGAGAGTCTATGCTGCCTATGCCCTTAGTGAGCAAACAACGCCTGCAATACGGGCTTTGCAGCGTGCCTTGACTGATCCGGAACCTGCGATTGGTAAGGCAGCATCTACTGCTTTACTAATCGCGCTGCGAGATCATATCTCTGCCCCATCCGTGCTTAACAGTCTTCCGATCTCGGATTTGGCTGAGAATCTGGAAGCTGTACTGGCAGCGGAGAGAGCGCTAGTAGCTCTAAAGCGTTACTATGATGAAGAAGAGCAAAGCGCTGCTCGTGAGATTGGAACGGATAGCGAAGACAATGGGGTGCTGATCGCAGAACAGGCACAAGCGGCGCTCGAAAAAATTGGAGTCGAAGCGCCTTATGCTCAAATTTTGACAATTGAGCCGAACGAATCTGCGGATTTGATGTATGACCTCACGCACTGACATACGGCCAGAGCCTGAGGATGAAGTAGTCAGTGTGCTAGTTCGATTGCTTCGAGATCCAAATACGCCTGCCCCCAGCCGGCGTGCGGCGATATTTGCTTTGCGTGATTTAGCGGACAGTGTGTCGCTTATGGATGGCAAAATCATCCTCGATACTGTGCGCGCATTGCTGGATGATAGTGATGCAGAGACGCAAGTGGCTGCAATAAACGTAGTCACGGCCATTCGTAGACAGCGCCTACGTTGGCGTCCGCGTAATGTACTCACTAGCGCCTTGCAGTGGTTAGCCTCCAATCCAGCTGTACTTGCCGCCATACTTGCGATCATCCCATTTGCCGCCCTTTATAGCCTGTTGTCTGGTGTGCGTCTCGTTCTCGATCTCGTTTCAGTTGGGGAGATCATTATTGGCTTTGTATTGTTGATAGTCCCACTCAGCGCCATCGTTATGCTTGTGCGCATGCGTCGGTCACGGTTGCAGCGACTGAGTCGTGACCTTGGCTTACAAGCTAAAGCACGCCAAACTCAACGGTACAGAAAAGGCGACTCTTCCAAATCCAGACGCGCGAGGATATAAAGCACATACTATCTGGGCTAGCGAATCTTACTACGTTGTTTGGCTATGACGAGACTGTAGAAATCTAACGCAGCCAACAGCAAATTTGAGTGGCCCTAACAAGCGCGGCATTGAGATTGCCTTCGACAGCATGGCCAAAATCCCCAAAGGATCGTTGATCGCCCTGGCCGTGGACAGCGCGCCACAGCGCCGCGTAGGATGTGGTAGACGGCGAACACCTATGGGAGGGCCACGACAATGCAAGAAACGGTGAAGCAAACACATTCGGCGCGACGAGACGCCGTTGCGGCGTCTGCGGCAACGGTAGACGAAGCGGCGACAAGCGCGACGAAGGCGCGGCGAGCGCAGCGCAGCCCGCAGCCCGGCCCGCAGACGCGGGCGCTACTGGCTGAGCGCGACCAATACGTACCTCGCGGCCTCTTCACGTACCATCCCGTCTTCCCGGCCTCGGCGTCGGGCGCGCGGGTGGTGGACGTGGACGGCGCGAGTTACCTGGACTTCGCCGGGGGCATCGGCGTGATGAACGTCGGCCACAGCCATCCCGCTGTCGTCGCCGCCATCCAGGCGCAGGCGGCGGCGTATACGCACACCTGCGCCCAGGTGCTGACGCCGCCACCATATATCGCGCTGGCGCGGCGGCTGGCCGAGATCACGCCGGGCGCCCACGCCAAGAAGACGCTGCTGGTCAATAGCGGCGCCGAGGCGGTGGAGAACGCGATCAAGATTGCCCGCGCCGCCACCGGGCGCCCCGCCGTCATCGCGTTCGAGAACAGCTTCCACGGGCGCACCAATCTGGCGATGGCCGTCACCGGCAAGGTGCGCCCCTATCGCCAGAACTTCGGGCCGCTGGCCGCCGACATCCACGCCATCCCCTACCCCTACTGCTACCAGTGCGCCTTCCGCAGTTCCGAGAAGGCCGCTGGTGGTTGCTGCCACTCGTGGGAAGTGGCGCTGGAGCGCGCCTTCCTGACGCGGGTCGCGCCGGAGCAGGTGGCGGCGATCCTGGTCGAGCCGGTGCAGGGCGAGGGTGGCTTCGTCGTGCCGCCGCCGGAGTTCCTGCCGTCGCTGCGGGCGATCTGCGACCGGCATGGCATCGTGCTGATCGCCGACGAGGTGCAGTCGGGCTTCGGACGCACAGGTAAGCTCTTCGCCGTCGAGCATAGCGGCGTCATCCCCGACCTGATCGTGATGGCGAAGTCGCTGGCGGGCGGCATGCCGCTGGCTGCTGTCGTCGGGCGCGCCGAACTGATGGACGCGCCCGCGCCCGGCGGGCTGGGCAGCACCTATGGCGGCAACCCTGTCGCCTGCGCCGCTGCGCTGGCAGTGATCGAAGTCTTCGAGCGCGAGGGCATCCTGGAGCGCGCCCAGGCCATCGGCGACACGACGCTGGCCCGCATGCGCGACTGGCAGGCGCAGTACCCGCTGGTCGGCGACGTGCGGGGGCTGGGCGCGATGGTGGCGATGGAACTGGTACGCGACCGCGACGCGCATACGCCCGCCAGCGGCGAGGCGGCGGCGCTGCTCGCCGAGGCCAGGGCGCGTGGCCTGATCCTGATCAAGGCGGGCCTCTACGACAACGTGATCCGGCTGCTCATGCCGCTCACCACCACCGACGATGAACTTGCCGAGGGGCTGGAGATCATGGAGGAGTCGCTGGCTGTCGTGAGCGCGCAGCCCAGTGATACGTACAACGGCGCGCACTGAGTTCGCCATCAGCGGCGCATATGTAGCTAGGGCAAGTAGGGCTGATCTTCTTGCCGTACCGCCAGACTCCGATCCGGCGAGTCTGAGTACACCACCCAGACTCGCCGGATCGGAGTCTGGCGGTACGCTCATTATATATATGGACTAATGAGGTGAGGCAGAATGAAAGCGAGGTATCGATGCCCAACCAACCGTTGATCTACTACGCTGTCACGTATGAATGCGGAGAGAACTGGGACGCCCGGCGCGCTATGCGTGAGCAGCAACAATGGGATGAACATGCTGCGCTCATGGACGCTCTGGTAGACGAAGGCTTTATCGTGCTGGGTGGCCCACTCGAAGACGCTGAGCGCGTATTGTTGATCATCAATGCTGCCAGCAGCGAAGCCGTTACTGCTCGCCTTGCCGACGATCCCTGGATCGTGTCGCGTGTCCGCCGCATCGCAAGCATCGAGCGTTGGCAAATCTTGCTAGACGGGCGGCATTGAGCGAGCCGCATGAGAAAGCGCCCTGCTCGGTCGCAGACCGAGCAGGGCGCTTTCTCATGGAGATCAAACTATTCGCGGATACGGCGGGCGGGCAGCGGGCGCACGACGGGGTTGGGAGCGTTCAGGCTCTCCTCCTGGCGGCGTGGCACGCGCTGGCGCACCAGGAACGATGGCGCGCGGGCGACCTCCTGCATCGGCATGTTGATGTCTTGCCCGAAGCGATTGAAGAACGACAACTCGAAGTTGGGCGTCTCACCCAGCGCGCCGTGCGGGCAGACCTCGACGCAGTCGCCGCAGAAGATGCAGCGGTCGAGCGCGAAGTCCCAGCGCACCAGTTCGCGCTCGGCCATCATCAGCGAGCCGGTCGGGCAGACCTGCACGCACGCCCCGCACGAGACGCAGTCGGTCGCGTGCAGCGAGGCGTTGAACGGCGTGGAGACGATGGTGTCGAAGCCCTTGCCAAACATACCGTAGCAGTTCGGGCCGATCACGTCGTGGCAGACACGCACGCACTGCGTGCAGTTGATGCACTTGTTCGGGTCGCGCAGGATGAAGCTGTGCGACATATCGAACTCGTAGTCGTGGTAGTCGTTTGGCTCGCCATCATGGAAGCGGTTGTCGATCAGGCCGTACTCTATGCTGTGCTTTTGCAGATCGCATTGCCCGGCGGCGGGGCAGGCGCATTGCAGGCAGCGGCCCGACTCGCGCTCGGCCTGCTCCTGCGTGTAGCCCAGTTCGATCAGGCGGAAGTTGCGTTTGCGGTCCTCGTAGGGCAGCATCGGCATCTTGACCTTGGGTTCGTAGGGTTTGTAGGGCACGATGTCGAAGAGGTCGGGCTTGCGCTCCTCGGCCTCCAACCGCCGCGAGACCTCGACCATGTCTTCGCCGTTGAGGTAGGCGTCAATCGAACGCGCCGCCAGTTTGCCCTGCGCCACGCCCTCGATGATCGTCGCCGCGCCCAGCACCGCGTCGCCGCTGCCGAAGACACCCTTGCGCGCCGTCATGAAGTTGTACGGGTCAGTCTGGATCGTCGTGCGCTTCGTCCAGTATTCGTCTGGCAGCACGGCGTGGTCGGCGCGCTGTCCATACGCCGGGATGACGGTATCGCAGTCGATCACATACTCGCTGCCGGGGATCGGTACCGGGCGGCGGCGACCGGAAGCATCCGGCTCGCCAAGCTGCATACGCTGGAACTCGATGCCGGTGAGCTTATCGCCGTCAAATTTCAGGCTGGAGGCGGCGGCGAAGAGTTGCAGGTCGGTCCCCTCACTTTGCCCGTCCTCGACCTCCTCGAACGTGGCGCCCATCTCTTTGCGACCACGGCGATAGACCGTGTGGACCTTTGCGCCCAGGCGGAGCGAGGTGCGCGTGCAGTCGAATGTGGTGAAGCCGCCGCCCAGCACAACCACCTCTTGCGTGTCATCCACCGCGACGGGTAGGCCCTGTGTCTTATCCATCAGGTAGGTGATGGCGTTGATGATGCTGGGATTATCTTCGCCGGGCAGGCCAAGTTCGTTCGAGGTCCAGCAGCCAATGGCCAGCGAGACGGCGTCAAAGCCCTCCGCGAAGAGGTCATCGATGGTGAAGTCCACGCCCAGCTTGACGTTGTACTGCGCGTCCACGCCCAGCTTCCAGACGCCCTCGAACTCGCGGTCCACCATGTTCTTTTCCAGGCGGTACTCCGGGATGCCGTAGCGCAGCATGCCGCCGGCCTGGGGCATCATGTCGAAGACCTTGACGTAGTGGCCTTTGAGCGCGAGGTAATACGCTGTGGTGAGGCCGCTGGGTCCGGCGCCGACGACGGCGACCTTTTTGCCGGTCGGGGCTTCTTGCGCCCAGGGCGTTGGCGGGTCATCCATGCACTGCTCGGCGGCGAAACCGTGCATGCGGCAGATGGCAATCTCTTCCTCCACCAGCCCACGGCGGCAGACCTCCTGGCACGGCGCTGGGCAGGTCAGGCCGAGGATGTAGGGGAATGGCAGCACCTCTTTGACCAGCCGCGCCGCCTCACGGTTCTGCCCCTTGGCGATCAGTTCCAGGTAGCCGGGGATGTCGATGTGCGTCGGGCAACCAATCTGGCAGGGTGGCTGACAGTAGGCGTTGTGGTCCGACAGCATCATCTCGAGGTTGGTACGCCGGATGTGCGTCAGCCGGTCGGACTTCGTGGTGACGACCATGCCGGGCTGCACGGCAGTGTTGCACGACGGCATGGGGCGATCCTGCCCGGCGATCTCCACCAGACACATGCGGCAGGCGGAGGTCGGCTCCAACTTGTCGTCGTTACAGAGATTGGGGATGTCGAGAATCCCGTTGTCCACGGCGACGCTCAGCAGGGTCTGCCCCTCATAGGCGCTGAGCGTGCGGCCATCAATCGTCACGTCGAACGACGGCTGGCCATGCTCATTGCGCGGGAAGGAGTCGCTCCCCTGAATGGTCGTCGCATCAGGCCGTATCGTAATCGCCATAGTGTTCCTCTAGGTTTCTACAACACATGCTTCGTGGCGAAGCGATGGGCGCGCACCGGTTCGCACGTCTCGGTCGGGCAGTGCCCGGCGAGGTGCGCCGCGAAGTCGTCCGGGAAGTTGCGCATCGCCGTGATCAGCGGATGTGTGGCGTGGACGCCGAAGCCACAGAGTGAGCCGTCGGGAATGTAGTGCGAGAACTCGTCCAGCAGCTTGAGATCATCTTCGGTCCCCAGGCCGCTCACCAGCCCCTGCAACACACCTGCCACCCGTTTGACGCCCACCCGGCACGGTACGCACTTGCCACACGACTCGCCCGCCAGAAAGTCGCTGCGCTCCATCGCCCAGCGGACCATGCAGGCGTCGTTGGGCAGGACCTCGATCATGCTGGAGCCGACGATCACGCCCGCCTGTTCAAGCGCGTCGAAGTCATATGCCGTGTCCAGCGCCTTGAGGGGCAGCACGCCACCCTCCATGCCGCCGACGACGACGCCGCGTGAGTTCGACTCGTTGGCGTCTATGCCCGCCACCCGCAACGCCTGTCGCAGCGTCGCGCCGAATGGAATCTCGACCAGCCGTGCGCCGTCTGGCCCGATGACCGTGATTAGCTTCGTTCCCGCCGTCGCCTGTGAGCCAGTCGCCTTGAAGGCGTTGGCGCCACGCGCGATGATCGCGGGCAGGTTGACCAGTGTCTCCACGTTCTGCACAGCGGTCGGTTTGCTGTTGACGCCAGCTTCGGAGGGGTACGGTGGGCGTTGCTGCGCCTTCATCGGGCGCCCCTTGATGATCTCGATCAGCGTGGACTCTTCGCCGCCCATGAAGCCACGGTCCACGCCGACGACGGTGATCGCCAGCGAGAACGGCGACTTCAGGATGTTGCGGCCCAGCAACCCCTGTTCCAGCGCCTCGCTCAGCGCCTTCTGCGCGGCCTCGGCGGCGGCGGTACGGGTGCTGCGGACGTAGAGGAACGCCTCCTGCGCGCCGACGGCGTAGGCGGCCAGCGCCATGCCTTCCAGCACGAGATGCGGGTTGCGCGCCAGCAGCGTTGCGCTGACAAGCGAACGCACGTCGGCGTCGTAGGCGTTGCAGACGAGGTAGCGTGTCTCGTCGCGGGCGCCTGCCACGGCGGCGAACTTCTCCGCAGTGGCTCCGCCTGCGCCGCCGCGCCCGCGCAACCCTGCCGCGCGGACCTCGCCGATCACCTGCGACGGCGCCAGTTCGCCCAGCGCACGGGCCAGCGCGGCGTAGCCACCCTGGCGGCGATAGGCGTCTAGCGAGAGCGGCACGCTGAATTGCGCCGCGTCGGCCTTGCCCGCGAGGCCCAGCGCCATGAGTAGGGGCGTGTTTTGGGGCGTGTTTTGTGATGACGCCGCGTTCGGCGCTTGATCAGGCACTGGGACCCCTCCTGTGGTTGATGGAACCGTACTTGCCGCGTGTGCTGGGCGAGGGGCCGCGATCCACCTGGTCGTCGCGCAGGACGCCCGCCATCACCGGCTGGGCGGGGGCGAAGTGGGGGCTGGCCGTCACGATGCCGAAGATGTCGCTCATGTCTACGCCGCGCCGCGTGACCACGCGCCACGCCACCTGCAACGGCATCCCGTCATACGCTAGCATCAACTGGTCGAGCGTCTCGGTCAGGTCCCAGGCGTCCAGCGATGACTGATCGAGGATGGCGTCGGCCTGCGTGAGGTCCACCGGCGCCTCGAGGTCGAGCGTCGTCGGCGTCTCCACCGGCGGCGAGAACGGACGATTGGGGTAGTTGACGGCGTACTCAGAGTAGCGCGGCGTGTAGTAGCCCGCGACCGAGGTTGGCGAGAAGTACGGGCGACGCCGGAAGCGGTACGTTGGGCGCGTCTCGATGGTGATGGCGCGCGGTGGGCAGACTTTCTCGCACAGCAGGCACGCCTCGCACTTCAGATTGAACGGCGTGTCCTGCCCCTCCTCGGCGATCAACTGGATCAGCCCACGGCTGCGCTCGGGCAGCACGCGCTTCTCGTAGGGGTACAGGCGCGTCGTCTTCTTGCGCGTCATGTGGCTGAGGGTCAGCCCCAGCCCCTGGAGGATACCTCGCATCGGCGGCTACTCCTCACCTTTGATCTTGAGGCCCTGCTTCTCGATCTTCTCGCGCAACTTCAGCAGACCTTCGATCAGCGCCTCCGGGCGGGGCGGGCAGCCCGGCACGTAGACATCCACCGGCACCAGCGT
>Ga0307374_10013087_pt1 | contig 11526 bp, 7 predicted proteins | sample OX3MG_FD_202532 | JGI IMG/M metagenome (GOLD analysis project Ga0307374, IMG submission 202532) | Soil microbial communities from Risofladan, Vaasa, Finland - OX-3 | ecosystem: Environmental > Terrestrial > Soil > Coastal area > Acid sulfate soil | place: Finland: Risofladan, Vaasa | collected...
CAGCTGCCCCATCCTTGGCAGTTTCGGCCCTGGTCAGCGCGGGCCAGAACGGATGGGGCGCTGACTCGACCATGGGCCTGGCGGCGCTGACGGCCGCGGCGGCGCTGGCCTTCGTGGTGGTCGAGTCCCAGGTGCGCAATCCGCTGGTTCCACTGCGGATCTTTCGTTCCCGCGCGCGAACCGGGGCCCAGCTGGCTCGTCTGCTCTTCCCGGTGGGACTGTTCGGCACCTACTTCCTCGGCTCGCTCTACCTCCAGCGGGTCCTGGGGTTCGGGGCGGTGGAGACCGGGCTGGCCTTCCTGCCCTCCAATCTGGCGGTAGCGCTGTTCTCCTTGGTGATCACTAAGCGGGCGGTGGCTCGGTACGGGGCGCGGAGCTCGGTGCTGACCGGTCTGACGCTGGTGGTGGTGGCGCTGCTACTGCTGGCCCGGGCGCCGGAGCACGCCAACTACACCCTGGACATCCTCCCGGCCCTGCTGCTCCTGGGCGTCGGATCGGGACTCTTCTTCATGCCCAGCATCGCCCTGGCGATGTCCGGCACCAAGCCGGAGGACGCCGGTCTGGCGTCGGGGCTGGCCAACGTGACCCTGCAGGTCGGGGCGGCGCTGGGTGTCGCCTTGTTGGCCGGGGTGTCGAGTACCACGACCAACCGCCTGCTGGCGCACGGCTCGGATGCCGGGGCGGCCCTCACCGCCGGATACCACGTCGGCTTCCTGGTGGCCGCGGCGGGCGTCGCGGGCGCGGTTGTGCTCGCGTCGGTTCTGCTGCCCAGGCCGGTGCCGGCTCAACCAGCCGCGTTGCCCGCGCCGGTTGTCCCGCTTGTGCCCGTGGTCCACTCGCCCAGTCCCGCGCCCAACTGGGCGGTCGGGCGGACTGACTCAAGCTCGGAGTTGGTGGTCCTCGCCGCCGCCGACGAGCTCGACCGGGAGAAGGTGGCAGTGGCGTGATCGAGACCGGCGATCACCACCTCCTCGTCCCCAACTTGGGTAACTCAGTCGGTGGGCCCCGGCGGGTGGGGCAGTTCCGAAGTCAGATCACCGGCTGGAAGACCTCTGGTTCGGCGGGCGCGCCGGGCGACGGTCGACGCCTTCCTACCAGGCCGGCCACCGCGATCAGGGCGGATCGATTTGACGAGGCGGTGGGATCCCCGAGGCCAGGTGGCCCCGGGGTCAGTGGGAGACTGCACAGCTACGCCTCCTAGGTCTAGCAACGACCGCTTGGGGCGACGTGCGCAGGGCCGGCGGCCGGCCAAGAGCCGCCCACTCCCTCGGTGGCGGGCAGCATTAGGACCCCTGCCACTTGCGGAGAACCTAAGTCCACCGGACAGTGGGGCTGGTGGCGGCTGCACGTCCAGTTGAGCCATCGGCGGAATGTGACGGTCGGCGCTCGGAGCCGGCGGCATCATCGGCAAACTGAGTTAAGGAGAGGCGGTCAGTCTGATCCCTCGCTCCAGGTCATGATTCGGTCCAGGCCGAAATAAGTTCTCCGTACCATCACTCAGTGGCCCAGCGTGAGGCGGATGGCAGCGTCGGTTCGTCTCTGCCACTACCTCGCCACTGAGCCAGTGAAGGCTCGGGGCAGGTTGCTGGGCGCAGTCGGGATCGGGCGGTGCAGCCTCGACGCGAGGCACTTTGGGATCCGGAGCGCGACATCGAACGGCACGGTCTCGGCCGCGGTCTGGGGTGGGCGGCGACCTGCTCCGGCGGCCCGGGCCGTTTGGCCGGCCCGGGTAGTGCTGGTCGCCGTTCTTTACCCCCGCGGAAGGGGCGCCAATCAGGCTGCTGACCCTGCTGCTAGGCTGGCGACGGTGATCGGGCTGGAGGTGAGAGGGTCCAACGCAGAGCCGCCGCTAGAGCGGCTGCTACCCGGGTAGCTCCGGGTGCATCAGGTCCGTCTGCTCCTTCGGGCGCTCAAGTGGCGGGCCAGTGCCACGGTCGCCGTCCTGGTGGTCGCCACCGCAGCCGTCCTGGCGGCCAGCGCCGGGCCCTTCTACTACACCGCTGTGTCGGGCAATGTCCTTCATGCCGCCCTGGTCACGGCGACCCCCAGCAATGACGGCATCACCGACATCCCCAGTCCCGCCCTCGGAGACATCCCCGAGCGGTCTCAGGTACTGATTCCACTGGCCCGGCGAGATCACCTGGGCCGTTGGTATGCGCCGGCGACCGTGACCCTGGATGCCGGGGTCACCGTGCCGCCAGACGCCGAAGGGCACTCCTATGTCAGTGACCTGGTATCTCGCACCAACGTCTGCGCCCACCTGACGTTCGTCATCGGCCGCTGTCCGACCGCGGTCGATCAGGTGGCCATGACAGTTCGCTCCGCCGAGGTGCTGAAGGCCCAAGTTGGGAGCCAGATCCCCCTGCTTTCGCACGGCATCCTGACCCCGACGACGGTAACGGTGGTGGGCATCGTCAAGGTGGGGACGGCCAAAGCTGCCTACTGGATGGGCGACGACTACTTCGACTACGCGGGTCTGCCGAAGAACGCCTCGGCCATCACCCAATTCTTGAACCGCAAGGCCCCGTCGTTTCTCTCCCAGCTGCCCGTGCTGGATGCCTTCTTCACCGTCCCGGCTACCGTGAATGCGCTTCCCCTCTCCTCTCTCATCCAGTTTCGCCTGCGGGTCAAGAGCATCGGTGTCAACAATGTCCCGCAGCTCCTGAAGGCCGGCAGGGCGTTTGCCTATACCGCCAACACTCAATACATCGACCCCGCTACGACCCAGCTCTACTCCGAACTCTCTGCCGTCACCTATCAGGATGACTTGATGCTGGCCATCGTGGTAGTGGTGTCCTTGGAGCTGGTCCTGCTCACCTTGTTCGTCCTCTTCGGACTGGTCGCCCGTACGGTCGAGGCGCGCCAGCGAGAGATCTCCCTGGCCAAGCTTCACGGCTTCCGGCGCCGGTCGGTGCTGGCCGTCGGGCTGCTCGAGCCGCTGGTCATCATGGTGGCTTCCATCCCCTTGGGAGTGCTCTTGGGGTGGCTCGCAATCCGGCTCGCGTCGGCGTTACTTCTCGGCAACGCCCCGGTCCTGTTCACACCTCTGGCTATCTATGCCGCCCTGGCCGCCTTCGGCGGTGGCTTGCTGGCCACCGTCTTTGGCGCCTGGAGGATCCTCCGGCGGCCACTCTCTGACGAACTGACCGGCGCCGAGGCCCAGCTCTCGACCGCCGCCCGAGCGGCCTTGGAGGCGATGGTGGTGCTGCTGGCGATCGGAGCCATGGTCGAGCTGCGGGTGTCGGGAGTTCTGAGCGGTGGGGAGCCTAATCCCCTGGCTCTCTTCGCGCCCGCCTTGATCGCCGTCGCGATCGGGGTTCTCGGCGTTCGATTGATCCCACTGCTCTGCGCGGCCGCGATCCGTTGGACCCAGGACACCACCCGGCTCGCGGTGCATTTGGCGGTTCGCCAAGTGGCGCGTCGCCCGGCCAATCTTCGCCAGATTCTGGTGCTCACCCTGGCGACTGGTCTCGCTTCGTTCGCGGTCGTGGGATGGGCGGTGGCGGCCACCAACCGCATCTCGCGCGCTGAGTTCGAGATCGGTGCCGCCACGGTGCTCCACGTCAAGATCCCTCCGTCGCTGAACCTGACCGACGCCGTGAGGAAGGCCGACCCGACCGGCAAGTATGCGATGGCCGCGGAGGAGTCGATCACCCCCAGCGAAGCGCTGCTGGCCGTCGACACCAGCCGCATGGGCCGTGTCTCCTACTGGCAGCGCTCAGTGAGTGGCACCAGCCTCCCGAAGCTCGTCCGGTGGCTCCAGCCCAAGCTAACTCCGGAAATGCTGATGCAGGGTCACCAGGCCCGACTGACCGTCACCCTGCCGCAGGCGGTCGACCCCGAGCCCGATCTCCAGTTCAACCTCGTTGACCCCGGGGGCAACCCCACCTTGGTCGACTTCGGAGTTCTCCAGCCGGGGACCCACACTTATGTGGCGTCGCTGCCTTACAACTGCTCCGGTAGTTGCCGGGTGAGCGAGATGATCCCGTACTGGGGTGCCAACCCGCGCGGTCCGCAGCAGGTGACCTACTCGATCGTCCTCTCCTCCCTGCAGACGAGGGCCAATGCGCAGGCTCCCTGGCGCAACGCCTTCGGGGGATTCTCTCTGCCCGGGTACTGGCAAACCGCCTTCCAGGGAGCTTCGGCCAAGGCCTCGCCGGACGGCAAACTGGTGGCCCGGTTCCACTCCTCAGCGTCCGAGTTGCTGGTCCCCGCGCTCACGCCCGGGAAGCTGCCGCTGACTCTCCCGGGGGTGACCACCAGTGCTGACCAGGAGAGCAACCCGGTCTACGCCTCGGCCGAGGACTTCGACGGAACCTATCTCACCCTCAACCTGACCAGGGAGACCCTGGCCCTGCCCCGGCTCGGTCAATACGGATTCCTGCTGAACCTGCCGGTGGCCACGCGGGCCGAGAACGGCCCACCCTTCGACACCGCCGATCAGGTGTGGCTGGCTCCCCACACCCCGGCGATAGTGCTGCAGCGGCTGCGCCAGGAAGGCATCAGGATCAAGTCCAAGCAGACGCCCGCCCCCCTGCTCTACCGATTCAACCATGGCGGACTCGCCTTCGGCTTCATCTTCTTTCTGTTCGCGGCGGGGGCGGCCGCCCTTCTGGCGGCAGGCTCCGGAGTGGCGACGGTGCTGACCAGCGCCCGAGGGCGAGGCTTCGAGCTGGCCGTCCTCCGAGCCACCGGGGTGCGTCGGCGCACTCTCTTGTTGTCTCTGGTGCTCGAACAGCAGCTGGTAGTGATACCGGGGATCGCCCTGGGAGTGCTCGCCGGAGTGCTGTCCGCTGTGCTCGCCCTCTCGTCGGTTCCCCAGTTCGGCACCAATGTGGGCGCGCCGCCTCCTTCCACTGCGCTTCCCTGGCTCCCGATCGTGGGCACCGCGGTGGTCCTACTGATCGTGGTGGCCACCACCTCGACGTTGACCGCGCTGGTGACCCTGCGGCGGGCCCGCTACCAGACGCTCAGAAGCGAGACCTCGTGAGCTCCGCTCCGGTCGGCCCGCTCCTGGCCGGCGTGGAGGTTCACTGTGATTCGGTCGTCCATCTTTATCCGAACTCCGGCGGGGACGTGGTGGCCCTCCGCGGCGTCGACCTGGACGTCGACGCCGGTGAGGCCGTCGCCTTGCTGGGACCGTCCGGATCAGGCAAGTCCACCCTGCTGGCCCTGCTGGCGGGGCTGCTGCGCCCTTCATCGGGGCATGTGGTGATTGGCACCCACGATCTCGGCAGGCTGAGTAATCACCAGCTGCTGCAGATGCGCTCCAGAGAGATCAGCCTCATGCTCCAGGAGCCCATGCGCAACCTGCTCGGCTTCGGCACCGCCGAGCAGAACATTGGCTTCGCCCAGCGGGGGATGCGGCGCCAGCGCACCGACCCCCCACCGCGCCGGCCGGTCGAGCTCCTAGAGCAACTCGGCATGGGGCCGCTCGCGGGCCAGACCGTCGCCACCCTCTCCGGTGGCGAGCAGCAGCGGGTGGCCATCGCGGCCGCCGCCGCCACCGGGCCGGCCCTGATGTTGCTCGATGAGCCGACCAGCGAACTGGACCGTGCCAGCCGAGATCTGGTCATCGAGCTCTTGCTCAAGGTGCACCGGGAGCTGGGCACGACTCTGATCGTGGTAACTCACGACCCGGAGGTGGCGGGGGCGATGCCCCGGACGGTGACCATTCGCGATGGCCGCGTCGGCGCCGAGGGCCGGCAGGGGGTGGAGTACGCCGTGGTGGGCAGGGATGGGAGCGTGCAGCTGCCCCCCGACGTCATGGAGTGGATACCCGCCGGAACCCTGCTTCGGGTCCGCCGCCATTCCGCCGGCGTCGACCTGCGCAACCCCGAACTGGAGTCGGATGGCTAGCGAGATCTGGGCCCAGCAGGTGGGCGTGGACGTGGGCTCCCGGACCATCCTCGAGGGTGCCGAACTCAAGGTGGCCGCCGGCGAGACGGTGGTCGTCACCGGACCGTCGGGATCCGGGAAGACGACCCTGATGCTGGTGATGGCGGGCCTCCAGGACCCGGATCGCGGCCAGGTGCTGCTGGACGGGGACCCGATCTCCGGGCGCGACGACCTCCGGCTTCGCTTTGGGGTGGTCCTGCAGAACCACGGCCTGGTCTCGGTGCTCACGGCCGCCGAGAACGTCGCCATAGCGCTCCAGGCGCGGGGTCTGGGCCGGGGCGAGGTGGCTGACCGAACCCAAGACATGCTGGTCGCGCTCGGGCTCCGAGACAGCGTCAACCGCTTGGTCCGCGACCTATCCGGCGGTCAGCGCCAGCGGGTCGGCGTCGCTCGAGCCCTGGTCGGGGAGCCCGAGGTGGTGCTCGCCGACGAGCCAACCTCCGAACTGGACTCCGAACGCCGGGCCCTGGTGCTGAATCTGATGCGCGACCACGCCGCCAAGGGCAACATCGTGATCCTGGCGTCTCACGACCAGGTAGTGGCCGACGCCGCCGGGCGCACCCTCGATTTGGTCGACGGCCGCCCGCGCGGCAGCTGAACCGAGCGACGACGACCTCTGTCGGCCCGACCTGCAGAGTTCGCGGGTAGCACGAGAAGTTCTGGCGCCGATGGACGGCCAGGAGGCGCTGGAGATCGCTATCGCGCTCGGGCCTCGGCCGAGATCACTCTCAACAGAGTCGTTGGGGGGTTCCCGGTCCGGGGTTCACCTCCAACCGATGGTGGCGTCTCGAAGTCGTGGGTCGAGCGGCGAGTCAGATCCGGATCCACCGCGTTCACTGGCCCCGGTTGCCATGCGCCAGGGCGCTGGCCCCTTCCCGTCGGTACTCCGCCCGGAGCCGCTTCACCTGCCGCTCCGAGATCCCCAGCAGCCCGGCCGCCACCCCCACGGTCACCGAGCCCTTCTCCAGATGGTTCAGCACCAGCACCCGCCTTTGCTCAGCTGAGTTCAAAACGATCTTGTCCTTCATAGCCGGACAGAATCGCTGAGCTGTTAGGACCGGTCAGAATCCCTGAGCTACAACAACGGAGTGGTCGGAGTCTTGACAAGCGACCCCTTTGGTTGCTAAGAGTACGTCGGGGCTGAGGGACGGCACCCCAGCGGAATGTGGCCGGGTCGGTGGGGGCCAGGTGCCCTCCAACCTTGCCGTTCAGGCGACCGGGTTGGAGGGTTCAGGTCATGCCCCGATTCAGCCGTAGGGCCGTCGCCCTACTGACGGTGGCGACGGTGGTGGCGGCGCTCAGCTTGACCGGCTCTTGGGCGGTTCTGGGGAGCACCCCCACCACGACAACTGGAATCGCTCCCAACCCGGTGAACGAACTCGACTGCAATGGCTTCAGCACCACCTTCAAGTCGGTAAAGCCCGATCTCGGTGGTCTCTGTACCGATCCACTTACTCCCCCCGGTACCTGGGGGGCCCAGGCGACCCGCTTTTATGACAACGGGCACTACATCGGCCACGACGAGCCCTCCGTTAAGTTCATCTCCAGCACCCCCGGAAGCGGCAACAACATGACCTACTACATGCGGCTGGCGACCGATCCCTCCGGAACCCCGACAGCCTTGCCTGGGCCGAACAACACTACGGACTACGCGGAGCTGAGCCCGGCCCCGTGGTTCGGTCTGCCGATTTGTGATCCCCTGTCTTATCCGCAGAATCCCTGCACTCCACAGAGCGACTCCAATTTGGGCGGCATCACCCAGGCCAACGCCGCCGGCGATGCATTCATGGAGCTCCAGTTCTATCCGCCAGGATTCACCCCATTCGCCACCAGCCCCAGTTGTGACCAAACCCATTGGTGTGCGGCCCTGACCATCGACAGCCTGGAGGCGACCTTCGGCTTCGCTCAGATCAACCCCGCGTGTGAAGAGCCGGTGAACTTCGCATACCTGCAGACCAACGGGGTGCCGGCCGGCCCGCCGAGCCCCCAGTTGTCCGACACGGCGACGCTGACTCCGAACGCCAAGACCCTGATGCTGAACGGCGGCGACGTACTCCAGGTCACGATCCAAGACGTCCACGTCCCAGCTTATCCGTATTCGGTCGGCGGGACGGCGGCGTTGGTGAAGGGCGGGTTGGCGCTGCAGACCACCGTGACCGACCTGACCACGCACCAGAGTGGAACGATGACCGCAAGCGCGGCCAACGGATTCATGGACACCCATGGAATCGTCGACGGCGCGGTTGACACGGCCTGCTTGGGCCAGCCGTACAACTTCACCGCCGAGTACGGCACCGCGAGCCAGCAGAATCAGGTGCCCTGGGCCGCTCTCGAGGGCGGGGTACTGATGGAAGATGAGCTGGGGCACTTTGAAGCGTGCAGCTCGGTCAGCAGCCTGCTTTCCAGCTCGGGCTACGGGATCGCCGGCGACCCTGACATCTACCAGGTCTGCAACAGCGGTTCCGAGGGAAATGGCGGCAGCGGAACGGAGCAGGGTTGCGGGCCGACGACCGTCACCGCCGCCGGCGCTACTGATAGCTGTCCCGGGGCGACTACTGAGGACGGCCTTGCCTGTCCGGCGCCTCCGGGCGCCAGCGCGCCGGACTCCTACGAAGGACTCAACTGCGAATACTCCAACGCCTTGTGCATGCCTAAGGGGCCCAGACCGATCTCCAATGACGGGGCTACCACCGTCGCCGACTGGCCGGTCGCTGGTTGTCAGGACAACTATTTCCAGAACGGAGATCTAGACTTCGAGGGCACCTCGTACCAGCCCGATTGGCCCAACGGACAGAGCAACCACCCAACGTCATTCCAGTACATCGGTCCGTTCACCAACGGCCAAACGTACCCACAGGTCCAGATAGAGACGGACCTCCTCGCCTCCGAGGGGTTCTGCAGCACAGCCAGTGGATTGGGGTGCACTGTGCCCCCGGTAGGTGCCACCTTCTACCCCTTCTGGACGCTCGGTCGTGCTCAAGGCTACGGTCCGGGTGGTGCATCGGCAGCCGCGTTCGGCCCCGCGAATCAATTCGCGTCGTGCGTCTGGAACTTTGGGAACGTCATCCCGGGGACCACGGTGAACACTCTTGGATTGGACGCTCAATACGGCAGTGCCGACCTGCTCAGATACGGAGGTACTGCCATCAGTCCGGTGATGGCTAATCCGCAGCTCGCCCGGGGCTGCGGGCAAGCCGGTCGCCGCTAGCAGCGGACAATCGACAAGGGGCCGGCCCGCCAGGGCCGGCCCCTTCCGCCTCCAGATCGTCGTAAACCCACCGCTGCACCCTCCGAGAGCGGAGGTGGCGTCACTTTGCCCGGGGTGCTAGCGTGGGCACATGTGGAGACCCCGGACGTGGGGGTCGAAGGTGACCGTAGGGGTTGTGGCAAGCACCGTCGCTTTGGCTCTGGCGGGGTGCGGGAGCGCGGTCCCGACCTCGCAATCTCACCTGCCAGCCACCAGCGCTCGTGCAGGCAGTTCCAGCAATTCTGGGGAACCATCGGTGAGCCCGACGCATCAGCCCGAGGCCCCTCGGAGTTCCGGTCTCCTGCCCCGCGCCACTCCCAGCCTCACGCCCGGACTGCCAGCCGGACCGACCGTCGCGGTGGGCATCGAAGACAATGGCCGCACGGTGATCGTGGCGGTCGGCGAGGATCTGGTAGTAACCCTGCCCAACCCGTCGGAGCGCGAGCTCGGTGACGAGATGGTTCGCTCCTCCGACCAGTCGGTGCTGCGGCTGCTTTCTGCCGACGAGAGCCTGGGGAGCTCCAGGGCCGTGCTTCGGGTGCCGTTTCGGGCGCTCCGGGTCGGTTCGGTCGTGATCACCGCCACCGGCAGCGTCCACCTCGCCGTCCAGGTGAAAGTGGAGGCTGCTTAGCGGTTTCTCTTTGGCAACCACCAGGGACCGTCGCGACTCGACTGAGGTGAGCCGGGAAGTGAGGCAAGGCAGCTGAACTTGACTTGGCCCATTTCAAACTGACGCACCTCCGAACGATGATCGAGCTCGACTAGCGCCGGCTATTCCCCGACGCTGCCGTCGATAGCCTCGCGGAGCAGGTCGGCGTGGCCGATGTGCCGGGCCGTCTCCTCGATGAGGTGCAGCAGTACCCAGCGTAGCGAGAAGGGTCGGCCATCGAAGTGCGGCTTGGCAGAGAACTGGTCTGGGCCGCTGGCTTGGGTCACCACCTGGCGGCTTCGTTCGCAGGCCTCGCGGTAGCGTTGACGAACCGCCTCCGGGTCGAGCTCGGCCCCGGTGCGGAACTCCCATTCCGGGTCGGCGCCGAAGTCCACCTCGGACCAGGGCTCCGGCAGCTCGCTCCCGAGGAACTGGACCTCCATCCAGCTCTCCTCCACCAGGGCCAGGTGATAGAGGAGCCCGCCCAAGCTCAGGGTTGAGCTGGGCAGGCGCTGGGCCATCGCGTCCCGGTCCAGCCCCGCGGTCTTGGCGAGCATCGTCTGCCGCTGGAGGTCGAGGAACTGCTCCAGCAACTTCAGATCGCCGTCTCCGTGCTCCGGCTCCTGTCGGCCGACTAGAGCGAGGAAGACCAGCACCCGTTGGAGGAGAAGCCTAGCCGCCCCTTCTTCGTAGGAGGGCAGGCTTCTGTCAGCGAAGAGGTGCTGGTCCCCGGGATAGAGGAAGAGCCTAGCCCCGTGGACCTTGCCGACGAGCTCGCGGGCGGCCTCCAGGTCGCCCCCGTCGACGAAGTAGGGGTCCCGCTCCATGGCGTGAATCTGGAGCGGAACTCCTCTCGGCCAGGACCCATCGCCGAACTCGGAAGCCGGCACGCATCCGTGGATGAGGAGCGCTCCGTTGGCTCCTGCCCTGGCCTGGGCCAACATCTGCGCTGGCATGGCGCCCAGGGAGAACCCGGCATAGACAAGGTTCTCGGGCAGCCCCTCGACCGCCTGCCGGCCGCGCTCCAAGATGGTGTCGAAGCCGATCTCCTGAGCATGGGCGACGCCCTCGGCAACCGTCGGGAAGGACTGGCCCGCGTAGAGGTCGGGTACGGTGACGCGATGGCCGGCGGCGCGAAGGTCCTCGGCAAACTGGCGCACCCCCTCGGTGAGACCCTGGGCATGATGGAACAGGATCACGTCGGACATGGCTGGTCTCCTGCTGCGGCTGGCGGATGTCGCCCACGGTAGACACCCATGCGGACACGAGATGTCCGCATGGGTCCGATGATGGCCACATGGCCGACGCCTCAGTCCGCCTCCTGCGTCTGCTCGGTCTCCTACAGCGTCAGCCGGGATTTCCCGGCCGGGAGCTGGCCGGGGAGCTCGGGATTACTGAACGCACCCTGCGCCGAGACATGGACCGGCTCCGCTCCCTGGGATACGCCATTGCCGCGGCGCCGGGATCAAGCGGAGGTGGGTACCGACTGGGGAGCGGCGCCTCGTTACCGCCGCTCGCCCTCGACGACGCGGAGATGGGGGCGTTGGCGGTCGCCCTGGGGACTCCGGCGCAGACCGGGGTCGCAGGCAGCGAGACGGCCGCCATCGCCTCCTTGGCCAAGCTGGACCGTCTGCTGCCACCCCACCTGCGGCGACAGGTGACCACGCTGCGAGATACCACGCTCTCCCTCGACCATTCTCGGCCGACAGTCCCCTCCGAGCGTCTGGTGGCC
>Ga0307374_10013088_pt1 | contig 11526 bp, 8 predicted proteins | sample OX3MG_FD_202532 | JGI IMG/M metagenome (GOLD analysis project Ga0307374, IMG submission 202532) | Soil microbial communities from Risofladan, Vaasa, Finland - OX-3 | ecosystem: Environmental > Terrestrial > Soil > Coastal area > Acid sulfate soil | place: Finland: Risofladan, Vaasa | collected...
CGACCCGCGCCGACGACGAGCGGGCGCTTCACGACGCCGGCGGCCGGGTAATACGCATGGACCGGCTGCCGGTGTGGAGGACAGAGCACAAAGGGTGAAGGATGAGTCAAAAGCGCTCCTCGCGCCCGCTCCTCGCGCCCCGCGCCCGTCCTCCGTCCTCGGTCCTCCATCCGCGCCCGCGCCTCACGCCGACCAGCCGCCGTCCAGCACCAGGCACGTGCCGGTGATGAAAGCGGCTTCATCGGAGAGGAGATAGAGCGCGGCGGCTGCGACTTCTTCTGGAGTCCCAACGCGGTTCATGGGCTGCCGGGCGATGAACTGCCGCAGCGCCTCTTCGGGATCCGCCGCGCTGGCGACCCGGGCGCGCCACGAAGGGCTGTCAACGGTGCCGGGGCAGACGCAGTTTACCCGGATATGCTCGCCGGCGTAGTCTTTCGCCATGGCCCGGCTCAATCCGATAATTCCCGCTTTGGAGGCGCAGTATGCGGCCCGCGACGGAATACCCACCAGCCCGGCGACGCTGGCGGTATTCACAATCGCGCCGCCTCCGAAGCTCCGCAGAACAGGAATCGCCGCCTTGCAGCCGAGAAAGACGCTCTTAAGATTCACCGTGATCTGCCGGTCCCACTCCTCCTCAGAGGTCTCTTCGACGGTTCCTTGCGGCACGATACCGGCGTTGTTGAACAGCCCATTCAGCCGGCCAAACAGCTCTACCGCCTGCTGGATCATCCCCGACGTTCCGGCCGCGGTCGAGACATCAGCCTGCATCGAGCGCAGATGATCGCTTCTCGCGCGTTCCACGAGCCGGTCCAGCGCCGCCGCATCCCGGTCCACGGCGAGCAGACGAGCGCCCTCCTGCAAGAACCGGAGCGCGGCCGCCTCACCAATCCCCGCGCCCGCGCCCGTCACAATAATCGCCTTCCCATCCAATCGACCCATCCCTCACCTCCGGCGAAATAGAGTCACGGAGAACACGGAGAAAAGCAAAAAGCAATTAACCACGGGGGACACGGGGATCACGGGGAAAAGCGGAAAAGTGAGAGAGTAAGAAGCGTAAGAGAGCGGGACAGTGAGACGAAAGTCCTCGCGTTTTCTTAGAAGCCTTATCCTTATCTCAGTTTTCTCGTTCCCCTTTTCTCAGCATCCTCTGCGGCTCTGCGCTCTTTACTTTTCGCTTTTCTCTTCCCGTTTTCCCCCCGTGTTCCCCGTGGTTAATTGCCTTTTGCTTTTCTCTCTCTTGCTTTTCCCTGCGTGCTCCGCGTCTCCGTGGTGAAGAAAGCCTAAAGTGAGCAGAGATCCCCGGCAGGCACAGCGTCGTCCGCGCTGTTCCGGGATGCGGTCATCGCGAACACGCGAATCCGGTCGTTATCCGGCAGGGTGATGGCAGTGGCGCCATCGGGCAGATCGATACGGTATTTGAAGAGATAGCAGAAGATATTCGGCTCGTTCTCTGTGGGAGAATGCCGGTGCGTGCCAACCCATGCCAGGTTGTCTCGCTTGACGAACGCCGGCTTCAGGTTTTCCAACCCCTCAATCTTGCCGTCTTTTCCGAGCGTCACCACCTGAGTGCCGCCGTCCGGCTGGTCATAGGCCAGCCGGCTGTCCCACTGCCCGATCAGGCCGGTCCACTCCTGTACCTTGATCGGAATTGGATTCCCGGCGCTCCGCCCACCCTGAACCTTAAACGGCCCCTCCACGTCTCCGCCAACCGCGGCTGCCAGCAGGTAGAGCCGGTTGTGACGGCCATGCGGGATCGCGATAGTCTGACCCTTGCACGAGAGCGCGTTCTTCGACCCGGGGGCGCCGCTCCCCAGCTTAAAAACAATCCCGTCCGCGGTGAGCGAGTTTGGCAGCAGCTCGGCGGGATAAGTGCGGCCGGCGCCATCGAAGTCGCCATCGGCGCGTGCGCTATCAGTAGAGATCCCATCCAGGTCAAACGGGATTTCCACCGGCCTGCTTGTGGCGCCGCCAACTTTATGATCCGACCGGCGCAGCCGGATGGTGAAAGTGCGCGGTTGATACGGCGCCATGCTAACAGCCAGCCGGCCCCGCTCGGGGCGTGCTCTTGGCCCGCGCTCTTCGGACGCGTTGATCTCTTGGACCGAGGAAACCGGCGCTGCGAATTCAATCTCCACGTCGGCCGGCTGTCCCTGCAGCTCCTGCAGCCGGATCACCATTTCGCTGCTCTCCTCGGCCATTTTGAGGGCGCGGACGGCGACCTGATCTGTGGAAACCCGGAGAAATGAGAACGACCGCCCGAGCCGGCCGGGATGCGGCGCGCTCTGAAAAGCCACGAGCGGCTGATTCAATCGCGCCGCTCTGTGTGGAACCTCGCCCCGGCGCCAGTCACCCTGATGCGCGGCGATAGCGTAGACAAAGTGATGATGACCGATATCATTCGTCTCCTGATGTTTCCACGATCCGCCGCTGTCGGGAGTTCGGATCAGGGTGAGGCGCAGCGCGTTGTCCGACGGTTTGTCCCAGCCATACTTGCAGTCGTTCATGATCGCCATTCCGTGACTGCCCGACGCGTCGGTCAGGTCCGCCCACTGTTGAGCCGGGACTTCGTACAGATTGGCGTCCGCGTTCGGGCGCTCGATTACCCCAACGCCGAGGTCAAATGTGGCGACCGGGTTAGCGGCCGTCATTGGAAAGGCAGCCTTGACGAGAGTCCCTGGCGTCTTCCAATCGATATGCGTGTCCCATTCCACCCGGTCGCCGCCAGCCGTTAGCCGGATCTGCTGGACGAACGTGGAGCCATCCGCTTCCCGCGTCACCTCCAGAGCGACTCGAGCCGGCCCCTGCTCAGCGATCCGGACTTTTGGCCCCGCGACAACAGCCCGGGGCGGATTGCTGATGGTGGCCCACAGAATCTCCCACGCCGGATATCGGTGTGAATAGTCATGAAAGAGTTCCAGACGGGCCGGCGCTCGCAGAATCTCAATCTGAGTCTCTTTATCGAAAATACTGGAGACGTTTCCATCGGCGTCCAACCGGACCCGGTACCGGTCATTCTCGAGACTGGTCTCGTTGATGCTGAGCCCGGTCTTCATGTCGCACGGCGTTTCGGACGGGCGCACGTCATACACTTTGAACGCAACAGATGGCAGCGTCGCAAAGATGAGCAGGCGCACGCTATTTCCATCGGTGGAGAGGGTCTGGCTGGGAACTTCCTCTCGCGTGGTGGTATCGAAAACCCGAACCGCCGCGGGCGCCCCTCCCGGAAAGACAACAGTAGCTTCGACCGGGTCACTTCGATCCCACGAAAGAGGATTGAAAACGACCAGCGGAATTCCCTCGGCGCTGGTATCCATGCCGGCGGCGACAGCGCCCCCGCCCGTGGAGAGCGCGCTCGCGAACTGGTTGAGGGCAATTAGCTCGTCGTTCCAGGAGAAGGTGTAGGCCTGCGGGATGCAGGTGCCGGTAAGATCGTCGTGCGCCTGGTGCCAGAGCACTCGAATCCAGGCCTCTCGCAGCTTTTCGCGCGGATAGGCGGGTCCACCAAGCCAGTCTGCGATGACGGCGGCTCGCTCGGCCGTGTCGGCCAGCAATTCATTCGCCCGGTTCCACTTCTTCATTGCCGCCTGCGACGTGTAGCAGCCGACGCCATGCGTCCGCATCACCAGTTCGCCTTTATAATGCGGCAGCGCCGCGATCTCTCGCGGCTTTAGATCCTTGGCCATCTGATCCGCCGCGGTATTGCGTACGCGAACCGGGCCGGAGTTATCGTGCATCGACTTCTCGGCCCACTCCACCGATGTTGGGTCCGGCGCGCCGCCCTGGTCGCCAACTCCAAAATAGCGTAGATCTACCTTCGTATCCCCGGCGTCGGAAAGATCGCTGTTCCATCGTGGGTCGGTCGCGATATCGGAACGGAGGCGTGAGGTGTAAGATCCACAGCGCAGCGCAGAGACCAGGAATGATCCATCCACCCCCTCCCACCGGCCGACCGCGAAGGGCGCCGGAATCCAGCTTCCCCACGACAGTTTCTGGGTGGAAAAAGCGTTCAGGCCGGAGTGACGGCCAATGGAAGGCAGCGCATAACCGAAGCCGAAACAGTCCGGCAGATAAACATCCCGGCTTACCGTGCCAAACTCCCGGCGAAAAAAGCCATTGCCGTAGAGCGCATGCCGGAAGAGAGACTCCGCCGAGGGAATGTTCACGTCCACCGCGTTGATCCAGGCGCCGGAGACTTTCCACCGCCCCTTCTTCACGTAATCCTGCAGCCTGGACCACTGGTCGGGATGGTACTCCTTGAAGAACATATAATGAATTACGCCTTCGTAGTTAAACTTGTAATCGGGGTACTTTTCGAAGAGCGCAAAGTTTCGGTACATCGTATTCGGCACACAGTCGCGGATGGTATGCTGTACCGTCCAGTTCCATTGGGTGTCGTTGTGGGCCGTGGCAATAAGATAGAGTGTGGGCTTGAGAGTTGGGAGAGCGCTTTCGGAACCGGTGGCGGCGAAAGCCGGGCCGTTCAGCGCGGCGCCGGCGGCCGCCAGGAGAAGACCCTGCGTAAACTCACGCCGGGAAAGAGTGGCGGGCGTTGGCGGAAAGGCATCGCTCGATCCCCTTCCGGTCATTGAATTCATATCGTCCGGTCTACCGGCGATTTCCAGGGATGAGGCCGCCGCCTCGTCCAAACTGTCATTTCGTTTCATCCGCTGCCTTTCGTAGAAAACTCCGGCCACTACCGGAAATACTATAATTGGAGAAGCGCCATATATGCGGCGTTACGCTTGAAGCAGACGGAGGGCGAAGGAAGGAAAAAAAGTCCTCGCGCCCCTCGCTGCACAGGCGCGGAGGCCTGCGCCACTACGCGCTTGGCGCCCCACGCCTCTAACCTTTATCTTATGACTCATCAATACCAGTGCCATCTGCGAGTTCGGAGCTATGAGGTGGATAGCTTCGGGCACGTGAATAATGCCGCGTACCTCAACTACCTGGAGGCGGCGCGGGGGGATGCGCTGATTCAAGCCGGGCTGTCATTCCATCATTTTGAGGAGTGGAGCGCGTTTCCGGTAGTGCGCCGCGCCCGCCTCGATTTTCTGGCGCCGCTCTTCAGCGACGATGAAATCCGGATCGAAAGTGAGATGACGCCGCTGCGAAGGACCGGTTTTCATGCCCACCAGAAAATAATCCGTACCTCTACCGGAACGCTGGCGTTAGACGCCGAGTTGGAGCTCGTCTTCACCAGCCGCGCCGGCCGACCCATCGCGGTTCCTGAGCTCTTCAAAGAGCGTTTTCTATAGTTTTCCCTCATATCGTTCGATTTCACGCGGGAATCCTTATAGCGCTCCCGCGCCGATGCCCCCAAGCGAGGATCCGCCCTCACACGCGCTCTACGCGCAGGCGCCATGCTCCGGCTCGCTCACGATTCCCTAATATGTCTCGTGTAGCATAGGGTTCATACGGCGCCATGGAATAACCCGCGGCGCCAGAACGCAGCCGGGTGGGCGAACAGCCATCCCGGAGAAGGATAAGTCATGAGCAAGTCTATTGGCAGGGCGCGGGGCTTTACACTGATTGAGCTGCTGGTGGTTATAGCGATAATCGCTATCTTGGCCGCCATCTTGCTGCCGGTGTTCGCGCAGGCCCGCGAGAAGGCTCGCCAAACCGCCTGTGTGAGCAACATGAAGCAGTTGGGCCTGGCAATCATGCAGTATTCGCAGGATTATGACGAGCATAATCCCGGCCTTGATCCGTGGGGTCAGGGTCAGGGATGGGCCGGGGAGATCTTTCCGTATGTGAAGAGCGCGGGAGTTTACACGTGCCCGGACGATTCTACCAGTCCACTCGTAGCCACAAACGGTACAGTCATCGGTTATCCGGTGTCGTACGGGATGAACTCCAACGTCGGCGGATCACTGCTCGCTCAGCTTCAGGCGCCGTCGAATACGGTAATGCTCTTTGAAGTCTCAGGCGACCAGGCCTTGATTACCGATCCAAAAGAGGGCGCCGCGAACGGAACCCTGGCCGGGGGACCACCGCCGAGCGGGGAATATTCCGCAGGCGGTCGGGGGAACCCGGATAATAACGGTATGCCCGCGGGCGTGTGGGGCGGCGGAGGCGGTGGTAATCCACTGCTCTACGCGACAGGCGACATTGGCGGACTGGCGCTGCCCGGGCCGAACGGCGGACTGAGTATCGCCCGCCATAGCGGCAACACCGGCAGCAACTACCTGGCCGCCGATGGACATGTGAAGTTCTTGAGGCCAACGCAGGTCTCCGGCGGATACAACGCCGCAAGCCCTGATGACGCTCCCGGCGCAAGCACTGGCAACAACGCCGCCGGCACAGGTAACGGCAGTTACGCGCTTACGTTCAGCGACAACTGATCGTTCTCACGCCACACGCGCAGAGGACAAGCAAAAGACGGACCACGGAGTTGAGTCGATAGGGCGACTCAACTCCGTGGCGGCCCGGTTGAAACCGGTCTCTGCGTTCACAAAACAGTTCATGCGTACCGAGCCGAGGGTATAGCACAACGCGGTTCATTACCCTCGCCACGGGCCGTCACCCACTCACCCTCTCACCCACTCACCCTCTCACCCACTCACCCACTCACCCACTCACCCACTCACCCTCCTCCGTCCCCAAACTTGACTTTTATGTATAGTATCGGGCATACTAAGGGGAGGTTCGATTCGAAAGGGCAGGCTTCCCCATGAAATTCAGTGCGCAAGAAGAATATGGCCTCCGATGTCTCCTGCAGATTGCCAGGGAGCCGGCGGGAGAGTTGACGATCCCGGAGATCGCGGCGCGTGAGGCGCTCTCTACCTCCAACGTCGCCAAGCTGATGCGTGTGCTGCGGCAGGCGGGGATGGTGAAGAGCATGCGTGGGCAGAACGGCGGTTATCAGCTCGCCCGTCCTCCGGAACAGATTCAACTTTTCAATCTCCTGTCTGCGTTAGGCGGCCGGCTTTTCGGGAATGACTTTTGCGAACACCACACGGGGACTGAGGGAAGCTGTGTTCACGACGTGGATTGCTCGATGCGGTCGCTCTGGCTTGCGCTGGACACTGCAGTGGAACGTGCGCTCAAGGGGATAACCCTGAGAGATTTACTTTGCAGCGAGAGGGAGATGGGGCAGCGGGTCGGCGCCTATCTGGACGCCAGCTCCCTTGAGGTGTATTTACGGAGAACGTTATGACGACAGCGACAAACACCATTGAGGAACTCGCCAATCAGGAGTACCGGTACGGCTTTGTGACGGATATCGAAGCCGACACCGTTCCGCGGGGCCTCAGCGAGGAGACGATTCGCCAGATTTCGGCGAAGAAGGCCGAGCCGGCGTTCATGCTGGAATGGCGGCTCAAGGCTTACCGGCACTGGCTGGATATGGTCGAGCCAACCTGGCAGAACGTCCATTATCCCCCGATCAACTATCAGGACATCGTCTACTACTCCGCGCCAAAGCCAAAAAAGCAGTTGAGCAGTCTTGATGAGGTCGATCCTGAGCTGCTGCGGACCTACGACAAACTTGGAATCCCGCTGCAAGAGCAGAAGTGGCTGGCGGGCGTCGCGGTAGACGCCGTCTTTGACAGCGTTTCTGTGGCCACCACTTTTAAGGCGAAGTTAGGCGAGCTTGGCATCATCTTCTGTTCATTTTCAGAGGCGGTCCATAATCATCCGGATCTCGTGAAGAAGTATTTAGGCTCAGTCGTGCCGTATACCGATAACTTCTTCGCCGCGCTCAACTCGGCGGTTTTCAGCGACGGATCGTTCTGCTACATTCCAAAAGGCGTTCGGTGTCCGATGGAGCTTTCGACGTACTTCCGGATCAACGCCGCAGACACCGGACAGTTCGAGCGGACGCTGATCGTCGCCGAAGAGGGAAGTACGGTGAGCTATTTGGAAGGCTGCACCGCGCCGATGCGGGATACCAACCAGCTTCACGCCGCTGTCGTTGAACTGGTGGCGCTGGATAACGCGCAGATCAAGTATTCCACCGTACAGAATTGGTACCCGGGGGATAAAGAGGGCCGGGGCGGCATTTATAACTTCGTCACCAAGCGCGGCAAGTGCCTGGGCACCAATTCCAAGATCTCCTGGACGCAGGTGGAGACCGGTTCGGCGATCACCTGGAAATACCCGGGCGTTATCCTGCAGGGCGATAATTCGGTGGGAGAGTTCTATTCGGTGGCGCTCACAAACAATCTTCAGCAGGCGGACACCGGCACGAAGATGATCCATATCGGGAAGAACACCCGGAGCACCATCGTTTCCAAGGGGATCTCCGCCGGACGCGGACAGAACACTTACCGGGGACTGGTGCGAATCCAGAAGGGCGCTGAGGGCGCTCGGAACCACTCCCAGTGTGATTCGCTGTTAATCGGCGACCGGTGCGGAGCACATACCTTCCCCTATATGGAGGTGAAGAATAGCTCGGCCCAGATCGAACATGAGGCGTCCACCTCAAAGATTGGCGAGGACCAGTTGTTCTACTGCCGGCAGCGCGGTATTTCTACGGAAGACGCCGTCTCCATGATTGTCAACGGCTTCTGCAAAGAGGTCTTCCGCGAACTTCCGATGGAGTTCGCCGTGGAAGCGCAGAAGCTGCTCAGCGTCAGCCTGGAAGGCAGCGTCGGGTAACGCGCGGGGACGGTGAGATAACCGGATGGTGAGTGTGTGAGTATGTAGGTGTGTGAGAAGGTGAGGCAGTGGGATCCTGAGCCAGTGGGATGGTGAGACCATAAGGGACCCGTACCTCGCGCCCCGCGCCTCGTACCCCGCGCCCAATACCCAATACCTATTCAACTTTTTTATGAGGAGTGCGAATGCTGGAGATTAAGAACTTGCGGGCCGGCGTGGACGGCAAGGAAATACTGAAGGGCCTGAATCTGAACGTCCAATCGGGTGAAGTTCATGCAATTATGGGACCCAACGGCTCGGGAAAGAGTACACTGGCACAGGTTCTGGCCGGTCGGGACGTTTATCACGTGACGGGTGGTGAAGTGCTTTACAATGGTAAGGACCTGCTGGAGATGGAGCCGGAGGAGCGGGCGGGTGAGGGGATCTTCCTCGCCTTTCAATACCCGGTCGAGATTCCGGGCGTGGGACAGATGTATTTTCTTCGAACCGCGCTCAACGCGGTGAGGAAGTACCGGGGCGCCGAGGAGATGGACGCGATGGATTTCCTCGCACTCGCCCGGGAGAAGTTGAAACTGGTGGAGATGGATCAGTCGCTGTTGACCCGGTCCGTTAACGAGGGTTTCTCCGGCGGCGAGAAAAAGCGGAATGAGATTTTCCAGATGGCGGTGCTGGAACCGAAGCTGGCAATCTTAGATGAAACCGACTCGGGCCTTGATATTGACGCTCTTCGAATCGTGGGGCACGGGGTGAACGCTCTCCGGAACAAGGACCGGGCGATTCTCGTGATTACGCACTATCCTCGGCTTCTGAATTATATTGCGCCCGATCGGGTACACGTGATGTCGGACGGTCAGATTGTTGGATCGGGCGATAGAGAGCTGGCGCACGAGCTCGAGGAAATGGGCTACGACTGGATTGACAATCCCACCACTGCCCCATCACACTTTGAGCTGGGAGTCTACGCGTGATTACCACCGCCAGCACGGGCACAGACAGCTATCTCACGGCTATCGGCGACCTGGAGTCACGGATGAACGGCCGCGCGCCGCTGCATGCGCTGCGCAGCGCCGCCCGTGAACGATTTGAGGACCTCGGCTTTCCGACAACTCGGAACGAAGAGTGGAAGTACACCAACGTTACGCCCATCGCCCGTACGAAGTTCGCGCTTGCCGCCGGGCCGGCTGATTCGGATCTGGCGCGTTCGGCGTTCGAGGCAGCCCGGGTACGGCTCTTTGGGGAGATGGATTCGCCGCTGCTGGTGTTCGTCAACGGGCATTACTCAGAGCCGCTTTCGACGCCCGGATCGCCGGAAGCCGGTTTTACCGTCGGCGGCTTATCGGCCGCGCTGGAGCGCGATCCGTCTTTCATTGAGGCTCGTATCGGGCGGCTCGCGACATCCGACGACCAGGGTTTTTCGGCGCTCAATACGGCGCTGTTTCAGGACGGCGCTTTCATTCACGTGGCGCGGGGGAGAGTGATCGAAGCCCCGGTTCGGATTCTCTATCTGTCTTTAGCATTGAGTGAGCCGACGATGTCGCACCCGCGCACACTCATCGTGGCGGATGAGCACAGCCAGTTGACAGTTGTGGAGAGCTATGCCGTTTTCGGGGATGGACCCTGCTTCACCAACGCCGTCACCGAAGTCTTTGTGGATGACGCCGCGGTCGTTGATCATTATAAGATTCAGCAAGACCAGGCTAGCTCGTACCATATCGCCAGTCTTTTGATACGCCAGGGGCAGAGCACGAATTTCACGTCGCATTCCGTCGGAATGGGTGGCGCAATTGTGCGAAACGGTGTGCGGGCGCTGCTGGATGGCGAGGGAAGCGAGTCGCACTTGAACGGGCTGTACCTGGCGGGCGGACATCAGCACGTGGATAATCATACCGCCATCGATCACGCCCGGCCGAATTGCAACAGCCGTGAGATCTATCACGGGATTCTGGATGGGAGTTCTACGGGCGTCTTTAATGGCAAGATCTTTGTGCGGCAGGACGCGCAGAAGACGGATGCCCGGCAGACGAACCGGAACCTGCTCCTCTCGAACAGCGCCGTAATCGACACGAAGCCTCAGCTCGAGATTTTCGCTGATGACGTGAAATGCACGCACGGCGCTACCGTGGGGCAGTTGGATGAAGAGGCTATTTTCTACCTGCGCACAAGGGGAATCCCGAGAGCCGAGGCCGCGAGCCTGCTAACCTACGCGTTTGCGAGTGAAATTGTGGACCGGGTCCGGCCGAAGGCGATTCGGGAGAGACTCGGCGAGAGCGTACGAAGCTGGCTGGCCGGCGCTGAGGGAATGCAGGGGAAGAGAGAGTAGAGGAAGTCAGATGAGCGCCACAGGCACCATGAAGTCCAGCGTTTTGACCCTGGCCGCTGAGGAGGCCGGAGCGTTCGACGTGGATAAAGTCCGGCAGGATTTCCCGATCCTGGGCGAGACCATCCGGGGCAAGCCGCTGGTCTATCTGGATAATGCGGCGACTACGCAGAAACCGTGGCCCGTGATTAACGCGATGACCCGGTTCTATTGCGCGGACTGTTCCAATATCCACCGGGGAGTCCATCTACTTTCACAGCGCGCTACCGAGATGTATGAAGCTGCGCGGGAGAAGGCGCAGCGGTTCATCAACGCGGCGCACTCACGCGAGGTAATCTTTGTCCGTGGCGCCACCGAAGGAATCAACCTGGTAGCGCAGAGCTTCGGCCGCACGAACGTGAGTGCCGGCGACGAAGTCCTGATCACCGCGATGGAACATCATTCCAATATTGTGCCGTGGCAGATGCTCTGCGAAGAGAAGGGTGCCCGGCTGCGTGTGGCGCCAATCAACGATCGAGGGGAGCTGCTCCTCGACGAGTTCGAGGATCTCCTGACCCCCCGGACGCGCCTGGTGGCTCTAGCGCATATCTCAAACGTCTTAGGCACCATTA
>Ga0307374_10013091_pt1 | contig 11524 bp, 14 predicted proteins | sample OX3MG_FD_202532 | JGI IMG/M metagenome (GOLD analysis project Ga0307374, IMG submission 202532) | Soil microbial communities from Risofladan, Vaasa, Finland - OX-3 | ecosystem: Environmental > Terrestrial > Soil > Coastal area > Acid sulfate soil | place: Finland: Risofladan, Vaasa | collected...
CCAGGAACTCGACCAATCGCAGCACGCTGGAACCGTTCATGCGCGGTGAAATGATCGGGCATTGAAGCTGGCGGCGTGCTCGGTCGGCTGACCTCGAGCGCTGCGCCTTAGGCTTTTCTCCATGCTGGCCGGCGTCTCCATCGCGGTCGAGTCGTTCGAGTCTGCGGACGGGCTCCGGCTGGTGGCCGCCCTAGACGCGGAGCTCGGTGCCCTCTAACCGCCCGAGAACCGCTTCGGAGCGCGCTTCACCGCGCACCATGCCGAGGAGGGGCGCGGCACGTTCCTGGTCGCAAGGCTCGATGGGCTTGCTGTCGGCTGCGGCGCTTTCACCCTGCTCGACCCCCAGACGGCAGAGGTCAAGCGGATGTTCGCGGCGCCGGAGGCCAGGGGATGCGGAGTAGGTCACGCCGTTCTAAGGGAGCTGGAGGCCAGGGCGCAGGCGCTGGGGGTGGGGCGGTTGGTGTTGGAGACCGGCATCCATCAGCACGACGCGATCCGGCTCTACGAACGTGCCGGCTACGAGCGCACCAGTTGCTGGGGCGACTACGCGGGATCCGCCACCAGCGTCTGTTACCACAAGCTCGTGGCGAAGGATTAGTTCGTCCGGGCTCAGCCTTCGGCGGTCGCTGAGGTCGCCCTGACCCTTGTGAGCACCGCAGGGTCGCCGTCGACGCGGAGCCCGAGGCGGCCGGCTTCGGCGAGTCCGAGGTGGCCGCTCAGCAGGCCGACGACCAGCTTCGGTGAGCCGGTGAGAACAGCGTCGGGACGCTCCGAGCCACCGCGGTGAGCGCGGATCCTCCCCGCCTCGGTGTGGATCGTGAGCGGCTCGTCGCCGGTGCGGAGCTCGATCCGGACCGCTGGGCCTTCCGGCTCCGGATCGACGTAGTAGAGGTCGAACGGGAGCGCCATTCAGTAGCTGCGAAAGCTCTCATCGGGCTGAGCTTCGGCAAGCAGCGGACCGCCCCAGCGGCCCAGCTCGCGCAGCACGGGAAGGAGCGCCTCGCCGCGAGCCGTCAGCTTGAAGAGGGTCGTTGCCACCGGAGGGGGGCCGCCTCCCGGCTGACGACGCCGGCCACCTCGAGCTGAAGGCGCTCGGCCAGGAGGTTGGTCGCGATGCCGGGGAGACCGTGACCGAGGTCGGTGTAGCGGCAGGGTCCCAGGAGCATGAGCTCACGAACGATCAGAAGTGACCACCGATCCCCCACCGCGTCGAGGGCCTTGGCCAGTCCGCAGAACTGTCCGTAGGTGCGCAACGGCGCGTGATGGGCCCGGTCGAGGTCCCCGGCGGCCCGACGATCGCCCTTTCCACCGACCCCGATGGCAACCTTGTCGGAGTGACCAAGGCGACCACCATCCGCGGGCGCTAGCCGAGGTATCCGCTACCGCGGAGGCATCCGCGATTCAGTTCAGGACGGGGTCCGCCGGACTGCCGGCCTCAAGGTTGGTCCAGTCGCCGGCCTCGAGCTCGGTCCGGATCGCGGAGGCGTCCAGCTCGCTGTCCACGGCCGCCATCACTGCGTCGAACAGCTCGGGATGGCCGACCAGCGTCGCTCCCACCACCTTCCCGTTACGGAGTACCAGCTTCCGGTAGCTGTTCTCCGCAGGCGCCTCGAGACACACTTCGACCTCATCGTCGGCGGTCGCGTTGACGACGCCCGCGGAGAGAACGTCGAGGGCGGCAATCTTGAGCCGCATGGGCGGCATCACGGGGACGAACCGGCTGTGACCGCCCAGGGCGTTGATGGCGGCGATCCTCCCCTGTTCGATGGCGGCGGGCCAGAGGCCGAAGCCGTGACCCTCTACCTCGACCGCGTCACCCGCGGCAAACACCTCCGGGCGTGATGTGCGCATCAGGTGGTCAACCTTGATTCCCCTTCCCGTGGCCAGTCCGACCTCGGTGGCGAGCTCGAGGTTCGGTTTGATCCCGGCGGCGAGAAGGCAGAGGGTGGCTTCGAGAACGGTGCCGTCCTCGAGCTCGACTCCCCGGACCTTGTCCGGTCCGACGATGGCCCGCGGCGAGCCCGAGACCACCTGGATCCCCAGGTGATCGAGGAGCCGCCGGACCAACATGCCCGCGGCTTCGTCGAGCTGGCGATTGAGCGGCCACGGCCCCCTGTCGAGAACCGTCACCCGCAGGCCGAGGTCGACCAGGCTGTGGGCTGCCTCCAGCCCCAGAGGCCCGCCTCCCACGACGACCGCGCTCCGGACCCGATGTCGCCGGATGTGCTGCTGGATGGAGATGGCGTCGTCGATGGTTCGCAGCACGAAGGCTCCGGTGAGGTCGTTGCCGGGAAGCGGTGGCACGAAGCTCTCGGCACCGGGGGCCAGGATCAGTCGATCGTAGGGCTGATCCTCACCGCTGCCTGTCTGCACGGTGTGCGAGTCGGGCCGGATGGAGGTCACGCGGACGCCCGGCTCGAACCGGAGGCCCTTTCGAGCGGCCCAGTCGGGCGGGAGCAGGTAGAGCTTGTCGATCGAGGTGGACTCGGACACCAGCTTGTTGATGGCCATCCGGTTGTAGTGGGTGTAGGGCTCGCCGCCGTACAGGGTCACCTCGACCATCGGCTGGAGCTTGCGCAGCTCGAGGGCTGCGGATATCCCGGCCGGTCCGCTGCCGATCACGACCACTCGCTTGACGTCGGCGGGGAGTTGGAGCGCGGGGAGCACCTTGGTCGCTTCTGAGGCGGCGGCTGCCGGCTTCGGAACTGCCTCCAGGTCGGAGGTGACCTTGACCGGGCCCTGCACGCGGGCGCTGCATGCCAGCCGGCAAGCCGCGGCCAGTCCGAGGCGGTCCAGGGTGGCCTTCTCCTGCGATGTCGCGACCGACAGGTTGGCGGAGCCCTCCAGGATGCGCACTGGGTCGGCTCCGCACATTCCCATCCGGCAGCCGGACTGGATCGGCACCTGGTGGGCCTCGGCAAGGTCGAGCAGGGTCGTACCGGCGGCGGCGACCATGGTCGGCCCGGGAATGAAACTGACCTCGAGCTTGCCGGCGCCCTCCGCCTCGTGGGCGCGAAGCAAGCCTTCAGCAGCCCTGGCCGGCTCCGGCTGGGAGGCGGCGACGAAGGCGGCGTCCCGCGGCCAGGCCCTGCGCAGCCAGACCGCGGCGACGATTAATGCGACGAGCGCGGTGACCGTCCCTACCACCATCGCCGGGAACCCCAGGGGAGCGGAGATCACCGTGCCGACGAAGGCGTAGAAGACGATGAAAGCCGCCGTCGCGTGGAGCAGGACGACCTTCTGGTCGCTGAGTCCGGTGAGGTGCTGGATGAGCACCAGAAAACCCATTCCGGCGGTCGCCAGCAGGGCCAGGCGCCCGTACAGCAGGACGATGGAGGCCAGGTCCGGATGGACCAGGTCGGGCTGCGTGAAGAATCCGACGATTAACCAGGGCATGACTCCGGCGAAGAGCTTGCGGTTGAGGGCCAGGCGGGGGTTGGGATCGTGGAGGTCTGCCAGATAGGCTGCGGTGGGGTTGAAGTCGTAGCAGTTGCGGTTGCAGCCGACACAAGGCCGGCAATGGCTGTTGGGGAGGACGATCAGGGGGCTCTGGCCGTAGAAGCGCTCGACCTGGAGCACGGGGCAGAACTGGCTGCACCACCCGCTCTTGCCCTTGAACATGGCCCCACCGGCGAAGGCCAGGGCCAGGACGGTGGCCAAGAAGACGCCCAACGCCGGCCCGTTGCCATCGAGGAGCGCGCGCCGCATCGGCACGATGAGAAGGAAGAGCCCGGCGCTTATCAGGGGGGTGTACTGCTGCACGACGACCGGGACTGTCCAGCCCCGGGTGAAGTTGAGCGTCCGCGGGACCTGGTTCAAAGAGGCCATCGGACAGAGATTCCGCCAGAGACCCGGCATGATCAGGAAGACGGCCGGAAGGACCGGGACCAGGATGCCCCAGAAGATGGTCAGACCCATCGCCGGACGGACGAAGCAGGCGACCACCGTCGCCAGCGCGGCGGCAACGCCGACCCAGCGCAGGACCCGCCAGGCGGCGGGGGGTAGGGGCTGTTTGAGTTCGGTGTAGGGGACGAAAAGCGGCTTGGGACTCATCGATCGGTCGTGGCGAGCCGCCCGTTGATCCCTCGGAGCCGCTGCGCCAAGATCCGGCCGAGATCCAGGACGACCTTCAAGGCCAGCGCCGGCCTCGCGAGCTGCAGCCGGTCGAAACCTGCTGGAGTCAGGAGCAGAACCTCGGCCGGCCCCCTCGCCACCACGTCGGCCGAGCGGGGCTCGGAGTCGAAGAAAGAAAGCTCGCCGAAGATGTCGCCCCGCGTCAGGGTGGCCACCGGAACGGCGCCCGCGGCGCCATGGAGGATGACGTCGAAGGAACCCTTGACGATGATGAAAAGCGTCCGATCATGGTCGCCCTCGTGGACGGCCTGATCGCCGGCCGAGTAACGCCGGGCCTGGGTGACGCGGACCAGGCTGTTCATCTCATCCTCGTGCAGGTGCGCGAGGAACGGCTGCCGGGAGACCATCTCCTCCCCCGGGTACTGGAAGAACGGCGAGGGCGGGGACGCCGGTGCCGCTGGCATCGAATCATGCCCATCGTAGCGATTGCCGATCTCGACAGTTGTCCCCGCCGACTTGATCTGTCGCGGTGTCTTTGACGACGGTCCGAAACCAGCTTATGGGGTGGCTATCTGGACGATTTCAGAACTCCATTTTCGAGTTCAATCTAGTTGCTCTGCCACCCTTCCACAGTACCTGACGACCGCGCATCTCGTCCGAATTCGAACTGTTCCGCTGGCCAGCCGGCTGAGATAAGCCTGGGGACATTCAAGCCCGACCGACGAGGGTTGCGCTGGATGGGGCAGCGCCATTTCTCAGCCAGCAGCGGGAGGTGGCCCACCGCCTCCGGGTTGGCGCATTGAAGCGCGAAGTCACCATTCAGGGTCGACGTCGCCCTCGGCCCGATGGAGCGCGCTCAATCGCGTGTAGCCCGCCCGACCACGCAGCGGCAGGAGCACCAGACGCGAACGTGACCTCGATCCAGTTCTCTGACCTCTAGGGCCACCACAACGGGCCGCTACGGATCGAATTACAAGATCGAAATGCCCAACATTTACGCGTAAAAGCTTGGCACCGGGAGCGCACTCCCGTGATCGAGGTGATCAGCTCAAAACCTGTCGCTGATCTCGACAATTGCTGTCGCCCGCGGCAACTGAGCCGCCGGGATCTTAAGGCCGGCCCAACGATCGCTCAGTCCCTATCCGCTCCTGAACCAGCGCCGATAGGCCGCGATCCAATCCGCGCCGGCCGGAGAAGGAGTCGGCAACGGCAGGTCCTGGATCGGGATCGCTTGACGAATCCGGCCGCGGACACACATGGCAACGATCTGTCCACGCTCGCGGATGTCGACGGCATCGACTCTGACCGTCACTCCCAGGACGGACGTTTCGATCGGAAGGACCAGGTTCTCTTGAATCATCGCGAGGAGACCGGTGGCCTGCTCCTCCTCGTCGTGGCAGTCGACCGTCGCCTCGTCGATCATCGCGTCGAGTCTCAGATTCTCGATGGGGCTGACTTCCACCTGTCGATTCTCGCCGAGAGGCGACGTTGACTTGTTCCGAGGTGAGGTTGACCTCGCGGTCAAACCCAGGGAAATTTGGACCCGACCCAACGGGGGAGGGCCGGCATGTCGCCAGAGATCTACGGCCTGGGGGTGATGTCCGCGCCGGAGGTTGAACGGATAGGGCAGCCCACCTGTAATGGAGGAACTTGCCAGCCACCGAGTAGCAATCAGCCCACCAATCGGAGACGACCTATGGAAAGGCGATGGAGGGGAGGTCCGACATGAAGTTAGATGCTCACCAGCGGTCCCGTCATGAATGACGCGCGGTGTCAAGCGAGTTCGATTCCGGAATTGTCCGAACGGCCGTTCGGTTCGAGTCGCTGGTTGGACGATCTCATAACCGTTCTGAACTCGAACCCGCGCGCTGACGCCGCTGAACCGCACCCCAGGGCGGCGTTTCTAAAACCGGACCTCAGTGGTTCCGACCCCGCTTGACCGCGGCCAGGATCGCGCGACGCACGCGAGCGATTGCTTTCTTGCGGCCGGCGTCTTGTCCATCGAGGAGGTTCGCCACGACCGCCGTAATTGGCGTCTTGGAACCGCGCCAGCCGATCACGTCTTTGTAGAGCTCGGGATCCTTGCGCATCCTGGTGACCTCCGAGAGAAGGCGCTCCGCTTGGGCGCGCTCGCCAACGCCGTGGACGTTCACAGCTACGAGGCCCGCGTGCTCGATCCCGGCATATCGATCGGCGACGAACCACCGCTCGATTGGCTTGGACGGTCGGGCCTTGGCGGCTCGCGCGAGAGTATCCAGCATCGTCTTGCGGGAGCCTTCGAACAGCTGAGGCTTCTCCGTGAACAATCCGCCCGCCTGAACGCCCAACTCCTCCTGCAGCCACCGCGCAACACCGTCCGGAGCTTCAAGCAGCTCGCGCCAGCGTTCGACGGTCGCCCGATCGGCGGCAGCCCGATCGATTTTGCCCCTGACGAATAGCGGCTCTGAAGGACTGAGCGGTGAGGCGATGAACACATCTACGTCGACGTATGTCAGAGGGCAATCCCCCTCGACAACCACGGCCTCCGAGTAATCGGACATGAGCCGGGTCATGAAGAAGTCATCCGAGTCGCCACTGGTCGTTGGAAACTCGAAAAGAGCGACGCCGCTGGCACCCGCGTCGCGAAACCGCCGCAGCTCGGGGTGCTTTTGAGGCGAGGTCTCCCTTGATGCCGTCAACGAATCTTTGGACAGACAGCGCGCGGCGAGGATGAGTTCGTCGGACGCCGCCAGCACTGCTTCGATGAAGGTGGTCTTGCCGCTGGCGGCGGGGCCGCCCACGTGGATGTAGGCCCGCTCGATCACAGGCCCAGCTCCCGTCCGAGCGTCTTCGTGACGAAACCGTCCGTGCCTGGACCTTCGGCCGCCACCAGGGCCCGGATCTGGGCCCGAACCTCGTCGACACGACCAAGAGCGTCGGCGGCCTCGACGGTGCGCGAGTAGGCCGCCAAGACATCTGAAGAAGTGTTCTCGTAACCGTAGCCTTCGATCAGCCAGTGCAATGCAAGCATGCCAGCGCTCAGGGCAAAGGCAGGTTTCTTTTTGGCGAAATCTCGCGCTGCGCGAGTCAGCGTTTTCGGGTCACATGGTGATCGGGTCGCGAGGGCGAGCGCCTCGTCATACAGCCCCGCGTCCTTGGCGGCCGCGAACCACTTGCCCTCCTCCCCGGGCGTGCTCGTCACGAGGTCCGTCAGGACCTCGTAACGCGGCTTGCCGGGATATGCGCGGCACACCGCAGTGAGCGTGGCCAGGAACGTGGTCGCCCGATGGGCGCGGAGCCCGTAGCCCCGGTAGGCGTCATCGACCCGGCCCTGGGTGAGGAGGATGGACTCGCAGATCTGGTCCACATCATGGTCGTTGGTCCACGGCCCTCGGCTTGCCTCCGCCAGTTCCAGCGCGCTGTCAGCATCACCCATCGCGGCTATGGCTTTGACCGCCCAGCGCCTGTACGGCCAGAAGGATTCGTCTTTGAGCAGGCTCTGGATGTCGCCATATCTTTCCGCAGCGAACAGCGCGCTGAGGCAGGCGGTCGAGCCGTGGAAGAATCCGCGCACGGTCCGATCCGGACTCAGGGCGAGGCGGGTGGTGCTGATCAGCTGATCGGCCCACTCCGACGCCACCTCCTTCGACCCACACAGGTCGCCCCAATACTCGCCGAGTTGCTCGATGTAGGGGATTTGGTCCGCCTCGTGTGATTCCCACAGGCGGTTCAACCACTTGGACCGGAATTGGGGATCGACCGGGGCGGCCGCGATGATCGGAACCAACTCGTCGATCGCATTGTTGACGGCGGTGCCAATCGACCCCGAGGAGCTGTCGACGTTCTCAAGCGCCGGCGATACACGCTCGAGGAATGCGACCGCTCCTTCCGCCGCGAGGATCGGATCCTTGCGTGCGACGCTCCTGATCTCGGTGACCGCCTCGCGGACGCGTTGCACTGCCGGCGCCGATCGCCATCCGAAGGCACCTCGTCGGAACCTTGCTCTGAACGCCCAGCTGTGCGCCGCCGGTGCCGGCTGCCGCCTCATCCCAGCGCTCCAGATCTCACCCAGCGGCGAAAGGCGTCGATCCAATCGGAACCTGCAGGACGGGGCATCGGTAGCAGAAGGTCGAGGATCGGGACAAGCTGTTGGTGGCGGCCATGACAGCACCTGACCACGATCTGCTCGTTGTCAGTCAGCCCCACCTTGTCGACCCGGACTGGCACTCCGAGAATCGAGGCATTGAAAGGGACCGCCAAGTTTTCCTCGATCATGGTGTACCACCCGGTGATCAACTCGGAGTCGTTGTACGAGTCGACGGTGGCTGCTTCCACCATCTCCTGATATCGCCGCTCGCTGATCTTCATCGGGATCGCCTCCAGGTCCTGGTTCGCGGATCCCACGCGCCCCTGACCGAACCATCCAGGACTGGATCGATCAGTGCTCCCACGACTTGGAGCGCAGCATCGAGCGTTATAGCCTCCGAGAGTAGCGAGCGCCGAGCCTCTGCGGCATAGCCGGCTTCCCACGTGGAACGGTCTGGAACGACCAGCCGGTCGGGCAACGTGATTCCTCGCCTCGCGGCTTCGGACTCCACGGCGTGCCTGAGCGGTCGCGCTGCCACCGTTGCCGACACGGTGATGGCGACGAGGTCGACCAGATCGCGAAAGCGCGTCGACGATGCTCGGACCGCTCCATGGCTCTCGTACATCGCGGCCAACTTGTCCGCGATATGGTCCACCAGCGGGTAGGCATGATAACCGTGCTGCTCAACATCCGGCATGCCGAGCCGAGCGAGGGCCTGCACTCGTTCCGGCCCCCCCGTCATTCGCAGGTGAGGTCCTGCGATGTCGACGTGAAACGAAGCCCAGGTGGTGTTTCCAACCCGCGCCGTGACTGGCAGACGGCGGGCAGAGGCAGCATCGCCGGCGGGCCTGGTGGGGCCGACATCGAATACAAACCAGTCGCCGATGTCCGTCTGAGCGGCGGCCCGGAGATCCGCCTCCGCCAAATCGGGTTCGGTAGCTCGATGTAGGTCGACGTCGATCGTTGCCCGAACCCCAATCTCACGCGCCAGCAACGCTGTCGCCCCCTTCAAGATCCAAGCTTCGTCGCGGCTGTACAACCGCTCCAAAAGACGGTCGTACGCAAGCTGCCGCTGCAGCTGCGCCAGGTTCCGGTGAGATGCCGCCACCCGCGCTCGGAGTCGATCGGTCAACGCTCGCCGAAACGCGGCCGGCGTCGCGTGCTGCCTGGTCAAGCTCGTGAGGTCGCGCGCAGCAGAGCGAGGTGGGCTTGCTCGATCCACTTGGGTCCGTCCTCGGCTGCAATGAGGTCGAGCAGCCAGCGCAGGCTTCCCAGTCCGTCACCTCGGCGAAGACCAAGGCGGTGGGCCACCGATCCCAGGGATTGGGCAAAGAGAGCCGACTGCTCGACACCACCTCTCAGTGCGTCAGCGACGACGTGTGCAACCGCCTCGGCATCTTCGCGGTCGTCGATCAGATCGCATGCAATGCGCGAGGGTCGGGTCACCGGCAGCCCGAAATGCGACACCAACTCTCGAGGCTCGAGAACCGCCTGATGAAGTCGAATGTCAGGGCGCCGCGTCTGCCGCCGCACCGGGAAGATGAAGTCGTGCCGGTCAGCGGGGAGATGCCCCAGGCCGAACAGGGAGGCGGCCGACCGGTGGGACACGACGCCTTCACTCGGGGCGCGTTTCCAGGCAGGAACCTCGGGCGCAAGCTGCAACCATGCGGCCCTCAGTTCCAGATGGTCAGGTTCGGGCGCGCCCGTGAGGTGGTAGACCCCATGCGCCACACGCTCGAGCACGCCACCGGCGAGACGCTGGAGTGTTGCTGGCGAAACGCCAGCTGTCTCAGCTTGCTGCCGCGTCAGCAGGCCCCATTGGTCCTGGGCCAGTTCCGCCAGCCGGGCGTGGGTGATTCGAGCCATTTGTCTGCAGTATAGCTCAGTTTCACTATATATTGCAGCGCCACCTGTACTGGGGCCTGCCAAGTAGCGCACTTACGATGTACTACGCAACGGATTAGACGAATTTCGGAAAGGGGTGGCTGACGGGTCTCGAACCCGCGACCTCCGGTTCCACAGACCAGCGCTCTACCACTGAGCTACAGCCACCACGCGGCCGCTCGCAGGAGGGCCAGAGAGCCGAATTGTACCGTGGGTACAATCTCCAGCATGGCAACGGCGAACCAGGTCCGGTTCGACAGCCTGCTCTCCAAAGGCGAGTTGGTGGAGTCACCGTCGGAGATGACGCCGGCCTACCTGAAGGAGCTCAAGCACACCCTCACGGTGAGCGGCGACACCGAGCTGATCAGCGCACCCGCCTACTACCTGGCGGCCAAGCGGGCGCCCAGCGTCAACGCCTTCATGACCGGCATCGCCATCATCCAGGACGAGCTCGCCCACGCCCACATCGCGTACCACATCCTGGAGGAGCTGGGCGAGGACGAGGAGAGCCTGATCTTCGAGCGGGACCCCAAATCCTTCCGCTATCCCTACGCGTTCGACGTGCCGCTCGAGTCCTGGACCGAGCTGGCGATCGCCAACGCGATGTACGACCAGGCGGGGTTCTGCCTGCTGGGCGACATCCACGACGCGTGTTCCTATGGGCCCTGGAAGCGCGGGCTGGTGAAGGTCATGGCGGAGGAGAACTTCCACCTCCGCAACGGCCAGAGCTGGATGAAGAAGATCAGCAAGGCCGGCGGCGAGGCGAAGGCCGAGCTGCAGCGCAACGTCGACTGGATGTTCCCGCTGACCGTCGAGTGGTTCGGCCTCCCCGACAATCTGAAGCAGCACCACACGCAGATCGAGTACCGGTTGAAGGCCAAGACCAATGACCAGCTGCGCCAGTGGTGGCTCTCGGTCGTGGTTCCCTTCTGCGAGTCGATCGGCGTCAAGGTGCCGGCCCATAAAGAGGGCGATCAGTTCCTCCTCGACTACCCCTTTCCCTGCAGCTTCGACGCCGCCGAGAAGCGCTGGGACTTCAATGACCCCTGCACCTGGGACGACGTGCTCACGCGCTGGCGTGGACGCGGGCCGCGCAACGTCGAGATGATCGCCGAACTCCAGGAGAGCTACCACAGGCTGCGCAAATCGCGCGAGCGGTGACCGCGCCGCTCGAGGAGCGCTGCTGGGCCGCGCTGGCCGAGGTCCAGGATCCCGAGATGCCGATCAACCTGGTCGATCTCGGGCTCATCTACCGAATCGAGGTGGCGGGCGGCCTGGTGAAGGTGGAGCTGACCTTCACGGCCATGGGCTGCCCCGCCTACGAGATGATCCTCGACGACGTCCGCGAACGGCTGCTGGCGGAAGAGGGGGTCGAGGAGATCCTCGTCCAGGTGGTCTGGGATCCGCCCTGGTCGAGCGCCATGCTCACGCCCGAGGGACGCGAGGCCCTGGAGCTGTGGGGTCTGGCGGTATGACTGGAGATTCCAAGAGCCCCACCGG
>Ga0307374_10013093_pt1 | contig 11523 bp, 14 predicted proteins | sample OX3MG_FD_202532 | JGI IMG/M metagenome (GOLD analysis project Ga0307374, IMG submission 202532) | Soil microbial communities from Risofladan, Vaasa, Finland - OX-3 | ecosystem: Environmental > Terrestrial > Soil > Coastal area > Acid sulfate soil | place: Finland: Risofladan, Vaasa | collected...
ATGCCGGCGAGGTGCGGCTCCAGCGAGCGGTCGAGTTCGACGGTGTGGATGTGGGCGACCCGCGCTGCGAGGTAGCGGGTGAGGATGCCGAGACCGGGTCCGATCTCGAGGACGACGTCCTCGTCGCGGAGCTCGGCCAGACGGCCGATCACGCCGAGGATGTTCTCGTCGACCAGGAAGTGCTGGCCGAGCTGCTTCTTCGGGACGACGCTCACAGCCCGAAGGCGGCGGTCGCATTCGCGTCGATCCGGGCCTCGAGCTCGCCCGGGACCTCGCCGCGCGCCTCGGCGAGGGTGGCAAGCGTGTACAGCACGTTCGCCGGCTCGTTGCGGTGGCCGCGGACCGGCTGAGGCGAGAGGTACGGGCTGTCGGTCTCGGCGAGCAGGCGGTCGGCCGGGACGCGCGAAGCGGCGTCGCGGAGCTCGGGCGCCTTGGGGTAGGTGACGTTCCCGGCAAAGGAGACATACCAGCCGCGCTCGAGCGCGGGCTCAAGCAGGGCGGGCGAGGAGAAGCAGTGGAGGACGACGGTGCCGCCGAACCCGGCGAGCGCGGCGAGCGTGTCCTCGTCGGCCGCTCTCGTGTGGATCACAACGGGCTTTCCGAGCTCCTCGGCGAGCGCGAGCTGGCCCTCGAACAGCCGCAGCTGACCCGCGCGGGAGGCGTAGTCGCGGAAGTAGTCGAGGCCGGTCTCCCCGACGGCGACTGCGCGATCGTCGGCGAGCAGGTCGCGCAGCTCGTCGAGCCTCCCCCCGTCGTCCCCGTCCGCGTTGTGGGGGTGGACGCCGAGGCTCGCGTAGACCCCGTCGTGCGCCGCGGCGAGCGCGATCGCCCTGTGGGCTCCCTCGATCGTGGTGGCGACGGTGATCACCCGGGCGACCCCGGCGGCGCGCGCCCGGGCGAGAACCTCCGGCGCCTCGGCTGGCTCGAGATGCGCATGGGTGTCGATCATGCGCGGCCTAGCTCGTCCTCAACGATCGACGCGTCGAGTTTGCGGAAGAGCGGCTTGGGCTCGCGGAGCTCACGGCCCGCCGGCAGGGCGCTCGGCTCCCATCCGCGCGTCCAGCCCGAGTAGTCGCCCGTGAGCACCTCGTGGGTGCGGCCACCTTCTTCGCTCACCGTCCGGAACTCGAGCGGGCCCGCGACGAAGCCGTCGTACCCGAGCAGCTGATGCAGCTCCTGCGAGGTGTGCGGAAGAAACGGCGTGAAGATCACTTTGAGGCTGTCCACCGCCCGGAGCGCAACGTTGAGGACGGTCGCCGCGCGGGCGCGATCGGTCTTGACGAGCACCCAGGGCGCCTGGTCCGACACGTATTGGTTGACCTCGGAGGAGAGTCGCATCGCCTCTCCGAGCGCCGCGCGGAACCGCGCCCGCTCGATCAGGCCGCCGACCTCGTCGAAGCCGGCCGCGATCGTCGCGAGCAGCTTCTTGTCACGCTCCTCGAGCGTGCCCGGCTCCGGTACCGAGCCGAACGTCCGGTGGGCGTTCGTAAGGACGCGGTTGACGAGGTTTCCCCAGTTGGCGAGGAGCTCGTCGTTGTTGCGGCGCACGAAGTCGGCCCAGGTGAAGTCGGTGTCCTGCGTCTCGGGTCCCGCGGCGACGAGGTAGTAGCGCAACGCATCGGCGTCGTAGCGCTCGAGGAAGTCCCGGATCAAGATCGTGTACCCGCGGCTCGACGAGAACTGCTTGCCCTCCATCGTCAGGAACTCCGTCGCGACGACGTTGCTCGGAAGCTGAAGCTCGCCTCGCCCGGCGCCGTACTCGCCGCCCTCCCCGTACCCGAGCAGCATCGCGGGCCAGATCACAGTGTGGAAGACGATGTTGTCCTTGCCCTGGAAGTAGTAGTGCTCCGACTCCGGGTTCTGCCACCATTCGCGCCACGCCTCCGGGTCGCCCGAGTGGGCCGCCCATTCGATCGAGGCAGAGAGGTAACCGATGACGGCGTCGAACCAGACGTAGATGCGTTTGTTCTCGTCCTCCGCGTAGCCGGGCACGGGGATCCGGACGCCCCAGTCGAGATCGCGCGTGATCGGACGCGGGCGGAGCTCGTCGAGCAGCGCGAGCGAGAAGTTGCGCACGTTCGGACGCCACTCGTCGTGCGAGCGGATCCACTCGCCGAGACGATCGGCGAACTGCGGTAGGTCGAGGAACAGGTGCCTCGTCTCGCGGAACTCCGGAACCGAGCCGTCGATCCTCGAGCGGGGGTTGATCAGATCGGACGGGTCGAGCTGGTTGCCGCAGTTGTCGCACTGGTCGCCGCGTGCCTCCAGGTAGCCGCAGATCGGGCAGGTGCCCTCGATGTAGCGGTCAGGGAGCGTGTGCCCGGTCAGAGGAGAGAACGAGACCAGCATCTCGCGCTCGACGATCGCACCGTGTTCGTAGAGCGTGCGGAACAGATCCTGCGTGACGCGTTCGTGATTGAGCGTCGTCGTGCGCGAGAACAGGTCGTAGGAGAGACCGAGCCGGCGGAAGTCGTCGCGGAATGACTCGTTGTAGTGGTCTGCCACCTCAAGGTAGGCCTTCCCTGCTCGGTCGGCGGCGACCATCACCGGCGTGCCGTGCTCGTCTGTCCCGCTCACCATCAGCACGTCGTTGCCCCTGAGACGGTGGTAGCGGGCGAACACATCCGAGGGGACGCCGAACCCGGCCACGTGGCCCAGGTGCCGATCGCCCGCGGCGTAAGGCCACGCGGGCGCGACCAGGATCTTCCGTGCCCCGGTTGCCATCGAGCTCAATCATACGAGGGGGTGCCGGATCCGCTCGCGGCCTGAACCTGCCGGCGATCGCGGGCAGTCCAAGCGCCTCAGGCGCGGCGGCAGACGAATCGGCGACCGCGATCTGCCGCTCACGACTTGTTGCCAATCCTGGTTGTGCTCGCCTCACAAGGAGGAGCGATAGAGCTCGTTGCGCGGCAAGCCCGTCAGGCGCGACACGACCTCGGCCGCGACCTTTCGCGGCGTGCCCGAGGCCACGAGGTCGGCCACGGCACGTACAGCATCCCCCGCGGCCGCGGCATCTTGCCGCGCGGGCTCCGGCCCGAGCACGAGCGTCACCTCGCCCTTCGGCGCCTCCGAGAACCGAGCCGCGAGCTCCGATGCCGACCCCCGCACGATCTCCTCGAACCGCTTGGTCAGCTCCCGGCAGACGGCGAGCTCGCGCTCAGGCGAGGCGGAGGCCAGTGAGCGCAGGGAGGCAGGTAGCCGCTTCGGCGATTCAAACGCCACCACCGGCCACCCCCACCCCCCGAGCTCCCGCCAGAGCGCCGCGAGTTCGGCAGCTCGCCGCGGGAGAAAACCGACGAACGCATACCGCTCCGAGACGAGCCCGCTCGCAACCAGCGCCGTCTCGACCGCCGAGGGCCCCGGCAGCACCGTCACCGGCACGCCGGCGGAGAGAGCAGCCCGCACGAGCAACAACCCGGGATCGGAGATCCCCGGCAGGCCAGCGTCGGACACGAGCGCCACCCGCTCCCCCGCGAGCAGGCGTGGCATCACCTCGGCCACCCGCTCGGCCTCGTTGTGGCCGTGGTAGGAGGAGACGCGCGCCGCGATCCCGTGCCGATCGAGCAGGAGCCGGGTGTGCCGGGTGTCCTCGCAAAGAACGAGCTCAGCCGTCCGCAGCTCCTCGAGCACGCGCAGGGTCACGTCGGCGAGGTTCCCAATCGGCGTCGCGCAGACCGCGAGCGGCACGAGTTATTCCAAGGCCTCGAACGCGACGAGCCCTGCACCGATCAAGCCCGCGGCCGAGCCGAGCTCCGCCACCGCAAGACGAACCTCCTGCCCACCGGGGGCGAGCGCCTCGCGCAGCATCACCTCTCGGACCGGTCCGAGCAGCTGCTCCCCGGCGGCGACGCCGAAGCCGCCGCCGATCACGACCACGTCCGGGTCGAACAGGTTGACGAGTGAGGCGACCGCTGCGCCGAGGTGGCGCCCGATCTGCGTCAGCGCGGGATGTCGTTGCTCGACAAGGTCTCGAGCGGTCGCAGACGGCCCGAGCACCTCGCGTGCGAGCCGGTCGGCCGCATGGCCGGAGCAGTACGACTCGACGTGGCCGTGCCCGGTGCAGACGCCCTGGCACGGTTCTCCGTCCTCGACGATCACCATGTGCCCGACCTCCGACCAGCCGCGGTAGAGCTGGCCGTCGAGGACGAACCCGCCACCGACACCGGTCCCGAGCGTCAGCAGGACGAGGTCGCGCGCGCCGCGGCCGGCTCCGTGGACGAACTCCGCGAACGCCGCCGCGCTGCCGTCATTGATCGCGCCGACGGGCACCTCGAGCCGCTCCTCGAGCACCTGCTGGAACCTGATGTTCTGAAGCGGTGTGTTCACTGCGCCGAAGGCGAGCCCGCTGCGCGGGTCGATCCGCGACGGGACGCCGAAGCCGACCGCTTCGATCTCGGGCGTGCGCAACTCGTCCACCATTTCGACGAGCGCGTCGACGAGCGCCTCCTGCGAGCTCGCGGGTGTGAGCCGCTCGGTCAACGCGTCGATCCCGCCCGAACGGTCGAGGATGCCGCCGAGGATTTTCGTCCCTCCGAGGTCGATCCCGATCACACGCCCGCCGGTCACGTCGGCGGGTAGCCTAGTTCCCCGGATGGCGCCGGACGACAAGCCCTACCGCGTCTACAAGGGTGGTCGCGTCAGGGGCAAGGTGCCCGCGGTTCCCGGCAAGGCGCGAGCCCAGCCCACGAACGGGCCTTCCACGGCAAGACACGGCCGGCGCCGCCCCCGTATCCGCCTGGCCGGACTCCGCCGGCTCTCGTGGAAACAGCTCGTGCTGATCGCAGTCCTCGGCCTTCTCATCCTCTCGCTCGCGTGGGGGATCGCAGGCTTCCTCTCCTTCCAGAGCGGAGTCAGCGCAGCGAACAGGCGGCTCGCCCGCGACACGGGAGCACGTGCGGCGCTTGCGAAGAGCAACGGCTTCCTGCTCACGAACGCGACAACGATCCTCCTGCTCGGCACCGACAGCTCGAGCGCGCCCGGACGCAGCGGCGACCGTCACGCAGACTCGATCATGATCGTCCGCACCGACCCGTCGCATCACCGGCTCGCCTACCTGTCGCTCCCACGTGACCTGTATGTCGCGGTTCCCGGCTTCGGCAACGCCAAGATCACCTCCTCCTACCAGTACGGGGGCGCGGCGCTCACGATCCGCACGGTGCACGCGTTCACCGGGATCGCGATCGACCATGTGATCGTCGTCGACTTCAACAGCTTCAAGAACCTGATCAATGCCGAGGGCGGGATCACGGTCAACGTTCCCGAGACGATCCAGTCGAACCGCTTCGACTGCCCCTACGCGACAGCGGCTCGCTGCCTGCTGTGGAAGGGCTGGCACTTCTATCGCGGGCCGCAGCACATGGACGGCGAGCGGGCGCTGATCTACTCGCGGATCCGGGAGAACCAGCTGAACCCGGCCGAGAACGACCTCACGCGGGGCGCGCGACAGCAGGCGGTCACCCAGGCGGCGACCGCGAAGCTGACCTCGTTCACCACGCTCCTCAACCTGCCGTTCAACGGCAGTTCGCTGATCAGCCCGCTCGCGACCGACCTCTCGGCCTGGCAGCTGATCGAGCTCGGCTGGGTGAAGTTCCGCGCCTCCTCCTCCCAGTCGCTGTACTGTCGGCTCGGCGGAGTTGCGACCACGTCGGCCGGCGCGGCGGTGATCCTTCCCTCCGAAGACAACACCAAGGCGCTCGCGATGTGGGCGGGCCTGTCGGCGCCGCAGCCCCCGACGACCACGTTCGGGCCGGGCTGCCGCACCGGTCATCCTCTTCGGTAGTTCGAACTCAGTCGCTGCTGCTGCTCGACGAAGAGCCGCTGTCCGAGCCGGAGCTCGAACCGGACGACGAGTCTCCGCTCGAGGAGGAGTCCGAAGATCCACCGCCCGAGTCGGAGCCGCCGCCGCTTTCCGACGAGCCCGAGTCTTTCGCTTTACGGCCGCCGCGGCCGTAGTCGGTCGAGTAGAAGCCAGAGCCCTTGTAGTGCACCGCCACCGGGTACAGGACGCGCTCGAGCGGCGAGGCGCCGCAGACCTCGCATGCCTGAGGACCCGGCTCACTCATGCCGTGGAAGACCTCGAACAGATGGCCGTTCGGGCATTTCAACTCGTAGAAAGGCATGAACGCAGAACGGTAGCAGCGAGGCTACTCCGGCTCTGGGCCCGCTTCCGCCACCCCATCGCCATATCGATGCCCCTCTCGCTCGACGATCTCCCGGAAGCACGGGGCGTCCTCGAACGCGGCGAGCCCCGCGGCCGCCCTCGGTCGAAGCGGCGTGCGGCGAAGCCGGCGCACCGTCGCAATTGTGCCGGCGGCCCCCACGAGGCCGCCGAGAGCGAACGACCGCACAGGGCCGCGCAGCGCGAATGGCTTGTAGCGAGCGAACGACCGGCGCCGTTTGGGCTCGTCCATGCGACCATCCTATGCATGCGCCTCGTCGCGCTCGGCGATCTGATCCTCGACGTCATCGTCGGCCTCGACGGGCCGCTCGTCCCCGGGGACGACCAGAGGGCGACGACGCGCGTGGGCGCGGGCGGCCAGGCGGCAAACGTCGCGGCGTGGGCGTCGTCCCTCGGTGCCGAGGCGGTGTACGTCGGGAAGCGGGGTGCGGATGCCGCGGGGGAGCTGGCCGCGCGTGAGCTCGCGAGCCACGGCGTCGAGCTCGCCGGCCCGGCAGAGGGACGAAACGGCGTCGTCGTGTCGATCGCAACCGGGGGGGAGCGCTCGATGGCCTCCGACCGAGGCTCGGCGACGGAGCTCCGGACCGAGGAGCTCGAACCGGCGTGGTTTCGGTGCGATCGCCTTCATCTCTCGGGCTACGCGCTGCTCCGCGAACCGGCTGCGTCTGCTTCCCTTCGCGCGGTGGAGCTCGCGCGCGCGTCGAATGCCGAGGTCTCCGTCGACCTCTCCGCGTGGACGCTGATCGACGACGGGTTCCGGGAGCGCGTCGCGCTGTCCCGGCCGGAGACGGTGTTCGCGACCGAGCGCGAGCGGGAGGTCTTCGGCCCGCTCTCGACCCGTTGGGTGATCAAGCGCGGGGCCGCCGGCGTTAACGTGGCCGGTGTGGATCATCCTGCGCTTCCCACCGAGCTTGTCGACCCGACCGGCGCCGGCGACGCATTCGCGGCGGGCTACCTCATCGGAGGCGTCGAGCTCGGGCTCGAGGCTGCGGCGCGCTGCTGCGCACGGCTCGGCGGGATGCCGTGATCCGGATCGCCGAGGAGGTACAGGCGGCGGCACGCGAGGGCCGCGGCGTCGTCGCACTCGAGACGACGCTCATCGCACACGGCTTTCCGGCAGGCGAGGGTGTCGAGGTCGGGCTCGCTGCCGAGCGGGCCGTGCGCGAGGGCGGATCCGTCCCGGCCAGCGTCGGCGTCCTCGACGGCGAGATCGTGATCGGCCTGACCGAGAACGAGCTCGGGCGGTTCGACGCCTCAGCCCGGAAGGTAGGGCCGCGCGACCTCGCCGCAGCGGCCGTCCAGAAGGCGGTCGGCGCCACCACGGTCGGCGGTACGCTCGCCGCCTGCCGGGGCGCGGGAATCCGGCTCATGGCGACTGGCGGCCTCGGCGGCGTACACCGCGGCTGGCCTGACCCGCCCGATGTCTCCGCCGACCTCGTCGCGCTCGCGCGGACGCCGGTACTCGTCGTGTCGTCCGGCGTGAAATCGCTCCTCGACGTGCCCGCAACCGCGGAGCTGCTCGAGACGCTCGGCGTCCCGGTGCTCGGCTGGCGAACCGGCGACCTGCCCCTCTTCTACAGCGCGCACGGCGGCCCGCCCGTGTCGGCTCGGGTCGACGAGGTGCGCGAGGCGGCCCGCATCGCCGCCGCGCACTGGCAGCTCGAGGGAGGCGGTCTCCTGCTCGGGCGCCCGCCCGAGGAGAGCCTCGACGACATCGAGCCGCTGATCGCGCGGGCGCTCGTCGCCGCCGAGAACCAGGGCGTGCGTGGCCAAGCGGTGACCCCGTTCGTTCTCGCCTACCTCCACCGCGAGAGCGGCGGGCGGACGCTGAGCGCGAACCGCGACCTGATCGTCGGGAACGCGCGCCTCGCCGGCGAGATCGCCGCTTCCGCGTGACGGTGACCGGCCCGAGACGGGCGGGCTCTGCCCGGCCGAGCGCGAGGGAGACCCCAGGCGGGCGCGACCGCGTACGCGGGAAGACCGGTAGGCCGCTGACTACAGCTTCCAGACTCCGTCGACCTGCACGAGCCGGCCGTCTGCGTAGACCCGGCCGCCGCGGCGCAGGTCCTTGACGATGTCCCAGTGGATGCTCGAGACGTTCTTGCCGCCGGTCGAGGCGTAGGAGTTGCCGACCGCGAGGTGGATCGTGCCGGCGATCTTCTCGTCGAAACCGACGTTCTTCGTAAAGCGCTGGATGCCGGGATTGCAGCCGATCCCCAGCTCTCCGAGTCGCCGCGCGCCCTCGTCGGTGTCGAGGGTGTTGAGCAGAAACGCCTCACCGCCGGTAGCACTCGCCTCGACGATCCTGCCTCCCTCGAACCTGAAGCGAACGCCCGCGACCTCGTGCCCGAAATAGACGGCCGGGAACTCGCAAAACGTGACGACACCGTTGACCGAATCTTCGACCGGCGAATAGAAGACCTCGCCTCCCGGCATGTTGATGTGGCCGTCCTCGACCGCGCCGCTGCGTCCCCTCAGCGACAGCGTCAGATCGGTCTCGTCGCCGACGACCCTGACCTCGTCTGCGCCATCGAAGACCGCTGCGATCTCCTTCATACGCGCCGATTCGGCGTCCCAGTCGAGCAGAACCGCGCCGTAGACGAACTCCTCGTATTCGGAGAGCGTCATCCCGGCGTCCTGGGCTGCTGCGTTGTGCGGGTACTCGCAGATCACCCACGGCACTTCCATCGCCATCTGCCGCCGCCGGACCGGCTCGATCCGCTGCTGCAGGAGTTGGCGCCGCTCCTCGGAGAGCTCCGACCCCTCGCGCGTGTTCTCGGGCGCCGAGATCATGATGAACGCGTCGCACTCCTCCCAGATGCGGAGCAGCAGCGGTGCCGGTTCAGCGAGCAGCTCGAGCGGAGCCTCCCGTGCGAACGGCCCGCCGATCGTCTCCCAGGCGAGCTGAACGATCGGGTAAGCCCCGCGCCTGGCGATCTGCTCGATCACCGCCTCGAGCAGCGGACGCGCGAGTGGCGTCGCACGGACGAAGACCTGCCAGCCCGGTTGAACCGCGGTCGAGCGCTCGACCAGCAGGCGCGCGTATTCGTCGATGCGTGGGTCGCGCATGGCCGGGCAGTTCTACTCAAAACCGCGCGCCAAAACAACTGTCCAAAAGGACGGGTTTACGCGCGTTCAGAAATTGCGGACGAAATCTTCTATCGCAAGCGCGGGCAGCGTCTCGATCTTGACGGAGCCCCGGGCCGCGATCGACACCGAGGCCCTGGCGATCGTTTCGATGTCGGGAGCCTCGACGATGTTCACGAAATCGAACTCCCCGAGTGTCGCCCATTGATGCAGTACGCGCACCCCGAGCTCCTCGATGTCCTTGTTGACCTGGAGCAGCCGCTCAGGGTTTGCCTTCAGCGTCTGCACGCCCTGCAAGGTCAGGGTCGAGAGGAGGATGTAGGTGGGCATCGTGTCTCCTTCGGTCGGGTCGGCGCGAGCCTACTCGCGCCGCCTGATCGACATACAGCATTGCGCCCCCGAGGTACAGCAACGGGCTGAGGACGAGGTCGGAGAGGAAGAGCGCGACTCGCTGGCTCGAGTTGCCCTGGCTATCGAGTAGCCGTGCGAGAGTGATCTCGGCCACACCGACGACGAGGACGAGCGCGCACATCGACCCGAACGCGTGAGCGAAGTCGGCTGTCCCGAGCGCGCGGCCCCGGATCAGCGCCTCGCGGACGCGAAGACCCTCGGCGAGAGCCGCAGGAACGGCGAGACCGAAGAACGCGAACCAGGCTAGACCGGGCAAAATGAAGACGGCGTTCAGGACGGGGAACGGGACGTAGACGACAAACGCGGTGACGACCGCAGCCTTCGTGACACGCGCGTCGAGAATGACCGCGCACGCGCGAACGTAGGCGGCGACGAGCAGCGGTGCGCCAGCAAGGAAGATCAGGACGGTCACGCCGACCGACTGGCGGACACGGGCCTGGTCGACGGCGGCGAGCGCGAGGCCGAGCGGGAGCGCACGCCAGAAGTTGTCGCCGTAGGCGCGGATCGTCTCTCCGATCAGCTGGCCGACGGTGCGCTGGGCGGGCGGGAGGGGAGGCGGGAGATCACGCATCGAGTGCCTCGAGCAAGATCGCCACGGCGCGCGCGAGCGCCTCGAGCGCCTCGTCGATGCGCCACTCGGCACGTTCGGCGTCGTAGGCGTTCGAGATCGCGCGGAGCTCGAGGGCCGGAATGCGAGCCTCGGCGGCGGCGCGAAGGACGCCGAAACCCTCCATCGCCTCGACCTCGGCGCCCTCATGGCCTCCTCCGACGCGCGCGGTCGTCGCGATCGGGAGCACGAGGGCTACGGGGAGCGCCCGGCGGGCAACCGCGAGCAGCGCCGCGTCAGGCTCTTCCCATTTCCTGCCCGAGAGGCTGTCCGGGAGGGCAGCAAGGTCTGCGTAGACGGCCTGCTCACCGAGCACGAGCGACCCCGGGACGAGCGTGCGCGCGCCGGCGAGTCCGATGTGGAGGATGCCGTCCGGGCTGCTCACCGCGAGGGCGCGCGCGGTCGTGAGCGCCGCCTCGACCGGGCCGATGCCACAGCACAGGGTCTCAGCTCCCTCGACGAACGAGAGCTCCATCTGGGTGGCGGCAACGACGAGCATCCGTGGACCGTAGACGAGGATTCCTCACGCGTCTGTCCGTTCGCAAATCGGCCCCTCCCGGCACTGGCCGAGAGTGTCGTGCCCTTGTCGTCAGTATCGCCAAAAGAGCACGGGGCGCACCGGGGCTCCGCTGGCTTCGGCCTCTCCTTGGGCGCGACGCGCCGGCGACAGACCGCGGACGGGAGAGTCGCGCGTTGTGATTGGATCGCGGCGTGTCCTATTCCGTCCTCAACGCGGGCGACCACGCCTGGGAAGAGCGTCCGTCGGTCGGGGGCGGCGAGCCCCGGCAGAGCGCGGACATCACGACCGGAGCGGAGCTGACCGAGTCGCGGGCGCGCATCTGGCGCCTGCCGCCCCACACACGCGGTCCGCGCCACATCGAGGGCGCGCAGGAGGAGGTGTTCGTCGTGCTCGCCGGGACCCTGACCATGCCCTTCGGCGATCCGCCGGAGCGCGTCGACGTCGAACCGCAAAGCGTCGTTTCGGTCAGGCGGGGAACGGGGATCCAGCTGCGAAACCAGGGTGACGACGAGGCGGTCGTCTTCGCCTACGGTGCCCCGGCCGTCGCGGGTCAAGCCGTGCATCTCGACGACGTCGAACTCTAAATAGGCGCCGCGCTATGAGGTAGGCGAGAGGCGCGCCACCGACGTGCTACCCAGCGATCCATGTAGGGCTGAGTATCATCGGCGCGTCTCCTCCCGCCCCCTCCCACACCGTGCATGCGGTTCTCCCGCACACGGC